>Ga0209572_1001193_pt1 | contig 21052 bp, 22 predicted proteins | sample EBPBio232012_DNA_FD_185867 | JGI IMG/M metagenome (GOLD analysis project Ga0209572, IMG submission 185867) | Wastewater treatment Type I Accumulibacter community from EBPR Bioreactor in Madison, WI, USA - Reactor 1_1/23/2012_ DNA (SPAdes)... | ecosystem: Engineered > Bioreactor > EBPR >...
AAATGTTGGGTACATTCAATTGCTCAAAAAAGAATTCAGCAATTTTTTTCTTTATGCCAAGCCTAAAATGGTGCCTGCTGTTGAAAAGAAATATTATACACAATACATTTTCAACGTGCCTATCATTTATTCATACAATAGCAGCAAACAGGTATTGGCAGGTTATACTTTATACCCGAAAGAATCAATCTCGGCAAAGGTCAAAATTTCCATGGCCAATGATGAGCTTCCAATCATCAAAGTGAAACCTTATGCCTACACTTTTTAATAAATCTAATTTTTAAACTTAAACATATATCCCGATGAAAAAAATAATCTATCTCGCAATCGTTATGCTTACTATGGTTTCCTGCGATTTTATCAAAGAAACCATCAACCCGCAAGCTGTGGCCTCATTCAGCATAATCTACGGTACAAGAGGTAATATAATGCTCAACAATGCTTCGGAGAATTTTGAAAAAGTATTGGTTGATTGGGGCGACGGCAAGCAAGACACCTACTACAGTACCGACCTCGAGCTGACCCACCGATACAGTAAAGACGGCAATTACGGTATTTCGATGATAGCCTACGGCAAAAAAAACAGCAATCAAAATACTTCAAAAATGATGGCATTTGTCAACAATACCATGGGTGACTTTACGGTATTTGCGGCTGCCGCTACCGGAGAATCAAGGCTTAATTTTTATATTGATGGGGTTTATGTTGGTTATGCCACGAAATATATGACCAACAATGGCAATGTAAATTGCTCTACCGATGTGTCAACTTTTGGCATCAAAAAAGAATTGAAACCCGGCACCCATACCTATAAAGCCATAACCCCGAGCGGTGCGAATAAATGGGAAAATAACTTTGTGATCGAGAATAACACCTGCACCATCAGGAAGCTGGTATTTTAATAATACGATTACCACCCAAACAAAAAAGCCACCTCAATCCGGGTGGCTTTTTGCATTTAAATAGGAGTGAATTATTATGCTGCAAATTGGCCATTTTTAATAAGAACCTACCCCCGAATGCTACGAGGGCAGGTTGCTGTCACTGAAAATCCATACAACAAATCTAACTATCTCAATTTTCTGATTTCCTGAAAAAACTACCCCCGAATGCTACGAGGGCAGTTTAGGATGAAACACAACTTTTACTTTCAGGTTATCTACTAATCTCTTTTTTTTGAAGAAACTACCCCCGAATGCTACGAGGGTAGTTTGCTATTCCTTATTTAAATCCATACAAAATGTATCTTTATCGGGTTTTGCGTAAAAATTGGATAGCCACAAAGCGGGCTATCCAATATGTTAAACAAAATCCCTAACAACTTTTCAAATTAACAAAAACCGCCCTACCCTTGTATTGTATAGGGAACTTGACGTGTACCTCACTCTCCGTGATTTTGTACCAAACGTCAATCAAGGTATTATCATCGAGAATGGCGGTGACTTTTTTATTCTTAATAGCCCTATCGGTATAGCGGCGAAAAATAGCGTAGTTTGCCTGTTCTATTTTTTTGATAAATGCCTGGTCTATGGCAATATCTTCAAACATTCTTACCCTGAAATATTCCTGTTGTAATTTTCTGTAATGCCACCTGAAATATTCCAATATTACCGGACCAAACACATACCATGCTACCACGGCATAAATGATGGCACAAAGTACCGACCATGCCGCCCATATCCATATCGTGAGAGTAGTTACCATGTTCTTAACTTTTTGATTTGTTGTAAAACTTATATTCGGCAATAAACCACCGGCTTACGGTAGCTATGTTGTTGAGCGACTTGTACCAGGCTATGGCCGGTATTGCTACCAGTATGGCGATGGTAAAAGGCGAAAACACGTAATTCATGATAAGCAAATAGCTCACGATACTGCCCCATACCGGAGGTACAAAAAATTTATTTTTGTCGATCTCCTTAAAGAAATCCCGGGTGTCCTGGTCGTTTTCCATTTTCCAGGCTATGAATTGTAAAAAAAGGGTTAATTCTTTCATGTGTGGTTATAATTTTTGGCCTAAATAATACCCTGCGGCAAATACGGCTACCGTTCTGATTATTTTGAGGGGTCGGTCTATGTCTTTCAGGAAATTAACAACCCGACGTTTAACCACCGTTTTTTTGAGGTCACGCTCCGTGCCGCTCAGTATGTTGATGATCTTTTCATCATGAGCTATGATACGGTTTTGAACGGTGTCAATTTTTACGTAGATCCTGAACTTTTTTTCATCCAGACTTTTGAGATACAATAGGCTTGGGTACTGATTTTTGAGGAAGTCGCAAAACTCGGCATCGGCATTGGCACGGTCGAGGGCTGACTTTGGCACCAGGAAGTACATTTCACCGGTGGCCGGTACTGTCGTATCTGATGGCACTGCCATACCTGGCCATGAAAGTGCTGTAAGAGGCACTATCAGGCATATCACGATATTTAATAAGAATTTTTTCACGATTGGGTGGGGTTTTTAAAGTAGCTTCGAGGGCTACGTACAATTTCTGGATGTTGCTAAATTCTTTTCTCAATACCAATAGGCTGTCGATGTCGGCCAGCTTTTGGTTTTTGTAGGTCAATATCAGTGCGTCACGTTCTTCGATTTTGCCCAATAGCACCGCTTCGTTTTTTCGGTTTTTGGTTACGACTACCCCGGTGATAGCCCCTACCAGTAAACACCCAAAAAGCAGCCCTATTACCAGGCTGCTTAATGAGTATTTTCCGCTTTTATTTTTTTGAGGTACTGTCATCGCTTATTTCCGAAAAATCGAGAATCTTTTTGATGAGGTTGGGATGCCTGCGGTCATAGTCGGCTTTGTAGATATCCCTTTCTGCCCGATACAGATTCTTTTCAGATTGCTCTTTCAGGATCACCTTGTTGAGGCTATCGACCTGGGACTGCAAGTCCTGTACGTACTCTTTGTTGCCGCATGACATTAACGAGCAACTCAAAATGAGCAATGCCCCTATTGCCAATATGGCCACGCTCCTGCCGGTGTTTTCAAACCTTTTCATTTTCGAGCAACTGTTTGGCATTGTCAATAATCGCACCCACGTTTTTGAGTTGTGCCGGAGTTACCCCAGCCTTTGCGAGTGCATCGCTCAGCTTGGCTTCGACCGCATCGGCCAGATGTTCCACGGTTTTGATACCGATATTAATCAGTATTGCTTCCAGTTTAGGACCTATGCCTTTAACGTCAACCAGTTTCTTTTCAGAAGCCGCCTTGGGTAGCTCCACGGCTACATCGGGCAGGGTACCCAGAATACCATACACGGCAAGGAAGTAATGCCTGGCCGAATTGTACACATGCTCCACTACGTGTGCAGGTACTTCATGCCCGGCGGTGAGGTCGGCCAATTGCTCCTCGCTGAGTTGCTCAAAGGTCAGCAGGTTATCGGCTGTTTCGCCCGGCTCTGGGAGGAAGTCCCTGAGTGAGCGGCTGAGGTTGGTGCCTGCATATTTGAGGTATTCGGCCAATGTGATAGTGCCATCGGTAATGGCATCGGCGATGGTTGCGGCCTCCTTGAGGATTTTACCCGCCATTTTTAAGAGTTGGTTCATTTTTTCATAAAATTTTAAAGTTAATGTTTGATATTGTCGCCTTCCTCTCGACTACGCTCGAGGTGACATTTGTAGCTCGAGGTGACAATTAGAGCAAGTGACATGTATTTCGGTTCAAATATAAATAAAAAATTCGCTAATACCATTATTTTTAAATGTTTAGCGTATTTTTTTTAATTTGTGAGCTTTATATGTGTCGTAGGATCGACCAATACGCCTGCCTCATACACTTCTACATGGATGTGGTCTTTCATCAGTACTGAGTACTTTTTACTGATTTTCTGGGCATAGCCTACCAGCTCACCGGCTTTTACGGCTTTCCCGATTTTGTCTTTAATAGCCCGGCAATACATGATCCTGACCTTGAGCCCCTCAAACCTGCCGGTACCTACCAGGTCAAACCCATAGAACCGGGTATCACCACTATAAGGGTAAAACTCTTTGGTCAATATACCCTCAAACGGCGAGTAGAGCGGTTGGCCTTCATATACCAGAATATCGACCCCCTCATGGGTGCGGGTGCCACCGTCACGACTGGCACCAAAGTGGCCAAGGCCGAGTGTGTCGTTCCGCATTTTCTGGGTAGGCAATACGATAGCATTAAAAGCCACCGAAGTAGGTGCAGGAATGGTTTCGTGGGCTTTGAAGAAATTCCGGATCATGATAATGACCGCTATCACGGCCAACAATACCAGCCCTTTGGTACGGAGCGAGGCCGCCCAAAACCACGCCCATATTTTTAACAATAGATTTTTCATGATGGGTTGTCTATTTTATTTCTTGCTATTTTCCAAAAATTAAAAATATCCTGATTATTGGTTTCAAAAGATTGCTTTGTATCGGCATTAAGTAAAGAGAATACTCTTAGTAAAACAGTCCCTGGAGTAGGCAGTAGAATTTTAGAAGAACTGCCTGTCTGAATCTGATTTTTTACCCGATAGGAGTTGATCGCAATATTCAGTATTTTTTCGATGATCCAGGCGGTGATTTCCCACACCGCCCAGATGATTAAGATTCTTTTCATGCCTCAGTTTTTTCTTTTGAGAATAAGCCGAACAGATTGAAGATGTCACGGTTTTTGGTACCGTATTCAGCGTCGAGGATTCGCCCGGTGATCGATGCCGAAATAGTGTAGAACGACGGCAGAATCACCCTCTTTTTGAGGTCTGATTTGCCGGTATTGATGATGGCGTTTTGAACCAATATCAAAATGAATGAGAATACTTCCCAAAGGCCGATAAATACGAGTGCTTTTTTCATGATTGATGTGCGTTTTTGTTGGTTGATTGATTATCCAAATACTATTTTTTCGGCACGGTCAAGGATTTTTGTCAGTACCGATTTTTGTTTACGATTGGTTTTACCTTTCGGTTTGGCGGCTTTTTTTGGTGATCCTAATCCAAACCTACCCCGACCAGAGCGTCTGAGCTCATTCACGATGTGGATATTGTCATGATGTACTTTGTCTTGCATGGTAAAGCCCGACATCACCATGTTGCAGGCCTGCTGCTGCTCTTGTGTTAATTCTTTGTCATGTAGCATCATATAGAAGGCATCTTTGTACTGCTCCTCGGTGGGTACGTAGTATCCTCCGGCACTTTCGTAGTCAAATTTTGACCCGGCACGGCGTTTGTCGGCTTTGGCTATTTTGCGGGCTTCGTATTCGGCTTTTTCTACAGGATCCTGCATTCTGATGGCAAACGCACGGCGTTGAGTTGTTGAAGGCCTCCATTTCCAACCTGACAGGCTGGTGTCGGCTTTTAACAATTTCCTGACAGTAGTGATGTTTGACCGCTTGCCTTCTTTATATACCTGAAAAGCCTTGTAAACGTTATTGGCGGTTTCGTTGTAGTAAAAAACCACCTCAACTTTTTCTTTATAGGCGGCTACTTTGGCATCGGTTTTTTCTACAATCTTAAAATTATTTACCTCCAGATAATTGGTAACTTCTGCGATTATCTTTTGCTCTGACTTACGCCGGGCTTGTGCCGAGTGTGCAGGTTTGAAAAAGTACGTATTGGCCGTGAGGATGGCTGGCTCTTTCATGTGTTTATATGTTTAAAATGTGGATAAATAAAACAATATGTCGGGGGGGTATGCCTTACCCCCCCGACGGCTATTTTTTTGGTTTACTTACTTACCAAAAATTGCCCTCTCCATGCGGTCAAGTACTTTGACAATACCCGACTTTTTGGCACGTGGCTTGGTGGCTTTTTTGGGTTTCTTTTTGGTTTTTGGCTTGCCCAGGTCAGCTTCTACTTTACCAATGGCATTAGTACGGATACGCTTAAACTTGGCTTTATCAGTGGCCAAAAACCTTTTGTATAGCTTCAGCTGAATCTTGGCTTTTTCAAGGTTCACGTCGAGGGTGGTGCGACCGAGCGACACGATTTCCTTGTACTGCTTTTCGGCTTCTTTGGCGACCTGCATTTTTACTTTGTCGTTGTCTTTGAGCTGAGCCAATATTTTCCTGATTTCGGCATTGATGGCATTGAGTTGCTCACGTTTTTTCACTTCCGGATCCACCTTTGGTTTGGCAACCTTTTTGGCTGTTACACGCTTAGGTTTTGGTGCGGCTTTCGGTTTCGGAGTAGCTTTGGGCTTACTTGCAACTTTTGGCTTTGGTGCGGACTTTGGCTTTGGTGCGGCTTTCGGCTTGGCGGCTGCTTTCTTTTTTGCTGTGGCTTTCCGGGTTTTTCTCACTACCCTGGCTCTGGCTACTTTTTTAGCTTTGGCCGGTTTGCGTGGAGCTGTGCGGATGGCTTTGATGGCCTGTGGGAAGGCGGTTTCTACGATTTCCATCAGTGCCCCCATGTTTTCATAAAAAGCTTTTGATTCGGCATCGGTGCCGGTAAAGTCGTTGGTACCGGCTTTGATCTGCTTGATTTCAGAAGTCAACTCATCGGGCAGGGCTGCCATGTTGATTTTTGAGTAGGCCTCTTTTGCTTGGTTTGCATTCATTTGTTTTGCGAATTTATGGTGAAAAAAAAATATTTACTTTTTGCTGAATTTATATTTTAAAGCGATGAGCCTTATACGCTGTGCCTGAGCTGCCGATGCTGATTCTTTCTTTTGTTCTTCGGGCTTGACATACGGCGTTTTTGGCTTTGGCTTATTGTTTCTGATACTGCTGGCCTCACGCTTTTTCCGGGTTTCCTCACCTATACTGGCTTTTACGAGGTCAAGCTGATCTTGCGAAAGTGATGCCGACATTTTGAGGTCACGGCTCATTATCTCGAGTGCCTGGTCAATGGTGTCATAGCTAAATGTAGCCTTCATATTTGATGATACCGAGGTAAAGTTATTACCATTTACCAGTTTGAGCAAATCTTTGTTGAGATATATATGCCCGGCTGTTTGTCTGGCTTTTGGCACATATAGGACGTATTCGCCCGACCAACCCAAACCTATGCTTGATTTATTGCTTAGGGTAAGCATACGGCCACGAGAAAGGCGATCTATTACCGGCCTTATAATATTGACCGGCACCGTGATTACATTTTCAAAGATGCCCTGACTTACTTTGTCGTTGAAGCTCTCAGGCATCAATGCCCCCTTTTTTACGATACCGTCAATGGTGGTATATTGTATCAGGCGGCCTTTGGGCATAAATTCAGAACCAAAGAATTTCAGCATGTTACCAGTCACAATAAACCGGGTGTTCCGGTCTTTGTTTGATTCCTTGGTGGCTTCGGTGTATTGCTGCAATACCCGCTCAAAATTTTGCTCTTGTATGTAATAACTTGAACCTCTAATGGCATATACGTTTTTGAGGTTGGAATTGGTGAGGTCAATGGTGAGCTGCTTCCGGGAATTGGCAATGAAGAATTTGATTGACACATTGGAAGGAGCAAATTTGTTCTTTTTGTTTGAGCCAAATTTAAAGCCCCATACCACTCCAAAACTATTGCCCTCTGAAATAGAATTGAAGGATACCGGAATCTTAACGGCTCTGCCCGGATAAAAGAACTCAAAGAACTCACTCAGGGTATCAAACTCGTTGTTGTACTTCTCACGATTTTTGTTTTTAATAGCTACCAACTGTTCATCCAGCATTTGTACTGCATTTTCTATGTATTCTTTTCTGGCAACATCGGTTTTGAGTTTCATGTACTCTTTGCGGTTTTTGATAGCTCTTTTTTTGTTTTCTGTTTTTTGATCTTCTTCTTTATCGAGCTGAGCCATACGCTGCACCAGGGTTGATTTCATTTCTGCTATGAGTGCCTTGCTGTATCCGCTCTGGTCGTTACGGCCAAGTTCTTCCATTACCTTTTTCTGAACATCTGATACCGGCCATGGTTTTTTGAGCACATTTACGGTGCATTTTTCGAGATATACCGAACCCGAAAATTCCGAATCCCCACCCGAATCATTCAGGGATAATACCTCACGGCTCTGGGTGTCTGATTTTAGGTCCATTACTTCTACCTCCAGGTCGTATTCGTCACTTTCGATAAGCTGCTCTACATAGTTGCTGTATCTTCTTATGATTTCGTCATAGAATTTTTCCTGATCTTCTGACGATAGTATCGCAACCCTACCCGATACCTTATGAGCGGCTCCTTCTGGTGTACCATCTTTATCGGTAGAGCCGGAATCTTCACCCTCGCCATCACTATTTGCCGACTTTTTGCCGTATGGCTCACCAATGGCCGTATTAAACTCAGGAAACTCTTTCAGGAACTCCATCACGATTTTGTCGCCGTATTTATTCAGAAAATCGTCAGATTTCATTAATTGCTGTGATGATTTCTGATTGGAGGTAGTATTGGCATCGAGTGACTTCAATTTCCTTTGAAGCATCATGCTCAGGCGTTTTTCGGCTGGCACGGCACTGATGATGTAGTCGTAGATTGGCAAATATATCTGACCGGTACGCATTACCCGGCCACGTTTCTGTACCTCACGATTGATGTCAAGCTCAGGCTGTGCCACTATCATGACACGCTGTTTTACATCGTTTCTTGGTACTTTTTTGGTGATAATAGCATGTGCCGATGCCCCGGTACTTCCTGACTGATTGATGAGCAATACATCCAGCTCATTGTTTTGGAATCTGTTAAAAAGATCAGATATGTTTTCCTTTTTTCTACGCTCCAAAGTACCTCTCCAGCTTTTACTTGACCTACGAAGGTCAATGCTGTATTGGCGGCCTGTTACCTCACCTACACGGTATCCCTGGCTTTGTAAGGATTGAACGATAAGGTCAATCGGGCTTATAACGAGGTCGGTACTATTGGTTGCTATTTTTGAGAGGATGAACTTATAGAAAGTGCGGGCTTCCTCTGATAGCTCGGCTATGTTAAACATTTTGTAGGTAGGCTGACCTGCATCGTCTCTTACGGTATATCTCAATACCCCATCGAGAGCTTTATTCAGAATCACCGAAAAGTCGGCGTTCATGTCGTCACCGATACCAATCAAGCCCTGATTTACCATATCCTGAACAAAGGCCTCCATGGTGGAAGAAAAAGCTATTACTACTTTTTTATTCTGTCTGAGCCGCATCAATGCCCGGTCGATCACGGCATCGGTTTTGATGGCAAAAAGAAGCTGATTGATACTGTTGAATATTTTACTAACAAAAGGTTGGGCATCAACTCTGGCTTTACCTGTTCCTTTACGCATTTCGGCGGCACCATTTTCGGCAGCCAATATCGAATCCATTTCCTCGATCTCAGGCAAAATGAATTCTTCCTGAAACTGTATGATAAGCCTTAATATTTCTGTAACGGCATCTGATTTTTTACGCTGAATAGTGGCCAGATTATCGGTTACGATGTAGTTGATTTCTACGCCTTCAAAGGTACGTTCCCTACGGATCAACTGCCCGGAGGCTACCAGCTCTGAGGATATGATTTCCTGTAATGCTACGCCACCATTTTGCATGGCTGATATGAGCGATTCATCATCAAGTCCAGTTTCGCCCATTACGGTTTTCATGGCATAAATAGGCATGTTATCAGGCCGTTTGGCAAATGTGGCCGATAAAAATAAAACGCCCTCGGCCAATGTTACGATTTCCTTGAGGTTTTGGCCGGTGTTGGAGCTACCTGCTGCATTGTGGCTTTCGTCCATGATTAATATGGCACCTTCGGCAATGGACTTCACAAACTGAAGTTTTGGAGGTTCAGGTCTTTTTACACCCCTGGAATCAACCCCACCACCCGATAGCTGCGAATAGGTAAGCATTACGAGGTCGTATTGCCCCGGTACCTGACCACTTTCTATGATACGGTTTTGGGTTTCTTTGATAGGTGCTGAATAAAGCACCTCGCCCGATTCGGTTTTGATGTTGGTTTTGTCTTCTTTGGCATTGAGTATGAAAGGCTCAATATTGGCACTGCCGATGTCTTTGAGGTCACGGTAAATATCAGAAAAGAGATTAGGCTTTTCGGTGATAAAAATTGGCATTTTTGAGTTCATTACGGCATACCGTATAAGTCCGGCGGCGATACGACCTTTACCGATTCCGGTCTGGTCGCCTACGATCAAGCCCTGCCCACGGTCTTCGATATTGTAAATAGATAGTGCCAGGGCATCAATCTGCTCAGCCGAGAAAGACGCATATAGATCATTGAGGGTTTTATATCTCAGTTTGATAGCCACGTAATCATCAATATTTCCGATGTTTTCCATGAGCCTGTCAATGGCGGCATGGAGGTCAAAACTCATACTATCAGGCGTATTGACCGATAAACTTGGGGCATCTGAGGCAGGGCGATAATAGTCACCGAGAGAAAGGTATTTTTTTCGCTGGTTATTAACCGTGATACGCATTTGGTGTGCATTGTACTTCTTCATCTGAATTAATTATGATTTGGTGGAAAATTTATACTTAAGTGATAATAGCCTGATTCGCTGAGCCTGGGCATTGGAAGCCTCCGAATGGCTTATAAATGGCAAAAACCTTTGATAGAGTTCATCAAAAGTTTGGACCACATTGGCATTGGTGGCTATTTTGTTGGGGGCGTATCGGTTGGGGTCATAGCTGCGGCCATTGATCAGTATTATTCTGACATCAAAGCTGGTGCCCATTTTGGAATAAAGGTCACCATTGACCAATACGATATCCTCTACATTGTAATGCTTGTATAGGTAGCTCAAAAAGCTGAGATTCTTGCCTTTCTGGATACGGCCTTTATCATCCCATTGGGTGTGACCACCTACTATGATGGCGGCTTTTCCGTTGTCTTTCATCATATTGAGTGCCTGGCAGGCCATCACATGGTCAAGGTCTTTGAGTGTATAACCCCCAAATTCTTCGTAATCCTCGGGATTGAGTTTTGCAAATGGGGGATTGGAAATTACGGCATCGAAAGAATAGTTTTGGAGCGGTGTAGTAATCGCAAAATTTTTGCTTCCATCTACGCTATAAACGGCTGCATATTTTCCTTTGTACTTTAGATTGTCGGCTCTGAGGTCGTCAATCTCATTAACGGTAAATAGCCTGGCTTCACCGGCTACAGTCAAGGCACCGTTTCCGGCACTTGGCTCAAAGAATCGATCTTCGGGCTTAGGCTTATTCACCCCACAATAAAGCCCCATCAGATACCCGAAAGGAATGGGCGTGCTGTACTGTTGCAACAATATGGAGGTAGAAGTCCGGAGGTTTAAACCGGCCTGCCTTTTGTAAGCCGCTACGAGCATATCGTACTTTGTCTTTTGGCTGGTAGGGAAATTTAGCACCAGGCCACGAGCCAATTCCACGAAGGTATATTCGGCTATTTCTTTGACCTCACGAGGATCATCATAGCCCATTTCGTTGGCTTTTTTCAGGATCATGGCAAAGGTATATTTACCTTCACTTTTTACGATTTTTTCGATTTCCTTTATAAGTTCTGATTTGTGTGCTTTCATTTCTGATACTTGTATTTAAGTGAAAGTAATCTTATTCGCTGGGCTTGGGCGTTGGATTGGGTTTCATCATCGAGTTTCACATTTTCCCATTCACCCATTGGATACCACTCAGTTTTGGCGACTTTATCGGCCAATTCAAAAATGCTATCTTTTGTTTTGCGGCCTGTACCTTTTTTGAAGCTTGCTCTATTGGTACCTACTGAGCCGTAATTCCCGGCCATTTCATTGATATACCCCATGGTACGAGGATGTACCTCGATTGCCAATACTTTTATAATTGTGATAAGATCCTTGTAGGTAATCATCTTTTCATTTTTCAATTCAAGATGTTTATCATAAGCGGTTTTAAGGCTATCTTTTAAATACTTAGCCGTTCTTTCCCGGTTTTCCTGGTCCTTAATCGCTTTTTCCTCGGCCTCTTTGTCGGCTCTTGCCTGTTTTACTTTGGCATTATGATCGAGGTATCTTTTGGTATCAATGTTTTCTGATTCCAATAATGCAATGGCGGCTTTGTTGTAGTATTGCTTTGGTGGCAAAGTATCACCCAGGAATATGCTTTTTAAAGACTCCTGAGATTTATTGAGATTTTCCTCATAAAAGAACCCTTCTCTATCAGGATCATAATAGGGGTGGTAAATAGCTGCATGACTGCCAATAATGACATAAGCGGCCATCCAGGTGCGGTCACTTTCCTCGAATAACCTAATGCCGAAGTTTTCTCGCAATACATGAAGCTCTCTCCTGACACTTTTTAAGGTATTGCCATCAGATTTATACTCAAAACACTGAAATGATTTTACAGGGAAATCGGATATCGTTTTAGCTTTCATTTCTGATACTTGTATTTAAGTGATAGTAAACGGATACGCTGGGCTTGGGCGGTGGATTCATTGTTTAGACTGCTAAATTTAGCATTTTCAACCGCAAATATCCCTTCATAATATTTTTTCGGGGTAGATTGAAAAAATATGTAAATCTGATCAGGCTTTTTTGAATTCCATGTTATCAATAATTCATTACCATTATCTTTTTTACACAGTTCAATATATTTCTGTAATGATTCCGTATTGATTGTAAATGAAAGTTTAATATTTTGAGAATCATTTTTAGAAATAATTTCTATATCAGAACTAATAGTGCTTTTTGTTAACTGATTATTAATATTAGCGATACTTTGCTTATAAAAATAACGCTCACTAACTGGATTAATTAATCGTGTGATTTCACTTGTTTTTCCCTCAATTTCGGTACCACCTGCTGAAACTATTACATCTTTTTCTAAATCAAAAACATTTACATAGACGATATGATATTTACCATCCGTAGCAATAATAGCATGTTTTGATTTACTTAAAATAACCCCTGAAATAGCCTCCCCTAAATAAGCAGGTTCTGAGTTTGTAAAGACGCTGAGCATCTCAACAATTTCTTGATGCTTCTTACTTAATAGTACAATTGGTTTATTTAACATTTCAATTGCATCTTCCATTGACCGTTCCATTCGCTTTAGATACTTTTCGACATATTCCTCACGTTTTTTGTTATTATATCCATCCTCGAGCCATAGTTTGGCTTCCCATGTACCATCGGCATATATTTCGTAGTACCATTTGCCTTGATAGTGGTAGTTGTTACCACCATTTACGTAGATTCTGGTTTTGTCCCCTTTGAGCCAAAGTTTTCCATAAACCTCCTTGGCCAACTGTTCTATTTTGCTAAAATCTATGATACTCATTTGGCGTATTTATATTTAAGTGAAAGTAATCTTATTCTCTGGGCTTGGGCGGTGGATTGAGATTCCTGATTTTTTGAGGATGAAAAACTCCATAATCCACGGATATCAACATCATACCTATCGTCAATCCAGACAATATTTTTTTTGATAATTTCCGAATCTGAAAAATTTTCGTCACCAACTACAGGCATCAGCAAAATTCTTGACTTATTACCATTCCAATCAAATGATAATAAAATACCGCTCATTTTACTATTTTTACCATTGTTGAATTGAATTTTGAATTGGTTAACTTTCTCATTTTTTAAGAACTTCAATAGTTGTTTTAACCTTAACAAATCTATGGTAATAATAGAATTAACCGTCTTTTTAAAATTTGCGGGATTAATAAGGCCTTTAGGATAATCTTCATTTTTTTGATATTCTGCGATTTTTTCGATTACATAATTCCATAAGCTATTAACATCTACTGACAATGGCATGTCAATGGATTTACTATCTGGAATTACGCTTTCATAGTCAGGAAATCTGCCATTAATGACCTCATATTTTTTTGAGAATATTCCTGAAGCATTCATTTCAGGATATTTAAGCATTAATAAAGTCATTCCATCGGTTGCGACAATTTCCTTAGTTTTTTGGTCGAATAAAACTCCGTTAATAGCACCATAATTTTTGGGTTCTTTGTTTACAAAACCTTTTATGGTATCAATTATTTTTCGTTCCTGCTGATTAGGTTCAATGAGATGTCTTACCTCAATTCCTGATGCGGCCTTGCCCAATCCTCCCGACTGAAATAAACCCGGCATCCCCAAGCCCTGCCATTCCACACTAAAATCCCTTTTGCGGCGGTAAGTATCCTCAAAGTTAAACTTAGGGTGTGTGGGGTCTATGATGAAGGTTTTTGCGGTGTTGGGGCATTTTACCACCACGTATATGTGGCTCCATCCATCGCCGTTGAAGTCCACTACCCGGTATTTGGGTTTCATGCCCCAGGTGGTCAAAATAGCGGCTACCATAAGGGCGTAGTCCTCACAGTCGATGCCTTTTTTACGGTCACGGTAGCTTTGTTCCGGCAGCCTGATGTACTCTACACCTGCCGGGTCGGCATGGTAGTGGTAGGTGGCCTGCATGTGGTCATAGATAGCCCTTGGTCGGCACTCGGCTTTGGCGAGCTTTGCGGCCATGGCTTTGACCTGCTTTTGTGCTGCCGGTAGTGACTGCTGCATGATCGCTATGGTGCGGTCGATGTCTTGCGGTTGGCGGTTGATTCTGATGTTCATGGTTGGTGGAGTTTTTACCCTTCGACCTCTCGACTACGCTCGAGGTGACATTTGTGTCGCTCAGGGTGACATCATGGTTTTTGTTTAATTTTCCGGTTCTTCTTTTTTTGGTTTTGCCTTTGGGTCGGGTTTTTCTTTGAAAAAAATGTAATCGATCAAAGTAAACAGGATGCTGGGCTTGTATTCACAATTCCGCATGTCGGCCTTAGTGATAACCGTAAACTCTACCTTGATTTTTTTATCGAGGAAGGCGTTAAAACCTTTGTGTTCGGCAAAGTACTTACTCATATCGTCCTGTACTTTCTTTTGGTCGGCTTCGTCCATGGCCTGTACTTCTTTGAGTACTGTGCCTGTGGTTTTTTCAAATTCCTCACGTACTTTTTCAGAATATTTCTGGATGGCTTCTATTACCGGAAGCATCGCAAACTTATTATCGGTAATACGCTCAATCACCTGCTTGGTGAGGGTTTTTGATGTTTGGTCAAAAACATCCAGATTTTCATTCAGAATTTGCAGCTCTTTGCGGCTGATTTCTTTTTCGATGGTCATGTGATTAATTGGTTAATGTGGTAATTAATAATGTGCTAATTATTCTTGTGGTGGCGTTTCGGGGTCGGGTAATGGTTCAACTACTTCTGGCTGGGCATTAGCCTTGTTTCTGGCTTCTTCTTTCAGCAATAAATAATACTCTGAAAGCTCGGGATCATACCTAAGTTTGAAGTCCTGAAGGCAACCCCTGAACTCAAACAGATTGAGGTAGAAATTGATAAAGTCGGCATCGTCAATAAGCTCCTGGTGAGAATCTACCAAATCGAAGAATTTCTTCGGGATCAATTGATTAAAAGGTTTCTCGAATACGATTTCTCTGATTTCGGCCACTTTACCGGGTTTTTCGGGAAGTATCTCTCTATGCACCAGGCTAAGCAGGGAATTCATCATGGCCATTTCGACTACCTTACCGCTCGTATGAATGAAGTCGGCCATGGTTTTGTCAAAGATGTTGTGAACAATCAGAAAATTGGGCTGAATACTGAGGGTGAATCCCGGAGCTTTGGCCAGTGGTATGGCTATCATGCAATTATCGGGTTCGTAGAGTTTGATTGTGAGGTCTTGCATTTTTTTTTTGTTAAAATTGGTGAAAAATTATTTTATGATATTACTGTAAGCTCAAAGCTATCAGCACAACTGTCATGGCCTTCGAGGTAAACGGTGTGGAGTACTTTTTTGCCTACTGATACAAAGTTAGGAAAAGAAACGGTTTGTTGTGCATTTGCACCGATTGTTCTTGTAACTATGAAAGATTCTACTTCATGCCTGACTTTCAGCGTCAAACTGTTATTGTTGATGATAGTTTGACTCACGCTACCACCCGAATAACTTATAGCTCCTGCAATGTAGGCATTGTTAAACGACATGGGCGGCGTACATCCAACGGCTATAATAGGCACAACACAACTTGCCGTAAAACTACATCCCGGATTAACAGCACTGCTAAATGTGACAGCTACCGTTGTTCCCATATTGGAGGCATTGGTACCGCCCTGAAAAGCTATCAGTGTTTCTTTTTCCTCATTGAGCGTATAACTGTAATTTGGGTTAATAATATTGATCTGACTTGAAGACAGATTAAAACTACCTGCCGGAGTGTTGCCATTAAACTTTGTTTTTAGCACCGGCGTATTGGCATCGAGCCAATATATAGATATAGAAAAATTTATATCACAAGTAGGCGTGGGGTCACTGCCACAAGTGCCCTGGGCGTTGGCCTGGGCTTGCAGCCATGCGTCACGCTGGGTGTTGGCATCGGCTACACTTACGGTACTGGTAAACTGCCCCGCTGAGGCATTGAGACTCACCCAGCTGCCGGTACCGGTGGTGCAGTCGTTTTTCTGGATTTGCCCCGAAAACGGATCAGATTGAAACTCCGTAGTACATTGCCCCTGAGCATTGGCCTGTTGTTGCAGCCATGCGTCACGAGCGGCGTTGGCTTCGGCCAAGTCCATGCCGTAAAACACATTGGCACCTATCGAAAGGCTTACGGCCGTGCCATTGCCTGTGGTACAGTCGTTTTTGGTCTTGGTACCACTCCAGGCGGTATTGCCCACGGTGGGGTTGGGATTGTTGATCACCGTCACGAATATGTCTGTCTGGTGGCTGCCGCAATAGTTGGTGATGATAGCCCTGATACGTGTAAGCCCGAGGTTGGAGAATAGCACCGTGACGCTCGTATCGGTATGGGTGATGATGGTGGTGCCGTTGGTGGCCTCCCAGGTTACTACCCTGTTGGTATTGGAGCCGTCGGCATCGAGCAGGTAGTACGTGAGCTGGGCGTTTTTGTACTCGTTGGCTGATGCCTGATAGATGTACCCGGCACTCGATGGAGGTGTGCAGTTCCACGTAATCGGTATCGTGGTTTCTTTTACCTCACCGTTGCAAAGGCCGGTTACCACTACCCTCACCAGGCCGTTGATGGGCTTTACCCAGGTGATGGTTTTACTGGTGCCGGTGCCCAGGCTTGCCGACCAGCTGCCGTTGTCAAACTTATACCAGGTGATGATCGCCCCGGTGGTGTTGTCGCCGCTGAGGGTGGCCGTATATGTGACCGACTGCCCCGAATCTACGGCATCGTCACCCGATATGGTGATGCTGCTTACTGAGCCTGCATGGTGGTTGTAATTGTAAAAGTCAGTGTATCGGTGCGGGGGGTTGGTCTGTGGCAGGTTTTGGCTGCATGGGTTACAAGGTGTCCACACGTCATCGATCAATACCTCGATCATGCCGGTGGCCGCATTGTAGCGTTTGTTGAGCTTCATCATGGAGGTAGGCTTGTCCATTTCTCTCACGATGTCACCCGATCCTATTTTTCCGGTGCCTTGTAACATGCCAATTGTTGTTTTAAGAGGTGGATATGCTGCTCCTGTGCTGCGAGGAGTTTTTCGAGCTGTTTGATTTTTTTGGAATCAGCCGATTGCTTTTTCTCAACTTTGTTGACCTGCTTTTTGATCTCTATAGCAAAGCCCAATACCACTGCCGCAAGCCCGAGGTAGTTGAATGATTTACGGCCTTCACGGGTCCTTACCAGTTCCGGGAAAATAGGCTCAAAGTCCTGAGCCATTACGCCTATGGTGCGGCGGCCATTGCCATCAATGAAGTTGTATGAATACGCACTGAGGTGATTGAGCCTGTTGCCTATTTTAATGGCTTTCAGGTTTTCTTTCAGATTACGGTCTGAAGCTGCATCAATCTCGCCAGTGGCGTATATGGTGCCATTGACATAAATACCCTGCCCTGTGGTTGATCCGGCATCAACTAATACCTTGTAAGAAGTGGTTACGCTTGAGCCGCCTATGATAGCCTTGCCATTGATGGCAAAGTTGCCGGTTTGTATGGCTGCGATCTGGTTTTGGATGTACGTACCATTGCCCAATAGTGCGGTGATGTCGGCAGCGGTGGCGGCTACGAGTGTTTTATTGGAATCGGTTTTTACAATAGTATTGGCAGCTATTGTGGAGATATAAATACTACCTCCTGTAAGTTGTATTAATCCAAATCCATTATCGGTAGTTGCATTATTTATTGTAATATTACCGTTTTCCCACATTCTGTGCTTACTAAGACCACTTGAAGGAGCAAATAAAATTCCTGCATTAGTAGTAGAATCTGCTACAATTCTCATTGCATTATCGGATGGTGAACCAATGCCAACGTAACCTAATCTAGTACCATTTTGCAACTTGAAAGATAACCAAGGAATAGCTGTAACATCATCTGTCTTACCACGTAGGGAAAGTTCTCCATTGTAACTTAAGTCCATCCTCACAGTTCCAGCAGTAGCACTACCTACAGAATCTATTGTGTAGAATATATGTTGAGTTGCAGGTTCACTTACTGAAGTTCCTCCACCATATATTACCTGATTGCTGTATGAATTAGTATTGTACATTAATAGAGTAAGTTTATTACCACTATAAGCTCTGCCTAATATTCTAAATCCTCCTGCTACATTAGCTGTATCACTATAGGATAATAATATTCCAGTTGCATCAGTAACATGAAGTTTATTAGCTGGTGAATCTGTTCCTATTCCCACATTCCCACTACCCAGTACAACTAAGCGTAAAGCATTATTAGTATATATTCCAACTGCAGCATTTTGTCTCTGGTAAATATGTAAAGCATCAGCTCCTAACAAGCCTGAATAAGTGCTTGATGTATGGAATATTAAAGACCTATCACTTGAGGTATTGTTTCCAAATCTTATTGAAGAGGATGCAGTAGCACTAGAAAGTGTGTTGGTAATATTGATAGAGGTGTTAACAGCATTAGATACAATATCTAATATACTTCCTGGCGAAGTTGTACCAATACCCAGGTTTCCTCCATTAGGTTGCAATATTAAGTTTCTGTTTACAGAATAATCCGTAGGGTTTCTAGCTTGTAACCAAGAAGCATAGTTACCAGGAGTAGTATTATAAGTTCCAAAGTGAAGCTCTCCTCCTGCCCAAGTACTACTACTATACCCAACTATGAAAGTTGATGCACTATCAGTAGTCCCTGTTATAGATGGAGCAGCCACCATCGTATTTCCAACTTTAAAATTACCCTCATGTGAAGTAGTTGTGCCTACTCCTACATGACCTAGATTATAGTACAGATTAACCCCTGACTTTACCCAATAGTTATTATTTAACCACGCCAAACTCACAAAGTCGGTACCATCTACTGCCGCACTCAATACCTTGTTGGCATCGGCTTTTACGAGGGTGCTTGCTGTGAGGGTGGAGCTGTATATGCTCCCTGTAACCTGTAGCACTACATTGGCGTAGCCAAGGTCGGTGGCGTTGGCTATGAATACCTTACCGGCAAAGTAGTTGGCAGCGGTGCCATTGGCGTAGAAGTTCCACCGGCCGGTACCACTGGCTATGTTGCCGTAGAAACCGTAGTTGTTGGTGGCTCCGGTGAGGGTACTGTTGGCATTAAAGCCATATTGATTGGTAATCGTACTGCCTGCACCAATTGTACTTTGACTTGCTATAAAGTGATGATATGAAGTAAGGTTAAAACTTGCCGCACTGGTAAAAGATTCACTAATAAAACTATAAACCGAACTCGTAACATCAGACTGTACTACCCCTGCTTGTCTAACACCGTATGCAGTTGTTCCACCTGTTAGTGCTTTTGCCACATGAAGTGATAAATTAGCTAATGAAGTAGTCCCAATACCCAAAGCACCTGCCATGTAGTTATTGGCTGTACCATCCATGTATAAATTCCATCTTCCAGTACCCGAAGCTAACTGCCCCCGAAAACCGTAAACATTGGTAAAAGCTGCATTTCCTAAAGAACTGTAGGCTGCAAATCCCTGAACAGTTGTAATTGTAGAACCATCTCCAATTGTTCCTACTTCTGCCATGTAATTTGTATAACTGCTTAGTGTAAATGTAGCAGATTGGGTATTTAATAGATTTTGAAACCCATAACTGGCCGAAGTATTAACACTGATTATTTGTGTGGTATTTCTGATACCCCAAGAATTTGCATTATTAATTGATCCTGCAATTAATAATTTCATAGCAGCATTGGCATCAGTCCCAATCCCCACATTCTCATTCAGCCTTATCGTATTATTCGCAGGGTTAGAGTAGATCATGCTGTTGGTACTACTCACCGAGGTCACGCCTGATTTGAGGTGGGCAAATACCGTAGCACCCGAGCCCCCCGAGCCACCGTTATAGTGGTTGAGGTAGTTGACTATGGCTCTGGTTCCATCCATATACAGGGGATACCTGTCATCGGCTACACCTGTATAGTTGGTTATCCAGAATACAAATCGGTCGGTGGTGGTAGCAGCATTGTCGGTGATCTTAAATACCAGGTCAATATAGTCGCTTTGGGTTTGTTGGGCGTAGATACGTGCACTGTCGTTGTTCAAATCCCAGATAAACGCACTGGCCGCACTGGTGGGGAAAACTGCCCGCTTGTCGGTAAAAGTGATATTGGTACCTGCCCCGAGTTTTATGGTTTTGTTTTCGGCAAATTCGGCGTTGTTGTTAAAATACGCACTGCTCGATACCTGAAACCCCCACGACCCCAAGTCGGTAGAGCTCCCGATCAGCACCTTATTGGCTGCCCGGCTGATATTACCCGCTCCATCCTGCTGCCAGTAGTTGACAGTATTGAGATTGAGGTCGGTATAAAATGCCGGTATATCGGCCAGCTCGAGGCTTCGGAATGACGGCGTGCCATTGGCGATGGTGGGTGCGGCAAATACACTGCGGGCGGTTTGGCTTGCGAGCGAAAACGTGAGGTTGGTGTCGGCAGGGGTGGCCTGCCCTTTGTTGGTCGTAAATATGGAAGGGATATTGAGGTTTACGTCTTTGAGGTAGATGCTCCCCAGGTTTCTTTTTTTGATGCGGTTATTGACCAAAATAAGGGCTTGCTCAGAGGTCAGATCCTCCGATACCTGCAAGGCCACTATTTCAGATGCTATTCTCATTTTTGGTTTTTAAAAACGGCGATTGCAATCAGTTGGGCTGCCTGCAATCGCCATCAGGTTGTACTTTTTGATATTGCTACGGCCTATCAGGCTACTTTACGCACTACTACCCGGTATTGGTTGGC
>Ga0209572_1001194_pt1 | contig 21036 bp, 18 predicted proteins | sample EBPBio232012_DNA_FD_185867 | JGI IMG/M metagenome (GOLD analysis project Ga0209572, IMG submission 185867) | Wastewater treatment Type I Accumulibacter community from EBPR Bioreactor in Madison, WI, USA - Reactor 1_1/23/2012_ DNA (SPAdes)... | ecosystem: Engineered > Bioreactor > EBPR >...
ACCTGGCCAACCGGGACCTGCTGTACCTGGGGGTGTCGGGCGACGGCGATTCGGCCTCCATCGGCCTGGGCCAGTTCGCGCACGCCATGCGGCGCAACGTCAACATGGTCTACATCGTCGAGAACAACGGCGTCTACGGCCTGACCAAGGGCCAGTTCTCGGCCACCGCCGACAAGGGCAGCAAGAGCAAGAAGGGCGTGGTCAACGCCGACAGTCCGGTCGACCTGGTGGGCCTGGCCATGCAGCTGGGCGCCAGCTTCGTGGCGCGCAGCTTCTCGGGCGACAAGGCGCAGATGGTGCCACTCATCAAGGCCGCCATGGGCCACGGCGGCGCGGCCTTCATCGACATCATCAGCCCCTGCGTGACCTTCAACAACCACGCCGGCTCCACCCGCAGCTACGACTGGGTGCGCGAGCACAACGAGGCCGTGAGCCGCATCGATTTCATCACCGGCCGGGAGGAAATCACCGCCACCATCCCGCCCGGCCACGTGGTGGATGTCGAGCAGCACGACGGCACCGTGCTGCGCCTGCGCAAGCTGCACGAGGGCTACGACCCGACCGACCGCGTCGCCGCCATGTCCTACATGCAGGGGCGCGCCGCCGAGGGCGAGCTGGTCACCGGCCTGCTCTACGTCGAGGCCGAGGCGGGCGACCTGCACCTGGCGCAGAACACCAGCGCCCGCCCGCTCAACACGCTGGGCACCGCCGATCTGTGCCCCGGCGCGGCGGCGCTGGACAAGCTGAACGCCAGCTTCCGCTGATACCCCCAAGGCGCTCAACGATACCCAACCGTTCGCGCTGAGCCCTTCGGCGGGCTCAGGACAGGCGTGTCGACACACTGCGCCGGGCTTCGACACGCTCAGCCCGAATGGTTTTGCGGTTTGAACGCCAATCGGTAGGCGCGACCCGGCCGAGGGCGCGCCTGCCCCGTGTGCGATTTCTGGTATTTTGAGCCGTTGGTCGGCGTCCAGCAAGCCTGAGATGCTCCTGTTTTGTGAGTAACCGTGGGGCTGTCCAGGCCCGGGTTTGCTGCGTCCAACCCGTTGCTTGTCTGGCTTTCACCCCCTGCGCCGACCCGCCGGCGCGGGCCGTCGGCGCTCGGATTCCGGCCAAATCCCCGTTCTCAACATGCCTATGCATTTTTTGCGCTTGCAATATTTGCATAGACAAATAAAATTCGCCACTGCTCTTTTCAACCTTGACCTTGCTGGCCGTCGCTCTCATGCCCCCAGACACCTCCGCACCTGCGCAGCCCGTCGGCGGCGCACCCCTTGGCTGCCCGGCCGAACCGTTCTTTGACCCGGGCCACTTTTGCACCGAAGCCGGCTTGCTGTGGCAATTGCGCCGTGCCCAGCTGGCGATTGGCCAGTTGGTCAGCGAGGCCACCGAGCTGGGGGGGCCGACCGTGCCGCAATGGGTACCTCTCTATCAAATTCATAGCGGCATGGCCAATACCGTCGCCGACCTGGCGCGCAAATGCACGGTGGACGCCGGTTCCATGACGCGCCTGCTGGACCGGCTGGAGGCGCGCGGCCTGTGCCGCCGCGTGCGCTCCGAGACGGACCGCCGGGTGGTGCACATCGAGTTGACGCCGGAGGGTGTGAGCGCCGCCGAGCAGATGCCGCGCGTGCTCAGCCATGTCTACAACGCCGTGCTGGACGGTTTTGCACCCGAGGAATGGGCGCAACTGCAGGCGCTGCTCGGGCGGCTGACCGGCAACGCCGAGCGCCTGGTCGGGCAGGGTGTGGGCCAGGAGGTGGCGTCGTGAAGCGCCGCGCCCAGGCCCTGATCCTGTCCCTGGTGGCGCTGGCCGCCGCCGGCTGCGCCGACATGCGGGGCATTCACCCGCAGGCCGAACTCACCCCACCGGCCACTCTGGGGTTGGACACCCAGGCCAGTCGCTTCGTGCCGGCCGAGGACTGGTGGACCGAGCTGGGCGATGCCCAGCTGAACCGCCTGATCGGCACGGCCCTGGCGCAGAACCCGAATCTGCGCGTGGCCGGTGCCCGCGTGGCCAAGGCGCGCGCCACCGAGGCCGCCGTCGCCGCCGCGTTGCTGCCGCAGGTCAACGGCGGGCTGGATCTGTCCCGCCAGGCGTTTTCGGCCAACTACATCTACCCGCCGCCGCTGGGCGGTGGCATGAGCAACATCGGCACCCTGCAGCTGACCGGTGGCTGGGAGCTGGATTTCTTCGGCAAGAACGCCGCCGCCGTGCGCGCCGCCGCCGGCCAGTCGCGCGCCACCGAGGCCGAGGCCGACGCCGCCCGCGTGCTGTTGGCCGCCAACGTGACGCGCAGCTACCTGCAGTGGGCGCGGCTGGAGGAGCAGCGCGCGCTGGCCGAACGCGCGCTGACGCAACGCCAGCAGATGCTCAGCCTGGTGCAAGACCGCGTCAAGGCCGGCCTGGACACCCAGTTGGAGGTGCGCCAGAACGAAACCGGCCGCGCCGATTCGCGCACCCAGATCGCCGTGGTGGACCAGCAGATCGACGCCACCCGCAACGCCCTGGCCGCATTGCTGGGCCTGCCGCGCCCGCCCGAGGGGCTGGTGGCGCCGCGCCTGGCCCGGTTCCAGCCGCTGGCGGTGCCCAGCCAGCTGCATGCCGACTGGCTGGGCCGGCGCGCCGACATCGTGGCCGCGCGCTGGCGCGTGGAAGCCGCGCGCGGCGAGGTCGACGTGGCGCGGGCGCAGTTCTACCCCAACATCAACCTGGCCGGTTTTCTGGGCTTTCAGAGTCTGGGCTTTGGCAACCTGCTGAAGGGCGACAGCTTTCAGTGGAGCGTGGGCCCGGCCGTCCGCCTGCCGATCTTCGAGGGTGGCCGGCTGCGCGCCAACCTGGCCGGGCGCAGCGCCGACGTGGACGCCGCCGTTGAAAGCTACAACGCCACCGTCATCGAGGCCATGCGCGAGGTGGCCGACCAGGCCCAGGCCGTGCAGGCCACGGCACGCCAGCAGCGCGAGCAAGCGCGCGCCCTGCAGGCCGCCGAGGGCGCCTACGACATCGCCCGCCAGCGCTACGGCGCCGGGTTGGGCAACTTCCTGAACGTGCTGTCGGCCGAGACCTCGGTGCTGGCGCAGCGGCGCCAGCACGCCGACCTGCTGGCGCAGGCCCTGCAGGGGCAGGTGGGCGTGGCCCAGGCCATGGGCGGGGGCTGGCGCCCCACGCCCGCCGAGGCGGCGGTGCCCGACGCCGCGCCGCTGGCGGCGGCCACGCGCTGAGCCGGACACGTCCCGTTTTTTTTCGTCTTTCGACCCGAACCCTCCGATTTCCCATGTCCGATTCTTCTTCCTCCCCGAGCCCCAACGCCCAGCCCGACGCCGCCCCCGCGCGCGCCGGCAACCCCCGGCGCAAGCGGGCCTTGTCGATCCTGGCGGGTGTGCTGCTGCTGGCCGGCGTCGGCTGGGGCGTTTACGACGTGCTGGTGCTGAGCCACTTCGAGGAAACCGACAACGCCTACGTGCAGGGCAACCTGATCCAGATCACGCCCCAGGTCGGCGGCACCGTCACCGCCATCTACGCCGACGAGACCGAGCCGGTGCGGGCCGGGCAGCCCCTGGTCAAGCTGGACCCGGCCGACGCGCGGGTGGCCCTGGCCCAGGCCGAAGCCGCGCTGGGCCAGACGGTGCGCCAGGTGCGCACCCTGTACGTCAACAACGGCGCGCTGAACGCCCAGGTGCGCCTGCGCGAGGCCGACGTGGCCAAGGTGCGCAGCCAACTGGCCACCGCCCAGCAGGATCTGGGGCGGCGCCAGGGCCTGAGCGGCGGCGGCGCGGTGTCGGCCGAGGAGCTGGCGCACGCCAGCGCCCAGGTCACGGCGGCGCGCACCGCGCTGGCGGCGGCCCAGGCCGCGGTGTCGGCCGCGCGCGAGCAACTGGTCAGCAACCAGGCCCTGACCGAGGGCACGCCGGTCGAGCGGCATCCCAGCGTGCTGGGCGCCGCCGCCAAGCTGCGTGAAGCCTGGCTGGCCGCGCACCGCACCGAGCTGCCGGCGCCGGTGTCGGGCTACGTCAGCAAGCGCACCGTGCAGCTCGGCCAGCGCGTGGCGCCGGGCACGCCGCTGATGGCGGTGGTGCCGCTGGATCAACTGTGGGTGGACGCCAACTTCAAGGAAAACCAGTTGCGCCATGTGCGCGTCGGTCAGCCGGCCACGCTGACGGCCGACGTGTACGGCAAGAAGGTGGTCTACCAGGGCCGCGTCAGTGGCCTGGGCATCGCCACCGGCGCCGCCTCGGCCCTGCTGCCGGCGCAGAACGCCACCGGCAACTGGATCAAGGTGGTGCAGCGGGTGCCGGTGCGCATCGCGCTGGAGCCCGAGCAGATCAAGGCGCATCCGCTGCGTGTCGGCTTGTCGATGGAAGTCAAGATCGACATCACCGACCAGAACGGCCCCGAGCTGGCGGCGCTGCCGCGCACCGAGCCCTTCGCCCAGACCGCGGTCTACGCCCAGGCGGACGAGGGCGCCGAAGCCCTGGTGCGCGACATCGTCGCGCGCAACCTGGGGCGCGCGGCCGCGCGCGGCGTCCCGCGCACGCCGGCGTCCGCCGCCGCGCCGCGCGCCGATGGCCAGCCGGCCCTGTTTTAACAGCCGCCCGCCCGGAATCGATCGGCCATGAGTTCCGCCGCGACTTCGCTCGTGCACCCGCCGCTGACCGGCAGCGCCCGCGTGCTGGGCACCATCGCCCTGTCCGCCGCGACCTTCATGAACGTGCTGGACACCTCGATCGCCAACGTCTCGCTGCCGGCGATCTCCGGCGATCTGGGCGTGAGCCCGGTGCAGGGCACCTGGGTCATCACCAGCTTCGCGGTGGCCAACGCCATCGCCGTGCCGCTGACCGGCTGGCTGACCCAGCGCATCGGCCAGGTGCGCCTGTTCACGGTCAGCGTGCTGATGTTCGTGCTGGCCTCCTGGCTGTGCGGCATGGCGCCGAACATGACCACGCTGATCGCCTTCCGGGCGCTGCAGGGCTTCGTGGCCGGACCGATGATCCCGCTGTCGCAGACCCTGCTGCTGTCCAGCTACCCACCGGCCAAGGCCGGCCTGGCCATGGCCATGTGGTCCATGACCACCCTGGTGGCGCCGATCATGGGGCCGCTGCTGGGCGGCTGGATCACCGACAACATGAGCTGGCCGTGGATCTTCTACATCAACGTGCCGGTCGGCCTGGTGGCGGCCAGCGCCACCTGGATGATCTACCGCGACCGCGAATCGCCCACCATGCAGCGCCCGATCGACGCCGTCGGCCTGGCGCTGCTGGTGCTGTGGGTCGGCGCGCTGCAGCTGATGCTGGACAAGGGCAAGGAGCTGGACTGGTTCCACTCGCCGCTGATCATCGGCTTTGCCGTGGTGTCGGTGGTCGGTTTCGCGTTCTTCCTGATCTGGGAGCTGACCGATGAGCACCCGGTGGTCGATCTGTCGCTGTTCAAGCGGCGCAACTTCTGGTCGGGCGCGCTGGCCACCGCCGTCGGCTACGGCGTGTTCTTCGGCAACGTGGTGATCCTGCCGCTGTGGCTGCAGCAGTACATGGGCTACACCGCCACCCAGGCCGGCATGGTGCTGGCGCCGGTCGGCCTGCTGGCCATCGTGCTGTCGCCCATCGTCGGGCTGACCGTGGGGCGGGTGGATCCGCGTATCTACGCCAGCTTCTCGTTCCTGGTGTTCGGCGTCGTGCTGTGGATGCGCTCGAATTTCACCACCCAGACCGATTTCATGACCATCCTGGTGCCCACCTTGATCCAGGGCGTGGCCATGGCGTTTTTCTTCATTCCGCTGGTGACCATCACGCTGTCGGGTTTGTCGCCTTCGCGCATTCCGGCGGCCTCCGGGTTGTCCAACTTCACGCGCATCACGGCCGGCGCCATGGGCACCTCGATCAGCACCACCTTGTGGGAAAACCGCAGCGCCATGCACCATGCGCAGCTGTCCGAGGCCGTCAACCTGGGCAACCCGGCCGCCGTGCAAACCCTGCAGACGCTGCAAGCCAGCGGCATGACGTACGAGCAGGCGCTGGCGGTGATCAACACCACGGCCACGCAGCAGGCCTTCATGCTGTCCACGCAGGAAATCTTCTACGGCTCGGCGCTGTTGTTCCTGTCGCTGATCGGCCTGGTGTGGATCGCCCGGCGCCAGCAGGGTGGCGCCGGGGCGGAGGCGGCCGCTGGGGCGCATTGAGACAACCCCCCCGAAGCGCCTGCGGCGCCTCCCCCAGGGGGCGGGCTGGCCGCTTCGGGGCGGCCGTGCGCGGCGGCCCCTGGGGTGGCCTGCTCCGCGGCCCTTGGAAAAGACTGAGGCCCTCCGAAGCGCCTGCGGCGGCTTCTCCGAGGGGGCGGGCCGGCGGTGTCGGGCGGTCCTTTGGCTGTGCGCAGCGCCTCGACAAGCCTGCCCTGAGCCCGTCGAAGGGCTCAACGCGAACGGTTGGGTAGGAACCGACTGTTGGGGCTCAGGACGCCTGGCGCGCCACCGTGGTGCCGGGGCCGAAGCACTGCGCGCCGAACAGTCGCGGCAGTGCCGCTCGGTACTGAGCCTGGCCGACGGCGTTGGTGTTGTGGTGCGAGCCACCTTCGACCAGCACGAAGGCCTTGGGTTCGGCGGCGGCGTCGTACAGGCGTCGGCTCAGTTCGGGGTCGATCAGGCGGTCTTCGCTGCCATGCACCACCAGCACCGGCGAGCCGACGCGAGCGATGCGCGCGGCCGAGTCGAAGCGCTGCGTGATCAGCGGGCCCACCGGCAGCCAGCCCCACTTCATGGAGCTGGCCACGTCGGGGATCGAGGTGAAGCTGCCTTCGACGATCAGTCCGCGCTGGTCGCGCACCTGTTCGGCCAGCGCCACGGCAATGCCGCCGCCCAGCGAGTGGCCGAACAGGTAGCGCGGCGCCTGGGGGTGCTGCGCCGCCAGCCAGTCCCAGGCGGCGCGGGCGTCTTCCACCGCCATGTCCTCGGACGGCAATTCGCGCGAAGTCTTGCCGAAGCCCCGGTAATCGATGGCCAGCACCGAGAAGCCCAGCTCCTGCATGCGGCGGATGCGGCTGGCCGAGCCGCGCACGTCCCAGCGCGCGCCGTGCAGGTACAGCAGCACCGGCTGGCAGGTGGCGGCGTTGTCGGCCGGGTGCCACAGCCCGTGCAGGCGCACCGGCGCGCCGGTGATGTGGGACGGGTAGTCGATCCAGACCTCCTGCATGCCGTCCGCCCACTGGGCCGAATTGCCCCAGGCGCGGTCGCTGGGCTGGAAGATCCAGGCGCGCTGTTTTTCCTCCAGCGTGCCGCAGCCCAGCACGGCCAAAGCGGCGGCCAGTGCGGCCAGGACGATGCGCATGCGTGTTCCCATGGAAGGAATCGATGCCAGCGGAGCGAAAAAGTTCGCGCGGCGGCTCAACTTCGTGCGTCGCGCTTGGCCCGGGCACGCGCCAGCGCGGCCTCGACCAGGGCACGCTTGCGTTCCAGTTCGGGGCCGCTGGCGTTCTTGGTCAGTTCGGGCAGGTGGGCCAGTTTGTGGGCCGCTTTTTCTTCCATTTTTTTAAGGTGTTCCTCGGCGTACCGGCTGCGTCTATTGCTCGTAAGTTGATAGCGATCTCGGGCCTCGCGAGCCTGCGTCGTGGACCAGGCCGCCCAGCCGGTGCGGGCGCCGCTGACGCTGTCCAGGTGGATGCAATCGACCGGGCAGGCGGGCACGCACAGCTCGCACCCGGTGCACTGCGCCTCGATGACGGTGTGCATGCGCTTGTTGCCGCCCACGATGCAGTCGACCGGGCAGGCCTGGATGCACAGCGTGCAGCCGATGCACCAGGCTTCGTCGATCCAGGCCACGGTGCGTGGGCCTTCGACACCGTGGTCGGGGTTGAGCGGGGTGGCGGGTCGGCCGGTGAGGGCGGCCAGCCGGGCCACGCCCTCGGCGCCGCCGGGGGGGCACTGGTTGATGTCGGCCTCGCCCTGGGCGATGGCCTGGGCGTAGGCGGCGCAGTCGGGGTAGCCGCAGCGCGTGCATTGCGTCTGGGGCAGGGCATCCAGCAGGCGGGCGGCCAGCAGCTGGGAGGAGGGCGGGGCGCTCATGCCGGCAAACCGGTGGCGGGCCTCAAAGGGGCGCCCGGTGCCAGCTGACGCCGAGCGACCGGAAACGCAAACGCCCGCCAAGGCGGGCGTGTGGCCAAGGGGCGGGGTGCCGCGGAATCAGCTGGCACGCGTGCCACGCCGGCCGGAGGCCGGTCGGGCCTTGCCGGCGGCGCCGCGTGTGGCGGGCGCGGCACGTCGGGCACGAGCCGGAGCGGCGGCGGTGGGGGCCTGGGGTTGCGTCACGGCCTCGGTCGCCACGGCGGCCATTTCGATCGGTTCGACCGTCACCGCCACCGGCAGGGCAACCTCCTCGGCCGGCGCTGCCTGGGTCAACAGATCGCCCTGGCCATTGCTGGCGCCGTTGCCAACGCCCTTGCCATTGCCGGCGCCATTGCCATTGCCGGCGCCGTTGGGCCGGGGCTTGCGCAGCTTGGACACGGCGGCCTGGGTGCGGGCCAGGTCCTCGGCGTGGATGTCGGCGCTGGCGTGTTCGGCGATGAAGGCCTTGACGCGCGGGTACACCGTGGTGCGCCAGCGGCGGCCGCTGAAGATGCCGTAATGGCCGGCGCCCTTGACTTCCAGGTGGCCCTGGTGGTCCGGGGCAATGCCGGTGCACAAGCCGTGCGCGGCCCGGGTCTGGCCGGAGCCGGAGATGTCGTCCAGCTCACCTTCGATGGTGAGCAGGGCGGTGCGGGTGATGTCCTGCGGTTGCACGCGCTCCAGCTTGCCCTTGGGCGAGCGCACGTCCCAGGTGCCGTACACCAGCTTGAATTCCTGGAACACGGTCTTGATGGTTTCCAGGTAGTAATCGGCGTCCATGTCGAGCACGGCGTTGTACTCGTCGTAGAACTTGCGGTGCGTGTCGGCGCTGGACTCGTCGCCCTTGATCAGGTCCTTGAAGTAGTCGTAGTGGCTGTTGGCGTGCCGGTCCGGGTTCATGGCCATGAAGCCGGCGTGCTGCAGAAAGCCGGGGTAGACACGGCGGCCGGCGCCCGGGTAGTTGGGCGGCACGCGGTAGATGACGTTGTTCTCGAACCACTCGTGGCTGCGCTGCACGGCCAGGGTGTTGACGGCGGTGGGCGACTTGCGGGCGTCGATGGGGCCGCCCATCATGGTCATGGTGATGGGGGTTTTCTCGCCGCGGCTGGCCATCAGCGAGACGGCGGCCAGCACCGGCACGGTGGGCTGGCACACGCTGATGATGTGGCAGTTGCCGTAGACGGACTGCAGGTGGCGGATGAAGTCCTGCACGTAGTTGACGTAGTCGTCGAGGTGGAATTCACCCTCGGACAGCGGCACGGTGCGGGCGTTCTTCCAGTCGGTGATGTAGACCTTGTGGCCTTCCAGCATGGTGCGCACGGTGTCGCGCAGCAGGGTGGCGTAGTGGCCGGACAGCGGGGCCACGATCAGCACGGGCGGCTGACCCTTGAGTGTGGCCAGGGTGGCTGGGTCGTCGGTGAAGCGCTTGAAACGGCGCAACTGGCAGAACGGCCGATCCATCTCGATGCGTTCGTCGATGGCCACGTGCACGCCGGCCACGTCGATGGAGCGAATGCCGAACTCGGGTTTTTCGTAGTCCTTGCCGAGGCGGTGGAACAGCGCGTAGGCGGCCGACACGCGCTGCGCCAGAGGCATCTGGCCGAGCATGGTGTGGGGGTTGCCGTAGAGCTTGGCGGCCGCGTCGGCCATGTCGGCGAAAGGCTCGATGAGCGAACGTTGGGCTTCGTAAATTTGATAGAGCATAAAAAGGCGAGAGTCGGCTGCTGCGGTGCAATATAACGCAGCTGTAACAAAAAATCAGTCGGGTGCCGACTCTAAAGAGACCGCGCGGCGGCATTTCCCTGCATCCGCGCGGACGCCTGTCGGTGGTGCGCGACACGCCCAGCGCGCCGGGGCAGCCCGCGCCCAGGGCCGTGTGGCGGCGCGTGCTGCTGTCCGGCCGACGGCCCCTGGCGGCGCCGTCCGACGCCGCCAGCAAGGCGTCCGGCCGCTATCATGGCCGCCATGACCCACGGGTTCTCGTTGTACGACTGGCTGACGAACATCGGGCGTGGCGCGGTGCGCTGGGCCATCGGCTGGTGGATGGTGCTGTTCATCGGCGCGCAGCTGGCGGTGCTGGCGTTTTCGCCCTCCAGCTACCGGCGCGAAGCGCAAGGCGTGGTGCTGCGCCAGATCTACCAGGCGGCCGGACCGGGCCTGCCAGGCTTCACCAGCCTGATGGCGCTGTTCAACGTGGTGGTGATCCGGATCGTGGTGGTGACGGCCTTTGCCTATGGCCTGCCGCGCTACGGGCTGGACGCGGTGATCCGCGTGCTGGTGCTGGAGCTGATTCCCCTGGTGGCAGCGCTGTTCGTGGCGGTGGACTACAGCATTCCGGGCGGCACCCAGGTCTACAAGCTGCGCCGCGACGGCGGCTTCGAGCGCTTGCGGCGCCAGGGCATCGATCCGCTCAGCCACGAAATGCTGCCGCGCGTGCTGGGCGGCATCTTCGCCGTGCTGCTGCTGGCGCTGGTGAGCTGCGTGATCTCCCTGGTGCTGGCCTACATCGCCATCCACGGCTTCACCTGGGCCGGCCTGGCCTCGTACAACCACGCCGTGGGCAATATCTTCGACCCGGTGGTGTCGATGATCTTTTGCATGAAGACCCTGGCCTTCGCCGTCGCGGTGGCCCTGCTGCCGGTGGCCACCGCGCTGCGCGACCTGCCGCGGCGCGGCTCCGGTGCCAGCGTGGAATTGCAAGGCCTGGTGCAGATGTTCGTGCTGATGCTGACGATCGAGGTGGCGTCGCTTATCGGCAATTACTATTGAGTGCCCGCCAGAACCATGACCGCAGTCCCACCCGAACCACCCCCCCCAGCGGACGAGCCGCCTGGCCTGCCGCAGCCCCGGGCGGGCGCGCCCCTGCCGGACGAGGTGCCCCGCGCCTCCTGGCGCTCGCTGCGCAACCTGGAGGTGCGCGCGGCCTTGCTGCTGATCCTCATGGCGGTGCTGATGGCCGGCTCGGTGCTGTACCTGTTGTGGGCGCGCGGCGCTTTCGAGACCACGCAGGCGCTGTACCTGACCACCGACGATTCGGACGGCGTGGTGGTGGGCATGGACATGAGTTTTTCTGGTTTTCCCATCGGTCGCGTCAGCCGCATCGAGCTGGCCGAGGGCGCCACCGTGCGCATCCAGGTCGACGTGCCGGTGAAGGACGCGCACTGGCTGCGCAGCTCCAGCGTGTTCACGCTGGAGAAAGGCCTGGTCGGTGCGGCCCGCCTGCGCGCCTTCACCGGCCTGCTGGACGACCCGCCGCTGCCGCCGGGGGCCGAACGCGCGGTGCTGCGAGGCGACGTGTCGGCCGAGATCCCGAAGATGGTGGCCGACGCGCGCGACGTGCTGCAGAACCTGAACCGCCTGACCTCGGCGCAGTCCGAGCTGGCCCTGACCATGGCCCAGGTGCGCGGCTTTGCCGAGCGCCTGAACAGCGCCAAGGGCGGCCTGATGGCGGCCATCACCGGGGGCGAGGGCGACGGGCGGCGCATCGGCGAGTTGCTGGAGAACGCCCAGCAGCTGATGCGCAACCTGAACAGCGCCACGGCGCGTGTCGACGGCATGGTCAAGCGCGCCGATCAGCAGTTGTTGGGCCGCGAAGGCCTGGTGGGCGACGCCCAGGCCGCCGTGCGCCAGCTCGACGGGCTGTTGCGCGACGCGCGCCAGACCCTGGTCAAGGTGGATGCCGTGCTCACGGAAGTGCAGGGCGTGGCCGGCAACGCGCGCGAGGCCACCGACCACCTGGGGGATTTGCGCGCCGACGTCGAGGCCAGCCTGCGCAAGGTGGATGCCTTGATCTCCGAAATCAGCGGCAAGTGGCCGTTCGCCCCCACCGAGAAAGAGGTCAAGCTGCCGTGAGCCCCGCCCGCCACCGGCCCGTGTGGGCCCGTTCGTTCCGCCACGCCGCCTGGGTCGTGACTGTCCTGGCCCTGACCGCCTGCGCCAGCGGCCCCAAGCCGCCCGACTGGAGCACCAACGCCGTCGGCCACGTGGAGCGCGGCACCGCGGCTTACCTGAAGGGCGATGGCCGCGTCGAAGCCCGCGAGTTTGAGCTGGCGCGCGCCGAAACCGCCCGCACCGGCCGCCCCGAGCTGGTGGCGCGCGTCGAGCTGAGCCGCTGCGCCGCGCGCGTCGCCAGCCTGGATTTCGCGCCCTGCGCCGGCTTCGAGCCCCTGCGCCCGGACGCCGACGAGGCCGAGCGCGCCTACGCCCGCTACCTGGACGGCCAGGCTGGGGCGCAGGACGTGGCCCGGCTGCCGCCGCAGCACCGTGCCGTTGCCGGGGGCGGTGACAGCGTGGCCGGCATCGAAGACCCGCTGGCCCGCCTGATCGCCGCCGGCGTGCTGTTGCGCCAGTCCCGCGCCACGCCCGACACCGTGGCCCGCGCCGTCGAAACCTCGTCGCACCAGGGCTGGCGCCGTCCGCTGCTGGCCTGGCTGGGCGTGCAGGCGCGGCTGGCCGAGGCCGGCGGCGACGCCGCCGAGGCGGCGCGCATCCGCCGCCGCATGGACCTGATCCAACCCGCCGACGGGCGCTGAAAACCGCCCGACCGGCGCGGATGTGGCTTACAGTCGCCCCCAGATGGACCCCACCGCCCCGACCGAACCCGCTGCCCGCGCCGCCTCCGCGCGCCCCAGTCTGCGGGTGAGCGTGCTGATGCGCCGGGTCGCCGCCACCGGCCCCGCCGCGCGCTGGCAGCCCTGGCGTTGGGCGCTGGAAGACGTGGTGCCGCACCTGCCGCAGCACGGCGAGATGGCGCGCGATCTGTACGACCACGGCGGCGGCCTGTGCCGCATCTACCCTGGTCACCTGGTCGAGTTGTTCCGCGACGACGCCGAGGGCTACTACCTGAACGTGACCACGCCCGCGCCGGGCTGGTTCGTGCTGTGGCGCCTGCACGAGCAGGAGGGCGGCGAACCGATGCCGCGCCCCGAGGCCGTGAGCCTGAGCTACCACGACGCCGGCCGCTGGCTGGACGCGCAGGAAACCGTCGAGCAGGTGCCGGCCCCGCCCGAGGTGGTGGCCTGGCTGCGCGATTTCGTTCAGACGCATTACCAGCCCGAGCCCAAGCGCCGCCAGCGCCCGCAAAGTTTTCAGCCGCTGGCCGACCGCTTCGGCAACCCGGCGCGCGTGTCGGTCGAGGAAAAGCGCCGTGGCGGCCAGGGGTGAGCGCATGACGAACGACGACGACGGTGCGGAAGGCTTTCTCGGCCGCTGGTCGCGCCGCAAGGTGCAGGCGCGCGACGGACGCCCAGCGCCGGAACCCGCGCCGCCACCCGCCGCGCCACCAGAAAATGAGCCAAATCAGCCGTTGGTCGGCGTGGATCAATCCAGTGTAGCTATCAAAAACGAAGCGCCTGCGCCGAGTCTGGAGGACGTCCAGGCCTTGACCCCGGAGGCCGACTTTCGTCCCTTCGTGGCCCGTTCGGTGGCACCCGAGGTGCGCAACGCCGCGTTTCGCAAGCTGTTCGCGGATCCGCACTTCAATGTCATGGACGGGCTGGACATCTACATCGACGACTACAGCCGGCCCGATCCGCTGACCGCCGGCACGCTGCGCCAGATGGCCAGCGCGCGTGTTCTGCGCCTGGTGCAGGACGAGCCGGCGGCGTCCACCACGCCCGCCGGACCGGCCCAGGCGTGCGCCGATAATCCGCCACCCGAATCGTCCGCCGTCCCCGAGCCGCCCGGCGACATGACCCCCGTCCGCCATGCCCAAGACCCTGATCTGCGATTGCAACCAGACGATGCCGCTCGATCCGAAACGGATCGGCCAGGCGCTGCGTGAAGAGCTGACGCTGCATTCCACGCTGTGTCGGCGCGAGGCGCCGGCGTTTCAGCGCGCGCTGAGCGGGGATGAACCGGTGCTCGTGGCCTGCACCCAGGAGCAGCGCCTGTTCACCGAACTGGCCGAGGCCACCCAGGGCGCCACCGCCCCGCTGCGCTTCGTCAACATCCGCGAAACCGGCGGCTGGAGCCGCGACGCCCGGCAAGCCGGCCCCAAGATCGCCGCCCTGTTGGCCGCCGCCCACCGGCCCGAACCGGCGCCGGTGGCCACGGTGAGCTACCGCAGCGGCGGGCGCCTGCTGATCATCGGCGCATTGGACGCCGCCGAGCACGCGGCTGCCTTGGTGGAGGACGTGCTGGACGTGACCTTGTTCACCACCGGCCCCGGCAACGCCGGCGGCGCGCAGGCGCGGCGTTGGCCGGTGCTGGGCGGGCGGCTGCGTGCGTTGCGTGGCTGGCTGGGCGCGTTCGAGGTGGAATGGTCGGCCGACAATCCGATCGATCTGGACCTGTGCACGCGCTGCAACGCTTGCGTGGCCGTCTGCCCCGAGAACGCCATCGGGCTGGACTACCAGATCGACATGGACCTGTGCCTGGCCCACCGCAGCTGCGTGCGGGCTTGCGGCGCGGCCGGGGCCATTGATTTCGAGCGCGCGGCCACCGCGCGCCAGGAGCGCTTTGACCTGATTTTGGACCTGCGCGCGGCCGACGCCACGCCCACCTTCCCGCAGCACGCCCCGCCCCAGGGCTACCTGCGCTGGGACGGTCGGGATCCGGGCGCCTTGCTGCGCTTGCGCGAGCTGGTGGGCGAGTTCGAGAAACCGCGCTTCCTCCAGTACCAGGCGAAGATTTGCGCCCACACCCGCAACGCGCAGATCGGCTGCAGCGCCTGCATCGACATCTGCTCGGCCGAGGCCATCGGCAGCGAGAAGGCGCGCGGTCAGGTGCAGGTCAACCCCAACCTGTGCGTGGGTTGCGGCGCCTGCGCCACGGTGTGCCCGAGCGGCGCGCTCAGCTACACCTACCCACGCGCCACCGACCAGGGCGCGCACATCAAGACCCTGCTGGGCAGCTACGCCGCCGCGGGCGGGCAGGGCGCCACATTGCTCGTGCACAGCCAGGGGCGCGGCGGGGCGTTGATCGAAGAGTTGGGCCGGGCGGCACGGTTGCAGCTGATGCACGGCGTGCCGCACGCCGTGCTGCCGCTGGCCGTGTGGCACACCGCCAGCCTGGGGCTGGAGCTGTGGCTGTCGGCCATCGCCTGGGGCGCGCACCAGGTCGTGGTGCTGAGCACCGACGAGGAGGCGCCGCAGTACCTGGACGGCCTGCAGGCGCAGATGGACGTGGCCCAGGCGCTGCTGCACGGGCTCGGCTACACCGGCACGCACCTGAAGCTGCTGCGCGCCGGCCATCCGCAAGAGCTGGACCAGGCGCTGGGCCAGCTGGCCGACACCCGCCAGCGCGTACCGGCGCAGCCGGCGCGCTTTGCCGTCGCGGCCGGCAAGCGCGACACGCTGGAGCTGGCGCTGGAGCACCTGATCGCGCAGGCGCCGCTGGCCGCCGAGCAGCGCCCGGCGGCGATCGATTTGCCGGTGGGCGCGCCGCTGGGCAGCATCCAGGTGGACCAGGGCCGCTGCACGCTGTGCCTGTCCTGCGTCAACGCCTGCCCGGCCGGCGCGCTGCAGGACAACGCCGAACGGCCCGAGCTGCGCTTCATCGAGCGCAACTGCGTGCAGTGCGGTCTGTGCGCGCGCACCTGCCCGGAGCAGGCCATCGAGCTGCGGCCACGCCTGTCGCTGGCGCCCGAGCGCAAGGCGGCGCGCGTGCTGCACGCCGCCCAACCCTGGGCCTGCATCCGCTGCGGCAAACCCTTTGGCACGGTGCAGGCCATCGAGGCCATGCTGGGGCGGCTGGCGGGGCACGCCATGTTCCAGGGCCAGGCCCTGGAGCGCCTGAAGATGTGCGCCGACTGCCGCGTGATCGACATCTATTCGGCCGACAACGAGGTGCGCATCGACGCCGTGCCCGACGGTCGCCATCCGCGCGGAGGCGGGGGCCATGAGTGAACTGAGTCTGACGGACACCGGGTTGGACGAGGAAGTCGCCCGGGCCGAGATCTATGGTCTGCTGGCGCAGCTGTACTTGGCGCCGCCGTCGCCCGAGCTGCTGGCCAGCTTGCGCCTGGCCGTGACCGAGGCGCCCACCTCCGGGGCGTTTCTCGAGGAGCCCTGGCGCCAGGTGGTGGGCGCCGCGCGCGCGCGCGGCGACGCCGAGATCGCCGATGAATACGACACCTTGTTTGGTGGCGTGGGCAAACCGGCCGTGATGCTGTTCGGCTCCTACCACCTGAGCGGCTTCTTGAACGACAAGCCGCTGGCCCAGCTGCGCGGTGATCTGGCGCGCCTGGGTCTGGCGCGGCACGAAGGCGCCGCCGAGACCGAGGACCACATCGCCTACCTGTGCGAGGTGATGCGCTACCTGATCGCCGGCGACGACGTGGTGGTGGCCAACTTGACGCAGCAGCAACGCTTTTTCGCCAGCCACCTGCAGCCTTGGGTGGAGCGCCTGTGCGATGACCTGGCGGCGCACCCGGCGGCGATTTTCTATGGCGCGCTGAGCGGGTTCACGCGCGCCTTCATGAGCGTGGAAGCCCAGGGTTTCGACATGGCCGGTTGAGGGTCGTCGGCACCGGCGCGCCAGCGCTTTTTTGACCGGGGCGGGGCGCTGACCGGCGTGCGCGCATCGGGGTTTGTGCTGGGTTTTTCCCCTCCTGAAGGGGTGGGCGGTCGTTTATCATCGGGGCACGCTTATGTAATGGCGTTCCTATCGTCCCTGCCACCACGTATTCGCCCTGAGTGCCCGTGATGAAAAACACTTCTCCCACCCTTTCGCGCCGCGTGTTGTTCGCGGGCGCCGGCACCGCGGGCGCGGCGGCGGCGCTGTCCAGTGTCATGCCCCTGGTGCAGCCGAGGGCGCCGGTAGCCGAACCCGCCCGGCCCGCGCCCGAGCGGGGCGGTGGCTATGTGCTGAGCGAGCACGTCAAGCGCTACTACAAGACCGCACGCACCTGAAGGGGCGTGTTCCCGTTTTCCCCGTCTGCTCCGCCGTTCCGAGAGTAAGCCCATGCTGCTGACCAAGAAAGCCCACACCGCCGCCGGAGCGCCGGTGCCGTCGTCGTTCGTTCACCGTCTGCGCCAGGGTTTGGCGCAGGCGGTGCCGACCATGGATCGCCGTGCGTTCCTGCGCCGTTCTGGCCTCGGCGTCGGGGCGGGTCTGGCGGTGTCGCAACTCACGCTGGTCAAGAAGGCCGAGGCCGCGCAAGGCGGCGGCAGCCTGGACGGCAGCGGCAAGGTGGTGGTTCGGCGCACGGTGTGCACGCACTGCTCGGTGGGCTGCGCGTCCGACGCGGTGGTTGAGAACGGCGTCTGGGTGCGGCAGGAGCCGGTGTTCGACTCGCCCATCAACCTGGGCTCCCACTGCGCCAAGGGCGCCGCCCTGCGCGAGCACGGCCATGGCGAGTACCGCCTGCGCTACCCGATGAAGCTGGTCAACGGCAAGTACCAGCGCATCGGCTGGGACCAAGCCCTGAACGAGATTTCCGCCCGCATGCTGGAGCTGCGCAAGCAAAGCGGCCCGGACAGCGTGTACGTGGTGGGCTCGTCCAAGCACAGCAACGAACAGTCGTACCTGCTGCGCAAGTGGATGAGCTTTTGGGGCAGCAACAACTGCGACCATCAGGCGCGCATTTGTCACTCGACCACCGTCGCCGGCGTGGCCAACACCTGGGGCTACGGGGCCATGACCAACTCGTACAACGATATGCAGAACGCCAAGTGCGCGCTGTACATCGGCTCCAATGCCGCCGAGGCCCATCCGGTGAGCATGCTGCACATGCTGCACGCCAAGGAGACCGGCACCAAGATGATCGTCGCCGACCCGCGTTTCACGCGCACGGCGGCCAAGGCCGACCACTACATCCGCTTCCGCTCCGGCACCGACATTCCGGTGCTGTTCGGCATCCTGTACCACATCTTCAAGAACGGTTGGGAAGACAAGCAGTACCTCCACGACCGGGTCTACGGCATGGAGAAGGTGCGCGAGGAAGTGCTGGCCAAATGGACGCCCGACAAGGTCGAGGAGGCCTCGGGCGTGCCCGAGGCGGCGCTGTACCAGGCCGCCGAGATGATGGCCAAGAACCGCCCCAGCACCATCGTCTGGTGCATGGGCCAGACCCAGCACACCATCGGCAACGCCATGGTGCGTGCCTCGTGCATTTTGCAGTTGGCGCTGGGCAACATCGGCGTGGCCGGCGGCGGCGCCAACATCTTCCGGGGGCACGACAACGTGCAGGGCGCCACCGACGTCGGCCCGAACCCCGATTCGCTGCCGGGCTACTATGGTCTGGCCGAAGGTTCCTGGAAGCATTTCGCCGCCACCTGGGGCGTCGATTTCGACTGGATCAAGAGCCGCTACGCGCCCGGCATGATGGGCAAGTCCGGCATCACCGTGAGTCGCTGGATCGACGGCATCCTGGAAAAGAACGAGCTCATCGACCAGCCGAGCAATCTGCGCGGCGTGGTGTTCTGGGGCCATGCGCCCAACTCGCAGACCCGTGGCCTGGAGATGAAGAAGGCCATGGACAAGCTGGATCTGCTGGTGGTGATCGACCCGTACCCCTCGGCCACCGCGGCCATGGCGGCCATGCCCGGCGCCAAGGGCGAGCTCAACCCCGACCGCGCGGTGTACCTGCTGCCGGCCTGCACGCAGTTCGAGACCAGCGGTTCCTGCACCGCTTCCAACCGCTCGGTGCAGTGGCGCGAGAAGGTCATCGAGCCGCTGTGGGAAAGCCGCAGCGACCACATGATCATGTACCAGCTGGCGCAGAAGCTGGGCTTCGACAAGGAGCTGGTCAAGAACTACAAGATGCAAAAGGTCGGCGGCATGGACGAGCCGGTGCCCGACGACATCCTGCGCGAGATCAACAAGTGCGTCTGGACCATCGGCTACACCGGCATCAGCCCGGAGCGCATCCAGGCCCACATGCGGCACATGGCCGCCTTCGACGTGCGCACCCTGCGTTGCAAGAGCACCGTCAAGGACAGCGTCAGCGGCTACGACATGACGGGCGACTACTTTGGCCTGCCCTGGCCGTGCTGGGGCACGCCGGAGCTCAAGCACCCCGGCTCGCCCAACCTGTACAGCACGCAGCAGCACGTGATGGATGGCGGCGGCAACTTCCGCGCCAACTTCGGCGTCGAAAAAGACGGCGTGAACCTGCTGGCCGAGGACGGCTCGCATTCGCTGGGTGCCGACATCACCACCGGTTACCCCGAGTTTGACCACATCCTGATGAAAAAGCTCGGCTGGTGGGACGAGCTGACGGAAGCCGAGAAAAAGGCCGCGGAAGGCAAGAACTGGAAGACCGACTCCTCCGGCGGCATCATCCGCGTGGTGATGAAGAGCCACGGCTGCTACCCGTTCGGCAATGCCAAGGCGCGGGCCGTGGTGTGGAACTTTCCGGACGCCATTCCACAGCATCGTGAGCCGCTCTATGGCACGCGGCCCGACATGGTGGCCAAGTACCCGACGCACGACGACAAGAACGCCTTCTGGCGCCTGCCTACCCTCTACAAGAGCGTGCAGCAGAAGAACGTGGCCGACAAGCTGTACGAGAAGTTCCCGCTCATCATGACCTCCGGCCGCTTGGTCGAGTACGAGGGCGGGGGCGAGGAGACGCGCTCCAACCCCTGGCTGGCCGAGTTGCAGCAGGAAATGTTCGTCGAGCTCAACCCCAAGGCGGCGGCGGCGCGTGGCATTCAGAACGGCGACCGGGTGTGGGTCAACTCACCCACCGGCGGCCATCTGAACGTGCAGGCCCTGGTCACCGAGCGCGTGGCGCCCGACACCGTGTTCCTGCCGTTCCATTTCTCGGGCCGCTGGCAGGGCGCCGACATGCTGGCCTACTACCCGGCCGGGGCGCACCCGGTGGTGCGCGGCGAGGCCGTGAACACCGCCACCACCTACGGCTACGACGCGGTGACCATGATGCAGGAAACCAAGACCACGATCTGCCAGATCGAGAAGGCGTGAGGAAGCAACAGCCATGGCCCGAATGAAATTCATCTGTGACGCCGAGCGCTGCATCGAGTGCAACGGCTGCGTCACCGCCTGCAAGAACGAGAACGAGGTGCCCTGGGGCGTGAACCGGCGCCGCGTGGTCACGCTCAACGACGGCGTGCCGGGCGAAAAGTCGATCTCGGTGGCCTGCATGCACTGCTCGGACGCGCCCTGCATGGCGGTGTGCCCGGTCAACTGCTTCTACCGCACCGATGAGGGCGTGGTGTTGCACGACAAGGACGTGTGCATCGGCTGCGGCTACTGCAGCTACGCCTGTCCGTTCGGGGCGCCGCAGTTTCCCGCCAAGGGGCAGTTTGGCGCGCGCGGCAAGATGGACAAGTGCACGTTCTGCGCGGGCGGCCCCGAGAAGCACGGCAGTCAGGCCGAGTTCGAGAAATACGGCCGCAACCGCCTGGCCGAGGGCAAGCTGCCGGCCTGCGCCGAAATGTGCTCCACCAAGGCCTTGCTGGCCGGCGACGGCGACATGGTGGCCGACATCTTCCGCCAGCGCGTCATCACGCGCGGCAAGGGCGCCGAGGTCTGGGGCTGGGGCACGGCCTACGGCACCAATGCCAAGCCGGAAGGAGCCAAATCATGATCCGGCCGCAACTGCTGCTCGGTGTGCTGGCGCTGGGCGCCCTGGTGGCCTGCGGCGAACGGCCGCAGGACTTGGCCGAAAACGGCAACGCGCGCAGTGCGCCCGCGTACCAGGGCACGGGCGTGGCGTCGTTCACCGCGCCGAGCTGGAAGGCCGGGGACGAGAAGTCCTGGGCGCAGGAGTTGCGCACGCGCGGCGAGCGGGGGCAAAACGACTACGCGCGCATCGGCGCGCGTTGAGATTCCTGGAGGTACAAGGGATGCTGCACAAGTTCCTCCTGCTGCTGGCCCTGGCGGTCGGCGGCCATGCCGCTGCCTGGGCGCAGGGCACGGCGTTGGCGCCCACCGGCGCGGCAGCCAGCGCGCCGCGGTCCGTCGCGCCGGCACCTGCCATGGGAGGCATCCAAAGCGCGAACATCTTCCAGATCGCGCCCGATGCCACCACCGACCCGAA
>Ga0209572_1001195_pt1 | contig 21035 bp, 20 predicted proteins | sample EBPBio232012_DNA_FD_185867 | JGI IMG/M metagenome (GOLD analysis project Ga0209572, IMG submission 185867) | Wastewater treatment Type I Accumulibacter community from EBPR Bioreactor in Madison, WI, USA - Reactor 1_1/23/2012_ DNA (SPAdes)... | ecosystem: Engineered > Bioreactor > EBPR >...
GGTAGTTTGAACGCCACCCGTTCTAAAATAGTTTCAAATTAAATTGAACTTTTCGACCAATAGTATAAATGATAATATTAACTAGTGATAATTATCGATAAAACAACATATTATTTTTTATTACAAGATACTAATAAAGGAGTTTTTATACAAAAAAATAGAGGCAAGCTCCTCATTTTTTTCCTAACAGGGGCTTAAGCTTTCTTAAAAATTACAAGTTCTTGTTTAAAAGTCGGTCACTTTAAACAGAAATTGCCCCACTTTAAACAAGAAGTCGATTGCTTTAAACAAGAAACCATTTACTATAAACAAAAAACCGTTCACTTTAAACAAAAAGTAGTTTCCTTTTGCTTATATTATGGTCGCTTTGAACCAAAGGCTTTCTATTTTTATCTAAAAGCAACTCACTTTAGACAAGACGTTGATTGTTTTAACCTAAAGGCTGTTCTGTTTAAACAAGGAACTTCTTTTTCTATGTTACTTTATTGCACATCTTTTATCGAATGCCATTATGTGTTGATGAAAACAACTGAATGGTACTCCATCAAGACATTTTATGCCCATCTTATTATATATATAGTATATACCTTCATTATTTACTTCGAACAATAAATGCTTATTTATGGCCATACTGTCAAGTTGCATGGGTTAATGGCAACATATAATTAGGTCGCTTTTGTGTGCTTTCTTCCTTCTTTGCTCGTTAGCGTACTGCGGATACAATGCAAACCAAGTGCGGAAAAAAGAACCACACAGCAGGCCCTCTGTCGCCTGCTGCATGGTCTATTAAATTGATTGTTTGTTGCATCTAAACACTGGATGCACTTCAAAGATGGAATAACCCTTCAAAAAATGAAGTGAGAAAAAATTAACACATACCCGTGAAAATTAAAATTTACCAGATTCTCCTTAAATTCTACCAGATTCTCCTCAAAAACTACCAGTTTCTCCAAAATGGCGATTTTCATTTTTTTTTGGTACGGTGGTTGTACAGGCCGATTTTGGTAGGGTTTGCCGCAACTTTGGTGTATTCCGGTGTGTATTATGCACCCAAAATGCATCTATATATAAACTCATTTCCTTTTGATATATGCAAGAAGAAACAACGAACCCTTCAAGCACCATCCACCCTAATAACAATGAAAGCCAAGCCGAGCGCCTGCTTGTAGTCAACACTACGAATGGCATATTGATGCTCACTCTTGCCCACATACTCTATGCGGAGGCAGAAGGCGCATTCACCACCCTGTTTATGCACGATGGTCGTCAGCACATTGTAGCGCGCACTTTGAAGGATAGCCTCAACGTATTTGGCGAGTACGGCTTTGTGAAAGTGAACCGCACTTGCCTTGTCAACCAAAGCTGGATAAGTCGCCTGCTACCCGCAGAGAACATAATGGAACTAAAGAGCGGTCACAGGCTTACCGTTACGCGCCATTTTATGAAAGAGGTATTGAGCCTTCGGAAAATAGTGTGATGCTAAAAACCACCCCTTTTTTGCTAAAAACTAGACGTTTTCTGCCACTTCTTGGTGTTTGGGTTGTGGGGGTAAAATATTCTTTCTCTTTTCGTGCTACGCGTAAAGGAGAAGAACATGACCCGAACACTCCTTTTAAAACATATAGAAGTAGGGCGAGAATTAAAATTTAAATCAAATGAAAAAAGTATTATTTACTCTATCGATTGCCGCAATGCTAGTAGGTTGCAGCAAAGAAACTATCAGCCCTACCACGGTTGATGCTAAGCAACAGTTGTCGGAACTGAGTGGTGACGGATTTCAATTGAAAAGTGGAACATGGAGAAGTTTTTATGACAATGGAGGTAATGATTTTGGATGTGCCTCGCCCGCTCTCAACTGCATACCATTTGATATTGTTGTTGTGGGTCTTCATGAACCGATATTTGAAGACGTAATGAGCGCCATTGCTTCAAACAATGCTACGAAAGTTTCACAAGAATTTTCAGACAATCGCAATGTTTTGAAGGACTATTTTGACATTTCAGAAATAGATGAAGTCATTGATTCAAACCTCACGGTTACAAGCCGTGGAAGTATAGCGGGGAATAAAGTTTGTTTCAAGTTCATAGATTCTACCAGTGCAATTAAAACGATTTATCCATTGACATTTTAATTAACAAGGGGCAGGAACGAATATTCCTGCCTCTATTATTGTTTTTCACTACCTTGCTCCTTATTGAATGAACTGTGTAAAACCCATAGCATCGGTTTTCATCATTTGGTTGATAATATCATCTTGCCGTGATAGTAATAACCAAACGGTAAATATTACTTCCGCTGATGTGGCCTTCAATACTGGCTTCCCTACTCATATCAAATGTTATGGTAGTTACTTTGATGAAAAGTATAGAGAAGAGTTGGTTTTTTTTGCCGACCCCAAATCAAGCCGGTGTCTGAAAACTTTTAATCTAAAGGGAGAACTCAAAGATTCCATATCTCTTTCAGAAGTGTTATCTCATCGTTTTCTTATAGATGGAATCAATATCTTGTCCAGGGATACAATTGTTATCAACTCTTATTATCCTAACAGTATATATATGCTAGATCATAAGGGCCATGTATGGAAAACCCTATTCCTGGATGATTTGGTGCAATGGAATGACAGCACATTAGACAACGTGGAGTATTGGAGTTCTACTCAACCAAATAGTACTTTAGGAGAGAATGGAACAATTTACCTTGCTAATAGTTTTGATATAAACCTGAGGCTTGAACAATACGACAAAGTTTCTGCTTACAAACGATATTTTAATCTCGAACATCGCTTGCCTTATTTTTTAAAGTTGAATAACGTCTTTTCGGATTCGATTTCGACCCAATTGGTATTGGACGATTATTATCGCTTGTTTTCCGATAAGTATGAGAGTTATTCCTTTGCAATTCCATTTTACTACTCAACGGATTCCTTAGTGTTTCTCTTTGCTCAGTTTTCAGATAAGATACTTTATTTTCCGCACAATGAGCCTGATAAAATGAGAACATTTAAAATCACCTCTTCATACTCCGATATTGGCTTTGATCCTATTGAAATATCTGAAACAACCATTGAGTCTTGGGCTGATAAGATGAACAGTACAACGCAGTCTAATGGAGGTATATCAAGGTTCTTCTATCATCCACAAACGCAGGTTTATAGCGTCATTACTACCTTGGACAAACCTCAGGCTAAAAGCATGGAAGAAAATTACTATGACAGGCGTTTCTCTTTGCAAATTTTGAATAAAGAATTTAAGAAGATAGCAGAACAAGATTATTCGTATCAAGGCTATGACTTTAGTGGAGAAATACCAATCAAGGATGGCCTCCTTATTAAAAAGAGAAATATCACAAACACTCCCATTCGCTATGAAAAAATTGAATATTCCGTACTTCGTTTCAATCGTTAGCATTTGTATTGTTCTTAGTGGTTGTGGCAATCAAGCACAGCCATTGGCTAATGTTCCGGCAAAGGATGATTACCGGCTCTTGGCAGATTATTTGGAAGCTCGGCATCATTTAAAGCTGAACAATGAAATAAATCAACTCTTTATTTTGACTGAAAAGGGATGCCCCTCATGCAATAAACACTTTTCTCAATTCATGACCAAGCACCTTAAAAGTGACAATACATTGTTCCTCATAAATGCCGAAGGAAACCGCTTCGATATCAGCCCATTCAAAAGCAAAGACAAGAACATCCTTTGGGAAAATCCTGCTTTTGCGTCATCGTTTCCTTTGCTCAATAATTCCAAGGTTATCTTTTTCAAAGATTCTAAAATCGCATCTACCATACCCATTAGCGCTGACGGTTTGGAGACACAATTTGCATCAATAGAGCAACAGATTATGCAGAATAACGAGTGACTTTATCGCGCGGTGCATAACCCAACCATATTAAATTGAGATATGAAAAACATTGCACTGGCACTGATATCACTTTTTCTTACCGCCTTTTCCTCCAGAGGCCAAACCAATGAATTGCATATTCAAAAGCTAAAGGAGCTTTATAAATCCCCCATCGCGCGAGACTGTGTCTCGTGTGATTCATGCGAGCGGTTTGCAACCGCTCAAACCGGAAGTATATTGCGTCATAATCGGTTAGCCGGTCAACATGAGCGAGCGTTATAAATTCCATAATCAAAAGAACCTTTACTTTATCACGCCAACGGTGGTCCAATGGTGCGATGTTTTTACCCGATCCAATTACCGAAACATATTTGTTGACAGTGTCAACTACTGCATTGCCCAAAAAGGATTAAAGGTGCATGCATGGGTATTGATGACCAATCATGCACATCTTATCATCAGTACCGAAGGCGATAAGATGGAACACATCCTACGCGATATGAAAAAGTTTACATCAAAAGCCATAGTGAAAGAACTGCGTGAAAATGGAATGGAAAGCAGAGATTGGCTGTTGCGTACTTTTGAGTTTGAGGGCAAACGCAATTCCAATAACAATGAGGTTCAATTTTGGCAACAAAACAATCATCCGGTTGAACTTTGGAACGACACTATGCTGAAACAGAAGTTTAAATACATTCATCAAAATCCTGTAAGGGCAGGTTTTGTAGCACAGCCCGAACATTGGTTATACAGCAGCGCAGTTGATTATACTGGTGGAATTGGACTCATTCACATAGATAAAATAATGGACCCTACTTTTGATCTATGAAATTGCGGATAACGAATGGGTCTTGCCAAGTCACAGACTTGGCGCATAATCCACACGAGACACAGTCTCGCGCGATGGGGGGGTGTAACGGACCGACCTATGCGTGGCGCATCGCTCAATATTTGCACGATGGTCCTTATCTTTATGTTCTTGAAGACAACGGACAACAAATAGAAGGTACTGATATGTCCTGCCCATATTATGAATATATGTACCGTTCATTTTATGAAAGCAATATTAAATATAGTCAGCAAGCATGTGATCATTACGCCATCGATATCTATTCAGTTCCTCACTCTCATTTTATTATGAATGAATTTGGATATTCAAAAGTCTTTTATGCGAATACTCCTGGTGAGCCTAATCCACCAACCCAATACAAAGACCGTGATGGTATAATACTTAATCCTAACTTAGACGAAATCGTTGCCGTTCAAAAAACAAGAGGGGTGTGGAACTCCTCAGTTTATCAAACTGGAGAAGTATTAGAAAACTGGTTAGGTTACAATGGTGAATATATTGTGCAATTGTTTAATCAGTATGCACCAGTAGGTAATAATCCAGTAGAATGTATTTCTAATGATGGGGTGGTTGGCGAAGACGATGACGATGATGACTGGGATGATGTTTGTTACGAGGCTTATATTGAAGAAGAAGGTTTTGATTCATTTTTTGATTGTGTTGTCAACCATATGATGGTCAACGTAGAATATGTTTTTATGGAATTCAGCAGTTGGAATGGAAGTTACGGACTGGTCAACACATTCACCGAGGAGGATATCTACGATTCCAACGGCAACCTGAATGAAGTAGAAGTGACTTTAGACAAAGGAATTCATTCGCTTCGTATAGTTGGTACGGATGGGAAAATGGGAGTAGTTTTTTTTGAAGTAAAAGAGGGTGGTACTTTCACCTTGCCTATGTCAGGCTTCTTAGACATCAATATTTATCCCGTTCCTCTTGTGAGTAATCAATTTACAGTTGGCTTATCAAGTCATGCCAATATAAGTGTAATATATGAGATTTATGATATGCAAAGCAATTGTTATCACCGCGAAATTTTTGATATGCATAAAGATGAAGAGGACGATTTTGTAATTAATGCCGATACACCATTGCCATCTGGTATCTTGATTAATCGTTGGACGTTTTCCGATGGTTCGGTAAAGACAATACAAACTGTGAAACAATAATTGGGTTTCTAAATTCATTTTAAAAGTGCCCGATAAAATCTTTTCGGGCACTTTTATATTATACTCTGGTCTAATGATTAAACACATCCTGATACTTTTTCAGTTCTCATTTATTTTATGTTCAGCTATTGCTCAACCCTATGGCCGTTTATATGGTACTTACTTCGGTGGTTCTAATGGGGAAATAATAAGTTCAATTATCACCGATGCCGATGGCGGCTATTATGTAGCAGGGGAAACCAACTCGCTGGATTTGCCTACCAACACGGAATCTTATCAAAGTACTCTTTCAGGAACACCTGATTACAATGATTGCTTTATTGCCAAATTCAATGCGGACAATACCCTTGCGTGGTGCACCTACCTTGGCGGCATTGAGAACGATTTCATCGGTAATATCGTCATCGGTGACAATGCTCTGTATTTCTGCGGTAGTACCTATTCAGATGATCTTAACGGTACTGCGGGCTGTTATCAGTTCTTCCATCAGGGCTTGACAGAAGGCTTTGTGGGCAAGATGAGCCTGACGGGTGAAATGCTATGGCTCACGATGTATGGAACCAGTGGATATGATCAGTGTGAAAACATTGCTTGGGCAAATGACCGACTACTCGTAGCAGGGACTTCTTCTTCCAACGACCTGTCCACACCCGATGCCTTGCAGACCACCATTTATGGTGGTGAATACGATGCATTTATAACTGCCTTTTCGCCCGATGGTATTCCGGAGTACTGCACCTACTTCGGTGGTGAATCGTTTGATTTTATCCGCAAACTATTGGTTGCTGAGGATGGCAGCATCTACCTCTTTGGTGATACCGGTTCTGCCGAAAACATTTCAACCGAAGGCGCATTTCAGGAACAGCCCGGTAGCACCATAGAATGCTTTGTAGCAAAGTTGGATGCTTCATTCAATAAAGTATGGTGCTCTTATTTCGGAGGAAGTAATAATGAGGGCTCTATAGATGCTACGTTGGATTCACATGGTAGTTTGTGGCTCTTTGGTCAAACTTCTTCACAGGATATTGCATTTATTGAAAGTCCTGTTGTCACGCCTAATCCGGTCCCGCTTCTTGGAAACAAGGGCTTTCTGCTTCATGTTTCAGAGGAGGGTGGCTTAATGTGGTCGGCCATGATTGGCAGCAGTTCTTCTTTAGATATAAATAATTTAACGCCATGGGCTGACGGTATTATGCTTGGCGGTGCCACATCCTTAAGCGATCTACCTGTCACGACCAATGCTTATCGCTCTACAAAAGAAGGCCTCTCCGATGGGTTTGTTATAGGGCTTAATGCAGAGCATCAAATAATGTATTGCACTTACTATGGCGGAGAGGAAGCCGAAGCCGAACAACTGGTTCATGCAAGCGGATCTAAACTTTACCTGACAGGAGCAACAAGCAGCCTCACCGGAATGACTACTCCGGATGCTTATGAAGATGACATACACATGTTCAACGGTGCGGGTTCCGATTTATACATCGCTATCCTTGATGAAAATGTTCTCGTTGAAAGCATAAACAACGTTGCGCTTACTTTATATCTCTATCCCAACCCTGCAAGTGAACTACTCAATATGAAATTTCCGCATATAGATAAATGGCAAGTGTGTATCTACAACATGCAGGGTATATTGATAAGAAAAGAAGGTACCAACGGCTTACTGCAACATACCATAGATGTCAGTGCTCTTCCAGCGGGTATCTATAGTGTGCAGTGTAAGGATGCAAAGGGCTTAGTGTTTTCGAAGAACCTGGTTAAGCAATGACACATTCATTTGACTACCATGAAAACAAACCACTACACTTACCTGCTTGCTCTTTTGCTTTGCTTCTTTAGCTTAGTTGAAGGCAAAGCGCAGAAGGCAGTTTCAACATCCGCTTCCTTCGAGGGCACTATCACCATGCAGATAACCGCCTTGAATCTTCCGGAAGATTTCAAACCTTATGAGAGTAAGATTACAGGTTATCCTCCGTTCTATAGCATTAAAGGGAAAAAAACAAGAGTAGACATTAGCAATGAGAACGATGGTTTCTTCACCATCATCTATGACCGCGATGCGGAGCAAACAATTAGCTATACCATTATAGATAACAGGAAAATTGCTTGTATTATTAAGGACACCATTTCAGGCACCTCTAAACTAAACACGGAGAAGCACGTTCCAACCACAGAGAATAAGAAAGTGGAAGGGCATCTATGTACCAAAGGAACATATACTAAAAGTATGTTTGGTATTCCCAAAGAATCAGAGTTATGGGTTTGTCCTGAAATTCAAAACAATACCGATCAGTTCAGCTTAGCCGGTGGTATGCCATTGGAGTACACTTCCAACATTGCCTCTTTCTCCCTTATTTACAAAGCCGTGAAAGTGAAAGAGGAAAAAATTGATGATGGGCTATTTATCCTTCCGGAAGATTATGAGGTTTTAGATGAAAAAGAATTTAAGCGTATCACGATGGCCAAAATCAAACCTTGAGAGCTGATCTTCTCCTGTAGTTAACCCCCTCATTTACACATCGGCACATTCGCACATCTTCACATTCGCACATTCTCACATTTGCATAGTTGCTTTTCCTAAATTTGCGGCCTCAATAATTGAATCAGTCTGTCAATGTCCCAGATAGAATTATTACTGCCCAAGATGGGCGAGAGCGTAGCGGAAGCCACCATCATCAAATGGATTAAAAACGAAGGCGAGGCCGTAAAAGCCGATGAGCCTATCGTAGAAATAGCCACCGACAAAGTAGATAGCGAGGTGCCTTCTCCGGAAGACGGTATTCTTGTAAAACGCTTGGTAAACGATGGTGATGTGGTACAAGTAGGTCAGCCCATAGCCATCATCAGCACCGGTGGCGAGGCCGCTGTTGCTCCTGCCAGGGAAGCTCCTAAAGCCGCTGCTGCACCTGCTCCTGTGAAGGCTGCTGCCGTAGAAGCCGCTGTGATGGCCGAGCCTATGGTTGCCGAGGTGCTTAAGAATGGCCCGGATGGTAAATTCTACTCACCACTGGTGCGCAACATTGCAAAAGAAGAAAACATTGGAGCTGCTGAGTTGGCCGCCATCGCTGGCACAGGGCAAGGCGGCAGAGTCACTAAGACAGATATATTGGCGTATGTAGAAAATCGTGGCAGCCAGCCCGCTTCTGCAGCCAAGCCCGCAGCACAACCCGCCTCTAACGGAGTTGCTGCAAAAGCGCAAGAAGCTGCTCCGGCCGCTGCGCCTGCAAAACCAAAAGCGCCTATTGCCGTTGGCCCTAACGATGAAATCATCGAGATGGACCGAATGCGCAAACTCATCTCTGAGCACATGGTGATGAGCAAGCACACCTCTCCGCACGTTACCTCCTTTGTAGAGGCCGATGTGACCAACATCTTCCAATGGAGAGAAAAGGTGAAAAAAGAATTTGAAAAAAAGCACGGCACTAAACTCACGTTTACGCCCATCTTCATAGAGGCTTTGGTAAAAGCCATCAAAGATTTCCCGATGATTAACGTGTCGCTTGATGGCGATAAAATCATCAAGCGTGGCGATATCAATGTGGGCATGGCAGCGGCTCTTCCTACAGGCAATCTTATTGTTCCTGTTATCAAAAATGCAGATGGCCTCAATCTGGTTGGTCTTGCCAAAAAAGTAAACGATCTTGCCGATAGAGCGCGTGCCGGCAAATTGAATCCAGACGAAATACAAGGTGGTACATATACCATTACCAACGTAGGTACTTTCGGCAATGTGATGGGCACGCCCATCATCAATCAGCCGCAGGTGGCTATTCTTGCCGTGGGAGCTATTCGCAAAAAGCCTGCAGTTATCGAAACTCCTTCGGGTGATTTCATTGGTATCCGCCATCAGATGTTCCTTAGCCACAGCTACGACCACCGTGTGGTGGATGGTGCTTTGGGTGGCAGCTTTGTGCGCAAAGTAGCCGACTACCTAGAGGGTTGGGATATTAACAGAGAGGTGTAGAGCCTATCCGCTGTTATTTATTAGGGTGAAATAGTTGATTTCGCTATCTTGCGGGCGTAAAAAAATTATCTGCGCAGCGATTTTACTTTTATTCAGATGAAAAAACAACTATCGGTAGCCTTACTTCTACCTGTTCTCTTTTTGGTGTTTGTATCATCCACTACATCACCCCCGCGTTTTGATTTTACTTCCAAATTTGTTGAAGCCAACCGCTTGATGGAGGAAAAGCTTTGGACACAAAGCATCAATACTTGGCGCGAGATATTGGAGAACGATCCTAACAATGCTAACGTGAACTATAAGATTGGCTATTGCTTGCTTCAAACAGCAAACACCAAAACGGATGCGTTGCAATATCTGGAAGCAGCATCAGTCAAGAAATTCTCAAAGAATTATGACCCGTATGATCCTAATGAAAAGCGCGCGCCAATAGCCGCTATGTTATATCTGGGAAGGGCGCAAGCGCTCAACCTTCAGTTGGATGCTGCCATAGAGAGTTTTCAGAAGGTACAAAAAGATTTGGGCAAAAAGCATATCATGTATGCCGAAGCCACACGTGAGTTGGAAATGGCAGAAGAAGCCAAACGCCAAATGGCCAATCCAAAACAATACATCATTACCAATGTTGGTCCTGTTGTAAATGCAGAAACGAATGACTTCAGCCCTGTACTTTCCTTGGATGAGAGTACGATGTTCTTCACCAGCAGAAGACTGCGTGCAGATTCCTCCAACAGCGCTATCCGTGACTTAGATACCGGTGAGTTCAAAGAAGACGTTTACGTATCCTTCAAAAACGAAGAAGGTGTTTGGACAGACCCGGAGATTCTGAACTTAAACTCCGATGCGCATGATGCTACTATCAGTGTTGCACCTGATGGTCAAACACTGTTTATCTACCGCGATAACTATGGCGATGGTCAAGTGATGGAGAGCAAGCTCATCGGGGAAACCTGGAGTGAACCTGTGTTGCTTGGTTCTGATATCAACACCGCAGCTTGGGAGACACACGCTACTATCTCTGCTGATGGTAACACACTTTACTTCGTAAGCGATAGGGAAGGTGGTACGGGCAAAAGAGATATTTACCGTTGCGTAAAACTTCCTAATGGCGAGTGGAGCCGTGCGCTAAACATTGGTACGGTGCTTAATACCGCGTATGATGAAGATGCGCCATTTCTCACTCCTGATGGTAAAACGCTTTACTTCTCCTCTAAGGGTCATACCTCTATGGGTGGCTTCGATATCTTTTATTCTAAGTTAGGGGAAGATGGCGAGTGGGGCGCTCCGGTAAACATGGGCTACCCTGTCAATACTGTGGACGATGATGTGTTCTTCGTTCCAATGGGCGATGGTCGCAGAGCATATTACTCTTCCGCTAAAGATGGTGGTTACGGATTGAAAGATATCTACCTTATTGATATGCCGGATATCATCAATGAAAGCAACTTAGCTGTGCTGAAAGGGTTCATCATTGCTCCCGAAGGTGATGAACTTCCGGACGATTTGCGCATCTTGGTTACCAACAACAAGAGCGGTGAAGTTACCGAATACAAACCTCGCAAACGCGATGGAGGTTACTTGGCCATCCTTGCCCCTTGTACCAGCTATCATATTGAGTATATGAAGGGCAATGAGAAAATCAAAGATGATGACATCAACGTGCCTTGTGAAAGCAGCTTCCAGGAAATTGAACGTGAGGTATTCCTTGTTCCTGTGGCTATGATTCCTTCTGAGAAACCGGTAGAAGAGCCCGTTGTTGTTGAGGAGCCCGTTGTTATTGCTCCGCCAACTGGAGAGAAGCCAAAAGAGTTTGGCTATGATCCGAAATCACCAATCAACCGTGAATACATCGAGTCGTTGGCTTTTGCTCAATTCTCTCGCTACTTTGTATATGACTTCCATGAATTCGGTGTGGAAGAAAAACAATTCACGGCATTCATTGCAGACGTTAAGAAGATTATTGACTTGGGTAAGAAACCTGTTCTCACGGTTGAGTCAAGCGCATCCAATGTGCCTTCATCTCGCTTCAAAAACAATCAGGAGTTGACAGCTTGGCGTAATAAAACAGCTCGTGATCAGGTGCGTGATGAGTTGTTGAAACTTGGTATGAAAGAAGGAGAGAATTATACCTTCGATAAACCCATTGAATTGGTTCAAGGTAAGAAGTACGAAAAGGATGCTCAGAAGAATCGCTTGATCTATGAGCAGTTCCAGTACATTAAAATAAAAGCTCAAGGATAATGAACTGCATATGCTCCGCAGGAGTATTAGAGCATGGGCAATAAAACAAGAAACCCCTCGGACATCCCGTCCGGGGGTTTCTTTTTGCTACCCTTAAGGTCAGTCATCAGAAATACTGACCGCTACTCTGTTTAGGATGAACGCAACTCGTTTTTCTTTTAGTATGAGTAGCTTTAAATAAATTTAGGAATAGATGAAACTCAATCTCAAAAAACCCATTGCTTTCTTCGACCTCGAAACAACGGGTACCGATGTTGCGAAGGATCGCATAGTGGAAATAGCCGTGGTGAAAATCATGCCTGATGGGCAAGTGAATACATGGCCCGCACAACGTGGTAAAGAACACAGACTACTTATCAACCCGGGTATACCTATTCCAATAGAAGCTTCAATGGTGCATGGCATCTATGACGCGGATGTAAAGAATGCTCAGACCTTTGAAGAGTTTGCGCCCAAGTTGTTCAAGTTTTTGTTCGATTGTGATTTGGGTGGTTTCAATTCAAACCGCTTTGATATACCAATGCTTGCAGAAGAGTTCTTGCGTGCCAATGTGGACTTTAGTTTAGAAGGTAGAAACTTAATTGATGTGCAAGTCATCTTCCACTTGATGGAGCAGCGCAATCTTAAAGCGGCCTATAAGTTCTATTGCGGTAAAACATTGGAAGACGCTCATGAAGCCTTGCCCGATGCCTTGGCCACTTACGAAGTGTTTGAAGCCATGCTTGATAAATACAAAGACACACAAATAGAAGATAAGGACGGTAATGTATTTCATCCGGTGGTGAATGATATGGAAGTCATTCATCAGTTGAGCGAACGCAAGAAGAAGTTGGATATGGTAGGACACATTATTTACAACGATAAAGACCAGCCTGTTTTCAATTTTGGTAAATACAAGAATGTGTTAGTGGAAGAAGTACTCAGTCGTGATACCGGATACTTTAGTTGGATGATGAATGCAGACTTTCCTCTTTACACTAAAAAAGTATTGAAAGAGCTGAGAGATAACATGCGCATGGCCTAGTATCAAACTACATAGCATTGTCAAGTAGCAAACGGCATATCACAGTTCTTGTCAGCAATGACTTGCAGCACGACCAACGTGTAGCTAAGGTTTGCAACACCTTACGTAGTCTTGAATATGATATCACACTTGTAGGTCGCTTAATGTCGAGTAGCAAACCTTTTGAAAGGCCGTATCAAATAAAACGTTTTCGATTGTTGTTTAAGAGTGGGGCTTTGTTCTATGCGGCACTCAATCTTCGTTTGTTTTTCTATCTCTTATTCAAGAAGACGGATGTCATTCTTGCCAATGATTTGGATACTTTGTTACCGGCATACCTAGTAAGTAAGCTCCGTGGTAAGCGTTTAGTATATGATAGTCATGAGTATTTCACCGAAGCAGAAGGTCTTACGGGTCGTTCATTTCAGAAAAATGTTTGGTTGGCTATAGAACGTTCAATATTCCCTAAGCTTAAAGATGTTTACACAGTGAACGAATCCATAGCGGCCATTTATCGAAAACAATACGGTGTAGATGTAAAAGTGGTGCGCAATATTCCGGAGTTGAAGCCTTTGGAAAAAATAAAATCGCGCGAAGAGCTTGGATTACCCACAGACAGGAAGATACTTCTGTTGCAAGGTGCTTACATTGACCCCGATAGAGGCGGAGTAGAACTCGTGCAAGCCATGCAATACGTACGCCATGCTTTGCTTCTCATTATTGGATCAGGCAGAGATATAGAAAGAATTAAATCGTTGATTGTAGAATTGAAACTCGAACAAAAGGTGAAGGTAATTCCTAAACTGCCATTTGATGAGCTAAGGCAATACACTGCGAATGTCGATTTAGGACTCTCGTTGGATAAGCCATTACACTTGAACTACACCTTGTCTCTTCCAAACAAATTGTTTGATTACATTCATGCTGCAACACCTGTTTTAGTTTCTGACTTACCGGAGCTGCGAAGGATTGTAACCACTTACAAGGTTGGCATGCTTGCCGAAAGAGTAGAACCTGATTACTTGAGTGATTGCATCAACGAAGCATTCAGTGATTCATCTTACAATCAGTGGAAACAAAATTGTATAAACGCAAGAGAAGAACTCAACTGGCAAAATGAAAGTAAAGTGTTGGTTGAGATATATCGATAGAAGAAATTCGACTCGCTTTGATTGCTCATACAAATGTCCACCCCACGATTCGACTTACCTTATTTCCTTGTCCCATGGAAATCGTCTTCACATCACTTGGCTCCGCTATTTCTAACGCCCTATAAATATCATCGAGGTGTGTTTCTTGCGAAACGAGCGTGGTAAACCATCTGCAATTGTTTTTATAATGTTTGCTTTCGGCAATCATGCGCTGTATGAATTTCACTTCACCACCATCGCACCATAATTCATGGTGTTGTCCGCCAAAGTTGAGTTTATTCTTTTCATAACCCAGATGGCGTGTCTTGCGCATGGCCGACTTTCGCGCTTCTTCTGCAGATGCATGAAAAGGCGGATTACACATGGCAACATCGAATTTTTCATCGGGGTTAACTATTCCTTCAAATATTTTCTTCTTGTCCTCTTGTTTGCGCAGCTCAATGTATGGCCGCACATCTTGATTGTTTTCTAATATTCTATTAGCAGAGGCAATTGCCGTGTCATCAATCTCACTTCCTAAGAACGACCAGCCATAAGCCTTATGCCCAATTAAAGGATAGATACAGCCTGCGCCAGTGCCGATATCAAGACAACGAATGGATTCACTTTTTGAAATTCTACTATCCCCATTTATTGCAAGCAAGTCAGCGAGGTAATGAATATAGTCGGCTCTACCCGGAATAGGCGGACACAGATAGTCCTTCGGAATATCCCAACCTTTAACGTTGTAATGATGCAGTAGCAAGGCTTTATTCAATGCTTTAACAGCATCGGGATTAGTGAACGCAATGGACTCGTCTCCGAACTTATTGGCCACTATAAACAGGCTTAACTCAGGAAGGCTTTGCGAAAGTGCCCGTAAATCATACCGCGCGCGATGCATATTACGTGCATGTAGTTGTCTTTTCTCCTCAGGGTTGCCGCGATTCTTTACTGACATATCATGCGACAAATGTAACTTCACGCAAGGGATAATCGCTTTGTAACATTCGGTTACCTATCCATGGAATACCTGTTTGAAATTTACTCATCACCAATAAAGGCACCTCTACTTCGGGCTCTATTACCTCCAGTATTTCGAAACGAGTGCCATGACCGACAAAAGTGAAGTATCCTTCCTCATCGGCATACTTGCTAAAGCACACTGATTTTAAACTTGCATGGCTGTGGCGTTCATGCAGCAGATGTATAATAACGGTATCTGAATTAGGCATCCATCCATTATTGGCAACATAACCTCTATAGACTACCTCTTCTATGTTATTAAGGTGTGTGCGCAGTACTAATTTGGTGCCTGCTTTCAATACCGTCAGATGGTCGGTACTGAGATATTTGGGGTCTAACATTTTCATATTTTCAAAAGACCCACCTTTCGTTGTAATGTAATTACAATATGACAGAAATTATGTTCTTAATATCTTCTCCATCTTCTTGCCCTTCGCCAACTCATCTACGAGTTTGTCGAGATAGCGTGTTTGTTTTGTTAAGGGATTGTCTATTTCTTCTATGCGATAGCCACAGATAACGCCTGTAATCAGATGGGCATTAAGATTTAGCTTCGCACGCTGGAAGAACGTTTCAAACGTCACCTTCTCATCTATCTGTTGTTGCAGTTTCTTTTCATCAAAGCCGGTGAGCCATTCGATTACCTCGTGCAGTTCTTTCTTTGTTCTTCCCTTCTTTTCTACTTTGGTAACGTAATGAGGATAGACGGAAGCAAAAATCATTTTTGCGATACGTTCATTGTGTTCTGCCGTGACATTCATGAGGGAAAGTTACATTAACTAAATAGAAAGACAAAATAGTTGGCTTTTTGAAGAAACACCATTTCTGCCAATTTATTTTTCAAGGGTTTCTTCAAAAGAAAAAAATCTCCGATTACATCCTGTAAAGAGTTCAGATATTTGCACCCCTCATAAAAAAAGAAGTAACAGCATGGCAACAGTGACCACCACTATAGATGGCGAAGAAACAACGTTTGAATTAGGCCAGCATGGCAACAGCGTATTGGATGCTGCTATCGCTGCGGGTGTAGATGCGCCCTATAGTTGCAAAGGTGGTGTATGCACCACCTGCATGGCCAAGGTTACCGAGGGCAGCGTTACGATGGATGCAAACTTCGCACTTACCGATAAGGAAGTGGCCAATGGCTTTATCCTCTGCTGCCAGTCGCACCCCACTTCTGAGGTGTTGAAGTTGACTTGGGATATATAAGTAGATAGTCTTAGTAGAAGATAATTGTTTGAGCGGACAATCGAAGCAGTGAGCACTCTTTTGATTTACGTCTTTTCAGAGGGCCGTGGGGAAGAAGAATAAAAATCTTTGCGTTCTCTGTGCCTTAGCGGTGAAGAAATTTTGCCTCACAGGCTCCTGAAATCCCCATCCAGACTGCATTTGCCGAATTAGGAAAATTCTGCCTATACATTTGCGGCCTTCCAAAAAGGTAAAACCCCTATCCAAAAAGGAAGAGTTTTATACTTTATATAAGCAAGGAATGAGTAAAAACTTAGTAATAGTGGAGTCGCCTGCCAAGGCAAAAACCATCGAAGGATATCTTGGAAAAGACTTCGTGGTAAAAAGCAGCTATGGCCACGTGCGCGATCTTCCCAAGAGCGATGTAGCCATCGATGTAGAAAAAGGCTTTGATGTGGTCTATGAAATATCGGCCGATAAAAAGAATGTTGTTGCAGAACTCAAAGCGTTAGCAAAAAAGGCAGAGCATGTATGGCTCGCAACCGATGAGGACCGCGAGGGAGAAGCCATCTCTTGGCACCTTGCGGAGGCCTTAGGTCTGGATATTAAAACTACAAAGCGCATCGTCTTTCATGAGATTACCAAGATGGCCATCCAAAAGGCGATAGAAACACCACGCACCATTGACGTGGATTTGGTGAACGCTCAACAAGCCCGCAGAGTGCTTGACAGGCTCGTTGGTTTTGAACTTTCACCTGTGCTTTGGCGCAAGGTAAAAGGTGGACTCAGCGCGGGCCGTGTGCAAAGTGTTGCCGTAAGAATTATTGTAGAGCGTGAAAGAGAAATCGAAAAATTCCTTTCTACATCGTTCTACAACTTGCGTGGCAATTTCGATTTGGGCACGGCTACGCTAAAGGCAGATTTGGCTCGCAAACTCAAAGACCATGATGAGGCCAATGAGTTTTTAAACAAAGCCAATGGAGCAGAGTTTTCTATCACCAACATAGAAACCAAACCTGCCAAACGCACGCCTGCTGCGCCTTTCACAACCTCTACCCTGCAACAGGAAGCAGGGCGCAAACTTGGCTTCAGCGTATCGCGCACCATGGTAGTTGCGCAGCGTTTGTATGAAAGTGGTAAGATTACTTACATGAGAACGGACAGTGTGAACTTGTCTGATTTCGCACTCGATTCTGCTAAGCAAGAGATTAAAAAATCCTATGGCGAGAAGTATTCAAAGACACGCCAATACACCAATAAAAATAAAGGCGCTCAAGAAGCTCACGAAGCCATTCGTCCAACAGAAATTTCTGTTTCAGAAATCAATGGCGACCGTGATGAAGCCCGCTTGTATGAGCTGATTTGGAAGCGCACCATCGCCTCTCAAATGGCCGATGCAGAGCTTGAAAAAACAACCGCTACTGTGGGCATCAGCACTATGAATGATGTGTTGCAAGCCAAAGGCGAAGTCATCAAGTTCGATGGTTTTTTGAAAGTATATATCGAGAGTTCTGATGAAGAAGAATCGGAAGATGGCGGCAGTGGAATGTTGCCTCCGTTGTCCGTTGGTCAGAAGCTGAACCTGATGGACATGATAGCCACGCAACGTTTTACTCAAAAACCTTCGCGCTATTCGGAGGCCTCATTGGTAAAGCGTTTGGAGGAGTTGGGCATCGGTCGTCCATCCACTTATGCGCCTACCATCTCTACCATTCAGAACCGAGAATACATAGAGAAAAAAGACAAAGAAGGAACTCCGCGTGCGTTTGAAGTGTTGACCTTGAAAGGCGGCACCATCAAAGGCGAATCCAAATCGGAGAACACAGGAGCAGAGAAGGCAAAACTTTTCCCTACTGATATCGGAATGGTGGTGAATGATTTCTTGGTAGAATATTTCCCTAACATTTTGGACTATCAGTTTACTGCAAGCGTTGAGCAAGAGTTCGATGAAATTGCAGAAGGCAAATTGCAATGGCAGGATATGATGAAGAAATTCTACAAGCCCTTCCACAGCAACGTTGCGCAAACGATGGAAACCGCAGAGCGCGCCACAGGTGAGCGTGAGCTGGGTACCGACCCTGCCACAGGTAAACCAGTGATAGCGCGCATCGGTCGTTTCGGCCCGATGGTTCAGATAGGCGATAGCGAAGATGAAGAAAAGCGTTTCGCATCGTTGATTGGTGATATGAGTATCACAAACGTTACCTTGGAACAAGCACTCAAGTTGTTTGAGTTGCCACGCACACTTGGCACACATGAAGGCAAAGAAGTGCTAGTCAATGTTGGTCGCTTTGGGCCGTATGTAAAGTGGGGCGAAGATTTTATCTCTCTTCCTCGTGGCGAAGAAGTGATGGAGGTGGACTTCAGTCGTGCTATTGAAGTGATTGCTGCTAAGCAACAAGCCGATGCGCCTGTGGGCACTTATCAAGGCAAACCAATCACCAAAGGCAAAGGACGTTTCGGTCCATTCATCAAGTGGAATGATTTATACATCAACATACCGCGTGCATACAACTTCGATACATTGACTCAACCAGAAATGGATGAGCTAATCAGTAAGAAAGTAGAGAAGGAAGCCAATCGCTATATCCAAAATTGGGAAGAAGAAAAGATCTCCATCGAAAACGGTAGATGGGGCCCGTTTATCAAGTTTGGAAAGAAGATGTACAAGCTTGGTAAGAATGCCAAAGGCGATAAGTATGAAGTTGATGATTTAGCGGTAATAAGTTTAGAAGAAGTAAAAAAAATAATAGAGGCACAAGACCCAACGGCCTTTGCCAAAAAGGCTCCCGCTAAGAAGGCAGCAGCAAAAAAAGCTGCTCCCAAGAAGAAAGCTGCCGCCAAGAAAAGCGCAAAGAAGTAGTCATTCTTTAAAACGATAATCTGAAAACTCCATGATGTGATGTCATGGAGTTTTTTGTTGAGCGGATATATTTGACCAAGTATTAATTGAAATACTACAGAGCGATGAGAGTTTTTTTCTTCTTGATTTTGTTTTTAATAATATCATGGATTTCGGTAGCGCAAACAAGTTTCACTATCGGTGGTTCAGTAGGCACTCAACTCGCAATGAGGAACGCAATAGGCTTAGGAGGTTTTACTAGGTTAAGTTGGCCTATAAGAACACAAGTCTTTAGGTTTGTTGAAGGTGGATTTAATCATCTCCAATACCAATCTAATATGTACTCAGGAAGCTTTGGCTTGAACCATCTACGATTAAATTTTGGTAAAAGAAAGTTCACAGTTCAAGAGTCATCAGGTATTTATTTTGATACAGGTGTTGGTTTTTATGGAGTAATTCCTTCTGGGAATGGATCTTTATCTGGAAATTTCTATCCTGGTGGTGGAGCGTTTTTAGGATTAGGCTTCGCGAAAGATTTGATAATGGTCGGTTTGCAATTTCATGCGAGCTACACAACATACGAAATTGCACTTGTTCCGTTATTTAATGTCGGTATTAACTTCAACAAAAGGGAGTGATTGTATGATGCATTGGTTTTTCTTTCAATCAACATCCATCATTCGACAACTTGTTTGAGAAGAAATAAAATGCTTGAGATGAAAAACGAAATTCGCTTTCATGGACATCTCAGTTTTTTTCAAACCATCATCGTTTCGCAATCACCTCCCTGAGGAATTACACCACGAGCAACTCATCAATCACGTTCATTTTTTTGAAGGTGATTTGGAAGAGCTCGTTGGCAAACGTGTTGCCATCATAGGAGTCAAAGAAGGAAGAAATGGTTTAAAAAATCAAGGTGCATCCAACGGCCCTGATGTTATTCGTAAATACTTCTATCAGCTCTTCAAAACCGATGATGCTGTTTCAATCATCGATTTAGGAAATATAGAAGCAGGTAATGAAGTCAGCGATACTTACTATGCCTTGCAAAAGACCTGTGAGTTATTACTTAAGAAAAATATCATTCCACTCATCATTGGTGGCACGCAAGATTTGACCTACTCAAACTACCTTGCTTATGAACAACAAGAGCAAACCATCAATCTGGTGACCATTGATTACCGTTTAGATTTTGGCAAAAGCGAGTTTGAGATTGACTCAAAAGGCTATCTCAACAAAATCATTCTTCACAAACCCAACTATCTATTCAACTACAGTAACATCGGCAATCAACGTTACCTCGTTGAACCCGAGTTGTTGGATTTGATGTCTAACATGTTCTTTGATTGCCATCGCCTCGGTGAGTTGCAGCAACATTTCTCACGCACAGAGCCAGTCATTCGCAATGCGGATATCATATCCCTTGATATCTCGTCCATTCGTCAAAGCGAAGCACCCGGTTCTGCTTATGCAGGCCCTAATGGTTTTTTCGGAAATGAAACCGCACAGCTATGTCGTTTTGCGGGGATGAGCGATAAGCTTTCATCTTTCGGTATATATGAATACAACCCGGAGCACGACCGTGATGAACAAACGGCCCATCTCTGCGCTCAATTACTTTGGTGTTTTGTTGAAGGTGTTTCTCAAAGGAAGAAAGACTATCCTGTTGGCGACTACAGTGATTATTTGAAATACATCGTGCCGTTACTTGCAGATGGGCATGAGTTAGTCTTCTACAAAAGCAACCTCAGCGACCGCTGGTGGATGGATGTTCC
>Ga0209572_1001200_pt1 | contig 20978 bp, 15 predicted proteins | sample EBPBio232012_DNA_FD_185867 | JGI IMG/M metagenome (GOLD analysis project Ga0209572, IMG submission 185867) | Wastewater treatment Type I Accumulibacter community from EBPR Bioreactor in Madison, WI, USA - Reactor 1_1/23/2012_ DNA (SPAdes)... | ecosystem: Engineered > Bioreactor > EBPR >...
GCGTAGTCCTCTCAACGGCAAGAAGCGCGATATTCTCATCGAAAACGGAAAGATTATTTCTATCGCAGCTAGTATCAGCGAGCCCAAAGCAAAAGAAATTACTGCCAAAGGACTTTGTGTTTCATCGGGTTGGATAGATATGCGCGCCAACTTCTGCGACCCCGGATTTGAGTTCAAAGAGGATATTACCTCGGGCATCGAAGCCGCCAAGCGCGGAGGATTTTCAACCGTTGTGCTCATGCCCTCTACTAATCCTGTTATCGATAGCAAGAGTGGAGTGGAGTATGTGCTTTCTAAAGCCAAGAACAACGATGTAAAGATTCTTGTAGCCGGTAGTCTTTCGGATAAAATGGAAGGCAAGCAGATGAGCGAGATGTATGATATGCATCAGGCGGGTGCCGTTGCTTTCACTGATGATAAAAAAAGCGTAGGAGCAGAGCTCATGATGCGCGCCTTGGAATACACCCTCAACTTTGGTGGACTGGTGATGAGCTTTCCCTATGAAAAAGGAGTGAGCAGCCATGGTCAAATGAACGAAGGCATCACCAGCGTTTCTATGGGAACAACCGGCATCCCGAACATAGCAGAGGAAATAAGATTGCAACGCGATATAGAACTCCTTAGATATACAGGAGGAAAGCTACACGTGTCGCTCATCTCCACTGCTAAGAGTGTTGAACTCATTCGTAAGGCAAAAAAAGAAGGCTTAAACATCACTTGTGCTGTTGCAGCGCTTCAGTTGTACTTCTTAGACGAAGACCTCAAGACGTTTGATACTAACCTGAAAGTAATGCCGCCCTTCCGCAGCAAGGAAGACCGAAAAGCATTAATAGCCGGACTAAAAGACGGCACCATTGATGCCATTTGCAGCGACCATACTCCGCAAGATGTAGAACATAAGGTGCGCGAGTTTGAAGATGCAAGCTTTGGTATCAGCTCCATAGAAACCACTTTCTTCACGGCTTACTCAGCGCTTGAAAAACACCTTTCCATTGAAGAGATTGTAGCCAAGTTCACCACGGCACCCGCAAAGGTGTTGGGCATAGAACAAAGCGAAATCAAAGAAGGTGAACAAGCCAATCTTACCTTGTTCTCTACCGAAGAAAATACCATTGTGGACAATAGCAAATGGAAAAGCAAGTCTAAGAACTCACCCTTGTTTGGAAAGGAGTTGAAGGGGAAAGTGGTTGAACTTTGAATAAGGCTTCTCTAAACTTTTCTCTTTTAGTTTTTCACTGTTCACTCAAAAGATACTCCTAAACCCAAAACTCACCTTTGCATTTCTCACGCGCATGGGATTATCAAATTGCTGACCCAGCGCATAGTTGAAAGTGAAAATACCGGCATTGGTTTCGAAGTTGACACCTGCACCAAAGCCGATGGGTGTATCTGTGATGAACTCACCAACTCCTTTTTTTTCATACCACGCTTGATCGAAGAAGGCATACAATGAAGCATTTTCTTCAAACAAAAAGCGATACTCAATGCTTCCCATAGCCCAAGAGGTGGCATAAAGACTTTCCTCATCCACACCGCGAATGGTTCTCAGTCCGCCAATACGATACATCTCATTATCATAGATAGCATCGGTGAGCAAAGCACTGCCTTGGGCGCCTATTCTAATGGTTTGCTTCTTGAATGTCGGGATGAAGTACTCTCCATCCGTTTCTATGCGATAGATATTGTAACGGCCGTTGAGGTTTGCCGCTTCATCGTTCAACAGCCTTTTATCTACATTACGAAAACCGGTGGCCAATTGCATTGTGGCTTGATAGCCTTTCCTTGGGTTGAAGCGATAGTCTAACTTTTCAAAATGTCCGCTGATACCATAAAGCGTTGCATTCACATTGGCCAGTGGAAGGCCTGTGAAATAGGTGGCTAGTTGATTTGTTGTATTACGCTCTACAAATGCTTTCACATGATTGTTACCACTGAAAGCAAACACCAATCCACCGCTTGCCTTTAGGCTGGTAAAGGTGGAATCACGTCTGTATATTTTCAGTTGACCATCTATGCCAATTGGTGAAGAGAACAAATAGGGGAGCGTTGTCTTCACCGTCAGGTCTTGTGTTTGCGTTTGCAGCTTACGCCAGTTGATGTAGAAGTCTTCACCGCTGTTGAAGGCATTGACGAGTTTGATTTCGGCATCGCCCGTTATGTTTACTTTACCTGTATTGTCATCGGGCCTTACGCCCACAATGCCGTTGAAGAAACTTGCCTTCTTTCTTTTCAGAAATAAATAAACATCGGCCTCGCCCGGTTTGAAACGAAGTTCCGTAGGTTGTTGTAACTGCACAAACGGAATCTCGCGCAGCTTTTTATCAAGGCTTCTGAGTTTTTTCTCATTGTAGTAATCTCCTTTGCGGATATCCAAGTAATTGCGCACATAGCGTTGTGGTATCTTATCTAAGGAGCGAATAACGAGGCTGTCTAAAACAATTTGTGGGCCTCTTTCTAACGAGAGCGTGATGTCTGTTTTATGGTCAATGGTCTTCAGTTGCTTTACATGAACTGTGGCGAATGGAAATCCTCGGTCCTCATATTGCTCTAGTGTTCGGTCAATCTGATTGCCCAATAGATTTATATCAAACGCCTTTGGCTTTCGATAGACGGTATTGTCCATAAAGTTCTTTTGCAAACTGTCTTCTTCCCATTGAATGCTGCCAAGTACATAGCGCATTCCATTGTTGCAATGCACCTTTATGGTTGAATCTATTACAGTAGTATCCAATCTAGCATCCAGGTAGCCGCTTGAAAGCAAGTGCGAATACAAATTGGAAACTGCATTCATTGCCAAGACTTTGTTTTGATAAGTAGCAACCTCGGGTGGCTTTCCTTCATAGCCTGTCAATTCTATTTTCCATTGCGCACACGTTTGTTCTGCTGTAGCCATGAGCAAGAACAGAATCGCGATATGAAAATATTTTGAAACAGCCATTTATTATCACGCAAAGATGCGTGGAATAGGTGCGCCCTCTGAAACGAAACTACGTAAGTATATTGCACTCGTTTTTTGTTAGAAAAGTGAATTATGATGAACGAACAACGTCAAAATCTATATAATATAGTTAGAGCCAAGGCGAGCCTTAAGCAAGATGTGTATGCCAACACGCTAGAGTTTTTCAATCAGTTGAAAAAAGTATTGGCAGAAGCAGCCACAGACCTAAAAGCCAATTGCTCGGAGGATACGCGTTTGGATTTTCATTACCGCGACCGTGGAGATTTTCAGGCCGAACTGAAAGTGGCCGGTGACGTGCTCATTTTCCACATGCATACCAATGTATTTCAGTTCGACAAATCGAACAGTGTGTGGCACAGCAGCTACATCAAGGACAATGAAAACAATTCTTACGTGGGCGTGGTGAACGTCTATAATTTCCTTGCCGATTCCTTTAAGTATCAACGCACGGCTGACCAAGGCTATTTGATAGCCCGTATTTTTATCAATAGAGAGAATCATTTTATGGTGCAAGGCAAGCGCCAATTGGGATACCAGTTCAATGACTTTATCAATAGCAAAATGGACGCTGAACAAATGCGCAGCATTGTGGATAGCACCATTCAATACACCTTAGAGTTCGACTTATACACTCCACCTTATGAAAACATGCAGCTTGTAACGGTAGATGAAATACAGAGTGTAACCCACAGCACCAGCATGGCGACAGGTAAACGACTTGGCTTCCGTTTTGAACTGGATGATGAGGCGAAATAGTCCTGTTAATAAGCCTGTTATACGAATGTTGTAGTATTAAATTCAGATTTGGCATATTTGCAGTCCCAAAAAATAGCGGGACCTCAATAGGAATATAGAAAATAATGAAGACAGAGTTAGAAAAGATTGTAAGCATAGCCGGCAAACCCGGCATTTATCAGTTTGTAAGCAATGGCCGCCAAGCTTCGGTGGTAGAAAGTTTGGTAGATGGTAAACGTATGCCTGTTTACCCTACCCAAAAAGTAAGCACCTTGAGCGACATCAGCATGTTTACCTTGGAAGATGATATGCCGCTTAGAGACATATTGCTTAGCGCAAAAGAAGTATTCAAAGGCGGTCCTGCGCCCGATGGCAAAAGCGAAAGCAAAGTGCTGCGCGATGCTTTGAAAAAGATAGTGCCTAACTATGATGCTGACCGTGTGTACGATTCGGACATCAAAAAGCTATTGACCTGGTACAATATTCTGCAAGCTAAAAACATGCTTGACTTTGCTGCGCCTGCTACCGATGAGGAAGTAGTAGAGGAGGCACCTGCAGTAGAAGAAAAGAAAGAAGCCAAAGCACCAAAGGCAGCTAAAGAAGCAAAAGAACCAAAAGCAGCGAAGGAAGAAGGCGAGAAGCCTGCACCTAAAAAAGCGGCTGCTAAAAAGGCAGCTACACGCAAGAAGAAAGAAGAATAAGCATATAGTTTTGAATAGAAACAAAAAGGCTGTCTAATGAAGACAGCCTTTTTCATTTATCGTTATAGTCCTTTGTTGACTACAAGCCGCCTTGATGATTGGAACGGGCTAAACTGCGTTAAGCCGGTTACATCGGGCGAGAAACAGCCTCGCGATGGGAGAACCAAATAAATACTGTATCTTCGCGCGCCTTTCGAAAAAAGGAACAATATCATCCTCATGAAAAAAATCAACGATTACCGCAAGCTGCTTGGAGTAACCAGCACGGCTACCCTGGTAGAATTGAAGAGCGTCTATCGCAATGCGATGAAAGAAAATCATCCTGACAAGTTCTTTGATAGCGCTGAACTCAAAGAGCAAGCGGAAATGCGAAGCAAGGAAATCATTGAGGCCTACCACTTTCTGGTAAGCATTGCCCCTGAAACGCTTGAACAGACGAAAGAAGCTTTCACTCAAACCCTGGCGACAGCCGGCATCGTTGACTTCAAATACGAAAAACAAGTATTAAAAGTAATTTTTGCCGATGGCGTTACCTATGAGTTTTTCGGAGTACCATACAATATCTACGCTAAGATGGTAAACTCCGATTCGTATGCACGCTTCGTTAGAAGGCATATTTCAGGAACCTACGCTTATAGGAGCTTGAGCAAAATTGTATCAGCATAATACAATAGAACCCCGACAAATAAAGAGGGATAGAACTCCTTCATCCCAATCATACTTTATAAAAAAGAAAAAGGCTGCCTAACCAAAAGCAGCCTTTTCCCTTTATAGGGTAGCATATACCAGTTACGCAGAAACCGTGTTCATTTTGTCTAATACATTCATCACGTCTTTCACAGCGGTTGCCGATTGATTGAGAAGCGCTTTCTCGCTTTCGTTCAATTGAAGCTCGATGATTTTTTCGATACCGTTCTTGCCAAGTACTACAGGCACGCCCAAGTAGATGTCTTTCAAACCGTACTCGCCATTTAGCCAAGCACAAACAGGGAAGATGCGTTTTTGGTCGCGAACGATGGCTTCTACCATTTGAGCCGCTGCTGCGCCCGGTGCATACCAAGCCGAAGTACCAAGGAGGTTTACTATTTCACCACCGCCTGTTTTGGTGCGCTCTACTATAGCGTTCAATTTCTCTTCAGAGATAAGCTCTGTAACAGGAATACCACCCACAGTAGTGTAGCGTGGAAGTGGAACCATGGTATCGCCATGTCCGCCCATCAATACCGCTTGTATATCCTTTGGAGAGCAGTTCAAGGCCTCAGCAAGGAAGGCACGGTAACGCGCAGTATCCAAGATACCCGCCATACCAAACACTTTGCTACTGTCAACTTTAGCCGTAAGGTAAGCGCAATAAGTCATTACGTCCAACGGATTGCTCACTACCACAATCTTCGCATTGGGCGAGTACTTGATAACGTTTTCAGTAACTGTTTTTACAATGCCGGCATTGGTAGCGATTAAGTCATCGCGGCTCATGCCCGGTTTGCGCGGAAGACCGCTGGTAATCACCACCACTTCTGAGTCAGCCGTTTTGCTGTAATCATCGGTACTGCCAATGGTGCGTGTATCGTAAAGATTGATAGGAGCTGTTTGCCAAATGTCCAACGCCTTGCCTTCAGCAAAGTTTGGTTTGATGTCCACCAATACTACTTCATTGGCTATCTCACGGGTGGCTAATACATCAGCACAGGTAGCTCCCACATTGCCTGCACCTACTACGGTTACTTTCATTTTATTTTTTAAATAAACTATTTATTGAGTTAGAAAGAAATTAGGAACCTTTCAGTTATTAACGCTGTGAAGCGCTATGCTCAAAAGGCGTCCAAAATTAGCCGCAATTTATGACTGCTGTAATGCGTTCTTTTTCACAAAAGATGTTCTTTTTCACACATTGGTCATTTGCACGGTTAAGGCACCATCTTTGCCTAAGTAAAAGAAAATTGATACGATTGATGAGTATTCATAAGCATGTTGTAAAGTCAAGCATTTGTTTGTTGCTGTTGATGGCGGGGTTAACGGCTTGGTCGCAACCCGGCAAAGAATTGCCCAAAGGCACTGCCGGCAAGGACTTCAACGTGACCGACAGCAAGGGCAAACGCCAGGGCCTATGGGTACAGCAATGGAAGGATACGCGCAATCTGCTTTACAGAGGCGAATACAAAGATGGCCTGCCGCAGGGCGAGTGGCACCGCTACTACTCCGATGGAAATCTGATGGCCATTACCAAACACATCAAAGACACGGTGGTGATGGAGGTGACTTTCTTTCATCCTGATGGAAAAACACGGATGACCGAAGGCCGCTACGAACACAAGAAGAAACAAGGCAACTGGAAACTTTGGGATGAGCGTGGCACCTTGCTCAACGATGAAAACTACCAGGACAGTTTGCTCAATGGCAATTGCAAATACTACTCGCCAAGCGGCAATATGCTCAAAGATGAAAACTACATCAAAGGCATAAAGGAAGGCGCCTTTACGGAGTACTTCGACAATGGCAAGATGATGAAGCAAGGCACTTACAAGAATGGCAAGATGAATGGCGAGTACAAATCTTGGTATTCAAGTGGGGCAGTGGAGTGCACGGGCGCTTATGCCAACGGCCATCCGGATGGCAACTGGTATTGCAACGATTATGATGGTGCACCAAAGGTTTCTATCAAATACGCGAAAGGCAAAGAAGTAAAGCGCAGGTATGAGAACGGCACTTTCAAAGACTACCACGAGAACGGGCAGATACCCAAGTGCGAATACACCTATGACAACGGCAAGAAGAATGGCCCTTTCACCGAGTGGTATGATAAGGGTTACTTTGAGCAAATACCCGCAAGTGCCGAAGACCAAAAGATTGGAATTATCTACCGTGAGAAACTGGCCGGTACACAGATAAAAGTAAAAGGCGAATACCTCAACGATAAGTTGGACGGTGAAATATTCTACTACCGTGAGAACGGTGTGCTGGAGAAAGTAGAAGAGTGGAAAGACGGTGCCTTGGTAAAGACCAGAACCACTGTCCGATAATTACTTCTTCCTTGCAGTTCTGTTTGCTTTGATAAACTTAGTAGGGTCTAAGTAGCCTTTAGTAACCGTGCTGTAGCCGCCACCCAATTCATATCCGGCTCCGTTTCTTATTTCCAGATGAAGATGCGCTAAGTAGATACCACCTGCGTTGCCAATCGTTCCTATAGCATCACCTTTCTTTATCCATTGTCCTTTTCGCGTAGTCATGGTATCCATGTGGGCATAAAGCGATTCTACTATTACAAGACTATCGCCTTCAGGTATGGCATGAGCTATGCGCAACACACGTCCCCATCCTCCATAAAAGTTGACAGACTGTGTGACATAACCATTCGCAACGGCATAAACAGGATCTCCCATGTCAGTATTGCCTCCGCCATTGCCATTCCAGTCATCGCCAAGGTGATTGTTCTTACCAAAAGGTTGGGCGTTGTAATAGCCCTTGGCATCGGGCTTGCCCACGGGATAATCGAAGCCCGTGCTGTAATAGGCAGTATGTTCCTTGAACAACATTATCAGCGAGTCTTGATAGGTGAGGGGCGCAACGGCAGTTTCCACAGCAGCAGGCACCGAAGTTGTTTGTGCATTACAACTCCACACGGATAGCATTAACCACAAAGGCAGGTATTTCATGGACAGCAAAAATGGAGGAAAAAGAGTTTTGATGGTGGGTGTTTGATGAGGGTGTCAATGTTTTATAAAAAGAAAAAGCACCGAGTCGAAGTTCGGTGCTTTTAATATTTTGGGTGGTGCTTTGCTTATACAACAACTACCATAGCCACATCGCTCCAGGCACTTATGCCTGCGCCATTCACTGCGGCTACACGGAAGTACACATCTTGTTTGAAGGTAAGACCTGAAACGATGCAGTTTGTTTTGGTCAACGTTTCAACCTCTTCCCAAGTCCCTAACTCGCCTACACGCTTTTCAAGCAAGTAGTAGTCACGCTCTTTGGAAGCGCTCCAGTTCACCTTTACAGAGCCCACCGGTGCTATTGCTCTGCAAGAAATTTTAGTAATTGCAGTAGGTAGCGTACGCGCAGTAGGCGCCTTTACAAACTCGAAGCCGGATGTTTCCAATGCGCTGGGATTGCCCATGGCTACTCCATTGACATAGGCCGCTATGGCCGTCATCTTTTGGTGAACAATGACTCGCTTCTCATCGCGCGACTTTACATTGATGCGGTTGCCAGCCACAACTTGTTCGTCCAGCAAACGAAGAGCTTCTACATCCGCTTCGACTTCGGTTGTAGGGAAAGGTAGATTTGGAAAGTTTGAATTTCCCGCTAACATGGATAGGATGTAGCGCACTCTCAAGATAAAAAAGGAAACAGATAGGTCGTTCAACGCTGCTTTTATTTTGTCTTGCATGTTGATATAAAGTTTTAAATTATAGAAATTCTGAATGAATCTCATCTGGGAGTTTAGATCGTAATTTTTAAATACAGAGTTACAATAAATTGAAAAAATATTTAAAAAATGAGCTGTCTTAAGGCTTTCAAGTTGAATAAAAATTTGCTCATGGGAATGTGAGGGGCATGAAAAAGGGCGCATCCGCGCCCTTTTAATCTCACTCTATTATATATGGTATATGTATACTAATACAGAATTTGCAATTATCTTGGTTTGAAGTTTAGCGATTGTGATAACCTGTGTCTAATAGTAATATGGCCATCTTGGTGTATTGCTCCCGTATAGTCTTGTGATTCGCTTTCAAATTGTATCTTTGACATAACAGCTTCAAGTTGCGTTCTTGTCATGGTTCACACACGCAAGTTGTGATTCGCTTTCAAATTGTATCTTTGACATAACAGCTTCAAGTTGGATGTCAAACTCATTCGATTGCCAGACGTTGTGATTCGCTTTCAAATTGTATCTTTGACATAACAGCTTCAAGTAGTGATGTGTTTTATAGTCCAATGGAACTGTTGTGATTCGCTTTCAAATTGTATCTTTGACATAACAGCTTCAAGGGAGCCTGTTCGATTCATCTTTGGTGAATTGTTGTGATTCGCTTTCAAATTGTATCTTTGACATAACAGCTTCAAGAATATAAAGCTCTGTTGATATAGCCGCGTGTTGTGATTCGCTTTCAAATTGTATCTTTGACATAACAGCTTCAAGTTCCTTCAACCAAGTTGCTGTTGCTTCATCGTTGTGATTCGCTTTCAAATTGTATCTTTGACATAACAGCTTCAAGGATTTTTGCTTTCATAATGGCTTCGCGGATGTTGTGATTCGCTTTCAAATTGTATCTTTGACATAACAGCTTCAAGACTGGTTCGATAACTGAAGTTGACATCAATGTTGTGATTCGCTTTCAAATTGTATCTTTGACATAACAGCTTCAAGTCGCACCAATATCTTAACGATTGGAAGGTTGTTGTGATTCGCTTTCAAATTGTATCTTTGACATAACAGCTTCAAGTCGGCATCAGGACCGTCATCATGCACGGTGTTGTGATTCGCTTTCAAATTGTATCTTTGACATAACAGCTTCAAGGCATATAGTCACCGGCTGCACGAGCGACATGTTGTGATTCGCTTTCAAATTGTATCTTTGACATAACAGCTTCAAGTGCGCGAGCCGCAGAAGAACGCGACTTGTAGTTGTGATTCGCTTTCAAATTGTATCTTTGACATAACAGCTTCAAGTCTGCTTTTTTATTGAACATGGGTGCGGGTGTTGTGATTCGCTTTCAAATTGTATCTTTGACATAACAGCTTCAAGTAAATACTTTTTACAATCAATCATTTTATGGTTGTGATTCGCTTTCAAATTGTATCTTTGACATAACAGCTTCAAGCCTTTAATAATTTGGATGAAGGGGTAAAGGTTGTGATTCGCTTTCAAATTGTATCTTTGACATAACAGCTTCAAGAGATAAACAAATCGCTCGGCTATTAAATTGGTTGTGATTCGCTTTCAAATTGTATCTTTGACATAACAGCTTCAAGATTGACGGGCAATACGATGAAATGACGGTGGTTGTGATTCGCTTTCAAATTGTATCTTTGACATAACAGCTTCAAGTCTAAACCTTAGTATTTTTGGGTATTTCATGTTGTGATTCGCTTTCAAATTGTATCTTTGACATAACAGCTTCAAGATGTACCTTGTCCGTTTCGCGCTCAGATTGGTTGTGATTCGCTTTCAAATTGTATCTTTGACATAACAGCTTCAAGTTAGAGGTTTGTTATGTATGAAATGTAATAGTTGTGATTCGCTTTCAAATTGTATCTTTGACATAACAGCTTCAAGGAGTTGTGATTTCCAAAAAGAAGCTATCGTGTTGTGATTCGCTTTCAAATTGTATCTTTGACATAACAGCTTCAAGTTACTGTTGTGGCTTCTGTTGTTGGGTACTGTTGTGATTCGCTTTCAAATTGTATCTTTGACATAACAGCTTCAAGTCATCTGCATTTCTCCATTCATCCCTTTCCGTTGTGATTCGCTTTCAAATTGTATCTTTGACATAACAGCTTCAAGCTCCGGGAATATCTTTGTCTGTGCCCATAAGTTGTGATTCGCTTTCAAATTGTATCTTTGACATAACAGCTTCAAGATACCCCGCTTTAAAGCAATGGTGTTCAGATTGTTGTCGAAGAAAATGGAATGAAAAAATGAAGCTTATTTTTTAAATCCCAATCGAGGAGATTGGGATTTTTGCTTTCTTAATTGTCCTAGACTTTCAAAACATCTCCAACTGTTGCGGAACATTGGGGCGAGTTTCCACTTTTTGACCTCTGAAGAGTTCTATATCGCCAAATTGTTTGTCGGTGATGGTCATAATGCCTATATGCCCCAATTCGGGCAAGATGCGCTTGACGCGCTTGATATGTACATCGGCATTTTCGCGGCTGTTGCAGTGCCGCAGGTACATACTGAACTGGAACATGGTGAAACCATCTTGCATGATTTCTTTACGGAATCGGGCTGCCACCTTCCTTTCCTTGGCGGTTTCTGTAGGAAGGTCATAGAATACAATGACCCACAAAATTCTATATTGATTTAATCTGTCCACTGGAGGGTGGGGTAGATGATTTTTCGGGATTGTCCTTCAAAACATCGTGCCAAAGAGGCGGTGGTGCGCGACATACCTACAAGCAACGGACTTGTTTCGCCATCTATCCGCACGTCTATTTGTGGTATTACCAGCAGCTTTCTTTTTAGCTCGGTAGTTAAGTCGGTATGGCTGGCTTGGAACTCTTCATAGCCGAGGTGGTTTACTTCTTCTAATATGCCAAGAACCACGCGGTCCACATAGGGGCGGTAGGGTTCCATAATATCATCAGCCAGGCAATAGGCGTTGTACTTGTTGCGGTGGTGTATGCCCAGGGTAGGCAACAGGCCGGAGCTTACAAGTGCCCGCGCTACTATGGCCCTGAGGATGGCATAGCCGTAGTTGAGCAGGTTGTTGGGCGGCAGTCCTCCGCGTTCTCTTCTAAAGTCCCATTCCTTGGGGAAGATATTGGCCCAATAATAGGCGGCTGCTCTGCCTTCATGGTTGTCACTGTCTCCGCTTTTTACATTCTTGCTCCAGTGCAGCATATTGTCGGTATGTATGCCCAGTTTGCTGAGCACTGCATGTTGGTTGTATATCTTGGCTTCTATGGTTTGTTGCCACAGTTGTTTTTTGAGCGGGACGGAGGCATCTATCTGTGCTCTGAATTTTTCAGACTGCTGCGAGTGGCCATCCAAGGGCATGAGCAAGCCGGTAGGGTGGTGGGTTTCGTTGCACGTTATAACAGCCACATTATTTCCTGCCAGTTCCATCAAAGCACCATGCGAGATGGTGATTTGTTGGTTGTCCAGTATCACCACACCTATATCTTCTATAGGCACTGTGCGCTCCACTTCTTCACTCAGCAGTTTTATCACCAGTTGCTTATCGCGCTTGCTGATGTATGCAGGATTGCCGAAGTGGAGGGTGCGTTTGATCATAAATGCGGTTTTTAATATTCACCAACTTTGACTATCTGGCCTATGTGATTAATGCGCACTTTGGTAATATTGTTGAAATAACCTAAGCTTTTAATATTCTTATAGGCAATTTCTTTTAACTCCTTTTTTTCATCAACACTTGTTTCAAGATGATGCCGAAATACATACTCTCTTACTGTGGAATTACCATAAGAAACCCTTGAAAGTTTCTGAACCCTAAATAGATTTGGGCTTATAAGCTTATTATTTATAGGGTCAAGCAAGTCGATTTCTTTTGGATTAAAACCGGTCGTTTCATTCGGAAATACAAAATATTCGTTTTGTTTCATTGTAAATAAGAATTGCCAGCCTATTCCCTGATTGTAAGTTTTGTCTATCACAGGCTCACCCGCGTTCACAAGCTGCACCGCTTCAAATAATGAAACGATTCTATCTTGTAAATTACCGTTCTCGTCCTGATATATTGCAACATGGTGATTGTTACCTGTGCTTATAAAATCAACAGGAATTTTCTTCCCATTTGCGTCTAAAATGTCTTTACCCAAATGGTCTTTTTTAAAATGCAGATTCTCCGCGTTACTCACTCCACTTATTGTAACTCTTTTTATAGAAATGCCTTTGTCTTTATTAATCCAAATTGGATTTTTATCTAAATCCACAAATGCTCTTTTTGGGTCATTACCAAATTGCTTCAAACGTTCTTCTAATACCTTGCGAATGGCGGAATCAATAACCTTTTCTATCTTCAAATCGGGTGAAACTTCCTTTCGAATAGTATAGCCATCTTCATATCGAATTAGCTTAACTTTTTCGGGTAGCGTTTCTGTTTTATCTTCATTTAGGTAAATTGGGTTCTTTGTGAGAGAGTTCTTACCTGTAAATGCCTTTTTTGGGTCATTGTCATTTTCTTTCATTCGTTGTAAAAGAGCCTGTTTGATTTTTGCACTTGCTACATTGTTTATTGTGCTTAAATCAAATTTGGCCCCAAGTTTTTCTTCAGAGACAACAGGAACTTTGATTTTTCCATAAACTGTTTCTTTGTGTAACTGTCCTCTAGGAGTTTTCACGGCCTGTCCTTTTACCTTTTTTTCATTGCCGTCTTTATCTTTAATTGTTGAAACAACATCGTTTTTCGCTTTGTTGATGTTCAGGGTTGCCACTTTATTTTTCGCCTTATGAGACACAAGCACATTTTCTAAGTGTTCTTTAGATAATTGACGAAAGTTGGGTATGGGTAGATTAAATATGCGGTTGCTATTTCCCTTATCATCTTTTACAACATGGGTCTCCTTAATTTCAATGCCCTTAATGTTCGAATGAAACTTATGTGCTTCGTTATACCGTGCATTCAAAAAATTGAGATACTGTACATGGCTGTGTTTGGTAAATGCAACAGTTAAGGCGTCCATCGCATGGTGTCTGTGGTCGTTGCGTTTGCTCCAATCGGTAATGCGCTCCCTAAAGGTGCCGTCTTTCTTTTCTACTTTTTCGGTTAATCCCAGGGCTTTGAATTTATCAAAGTTGAGTTCTTGCATCACATTTATCAACCCCCAGTCTTCACGCAAGCGGTCTGTTATGCTGCCTGAGGTTGAAAGTACAGAGCGCGAAATCTCAAAGAGCATATTCTTGGCTTTTTTAGCGATGTACTGGCTGTCGCGCAAATCGCGTTCAATAAATCCATCTCCAATATCGGATTCTCTTTTTTGAAGTTTCTGAAATTTGGCCTTTGAAATACCTTCTTCGATGTTCTTTTTTCCAGCTTCAAAAAGTGTTTCTGCTCTTTGTAAGAACTCTGTTGCTTTCTCTGTTCCAAAATCGCTTTCAATAAAATCAATGGCAGTGCGATTTCCTTTTTTCAAATTGTCTTGTCGGAATGCCAATGTTTTGTTTGAAAAACTGTCATCAAACAAGCGGGCTTGAGGAATGATGTGGTCTATATCCATTTGTTTGCTGAACAAGATTTCTCGAGCTATGTATGTGTTGGTATATAAATCCTTGTAGCCGTTGTTTTTTAACTCCTCATATAGTTTGTATCTAATAATGTCATTTCTACTTGGGTTTTTTATTCCAAATTCGCTTTGTAACAGCTTTATGATTTTGTCATGCTTCGTTTTTGCAGTATTGATATTGCTTGTCATTTCAGCGCGCTCTTTGGCATTCTTCTTTAGCTCTCTGGCAAGCTCAATTCGGATTTCATCAAACTTAAAATACTCTGTAATCTTACCCTTTTCATCTTTCTTGCTGTTTGTTTCAATGAGCGTGTTTACCACATTCACCATTTGGTTGAGAATCTTTTCTACAACGGGATTGCGCAGACTGTTTTTCTTGAGTAACTCTAATGTGTCTTTCAACGGACGTGTTTCAATTTCTTCTTTCGTTAAGGACAAGGCGGAGTGTCTGTATCCCGCTAGTTCGCACGCCTCGCTATATGTATTCTCTTTGATAAACGGATAGATTTTACGAATTGCCTTAGCACTCAAACTACCATAATCATCTGAAAGTGCCATGTTGGCTAATACCTTTGAATGTTCTCTTTTGAACCCGAATTTCTTTTCCAATAACTCATATAGCTTTTCGTTTCCGCTTGGTGAGTTATCACCTTCATAAGAGTGAAGTAAATGCCATAATTGATAAGATTTCTGTTCTTCAAATGCTTTGCCATCTAGTTCAGCGTTAAACTCTAGTATTTCGGTATTAACTCCCAATACTGCAAAAATGGCTTTCACCATTTCTTTTATTTCAGTGGCGGGAACATTCAAATCATCTAATTCAACTTCGTCTTTGTTCGACTTTACTTTCAATAATTCTTTAGCATCATATCCTTCTATATCCAGAATTTTTAGATATGCTTCGTACAAACTTTTGTTTGTTCTATTGCCTTCTAATGCTAAGTAGTTCAATTCCCATTCGGCAGGTTTGTATCCTAACAACTCTATTGCCTTAGAAGCACTTAAATTACCTTTAAGGTTAAGCTCGTTGAATAATGTTTGCTTGGTTTGCAGGTCGAAAGCAAAGATTTCAGCTTCTGTATTTTCCGAATTGGCTGTTTCTCTTGCAACGCGTTTTTTGCTGCCTTTCTTTTTTATAAGAACGTTATTGAGAACCTGCCATATTTTGAACTCCTGAAACAATGGCGATGACTTTGGAGCAACCTTTAACCCAACAGTTTTCCTTTTACCGTTAATTTCAATCTCCCTGTTTTCAAACTCACAGAAGCTAATCAAACTCTTTTGCGACTTTAGTTTACGCTGATAGAATATAGTTATATCTCGTATTTCTGATTTTAATTCATTGGTCAATTCAGGATGATGTTTCGATTGTTCTTTCCAAATCGCTTCAAATTCATCTAGATAATCTTGACGATAGAATACTTGATTTTTCAAGCGATTGTGTTGACTCTTTAGCAACTGTGCGTATAGATATTGTCCAACGGTTTGTTTGTTGAAATACAATTCTTTGCTTCTGTCACTTATAGCCCCTAGATAGCCACTGGAATTGTTCAGGTTGTTATTTATTTCAGTGATGACATAAGCCGCTTGTTCTTTCTCTAATTGCTCGCTGATAGCAATACTGCGCCATTTGTAGGCTTGCAGCTTTTTCTTATCTCTAAGGTTTAGTTTAAACGTCTTTTCATTTTTCGAAGAGTCTTCCAAATCTTTTATTTCAGCAATATTGAATTTGTATTTGACCCAAAAGGAAGCCGAAGTAGCTCGTTGGCCTTTTCCTTGTAGTTCTTTGTAGAATTCATCGGTGAAAATTTCAGGATAGAATTGCTTTTGACAATTCCAAACTTTATCAAACTCGGTTTGCAAATCAGAACGGTAAAAATCAGGAATGGCTCTTTTGCCTTCTATGAGCAATTGATATACAAGTTGCCCGGGTGTTAGTTGTTCATCATATAATCTTATAGCTATAGCCATTCCGTCTATAGCTTGTCCTTCATCTTCATTCTTTGCTTTACGACTGCTTTTGTATCCGCGCTTTTTGTTGATCGCTAAAAGAACACGAGCTAGTTCGGCCTTCTCTATTTTTTCAGTAACAGATTTGGCCCTTAAAGACCACGTTTCATGTGTTGTACCCTTACCAACTTCAGCTAGCATTGTTTCATTGGTAATTACTTCTGCTTGTATAAGAATTTCAATTAAATTCTCTCTGCGCAGTTGGTAGCGATCAAGCGTTTTTCTTGCACCACGTTTAAGTGTTCGTTCAGAGTTAACAGCAACGGGTTTACCTTTTTCAAAATTGGTTTGCTCATCTGTCGTTAGGGGATTAACCCGTACACCAATTTGTACAATGGAGGATTGTTCAGGCGTTTCACCTTCAATTACTTGGGCAAAGCCAATTGAAGTGGTGCCTAAGTCAAGGCCAAGAATTTTTTTTGTGCTCATATATCAAAGTTTCATTTATGTTTGTGCTACAATTTGAAGCGAATCACAATAAGGATTATTCCGTTGTGAAAACATTTAAGGCGGGGCAACTCGCCTTCTTTCTTCCCCCCCAACCAATACATTTTATTGAATCAATTTGGTTAAGAGAAGAAATTACTGCAACCCGAAATTAAGCAAAAGAAAGAATCTAAAACTGCGAGTTATCCATAACCAGAAATCTTTCCTTTTGTTGAAAAGGTTCTTATAGGCTATTCCAAATTTCCCTCCTCCAACCTCTCACACCACCACCCTAAGTCCTCAACTTTCCAGCCTTGGAGTTGAGCGGTCTAACCTTGGTCCGCAATTCTTTAGCCTTAGAGTTGAGCGGTCTAGTCTTAGTCCGCAATTCTTTAGCCTTGGAGTTGCGCGTTCTAGTCTTAGTCAGCAATTCTTTAGCCTTAGAGTTGAGCGGTCTAGTCTTAGTCCCCAATTCTTTAGCCTTAGAGTTGCGCGGTCTAACCTTAGTCCGCAGTTCTTTAGCCTTAGAGTTGAACGGACTAGTCTTGGTCCCCAACTTTCCAGCCTTGGAGTTGAGCGGTCTAGTCTTAGTCCGCAATTCTTTAGCCTTAGAGTTGAACGGACTAGTCTTGGTCCACAACTTTCCAGCCTTGGAGTTGAGCGGTCTAGCCTTGGTCCTCAACTTTCCAGCCTTGGAACCGAATTTGCCAATCCATTATCCCGCTGTAAACAAGCCTTTTACCATTTCACCCACCCCAATACCCACCAATTATGAATTATGAATGATGCCCATCACCGCATCCTCGCATCCTCACATTGCCTCATCATCACATTGGCTAATTAGCTAATCCTCCAATCCTCACATCCTCCCATTGCCTCATTGACACATTGCCTAATTATCCCATCCACCAATCATCCCATTAGCTAATCATCCCATTAGCTAATCATCCCATCGGCTAATTTGCTAATCCTCCCATCCACTAATTGGCTAATCCTCCCATCCACCCATCCCGCCATTTGCTCATTTGCACATTATCACATTCTCACATTCCCATTGACTGTTACATTCGCGCAACATAATTGGAAAGGTATATTATTATAATGAAGCAATTTCTTTTACTTGCATTGGCCATTGCCACTGCTATTACCTCACAGGCACAAACCCTGCGCTGGCAGCAACGGGTGGATTACAAGATGAACGTGGACATGGACCACACCACGCACCGCTATACGGGCAAGCAAGTGCTCACTTACTTCAACAACTCACCGGAGGCCATTACCAAGGTGTATTACCACCTTTACTTCAATGCCTTTCAGCCGGGCAGTGCCATGGATGTGCGCTCGCGCAACATAGCCGATGCCGACCCGCGCGTGGCCGACCGCATCTACAACCTTGCCGAGAACGAGCAAGGTTTTATACATGCCAAAACCTTGAAAGCCGATGGCAAAACCGTTCAGTTTGAAGAGAACGAAACGATACTGGAAGTAACGCTCAACAAGCCGATAGCCGCAGGGGGCAAGGCCGTGTTTGAAATGGAGTTTGAAGGACAAGTGCCTTTGCAAATAAGACGCAGCGGTCGCAACAGTTCGGAAGGCATAGACTACAGCATGACGCAGTGGTACCCCAAGATGTGCGAGTACGATGAGCGCGGCTGGCATGCCAATCCCTACATAGCCCGTGAGTTCTATGGCATCTGGGGCGACTTTGAAGTGAACATCACGATGGATAAAAAATACATACTGGCAGGCACCGGCATCTTGCAAAACCCTAACGAGATAGGCTATGGTTATGCAGAGGATGAAAACCGTGTGAAGCGCCCGAATGGCGATAAACTCACTTGGAAATTCAAAGCGCAGAACGTGCATGACTTTGCCTGGGCTGCCGACCCGGACTATGTGCACGATAAGATAAAAGTGGAGAACAGCAACACTACTATCCACTTCTTCTACCAAGGCGGGCAGGAATACAGTGCTACTTGGAAAGACTTGCAGCCCCTTGCCGCCAAAGCATTTGATTATATGAATAAAAACTTTGGGGTCTATCCTTACTCGCAATACAGCGTGATACAAGGGGGCGATGGCGGTATGGAATACCCGATGGCCACGTTGATTACAGGTAATCGCAAACTGCCCAGTCTTACGGGTGTTACCGTGCATGAGGCCGCGCACTCGTGGTACCAAGGCGTGTTGGGTTTTGATGAAAGCCATTACTATTGGATGGATGAAGGCTTTACCAGCTTTGCTACATCGGAAACGATGGATTACCTTTTCAAATCGCCTACCTCAGGCGGAGACCCGCATAAGAATGCTTACCGTGGTTACTACGCCATAGTGGATGAAGAGAAAGAAGAAGCCCTCGACACCCATGCCGATCATTTTGAAACCAACGATGCTTATGGCACTGCGGCCTATAACAAAGGCGAGGTTTATTTAGCTCAATTGGAATATGTGGTAGGCACCTTTGCATTCAGAGGCGCGTTGCTCGATTTCTTCAATACCTGGAAATTCAAACACCCCAATGCCAATGATTTGTTGCGCATCATGGAAAGGCACAGCGGCATGGAACTCGATTGGTACAACGAGTATTTTGTAAACACCACCAAGACCATCGACTACAGCCTCTCCGGTATGTTGTCGGATGGGGGCAATACCAATGTGCTCATCAAACGCAAAGGACAGATGCCAATGCCCTTGGATGTAGAAGTAACCTACAAGGATGGCAATAAAGAAATGTTCACCATTCCGCTGGACATTATGCGTGGTGCCAAAGCCGCCAATGGTTACAAAGGCAAGTGGACCGTATTGCCCGATTGGACTTGGGTAGAGGAAGTGTATGTGTTGGAACTGCCTGCAGCGGCTAAGAACATCACCAACGTGGCCATAGACCCAAGTGGTAAGCTGGCGGATATAGACCGCTCCAACAACTCCATCGATTTGGGCGAGGACATACAGTTCTTCTTCAGCAACGAATAAGAATTAAGCATGCTGAACAAGATTATCAGTCTTAGTAAAAACGCACAAGTAGATTTCATCATCAAGCTCGCCATAGCTGCGGGCTTGTTGTTGTTGCTTGGCCCCGTGGTGTTGGATATAAAAGGAACGGTGCCCATCACCTTGCAATCGCTGGTAGTGTTGTTAGGTGCCATTGCCTTTGGTTGGCGCGTGGGGGTAATAGCGGTACTTATATATATAGTAGCAGGGGCTTGTGGCTTGCCGGTCTTTGCAGGTTACAAGGGCGGTGCCGATGCGCTCATGGGACCGTATGGTGGTTTCTTCTTTGGCTTTATTGCTGCTGCCGTTATTTGTGGTTATATCTCAGAGAAAGAAGGCTTTCACAAACCCATTCCTGCAATGATGGTTTGGTTCTTAGGTCATGCCGTCATTATCCTATTTGGTATGATATGGATCTACCGCTTCGACCCCTTGGGTTGGAAAGAGAAGCTGCAAGCCATCATCCCCGGTGCGGTTATCAAGAGTGTGTTTGGCGCGTTGTTCATTCAGCTCATCATCCGCTTCTTCACCTATCAAAAGAAGCGCGCGTTTGAGGAGTAGCTAGTCTTTCTATATTAAAATAGGAGAGTAGTTGTCGAGGAACCCCGCAATTCATTTTCGATTGACATTTAACAGTCGGAGTTTATATGGTGCATGTGAAAACACAGAATGGAATGAGTGCTCAGAAGCTGGTGAAGGAGCAATAGGAAATCATTCTATAACCCAGATCGTATCACCAAAAGTTTTGTTGTCTATTTTTTTAGATTCGAATACATAATAGTCTTCAGAACAACTAATGATGTTAGTTTGAAGTTGAACGGTTTTTCGCTTGCTCATAGTTTCCGCGTCCTCAGCCGGCCATGTCTCGAGTAAAAGACATTCATAGCTGCACGGTGATGTCCATTTAATGCGGAGTTTAGCTACCTGCCCTGTGTTCACAACCGTTTCTGTTTGAATCGAGTCATTCCTTTCTATAAGAAAATGGATATCTTCGGTTTTAGTTTTGAGAGTCAATTTGAACTTTCCATTTCTAAATTGCTCACAGTTATCACATGAGTCAAACATTTTATTGGACACGTTCCCACAACTCATCATTGATAAAGAGATTAGCGAAACGATAGAGAGAAGTAATTTCATTATCAGTGAATTTAATGTTTCGACATAGCCCGTGCCACCTTCACCGCTTCCACCGCCTCTTTCACGTCATGCACCCTTAGAATTTGTGCGCCCTTCATCAGCGCTA
>Ga0209572_1001201_pt1 | contig 20949 bp, 18 predicted proteins | sample EBPBio232012_DNA_FD_185867 | JGI IMG/M metagenome (GOLD analysis project Ga0209572, IMG submission 185867) | Wastewater treatment Type I Accumulibacter community from EBPR Bioreactor in Madison, WI, USA - Reactor 1_1/23/2012_ DNA (SPAdes)... | ecosystem: Engineered > Bioreactor > EBPR >...
TCTTGATTCCCGACTTTGGTCATTGTCAACAAAGGTTATTGCAATATTTTTAACATCGAATGTAGCCGCATTTGACAAAATTAATAATTGCAAAATGGGTAATATAAATATAAGTTGAAGCATGCTTTTATCTCTAAAAATTTGCTTGAATTCTTTTTGTATGATGAATAATATTGTTTTCATAATTTATTTTTATATCCCAATGATTGTTTTTAAACCTTTACAGTGATACTATTCTTATTCTAGTCTAATTTTATATTTTTTGATGCTCAATGTTATAAAAAATACGGTCATCCCAATTAATATAAGGGTTTCTTTCCATATATATTGAATTCCGACTCCCTTGAGCATAATGGCTTTTACAATAATAATGAACCATTTCGCAGGTATGATGTTACTGATTACTTGCATGGGTAAAGGCATACTATTTATAGGAAATATAAATCCTGATAGAATAATTACTGGTAGCATCAAACCCATTAATGATAACATCATTGCGGTTTGTTGAGAATTAGAAACGGTAGAAATTAATATCCCCAATGAAAGAGCAGAAATGATAAATAATATACTTTCAAAAGCTAACAAAAAGATGCTTCCATTTATAGGCATTTTGAACACAAAATAGCCTAATGTTAATATTACGATTGCATTGATAATGGAAAGAAAAATATAAGGAAATACTTTTCCAATAATTACTTGAAATGGTTTTAATGGAGAAACTAAAAGAATTTCCATAGTGCCTAATTCTTTTTCTCGTGTGATAGAAATAGAGGTCATCATAGCTGAAACAAGCATTAGAATAACGGTCATTACACCCGGAACAAAATTAAAAACACTTTTGAGTTCAGGATTATAAAACATTCTCGATTGTACTTCAACCTTTACCGGATTACTATTGGATTGTTTTTTTTGCGATTGATAATTTTGTATAATTGCTGAGGTATAATTTGCTATTGTGTTGGCAACATTAGGTTCGGTCGCATCGGTAATTGCTTGAACTACTGCTACTTTTTTGGTTTCTAGATTTTTACTAAAATTTGGTTCGAAAATAAGAACTGCCTTGATTTTTCCTTTTTTAAATTCTGATTCTATGTCGCTTTCTTTTTCAATTTGGTTTTCAACATTAAAATAAGGTGATGCTTTTATTTTATAGATAATTTTTTGTGTTTCTATATCATTTGATTGGTCTAAAATTGCAATGTCAACATTGTTAATTTCATTTGTTATGGCAAAACCAAACAATAAAATTTGGGCAATCGGCATACCAAACAGAATAAACAAAGAACGTTTATCTCTGAAAATATGGTAGAATTCTTTTTTTACAAATCCGATAAATCTTTTCATTTGTTTTTTGTTTCTAGTTTAAGTTTCAAGTGTTGTAGTGATTTATTATTCTATATTCCTTGCTAATTTTAAAAAAACATCATTCATAGAATCTACTTTGAATTGTTGTTTTAAATTTTTTGGGGTGTCTAAAGCTTCAATAGAGCCGTCAACCATAATAGAAACACGGTCACAATATTCTGCTTCATCCATGTAATGTGTGGTTACAAAAATGGTAGTACCTTTATAAGCTTGTGTATAAATCATTTCCCAAAATTGTCTTCGGGTTATTGGGTCAACGCCTCCTGTTGGCTCATCGAGAAAAACAATTTTTGGCTCGTGCAGTAATGCAACTGAAAACGACAATTTTTGTTTCCAACCCAATGGTAACGAACCTACTAAATTATTTGCTACTTCTTGAAGTTCTAATTCTTCTATTAATTGTGCGATTTTTTGTTTGATTTGTATTCTTGATAATCCATAAATTCCACCAAAAAAAGTAATGTTTTCTTTAATAGTTAAATCATCATACATTGAGAATTTTTGGCTCATATAACCAATACTTTTTTTTACCATATCGGCTTGTGAGTGAACATCAAAACCTGCAACATTGGCTTCACCTGAAGTAGGATTTGAAATTCCAATCAACATTTTCATAGCTGTTGTTTTCCCTGCTCCATTGGCTCCTAAAAAACCAAAAATTTCTCCTTTATAAACATCAAATGAAATGCCTTTTACAGCAGTAAAATGACCAAACTCTTTTGTTAAATTTTTTACAGATATTATTTTTTCTCTTTCCATTTTTTTGTTTATAAGTCCATGAAAACATCTTCAATGGTTATTGTAGCAGGTTTAATAATTATATCCGTATGATTTTTATTTTTCAAATAGGTTTGTAAATCGTTTGGATTGAAAGTTGCATTTTTATCTATGTAATGTACAAACTCACCAAAAGCATAAACACTGTATTGATTTGGATAATTTTTTAAATCGTGAATCAATCCGTGTGTGTTTTTTGCTTGTACATCATAAATTACTTTTTCGTAGTTGTTAATGATATTTTCAGGTGTTTCTATTTTTAAAATTTTGCCTTTTTGAATTAATGCAATTCTATCGCAAAGAGAAGCTTCATCCATATAGGGTGTTGAAACTAATATTGTAATGCCTTTTTGTTGCAATCTTTTTAGCATTATCCAAAATTCTTTTCGAGAAACGGGATCAACTCCTGTAGTTGGTTCGTCAAGAAATAATACTTTTGGAGCATGAATTAACGCACAACATAATGCTAATTTTTGTTTCATTCCGCCCGAAAGAGCACCTGCTCTTCTGTCTTTGAATGGTTCAATTTGAATGTATATGTCTTTAATTAAATCATAATTTTCCTCAATTGTGGTTCCGAAAATAGTGGCAAAAAAATGTAGATTTTCTTCAACAGTTAAATCTTGATATAGCGAGAATTTTCCTGGCATATAGCCAACAGAGTTTCTGATTTCTTTGAGTTGTTTGACTACGTCAAAACCTGCTACTTCAGCACTTCCTTCATTGGCAACTAAAAGCGTAGTAAGTATTCTGAAAATAGTTGTTTTTCCTGCGCCATCAGGTCCAATTAAACCAAATAATTCTCCGTCATTTACATTAAAAGTAATGTTTTCGACTGCTTTTAATTTTTTGTAATATTTTGATATGTTGTTTACAGCAATACTCATTATTTCATCAATAAGAAATTACTTTCATCAATTGCTTTTATTGCGTGTTTTACATTTTCTTCAATCATTACATAAGTGCCTGAATTGAGATTAACGACTGTTCCTTTATCATCAGTAAAAACAGCATTTCCTGAAATGCAAACTAACAATGCAGGTATTTTTGAAACGTGCTCTTTAAGTGTTTCACCTTTTGCTATTTGCAATGAAATTACTTTAGCGTCTTTTGGTTCAAATAATAATTGTGTTTGAACGGGTTTATTTTCGGTATGTAAGTTTTTTAAAATCATTGGAAATATTGATTAAATGTTTTAAACGAATTTTGAATTTCTGTAAACTGATTTGCTGATTTTTCTTTAGAAAACGAATCGACTAATTCTATATATGGAACTAACCATTTGTGAAGTTCGTCATGAGCTTGTCCTTTCATGGTACAATTTGATGTTAGTATATCAATATTTGTCTTTAATTTATTAGCTAATAATGAATAATTAGTGCTTTTTTCTTGGTCAAAATGGACTACATCTTTTTCCATATTACGAATGTGTAGCATCATATTATCATCTACCTTCCATTTTTCACCATTGTTTAATTGAATTGTTTCGCTTTCAGAATGTTGGTGTTCTTCAGTTTTAATTTCAGTAGTTTTTTCTTCTTTTGATTTCGTGTTACAAGAGAAAAGGAGTAATACAACTGTAGCTAAAAAGGCAATTTTTATTTTTAACATTTCTTGTAATTTTTTAATTAATATTAATTTGTTTCTTCTTATTGATAGTGAAATAAGCAAATGCAACAAAGATTATGGTTACGACAATTCTAAAAATCATTGCTCCGATTGTTTTGGTTTCATACACTCCGTCTGCGTTGATATAAATAATAAAACCTATGAATGCGTTTACGAGAATTAGTGCCGAAATTCCTAAAATAGTTGATGTCCAATTTTTGTTTTTAATGAAACCATAACTTGCTACTAAATAGATTAAACTACTCATAAAATTTGCCCAAACTATGAACAAAACATAATTTCCTTCTTTGGCTCTAATTCCAAATAAGTCAAAAATTACTGAAGCACTCAAAAACAAGGTAAGTAAACCAAAAGCCGCTAACAGAAATGCTATGCCATATGATATTAAATTTTTCATTGTTAATTTATTTTGAAATTGAATCCATTTTAAAAAATGAAATTCCTAACCATATTACTGATGCTGTCATAGCAATTGCGCCAATTAAGACCAAAGCAGGAGGTAACCCAAAATATACTTCAGATAAAATGCCTAATGGCATAAGTAACCCTGTAAGAGCCAACCAAGAAATTGTTTTACTATTTTTTAGTTTTGTTTGAAAATGAAGTAATAAATAACCAATTACAATATTTAGAAATGCAAATAGGTTTCCATGAACGTGAGCTAATCTAGTTTCAAAATGCTTTCCAATACTATATGTATTTACCCATTCTTCCTTGCCGGGAGCAAAATCTCTCAAATAAATCAAGAGAAATCCGTAAGCCATAAAAAAGCCCATTGTAAGAAACCCAATTGCGATGTTGTTTTTTCCATTCATGATTTTTAGTTTTTAAATGTTAAAAAAATTATTTGTTTCTACCTTTTCCCATTCCTTGTCCATTTTTATGCTTTTGTTGAAAATGATCTTCAAACCATTCTGGAGTTTCAATTTCATTATCATAAATGTAAGATGCAATTTTTGTTAAATCATCTTCTTTAAATTCTTGTTTTGGCATAGCTTTAAACTTATCAACAGCTCCAATCATCAATGCATTTTCTGGTTTCGGATCATTAGCATAAGCAACAATAGCTTTTACAAAATCTTCTTTAGAATCATACTCTTTCATATATCTACGTTTTACAGCTACCATTGGAGGAGCAATAATTTCATCATGAGATTTTGTTGAAACACTATGACAAGCATAACATTTTTGCTGAAACAATGCTAACGCTTCAATATCTTCTACTTTTGAAGTTGAACCGACTTCATTATTTGTAGGTTCATTTTTTTGCTTATTACAACTTAGAAAAACTAGAGCTATAATTATTAAAAGATTTGATTTCATATTATTATATTTAAAAAAAAATGAAATCGTCATTATATTAAAACAGTAAATCTTAAAATTTGACGATTTCATTTGTTTTTTATTGTTAATTGTTTCCACATCCACCATTTGATTCGTTCAGAATAGTAATATAATATTCGTTAGAGATAAATTGAGGAATATATGTTTCTCCGTTTGAAGAAAGTTGACTTGTGTATGAACGAATATGATTTTTAGAACCACAAGTTAAATTGTCATATACATTTAATATATCTGATTTGTTTGTATTACTAATAAAATCATCGATATCATTAATGTCTAAATCTTCAATTGTTGCTCCCACTTTTAATGCTTCTATAAGTGAAATATTGGCTTGAGTTGTTAAAGCTGTGTAAAGTTGTTGTAAATCGGTATTGTTAAAAACACCAATTTCTGTTGAAGCAGAGTCAGGAATACCATATTTATTCATTAAATTTAATACACTATTCATGTGCTTTTGTTCACTTTGAGAAATATTATTGAAAATACTCACTTGGTATTTATTATATGAAAATAAATACACGTCTCTAGCTAATTTTTCCTCTTCTCTTAAAAATTTTAAATCATCAATTTCTGCTTGTGTAAGCGGAATTGAGCTTTGGTTGTCATTGTCATTTGAACAGCTACTGAACATAAGTAATGTTAAAACAGTAGCAAAAAGAATTTTTTTCATAATATAAATATTTATTGTTATTACTACTCAAATTTAGTTTATATTAAAAAATCGTATAGTAATAAAAGTTACATAATCTACTTGAAATAAACAACTTAAGCAAATCTTAAGTAGCTATTTAATCCACATTTCTGCTGGCATTCCGATTTTTAGACTACCATCATTTTTTACTTTTACCTTTACGGCATAAACGAGATTTACTCGTTCTTCTTTTGTTTGAATAATTTTAGGAGTAAACTCTGCCGAAGATGCAATCCATGAAATGGTTCCTTGATATGATTTCATATCTTTTTCAGCATCAATTTTTACCGATACATTTTGTCCAACTTTTATTTTTGACAACTGTGTTTCGCTTACATAGATTCGCAAAGTCATTTCAGAAATATCAGCTACCTTGTATAGTGGTTTTCCAAATGCTGTTATTTCGCCTGGTTCAGCATACTTAGTTAAAACAGTTCCATTAATAGGATTAATAATTTTACTTTTTGCTATTTGATCATTGATTCTAGCAATTTGTACATCTATCGATTTTAAGTCATTTAAAATAGGTGCATTTTGAGTTCCGACACTTTTTATTTGCTCTTCGATAACTTTTACCTTTCCTTCAATTTCATCTACTTGTCGTTTAGTTGCAGCATTTTCAGCATACATATTACGGATTCGGTTTTTCTCTAATTTAGCTGTTTTTAATTGTTCATTTAAGACGCTTTTTTGTGATATTATATTTGCGGATTTTGACGACACGGTGCTTTTAGAGGCAATTAATTGTTGTTTCGCAAAATGTAATTGTAATGTATCAACTAATCCTACTTGTAATTGAGATTTTAATTCATCTCCTTCTTCGACTTTTAAAAACTCTATTTTACCGTTAGCTTCTGAAGAAATAGTTATTTCAGTTGCTTCAAAATTCCCATAACCGTCAGCTTTGTCGTTATTTTTGTTACAAGAAATTAACCCTATCGTTGCTAAAATTATTATGCTTATTTTTTTCATTTTTTTAAATTTTTCGGGTACTATTTTATTTTCCTTTAATTATTTCGTAATTTGATTTAGCAGCTGCTAATTGAACTTCATGCGTTTTCAAAATATTTTTTGCTTCAAATAAATTGGTTAATTCTATAAGATATTCAGACGATGTTATCACACCATTTTTTAATTGGGCATCTGAGGATTTAATAATTTTTTCACGTATTTGAATTATTTCGGTATCAGAAAGCAGCAGTTGTTCTAATTTTTTAATTTCAAAATCTTGCTCTTCTAATTGTATTTTGTTATTTAATTCAAATGTTTCTTTCTCAGATGTTACTATTTCTTTAGATATATCCAATGCTTTTTTATCTGTTTTGGTTTTGCCCCAATCAAAAATATTCCAATTCGCTTTTAGGCCAACAACATAAAATGTTTGAAAAGAATTGTCTAACATGTTTAATCCGGGATTACCATAACCCGCTTGACCAAAAGCATTTATTTTTGGAAGATTTGATTTAGATAGTACACTTTTCGAGAACTCTAATTGCTGATTTTGTAAATCATAAAAAGCAATTTCAGGTCTTGTTATATTAGTGCTATTTGGATATGATACTGGTTGTATTAAAGTTGTTTCGGCATCAATATCTGAAAAAGTTAATTCTGAAAGGTTATTTAATAATTTGATGTTTTCAAATTTAATTTCTGTTAATTGTTGGTTTATTTTAATAATTTCTGCTTCTAAAACCTGTTCTGATGATGGAAGAATTGCTCCAAATTTGACTCCCGATTTCACTTCCTTAACTTTGGAAGTTAATAATTCTTTTTTTGAAGATAGTAATGCTTTTTTTTCTTGAAGTAACAAAACAGAAAAGAAATATTGATTGATTCGAGTTTTTATTTGATATAAACTAACTTCTATTATTTGTTGTTGTGTTTTGGTTTGTGCCTCTTTTAATTTAGTATTTGCATCAATTATTCCACCATTGTATACTAATTGATTTACATCTAAAGTTGCTCTATATTGATCTTTATTTAAAGATTGAACTCCTGGTAGTGAAGTAGGTAATCCTATCACTTCAGATTGATAAGTTGCTTGTGCATTTACATCGATTTTTGGTAATTTTCCTTTGCTTAATGCTTCAATTTCATAACTTGATTTTTGTTGTATTAATCCTGTTTGTTTTGATAAAGGATAATTTTTTGTAGCTAATGAGTAACAATCTTCCAAGGTTAAAGTCTGTTGTGCATTTGCATATATTGATATAAACAATACTATCAGTATGATTAACTTAGTTTTCATAATTTATATTTTTATTGAATTAATGATAAACTCAGCCACTTCCGTTTTTCTATTTTCTAGTATTTTATTGTAGCTTTCTTTATCCACATTAACAAGCGCCATTAATAGCGGTTCTCCGATAAAAGGAAAAATATTTAAAGAGATAATATTGATAAATAACTGTTCAGCTTCAATTGGTTTAATAATTCCTTGATTTATAGCATCACTTACTTGAAGTTTAAATTTTTCAATGGAAGGAAAATTTTTTTCAGAGCGAAGCTTTTGAACAAATTCTGGGTTTTTATTTAATTCTTGTATTACAAAATTTGGTAAATATGGATGTTTGATTACAAACGAGACATAATTTTCAGTAAATTTTCTTATTTTTTCAAATAAATCGCTATCATCATTTAGCACTTTATTTAATTGTGGTGCTAAAAGCGAAAAAGCACTTTTGAAAACAGCTTCAAATAATAATTGTTTGCTTCTATAATAATAATGCAATAATGCTTTATTAATTTTTGCTTTATCTGCTATTTCTTGCATTCTTGCACCTGCCATTCCTTTTTGCTGAAAGATTTCTTTTGCAGCTATTAATATTTCAGTTTCAGTATTTTCAGTTTTAATTTTATCCATATTGTTTAATTATATAGTTTAACTATTTGGTTAACAAAATTACTAAAATAAAGTTACTAAAATGGTGTTTATGCTTTTTTTAACAAATAATAAAGTCTTAATAGCTTTAAATAGCATTGATTACTAGAAATGTTTAGCTTGTGACTGAAGATTTTTTCAATATATTATTGTCTAAAATTGAAAATTTATCTTTTAAAATCTTCATATCATCACTAACTTTTCTATCTAAAACTTTAGCATTATGATGATTTAACTTGTAAAAAATCTTTTTGTACGGTAATAGATTTTAAGGCAAGTTTTTCTCTTAGTTTGTTCATGTCATTGCTGACTTTGTTGTCAAGGATTTTGGCATATATTTGTGTAGTTTTGATGCTAGTGTGTCCAAGCATTTTACTTATGGTTTCAATTGGGACATCATTCGAAAGGGTTACTGTAGTAGCAAAAGTATGTCTTGCAGTATGAAAAGTTAATTCTCTATTGATACCGCATATATCAGCTATTTCTTTAAGGTAGGCATTCATTTTTTGATTACTTAAAATTGGTAATAAGGTGTTTTCGTTAAGACATTTTGGATGGTTTTTATATCGTTCAAGAATTTCCAAAGGAATATCAAGTAATGGAATTCTAGAAGGATTTTCTGTTTTTTGTCTGTTTTTAATAAGCCATTTGTTACCATCAATACCAATTTGAATGTTGTCAGGTGTTAATTGTTTTACGTCAATGTATGCCATGCCTGTAAAGCAACTGAAAACGTAAATGTCTTTAACAAGGTTTAATCTTGGTGTTGCAAACTTTTTATTGTAAATAATGATTAATTCATCTTCATATATGATATCACGATAAACTTCATTTAATTTGTGTTTAATTCTAACAAAAGGATCATCTGATAACCATTTATTATCTAAACAAATTTTAATTATTTTTTTGAAGTTTTTAATATATTTAACAGTTGTATTGTTATTACAAGCACGAACAGTTCTTAAATAAAATTCATAATCTTTAATGAACTCATGATTGATTTTAGTAATGTCAATGTCTTTGATTTTGTATTTCCATTTCATAAAATCAATCGTATGTTTTAATGATGTTTTGTATCGTTCTAATGTTCCTGGTGCTTTGTCTTTTATTTTGACAAGCTCTTGAAGTTGGTTATTGTGGTCTTGGAAGATTGGAACAAGCATTCTTCTGGTTTCAGATGCACCAAATAATTCAATCTTAAGATTTTCAGAGTTTACCTCTTTGTCTTTTTTGTAAAGCTTCTTTTCAGCTTCTAAAACTTGATTTTTTAAATAATCAAGATGACTATTGATTGTTCTGGCTTCTTCGTTAGTGCCTTTAGCTTTGCTACCTTCAGAGGACCATTTATCAGGATTGATGTATTTGGTGGTGCTAAACTCAAATCGTTTGGTATTGACTGTAACTCTAGTGTAGATTGGACAAACTCCTAAATTGTTGACTTTTGCTCTCTTGATGTAGAAGAGGATTGATACAGATGTGTTCATTGTTGGTGACCTTAAAGTTATTATTAAATTTATTTGATTTAATAACTACACACAAGATGTACATTTTTTGAATATGTTGTTGAACACCTTGTAGTAGCGGTGCTTTCGTTGCGAGGAGTCACTTAATTTTTGAATTTTTAGTGACACCGTGAAAGACACCTAAACTTTGAGATTTTATGAATAATTTGATATAACCCTAAAAGAAAAAACCCACTAAATTGTTGAATTTAGTGGGTTTTGTATACATTTGCCTTTCAGCAAGCGGAGAAAGAGGCTCCGGAACCCATGTGTTTTTATCAGTGTTTTCAATACTTCCCGAAAGTGAACTTTGATAGGTGCACCTATAGGGTAACTAGTTTTTCAAGAGTATAAATGAACACAGTAAAATTACAAAAAAAAATTTACATACGAAAGCTTTTTTGCTATTATATTTATTTTTAAAAATAATTATAAATGGTGTTTACAATTTTAAAAGTCAAATAATGGATGATTTGCAGTTGTTTATTTTAGAATTACTTTTTTTAATGCTATACCTTTATCGGTAGTAATTTTAATCAAATAAATGCCTTTTGCATAATGGCTCAAATCAATTTCGTTTTTATCAGTAGTTTCTAGCAATACACCACTCATAGAATAAATAGCAACTTTTTCTAACGTATCGCTTTCAATTACTAAAATCCCTGATGTTGGATTAGGATATACGCTAATATTCTGAACTACAAAAGGGACTACATTTAAGGAGACATAGGGAATCACAAAATCGGATATAATGACTTGCGCTGTATTGGTTAGCACAGGAAAGTTGTAATCAAAATAAATGTTAGCGTTGTTGTTCACCTCGATACCATTGACTAATGAAGCATAGGTTGTTGCTTTGAATTTAACAAAACCATTCGACGCCAATTCATTGGCGGCGCTATGTGGTAAGTTAATGTTATTGAAGGTAAATTCTACAACAGGAGTTTCCGTTCCGGTAATGCTAACAGTATAGGGATGTGAACTAAGTCCCCATTGAATTGTTGATGGATCTAAATAAGTAGAAAGTGTATCTTTAATTACAACCTTGTAGGCGGTGTCCGTTCCTGTGTTTTGAAAACGTATCATATAATCTAACTGGGTCCCTGCTCTTACATGATGATTGGCTGTTATTCCTATAGGGCTAACCATTTTATCATTAGGATCAAAGCTATCTATAATTGGTAAACAGTGCGTTTCAGTTGCGATACCTTCATCGCCCATAGGCATAGTGTTTACTAATCCGGTACTTATTTGACCACCAAAACTGCCACAACCTTCAACTGTTTGTTGCGCGATACTGTCGCCTAAATACATGGGGTGTTGATCAACTTCTAGTCTTATGGTTTGCCCATTGGCAGGATAATTTACTACAGTACTTTCTCCTCCGTTAAGTAGATATGTTGCCGTAACCGCTAAGGCATTATCGACATAAATACGGTAGTTTCGCGGGATTACCATATCACCTAGGCCAGGTTGGGAGGTATTTACAATCGTAAACGCAATTTGGGTAGGGTTTAAACAACTTCCTGTTACTCTAACAACTGATTTATCCCAGTTTATATAATCCGAATCTAAGGCTGCGGCACAATCATTGGCAGGTGTTATCCAAGCGGTTGTGCATTGCGTTAGTCCCGTTATATTTTCTACACAATTGGTATGGTCAACAATATGAATAGTACCCGATTGATTTGGCGCCAATAGTCCTACAAAGAAAACGTAATTACCTTGGGCATTGACGGTATAAGGATGATCACTCGAAACAATTGTAACATATTGAGGCAGTTGCAAAATAACTTCCACATTTTGAGCAGAAGCAAAACCCGAATTATTATAGCTAACATACGTATTGCTATCAAAACACCTACGTCGTCGGTCGCTACATACGTCTACATGAAGTAGTGGGCAATTGGCAAGCTCAACTGGGAAATTTATATTGTTAGCATCCTGTCCTACATTGGTTAGTGTTACGTTTTGTTGAGTATAACAGTTTTGTTGCACTAAGGAACTCTGTACTGGGTTAGGAAGTATGGCGACTGTGTAGGTTCCTACATTGACGGGAATATCATAATGACCCGCACTATTGCTTATTGAATAGCGAATTACACCATTGCTGTCTGTAGCCTTTACAATAACTGCATTTTGCGCTATATCACCTGTGTTTATGGTACAATTAGCATCGGTATCTTGAAATACTGTACCTGTAATATTACATCGGTTAGCAGCAAGTTGGTAATCGGTTAGCTCTGCAAACAATGCATCTCCAGAGTTGTTAACGATAACGTTTTGACCTGAATTATAAGTAAAAGCCCCATCAATTCTTGCGGCATATAGTAGTTTGCCGTTGTTGTAATCAACACAATTATCAAACCCATAGACGCCTCCTACCTCTTGCACCCATTGTATTTGTTGCAGTATATCCATCTTCGCAATAAAGCCATTATAGCCTGATAAATTTGCTGTTCCTGGGTTGATACCTAAAACAACTTCTCCGTTAAATTGCCCAGAGACATAGGCCTCATTGAACTCATTAAAAGCTATTGATGAAATTGTAAGACTATTAGTACTAGGGTAGATGTGTTCACTAATAATGGTTCCATCACTAGTATAAAAGCCAACAAGTCCGTCAGGATTAGGACCCTGAATATAGCCCGTAACCCCTATAATTCCCGAAGGGCTGATGTCTAATGATGTACCATTATGAAAACCATAATTTCCATCATTCAATATCCCATTAATCCAGTTTTGCGTGCCGTCCAGATTATAAGATACAAGTAGTATTACTCGCTCTCCAGAACCACTAAAAGGAATCAACACTTGATCAAAATAAACCTCCCCTTGTCCATGTGCGAGTACTATAAGTTGATTGGTTTGTGGATTAATTTTTAAATCAGCTCCACTAGCAAAGGTGTTTTGAGGTGAACCACCCGCTTTTTTTGCCCATTCTATGGTTCCGTTGGCTTGGTATTTTGCCACCATCAAATCCATTGTGGTAAATGTAGAAGGATTGGTTAAGGTTATAGCACCTCCCAAGGTGATGCTCGTATAATAACTTCCCGTAAGGTATACATTGCCAGCCGCATCAGTAGTTACTTTTTGAAAAACACTACCCGTGTCACCGGAATCGTGCCACAGATAATCCCCGTTTGCATTTACTTTGAGCAATACCGCCTCGCCACCAAACTGACCAATAGACCCTACACCACTTAAAGGTAAGCCGTTATAATTTACGCCGAAACCAGCAGCCTTAAAGGTGACATAAATATCGCCGAATGGATCGATGTGAATATCTAAGGCTTCATCAAAATATATATAATCATCACCTCCCATTGTTTTCATCCAAACCAATTGTTTCGTCACATCCAGCTTAGCAAGAAAAACATCGCCACGACCTATAGTAGAATAGGAAACGCCATTATACTGAAACGTATTACTATTGTTATTAGTATTGTTATTAAAATCTCCGATGGTATAGCCAATAAGGTAAGTGTTACCAGAGGCATCTTTGGTTGCTTTAATTCCATACTCATAGCCAGTACCATTTGCCACTGTTGCCCAATTGAACTGTTGTGCTTGCAAACTATGAATAAAAAAAAGTAATGAAAAACTTAAGAGTAGTTGTTTTCGCATGGAGAAGGTGTTTTTATGGTTCAAATATATTAATTTTTTCACGCCAATCATTAAGCATGAAATCAAATTTATGAAAACCTTTAGGTACTCTTGCAGCCATACTTGGCGATTTAAGATTTATTAAGTTTTCAATTTTTTTTACTTCTTCTTTCAAGAATGATAGCTACGAGCAAAAGAAATCTGAGAATGATTTTAACAACCATAAGTTTTAAGAATAATTAAAAGCCAATTTTATTAGTTGAATTATTATTGCCCCATTTTTCATTTTCACAGAAATAATAAATTTGATCAAAAGAAACAGTACTTCCAAGAACAGCTTCTTCCATTATACATTTTCTTGAAATATTTTCCATTTCACCTCCTGAAAATTTAAAATTTGTTGCTAAAGTAATCGCTTGTTTATTAGATAAAATTGGAATCTTGCTTTTCCATATTTTAGCAGCATTTTCAATACTTGGTTTGTCAAACTTTATTTTGAATAAAAATCTCCTTTCAAATGCCGAATCTATATTGTCTACTAAATTAGAAGTGGCAAAAAGAATTCCATTAAAGTTTTCAAGTTCTTCTAATAAGATGTTTTGTATTGCATTTTCAGTATCGGCTACAGATGAAGAACCTGCTGCTTTGCGTTTTCCAATTATAGCATCGGCCTCATTGAAAAGTAATATCGGACAGATTTTTTCTCTTTCCTTTATTTCATAATAATCGGTAAATACTTTTTTTATTAGTTTTTGACTTTCTCCAAACCACATCGATTTAGTTTCTGATATTTCTACTTTAAAAACTGGTCTATTGTGTTTTTTGGCTATTTGATAGACACTTTCGGTTTTTCCTGTTCCAGGAGCACCATACAATAATGATGTCATTCCAATTGGTAAATTTGAATTGCTTAACCTTTTTTGCAAGCTAGAAAAGTTTTTGTGAGGCATACTTTTTAAGATTGTATTTAGTTGAAGCTGTTCAGATGGATTATAATAAAGTTTTGTTTTCTGAATTTTTTCAGGATAAAGCAGTTTCTCACTTTTGTTTTCTTTAAAACCAATTTTGATACCTTCAAGTTCCTCTAACATTTTTAGTGCTTTCTGAGTTAATTGAATTTTATGTTTATCTCCAAATTGAGTCTTGTTTTTTTCAACTAAATCCAATTGATTAAGCTTTGTTTTGCCTTCCAAAAAATCAGAAATATATTGATAGCTATCTCTATTTCTATTGGTAAAGTCGTCTACAGTTCCTTGTAAGCTAGATCTGAAATTATTTTCTCCAGCAGCAATGACATCAATAATGACATCAAAAAATACAAATGAATCAATTAGTTTTAAATTCTCTCGAGCAAAATTTACTAGTTTGTATTTGCTATAATCTTCAATTAAGTTTCTTAAATTATACAGGAAAAAATGATATTCAATTTCTCTGTTGTCTTTTTGCTTACTAAGCTTATCAAGATCTCCTAAAAATTCGCTAAAAGAATCTTCTTTTGCCGGAATTTCAATTAAACATTCAGGTATCGGATTGTTACTAATGATGAATTTTAAAAGTTCTGGATTAGTATGATAATCTTCTGCAGCCATTCTATGGTGCTCTTTTCTTAATAAAATATTTTTATTAACTAGTAAGTTAATATCTAAAGTGTATTCTAAAAACTCGATTTTTTCGAGATTAAAATATTTAATAACCTCAATTAATTCTATTTCATCAATACATGATAAACTTAAAAAACTTGATAGAATAATAGCTTGAATTTCATTTACTTTAAAATAGTTCTCAACTACTTTTATTTCATCTTTTACTTCTTCATACTGATCAATTTTTAGCTTAGTATCTTTTGATGTTGTATGAACTTTTTCGATTGCTTTTAGGATGGTTAATTTTTTTGTTTCCATGGTTTATGATTTACTACGGAACAAAATTAAAACGACACACTGTCAAGGTGTGTCGTTGTGAAAATAATAAATTAAATAGCTTTTTTAGTTTTGAAAAAAGTTATTTAATAATTTTACATTTTGCTTTGCCCTCATCGGAATTGGCTACTTTAGAATATGGAATCAACCAACAACAACTTTGATCATCTTTAATAGCGAGGTAGTGATGATGGCTATAATCAAGTAAATTTTGTTCTTTAATTATTCTTTTTTTCCAATTAGGCATATTGATTGGAATTTCATATTCTGAAAGTAATATTTCTAAATTATTTTTTGTCAATCTTTGTATTAACTCTATTAAATATTTTTTAAATTTATTATTGTAAGCAAAGTTGATTAAGTCATTAATATTTGCAATCATACATCTCTTTGGAGCTTCAACTGCATATAAATATGATGTTGACCAGTAATCATAAAAATGGTTATCACCAATTGTAAATAAAGCACGTCTAAAGTCATTCGTTATATCTTTTCCACTAAGATAACTATTAATAACATTTTTAATTTTTTCTAATTTTTCAGATGAAAAAGATTGTGAATTGTCTTTATTATACTGAATACAATCTAAAGCAAAAGTTATTCTTCCTTTGCAAAAATTAGTATCTTCTGTGAGGAAAATTATATTGCTGTTATCTTTGAAATTTTTAATTGATGCTTTTAACTTTTCTTCCGAGGTCTGGTTAGATGCAAAAACAGATGTTATTTTATTTTGTGCCAAATATTCATAAATATTTACAACTCCATTAGATAATTCTTTTACTAATGCAATTGCCCCAATAAAACCTTGAGAGCTATCAATTGTAACATTTTGAACAATATTTCGAATTACTCTCATCCAATTCGAGAAAGACTCTTGGTTGAATTCATTGGAACTTAGTAAATATTGAGTTTGAGCATAGAATAAAACACGTTGTTTGTAAGTTGTTTCGCTGTTTTTAATAAACTCTATAAATAAATTATTCTCAATCTTATTGATATTATTTATTTCAATTATCTCTTTTTTGCAATAATCCCATAAAGGCAGATCATTTGGTAGAATCTCATTATTTGCATCAATAGAATATTTGTCTAATGATGTAACCAAATAATCAAATGCTTTTTTAGTTGGAAAATCGATACAACTTATTTCATCAGGTGAGTTAAAAAGTAGCTGTATTTTGCGTTCGATACGTTCTCTTTTTACCGCTTCGGATGATACTGATTTTCCATTTGACTTTTTATCAAGTTCTGTTCTTATCTTTTCATCTTCCTCTATATCCTCAATTATTTCTAAATTTTGTGCATAGTTATTTATTGCAATACCAGAAATGAATTTTATAAACTCATTATCAATTAAATTATCATCCCCACGATATTTCCAAAATAGGTCTGTCCAAATTGTATCTATTTTATGAGAAAACGTTTCTGTAGGTTTGTCTTTATAGTCAACTTCCCAATCAATATTATAGGAATTACTTTCTTTAATATATTTTTCAAATTGGGCTTTAAAGTTTTCGAATTCCGTTAAAGCTTTACCTCTAGCATTCATTTTAATATACAAGTCATCGGTCAAGCCTACGTCATTTAATTCTTTAAAATTAAAAGTAATTACAGGATTTTCTCGGGTAAGTTTTTGCCAAAAAATGTTTAACTCTTCTGTTTTTTTATCTTTTAATTTTTCTTCTATAGCATCAAGCATTGTTAGCATTGCTTTTATTGTTGGGTCTTTTTTCCAGGATAGAAAGAACCATTTAGAATCTGATATTTTTTCACTTAATTTTTGTCCTTCTCCTAAATCATTCCAATTTTTAACAAGTCCTTTACAAAATTCTCTTGAAGATATTCGTGTTTCATAAGTAAATTCCAAAAAAGTACTTTCGTTTTCAGATAAATTACTTGTTTTCAAGGCAAGAACCCAATGTAAAAGAAACAGAGTAGTTAAACGTTGTTGTCCATCTAGCGGTTGTAAAATGTTGTTTTTTATATTTCCATATACAAAGTCTAATTCCAAAGGACTATTTTCTTTTTCCAAAGTATTGATGATACTATACAAGAACCCATTTCTAATTTTTTTGGTTTTTTCATCATCTCTTCCTTGTGCATAATCACGCTGAATTATTGGGATTTCGATTTTATTCTTTGATATAAGTTGCCAAAAACTTATTCCACTTCCAGTAATATTATTGCTCATTTTTAATTCGATTTTAAGTTTTGAGAAATTATAGAATTAATATTTTCTAAATACGATTCTCTGTCTGATTCATTCCATAAATCTAAATGTTTCAACTCTTTTGAATAATATTTCATAAAGACATTCTTTGTACAGATTGGAATAAAAACACCCATTTTTTCATTTTCAATTATTTTTTTTCTTTTTTCTTTAAAAGAGTCGTTTTTATACGAACGATTCGTTCCTCTATCTAACAAACATAGATTTCTGATATTGTTATCTTCTTCGCCCAACACATATCCAACAATTTCATCAAAATCTTTATCATCAATTGGATTTTTTGTTGTTTTAATTGTTTCAATTTTTTTATTTAAGTTCTCATTTGTATGTCGAGAATCTGTTTTAACAAAATTGAGATGCAACCATTCTGCCTGTGCCTCTTTTTTTACACTAACCTCCGTCGCAATAGCATGAATATGTTCAATATCCCATTTATCAGTTTTATACCTATCGAAAGGAAATCTACTAGTTTCTTTGTCAAAATTTAGCATTGTTTGTATATTATGATGAAGCAATACATTTTTAACAAAGCTATTTTTATATTCCAAATTGTTCAAATCAACTGTGACTTTCTTTTTAATTTCATCGTTTAAAAATCTTTTGAATTCTTTTTTGTTTTTAACTTTATTTAATAAAAATTGAATTTTAACTCCAGCAGTTATTAAAAAGCCAATTTTATGATATAATTCTCTATCGAAAAACCATTCTTCCAATGTTTGAAATATTCGTTTGATTTCTTTCCAATTGGATTCGATTTCTTCATTATTATGTAATTTGAATTTTTCAGAGAAAAAACGAAATGTTGAGTATTCATCATTTCCATATAATTCTGTAATTGTCAAATGTCCATCATTTATTCTTTGAACTATTTGAGCATCAATTTTTATTGAATTTTCCTTTCTATACTTTGATTCAAGACAATTTTCCTTTGCAATAGAAAACATAATATTGAAAACATACTCAATCCTTGTTGGAGGTATAGCATCTAATTCATTTAGAAACAACCAAAATTCATTATTCTGTAAAGTATATTCTATTCTATCCCATTCAGTTGCAATTTCTAGTTGTCGCAATCTAATTTCTTCATTATTTGAGTTGATAAAATTTGAGCTATTTAGGAATAGCGCTTTTATTAATTCGGAATTTGTCAACCTAATTTTTCCCATATTGATACGAGTAAATATTTCAATTGAATCTTTATTAGTATCAACTTCATACCAAATGACCTTTGAATCTGATTTGAATTTAGATTGAAAATTATTATTATCAAACTCAACATTGAATTTATTTTTATAACTCTTTACCCATTTATGTATTTTATCATAAGCTTTTGTAATATGATTGAAATCTATATTATCAAAATTGATTAGCGCTTGGTCTTGGTATTCATCTATTTTTTGGTTTTTTAGAAATTCAAAACTTTCATCCCTTGTTTCATATTTTAATTTAAACTCTGTAATTTTTTGCCTTCCAACCCACATTTCATTAGCGTAGTGAATAATAAGAAATATTGTAGTTAATCTTTGTTGGCCATCAATAACTTCGTACCATCTTCCTTCTAGTTTATTTTTAGCTTTTGTTTCGTCATTACATTCTTTTACAACGATTGGTTGCAAACAATACCAAGTTTTATTATTCGATTTTTCAATTGGAACTGGTGTAAAAGCGTTAATATCATCAAGTAAGTCTTCAACTTCTCTATCTGTCCATCGATAACCTCTTTGGTAAGATGGAATAAAAAAATTTAATCCTAATAGTTCCGCAATTGGCTTTTCTGTTAAGTTGCTCATGTTTTTTTCTATGTTTAATGCTTTTTATATTTATTTATATTATTTTTTTAAATGTCTCAAATACAACTCCGCGCAAGCACGAGCATCGCTTAGGGCATCATGATGATTTAAAGGAATTTGATGTTCTTTACATAAATCCGCTAAATTGGATTTGTATATTTTGTAGGTGCAAAATTTAGTGTAATCAGATGTTGATAATCCATAATAGTCTAAAGTATTATTCAATACAGGAAAATCAAAACCAAATCCGTTGTGGGCTATTACATTTTGATTAGTAATGTATGGTTCAATTAAATGCCAAACGGCATCAAAAGTAGGTGAGTACTGTGTTTTCTTTGCGTTAATTCCATGGATATCTGTAAATCTACTCCAGTAATAATTATTTGGAGGTTGCACTAAAATATCTAATTCTTTAGTAATAATGCCGTCTTCAACCCGGATTAATCCAACTTGACAAATGCTCCATCGATATCCTTGAGCCGTTTCAAAATCTATTGCAGTGAATGTTTTCATAATTACTTATACAAATTTAGCATAGTTACTATTTTATTTTTTACGGTTTCCCGTAATGATGTTGGTTCTTCTATTATTACATTTTCACCATACTTCATTATTTCCATGATAAAATCATTGGTAGGATGCATGAAATATTCAAATTTGCAACTATTGGCAGTTTCAAAAATAATATTTTGAGAATGATGCAGCGGTAAGGACTTGATGTATTGTGCCTGAAAAGAATTAAAATTTAAAACTATTTTAGTTGCAGGTTCATAAGTTTCAATTCCAAATGCATGTTGATAATAAGTCGTTGCATTGTAATCAACTGGTTTGAATTTTAAATTTGTTATCTCTAGGGTTTTAATACGATCTAAACCGAAGTTTCTGAAATCTTTCTTAACGGTGTCAAAACAAATCAAATACCATCGATTACTAGATTCCTTAATTGCAATGGGTTGTAGCTTTCTAATTTCAGGTAATTCTTTCCAATAACTTTGGTGTTTGATAATGATTTCCAAGTTATTATCAATAGCATACAACAAGCCATGCATGTGTTCGGTGCCTTTTTTAGCTCTTTTTTCTAAAAGTAATTTAGAAGAAACATGATTAGAAAAGTTTAAAGCATTCAATGTTTCAAATGCTTCTATGATGCGTTCAAATGGTTTTTCTTCAGTTTCATCTGTAATTTCATACCAACCTTCTTTTTTATTGTATTTA
>Ga0209572_1001207_pt1 | contig 20723 bp, 18 predicted proteins | sample EBPBio232012_DNA_FD_185867 | JGI IMG/M metagenome (GOLD analysis project Ga0209572, IMG submission 185867) | Wastewater treatment Type I Accumulibacter community from EBPR Bioreactor in Madison, WI, USA - Reactor 1_1/23/2012_ DNA (SPAdes)... | ecosystem: Engineered > Bioreactor > EBPR >...
TGCTGGGGGGAGGGGGGCGGCAGGGGCATGGGGCCGAATTTACCGCCTGTGATGGGCTGGCCCAAGAAAAAGCCCGCACGTTCAGGGAACTGTGCGGGCTTAAAGATGGTGCCGACTGCCGGAATCGAACTGGCGACCTACGCGTTACGAGTGCGTTGCTCTACCAACTGAGCTAAGTCGGCGAAACTTAGCCTTCAATTATAGCGTGCGCCGCCGGCGGGTGTGGTGGCTTCGGGTGTGGGGCGTTGCGACCGGCGGAATCCGTCAAATCCGTCTAGACTGGCCCATTCGAGCTTGCCAGGAGAGTTTCAAGATGCTGAAGTCCGACCACGTTCTTGACACCCAGTCGCTGCTGGATGTGCCCACCGAGGCGCCCACGCCTTCGCGCCGCTCGGCGCTCAAGCTGGGGCTGGGCGTGGGTTATGCGGCGGCGGCCATGCCGATCATGGCGCAGACGGCGATCAAGACGCCGTCCGACGGCCTGACGGTGGGCGAGGTGACGATCGAGGTCGGTGGTTTCAAGATGCCCGCGTACCGCGCCCAGCCAGCCGGCAAGACCGGCTTGCCGGTGGTGCTGGTGATTTCCGAGATTTTTGGCGTGCACGAGCACATCGCCGATGTGGCGCGGCGCTTTGCGCGCCAGGGCTACCTGGCCATTGCGCCCGAGCTGTTTGTGCGCCAGGGCGATGCGCAGAGTTATGGCGAGATTGCCAAGTTGCAGGCCGAGGTGATCTCCAAAGTGCCCGACGCGCAGGTGATGGGTGATCTGGACGCCACCGTGGCCTGGGCCGCGGCGCAGGGTGCGGATGTCAACCGCCTGGGCATCACCGGCTTTTGCTGGGGCGGGCGCATCACCTGGCTGTATGCGGCGCACAGCGAGAAGATCAAGGCCGGCGTGGCCTGGTACGGGCGCCTGGTCGGCACCGCGTCCGACCTCACGCCGCGCCACCCGGTGGATCTGGCGGCCAAGCTCAACGGCCCGGTGCTGGGCCTGTACGGCGGCGCCGACACCGGCATTCCGCTGGACACGGTCGAGAAGATGAAGGCCGCGCTGGCCGACGCTGGAGCCAAGGGCAACAAGGCCGCCGCGGCGTCGCGCTTTGTGGTGTACGACGACGCGCCGCACGCCTTTCATGCCGACTACCGCCCCAGCTACCGCAAGGCGGCGGCCGAGGATGGCTGGACCAAGGCGCTGGCCTGGTTCAAGCAGAACGGCGTGGTTTGAGGCTTTTTGGGCCAGATGTCGGTGTGGATAAATCGTGAGAAGCTATAAAAATATGAGCATCACGTCAACATCAGGCTGCGCAGCCGGGCGGCCGGTGCGCGCCGCTACGGCATGATCCGCGCATGACGCTGGACGAATTTCTCCACCAGATCCCCAAGGTCGAGCTGCACGCGCACCTGCTGGGCACGGTGCGCCAAAACACTTTTACCGAGCTGGTGCACCGCGCCAAGGCGCCCATCACCGACCAGGAAATCACCGCCTTCTACACCCGCGGCGAAAAACCTGTGGGGGTGCTGCGCGTGCTGCGGGCGCTGGACGCCTGGCTGCTGCGCACGCCAGACGACTTTCACCGCCTGGTGTACGAATACCTGCAGGACGCCGCCGCCCACCAGGTGCGCTATGCCGAGTTCTTCTGGAACCCCACCGGCACCGCACGCGAGGGCGGCTTGCCCTATGGCCGGGCGCTGCAAGGCATCCGCCGCGCCATTGCCGACGCCGAGCGCGATCTGGGCATCACCGGCCGGCTGATCGCCGCGATCGACCGCGAGGCGCCGCCGCGCGACGCGCTGGAGATGGTCGAATGGGTGCTGGCCGAGCGTTGTGACGAGGCGCTGGGCATTGGCATCGACTACCGCGAAAACGACTTTCCGCCCGAGCTGTTTGTGGATGCCTACGCCCTGGCGCGGCGCGGCGGCCTGAAGACCACCGCCCACGCGGGCGAGTTCGGCATGCCCTGGACCAATGTGCAGACCGCCGTCGACGTGCTGAAGGTCGACCGCATCGACCACGGCTACACGGTGATCGACGCGCCCGATTTCGCCCGCCGTTGCGCCGACCTGGGGCTCATCTTCACCGTGGTGCCCACCAACTCGTACTACCTGCGCACCCTGGCGCCCGAGCGCTGGGCGCTGGACCATCCGATCCGCCAGATGCCGGGGCTGGGCCTGCGCCTGCACCCCAACACCGACGATCCGACGCTGCACCACGTCAACCCCACCGGCGCCTGGGGCATGATGGTGCGGGACTTCGGCTTCACGCTGGACGATTTGCGCGGCTTTACCGAGAACGGCCTGGACGCCGCCTGGATCGACGACAGCACGCGCCGCACCTGGCGCGCCGAGCACCTGGCCGCGTTTGACGCCCTGCGTGCCCGGCACGAAGCCGCCGCCGCCACCTGATGCGCCTCGGGCGCCCCGATTCATTTCCTTGAAGGACCTCGCATGAGCATGCTGAAACCCCTGGCCGCTGTGGCCGTACTCGGGTTGACCACCACCTGGGCGCCGCTGGCCCAGGCCCAGGCCGCCTGGCCCACGGCCAAGCCCATTTCCATCATCGTGCCCTTCACGGCCGGTGGCAGCGTGGACACCACGGCGCGCCTGCTGGCCGACGAGCTGGGAAAACGGCTCAAGCAGTCGGTGGTGGTCGACAACGTCACCGGCGCTGGCGGCACGGTGGGCGTGGCCAAGGGCGCCAACGCCGCGCCGGACGGCTACACCCTGGTCATGGGCGCCGACAGCCCCATCGCCATCGCCCCCTACGCCAACCCCAAGGCTGTGCGCTACGACGTGGCGCGCGACCTGGTGCCGGTGGGCCTGGTCAACACCGCGCCCCTGCTGCTGGTGGCCAAGCCCGACCTGCCGGTCAAGAACCTGGCCGAGCTGGTGGCCCTGGCCAAAAAGGAGCCGGGCAAGCTGAACTACGCCACCTCGGGCATCGGCACCGTGCTGCACCTGGGCATGGAGATGATCAAGCAGCAGGGCCACTTTTTTGCCACCCACGTGCCGTATCGCGGCGGCGCGCAGATCGCCACCGACGTGATTGGCGGCCAGGTCGATCTGGCCATGCTGGTCAGCGTCAGCGCGGCGCCGCACGTCAACGCCGGCAAGCTCAAGCCCATTGCCGTCACCGGCGCCCAGCGCCTGTCCATCCTGCCGAACGTGCCCACGGTGGCCGAGACGCCGGGTTTCAAGGGCTACGACGTGGTGTCCTGGTCGGGCCTGTTCGCCCCGGCGGGTACGCCGCAGCCGGTGATCGACCAGCTCAACCAGACGCTGAACGCCGTGCTGTCCAGCCCCGAGGTGCGCCGCAAGATGCAGGACCAGGGCGCCGTGGCCGGCAGCGGCAGCGCCCAGGACTTTGGCGCCTTCGTGCAGCGCGAGCAAAAGCGTTACGCCCAGGCGGTGCAGACCGCCGGCATCAAGGAGTAGCCACTGCCCCCGTCCGACCCGGCGGGGAGGGGGGGTTGACAGCTTCTATAAGATATTTGAGAGGCTACCGGCGAGGGGCCTGCACAAGCGCCCCACGCCGTCCCAGCGCCCTGCGCCAGCCTGACCCGAGCCGCCCGATGAGGCGGCTGTTTTTATGTGCGGAAGGTGGTTTAACCATCAAAAATAGGTCTGGCGCTGGTGCGTCTAGCGTGTCCAGTTATGAATTTAATAGCAATCTTGATCGGTACCCTGGTGGCGGGTGTGGGCAGCGTGTGGATCGCTGCCGCCCTGTCTTTTGGGGTGTTTGCCCGTTACACGCAGCACATGCTCAGCCTGGCGGCGGGCGCGTTGCTGGGCACGGCCTTTCTGAAGTTGCTGCCCGAAGCTTTTGAGAGCGGGGTGGCGGTCGACACCTTGTCGGCCACGCTGCTGGCGGGCCTGGTGTTCTTCTTCCTGCTCGACAAGGCGGAGCTGTGGCACCACGGGCATGAGCACCACCACGCGCCCGGCGAGCCCGATGCGCAGGGGCACGACCATGGCCACGAGCACGCGGGGCACGACCACGCTGCCCACAGCCACGGCACGCACCCCCCCGCCCACGGCGGCAACTGGGCCGTGCTGATGGGCGACAGCGTGCACTGCTTTGGCGACGGCGTGTTGATCGCTTCAGCCTTCATGGCTGACCTGCACCTGGGGCTGGCGGCCGCGCTGGCCGTGCTGGTGCACGAGGTGCCGCACCACATTGGCGACCTGGCCGTGCTCCGGTCCAGCCACGGCGACCGCCGCGCGGCGCTGGTCAAGGTCTCATTGGCCGGCGCGGTGACCGCGCTGGGCGGCCTGGTCGGCTACCTGCTGCTGGCCCAGCTCACCCACTGGGTGCCCTACCTGCTGGTGCTGGCGGCCAGCAGCTTCATCTACGTGGCCCTGGCCGACCTGATCCCGCAGCTGCAGCGGCGCCTGAGCACCGGCGAAACGGCCGCGCAGATCCTGTGGCTGGCGATGGGTATTGGCCTGGTGCTGCTGGTCAGCTTGCTGGGCCTCGGCCACTCGCACTGAGAGCGCGAGTTCAACCCTTGGCGCAGGGCAGATCCGGCGTGCGACTCCACTCGCTCCAACTGCCCGCATAAAGCCCGGCCGGCGCGTAGCCCGCCAGCTCCATGGCGATCACATTGGGCACGGCGCTGACGCCGCTGCCGCAGTGGTGCACCACGCTGGCCGGGTCGCGTCCGGCCAGCAACTGCTCGAATTCGGTTTTCAGCTCGGCGACGGACTTGAAGCGGCCGTCGGCGCCCAGGTTGTCGCTGAACGGTCGGTTCAGCGCGCCGGGGATGTGGCCGGCGATGGGATCCAGTGGCTCCACTTCGCCCCGGTAGCGCGCGGCGCCGCGGGCATCGATCAGGGTCTGCGTGGGGCGGCCCAGCTGTTCCCGCACCTCGCCCACCTGCACCAGGCGGCGCAACGCCGGTCCGAGCTGAAAATTGCCCCGGGCGGGCGCTGACGCCGGCCCCGAAGCCAGCGCGCCGCCCGCCGCCTCCCAAGCCTGCAGGCCGCCGTCCAGCACGGCCACGGCCTCGTGGCCGGCCCACTTCAGCATCCACCACAGGCGGCCGGCGTAGTTGACGCCGTTGCGGTCGTAGACCACGGCCTGCTCGCCCTGATTCAGGCCCAGGGCTTGCAGGGTGCGGGCGAACAGCTCGCGCGTGGGCAGCGGGTGGCGCCCACCGTTCACGGCCTCGGCGGCGGAGTGGGCGCTCAGGTCGCGGTCCAGGTGCGCCTGCACGGCGCCAGCGATGCGCTTTTCGGCGAACAGGGCGTCGGCCCGGGTTGGGTCGGCCAGGTCGAAGCTGCAGTCGAACACGCGCAGCGGCGTGCCGCCGGTTTGCAGGGCTTGCAGCTGCGCGGCGGAAATCAGGAGGGGATAGGTCATGTCGGTAGTCCAGGTCACCGGGTGTCGGTCATCTCAATGCTCCTCGGCCGGCGGGTTGGGCAAGGCCCGGGCGCGCAGGAAGGTGGCGAGCATGCCGCTGGCGATGATGGTGACCATGCCGGTCCAGCCGAGCAAGGTCATTCGGTCGCCGAACAGCAGCATGCCGAACAGCGCGGCAAAGACGATGCCCGAGTATTGCAGGTTGGCCACGATCATGGTGGCGCCGCGGGTGTAGGCGCGGGTCATGCACAGCTGGCCCAGCGCGGCCAGCACGCCGATCGGCAGCAGCCAGAGCGCCTGCGGGGTGTTCAGCGGGTGCGTTTCGAAAAACTGCATGCCGATGGCGCCCGACAGCGCGGCGCCAAGCGAGAAGTAAAACACCGTGCGCGCCTCGGGCTCGCCGATGCGGCCGAGCGCCGCCACCTGGATGTAGGCCAGGGCCGAGAGCAGGCCCGAAATCAGGCCGACGACGCCGGCAAACAGCTGGTTCTGGTCGAGCGTGGGGCGCAGCATCAGCACCACGCCGGTAAAGCCCGACAGCACGGCCAGCACCAGCGGGCCCTGGCGGCGGATGTCGGACAGGCGCCCCATCAGCAGCGTGCCGCTGACCAGGAAGGCCGCCACCCACACGCCGCTCATGTAGTTCAGGGTGGTGGCGGTGGCCAGCGGCAGGTGGGCGATGGCGTAGAACCAGGCCACCAGCGCGGACACGCCGATCACGTTGCGCCAGACGTGCATCATGGGTACCTGGGTGCGCAGGCTGACGCCGCGCGAGCGCGCCAGTGCCCACATGAACAGAATGCCGATGGCGCCGCGGTAGCAGACGATCTCCAGTGGCCCGAAGTGGGGCGAGGCGTACTTGATGCACACGCTCATCAGGGCGAAGAAGAGCGAGGCGGCGATCATCCAGGCGGCTTGCATGGGAGCCCATCATCAAAAAAACGACCCAGGCACGCCGCGCATGCCTGGGTCGCCGGGGTTGCGAAAAAGTCGTTCAGGCGACGGGGGTGATGCCCATCACGCGCCGGTACCACTCGTGGAAGTGCTGCATGCCGTCTTCCATGGGGCTCTGGTAGGGACCGACCTCGTTGTCGCCGCGCAGCAGCAAGGCCTTGCGGCCGGCGTCCATGCGTTCGGCGATCTCGTCGTCCTCGATGCAGGTTTCCATGTAGGCGGCGCGCTGCGCCTCGACGAACTCGCGCTCGAAGGCGACGATTTCCTCGGGGTAGTAGAACTCCACCATGTTCAGCGTCTTGTCCGGGCCGAGCGGGTGCAGGGTGGACACCGTCAGCACGTGCGGGTACCACTCGACCATGATGTGCGGGTAGTAGGTCAGCCAGATGGCACCGCGCGAGGGCAGCTGGCCGCCGCGGTACTTCAGCAGCACCTCGTGCCATTTCTTGTAGACGTCGGAGCCGGGCTTGCCGAAGGAAGCGGCCACGCCCACCGTCTGCACCGAGTACTCGTCGCCAAACTGCCAGCTCAGGTCGTCGCAGGTGACGAAATTGCCCAGGCCAGGGTGGAAGGGGCCGACGTGGTAGTCCTCCAGATAGACCTCGATGAAGGTCTTCCAGTTGTAGTTGCACTCGTGCAACTCGACGTGGTCGAGTGCGTAGCCCTCGAAGGACAGCTCCGGCGCCACCTGCATGTCGGCCAGATCGGCGGCGATGTCGCGGCCGTTGTCGGCGAACAGCAGGCCGTTCCACTCGCGCAACTTGTAGTTGTTGAGGTTCAGGCAGGGGTCGTGCTTGAAGTGCGGCGCGCCCAGCAACTGCCCGCCGCTGGAGTAGGTCCAGCGGTGCAGCGGGCAGACGATGTTGCCGCCGGCGTGGCCCTTGCCGTGCTGCTGCAGCGAGCCGCGCCCCTGCAGCATGACGGCCTGTCGGTGCCGGCACACGTTCGAGATCAATTCGACCTGGCCGTGCGGATTGCGCACCAGCGCGCGGCCCCCGGCTTCTTGCGGCAGGGCGAAATAGTCGCCTGGGTTCGGCACGACGAGCGAATGCCCGACGTAGCGCGGCCCGGACTCGAAGATGAGCCTCATCTCGCGCTCAAACAGCGCAGCATCGAAATACGAGGGGACGGGAAGTTGACTTGCCGCCTGCTGTAACTGAAGACTTAAATCAGACATGGTGTTCCGATCTTTAAGACTCCCCCTATGAAGGGGCAGGAAGTAAGCGCGTGGCATCCGAGGATATTGGCGCGTGAAAATCCCCAGACACAGGGCCCGGGGAACTGGGTATTGTACCGCCTTGGTGCCGGATGGGTGGCGCCGAGTTCCCCGGCCGCCGGGACAGCCTCCCGGCGTGGGGGTGCGCGCCACCGCCCTGGGCACCTAAAATAGGGGTTTTGCCCGAGATGTCCCGCAAGACCCCAGCCCCTCCCGCCCTCCCGGCCAGCTACGGCGATGCCGTGGCGCAGCTTGAACAGCTGATCGCCGGCCTGGAATCCGGGCAACTGCCCCTGGAGGACTTGCTTGGCCAGTACCAACGCGGCACCGAACTGCTGCGCTACTGCCGCGAGCGCTTGCAGGCGGTGGAGAGCCAGGTCAAGGTGCTGGACGACGACGCGGCCGAGGCCCAACCCTGGACAGACGAATGAACGCGGTGGAATTTTCCGCCTGGTCGGCCGCGCAGCTGGCACGGGTCGAGCAGGCCCTTTCCCGCTGGGTGATTGCCGACGCACCGGCCGGCCTTGGCCAGGCCATGCGCTACTCCGTGCTGGACGGCGGCAAGCGCCTGCGTCCGCTGCTGGTGCTGGCCGCCAGCGAGGCGGTGCGCGGCCACGCCGAGGCCGCCTTGCGCGCCGCCTGCGCGGTGGAGCTGATCCACGCCTATTCGTTGGTGCACGACGACATGCCCTGCATGGACAACGACGTGCTGCGCCGCGGCAAGCCCACGGTGCACGTGCAGTTTGGCCAGGCCCAGGCGCTGCTGGCCGGCGACGCCCTGCAGGCGCTGGCTTTCGAGCTGCTCACGCCCGAGGGCGACATGGTGCCGCCCGCGCTGCAGGCCCGCCTGTGTGCGTCGCTGGCGCGAGCCGCCGGGGCCAATGGCATGGCGGGCGGGCAGGCCATCGATCTGGCCAGCGTCGGCAAGACCCTGACCGAGCCGCAGTTGCGCGCCATGCACCGGCTCAAGACCGGGGCGTTGCTGCAGGCCAGCGTGCGCATGGGCGCGCTGTGCGGAGCCGGCGTGTCCGGTGCCGCGCAGGCGGCCCTGGACGACTACGGCGCCGCCCTGGGTTTGGCGTTCCAGGTGGTCGACGATATCCTTGACGTTGTCGCCGACTCCGAGGCGCTGGGCAAGACGGCCGGCAAGGACGCCGCCGCCGACAAACCGACCTACGTCTCGCTGCTCGGGCTGGACGCCGCGCGAGCGCTCGCCGACGAGCTGCTGGCGCAGGCCCAGGGCGCGCTGGACGCCAGCGGCCTGGGCACCGTCGATCGCCTGCGCGCGCTGGCCGACATGGTGGTCAAACGCAGTAACTGACATGAGCCTTCTGGAAAACCTTCACGATCCCGCCGACCTGCGCCGCCTGTCGCGCGCGCAACTCAGCGGCCTGGCCGACGAGCTGCGCGAATGCGTGCTGCAGAACGTTTCGCGCACCGGCGGGCACCTCAGCTCCAACCTAGGCACGGTGGAGCTGACGATTGCCCTGCACTACGTGTTCAACACCCCGCAAGACCGCGTGGTGTGGGACGTGGGGCACCAGACCTACCCGCACAAGATCCTGACCGGGCGGCGCGAGCGCATGCCCAGCCTGCGCCAGCTGGGCGGCATCTCGGGTTTCCCGCGCCGTGACGAGAGCGAGTACGACACCTTCGGCACCGCGCATTCGTCCACCAGCATCTCGGCCGCGCTGGGCATGGCGCTGGCCGCCCGCGCCAAGGGCGAGGACCGCAAGGCCGTGGCCGTGATCGGCGACGGCGCCCTGACCGCTGGCATGGCCTTCGAGGCGCTGAACAACGCCGGGGTCGAGCGCGATGCGCGTTTGCTGGTCATCCTGAACGACAACGACATGTCCATCAGTCCGCCGGTGGGCGCGCTGAACCGCTACCTGGCGCAACTGATGAGCGGGCAGTTCTACGCCGCCGCCAAGAGCGTGGGCAAGACCGTGCTGGGGCCGGTGCCGCCGCTGTTCGAGCTGGCCAAGCGGCTGGAGCAGGGCGCCAAGGGCATGGTGGTGCCGGCCACCTTGTTCGAGAAATTCGGCTTCAACTACATCGGCCCGATCGACGGGCACGACCTGGAGTCGCTGATCCCCACCCTGGAGAACATCCGCGATCTGATGGCGCGCAAGGCCGGTCCGCAGTTCCTGCACGTGGTCACCAAGAAGGGCCAGGGCTACAAGCTGGCCGAGGCCGACCCGGTGGCCTACCACGGGCCGGGCAAGTTCGATCCGGCCGTGGGCCTGGTGGCGCCGGCCACGCCGCCCAAGCAGACCTTCACCCACGTGTTCGGCCAGTGGCTGTGCGACATGGCCGAGCACGACCGGCGCCTGATCGGCGTCACCCCGGCCATGCGCGAGGGCTCCGGCATGGTTGAGTTCCACCGGCGCTTTCCGGACCGCTATTTCGACGTCGGCATTGCCGAGCAGCACGCCCTCACCTTCGCCGCCGGCCTGGCCTGCGAGGGCCTGAAGCCGGTGGTGGCGATCTATTCCACCTTCCTGCAGCGCGCCTACGACCAGCTGATCCACGACGTGGCGATCCAGAATCTGCCGGTGGTGCTGGCCCTGGACCGCGCCGGCCTGGTCGGCGCCGACGGCGCCACGCACGCCGGCAACTACGACATCGCCTACCTGCGCTGCATCCCGAATGTCAGCGTGGCCTGCCCGGCCGACGAGCGCGAGTGCCGCCAGTTGCTGACCACCGCCTTCGAGCAGGACCACCCCGTGGCCGTGCGCTACCCGCGCGGCGCCGGGGTCGGCGTGGCGCCGCTGGAGAGCCTGCAAGGCCTGCCCTTCGGCAAGGGCGAGCTGCGCCGTGAAGGCCAGCGCATTGCCATCCTGGCCTTTGGCACCCTGCTGTACCCGGCGCTGCAGGCGGCCGAGCGCCTGGGCGCCACGGTGGTCAACATGCGCTGGGCCAAACCGCTCGACACCGAGCTGCTGCAACGCGTGGCCGCCAGCCACGAGGCCCTGGTCACCGTCGAGGAAGGCGCCGTCATGGGCGGGGCCGGCAGCGCCGTGGCCGAAGCGCTGGCCGCCGCGGGCGTGGTCAAGCCCTTGGTGCAGCTGGGCTTGCCGGACGAGTTCATCGAGCATGGCGATCCGGCGCGCCTGCTGGCCATGGCCGGGCTGGACGCGGCGGGTATCGAGGCCTCGGTGCGCCAACGCCTGTCGCAATGGCTGACACCGGCCGCGCCGTCGCTGAAAGTGGTGGCCTGAGCGATCCAGTGCCACAATCCGTGGCACGGTTCCCGGCAGGTGAATCCCTAATGGTGGGGTCCGCCGGGGGCCTTACACTTTGCCACCGTTGTTGATCCCACACATTCAAGGAGTACGTTTCATGGATCGTCGTTCACTTATCAAGCACACCGGCATCGCGGGCGTGCTGGCGGCCGGGGTTGCGCCGGCCGTGCACGCCCAGGCCGCGGTGCGTTGGCGCCTGGCCTCCAGCTTCCCCAAGTCGCTGGACACGATTTACGGCGGCGCCGAGGTGATGGCCAAGAAGGTCAAGGAAATGTCTGGCGGCAAGTTCGAGATCTCGGTGCACGCCGGCGGCGAACTGATGCCTCCGTTCGGCGTGGTCGATGGCCTGCAGAACGCCACGGTCGAGATCGGCCACACCGTGCCCTACTACTTCTATGGTAAGAACCCGGCTTTCGCCATCGGCTCGGCCATTCCGTTCGGCTTCAACGCGCGCCAGATGCACGCCTGGATGAACCATGGCAACGGCCGCAAGCTCATGAATGAGTTTTACGCCGGCTACAACATGACCAGCTTCTGCGGCGGCAACACCGGCACCCAGATGGGCGGCTGGTTCCGCAAGCAGATCAAGTCCAACGCCGACATCAAGGGCCTGAAAATGCGCCTGGGCGGCGGCCTGGTGGGCGAGGTGATGACCAAGGTCGGCGCCGTGCCGCAAAGCATTCCGGGTGGCGAAATTTACCAGTCACTGGAAAAAGGCACCATCGACGCCGCCGAATGGGTGGGTCCGTACGACGACCAGAAGCTGGGCTTCAACAAGGTCGCGCCGTACTACTACTATCCGGGCTGGTGGGAGGGCGGCCCCGAGGTGTCGTTCTACGTCAACACCAAGGCCCTGGGCGCGCTGTCGGCCGAGAACAAGACCATTCTGGAATGCGCCTGCGCCTTCGCCGCCGAGGACATGCTGTCCAAGTACGACGCGCTGAACCCCACCGCGCTCAAGCAGTTGGTGGGCGCAGGCACCAAGGTGCTGCCTTTCCCCAACGACGTGTTGGAAGCCGCGTATAAGGCCTCGCAAGAAGTCTACGCCGCCAACGACGCCAAGTCGCCCGAGTGGAAGAAAATCTACGCCGACATGCGCAACTTCCTGCGCGATCAGTCGCTGTGGTTCCGCTTCGCCGAGGCGCGCTACGACCAGTTCATGAACACCCGCAAGCTGTGATCGCGGCGCTGCTCTGACCTGCTCCAACGGCCCTTCGGGGCCGTTTCTTTTGGTGAGGTCCGAACGGAATCACCGGGAGCGGGTCGGGGCTGAGATTTTCAGTGTTTTAGGCCGTACCCCGGCGCCAATATTTCCTGATGTGCTATCAAAATAAAAGCATCATGACGGCCGACGTGGATCCGCCATGGGGCCTTGGCCGGCGCCCGGTTCACTGCTCGACGAAGGCGCGCTCGACCACGAAGTCGCCGGGTGTGGTGGTGTTGCCCTCGTTGAAGCCGTGCGCTTCCAGTACGTCCTTGATCGACTTCAGCATCTGCGGGCTGCCGCACAGCATGGCGCGGTCCACCTTCGGGTCCAGCTGTGGCAAGCCCAGCTCGCGCGCCATCTGGCCGGTTTCGATCAGGTCGGGGATGCGGCCCTGGGTCTGGAACGCCTCCCGCGTCACGGTGGGGTAGTACTTGAGCTGCTCGCGCACCATCTCGCCCAGGAATTCGTGCTGGGGCAGCTCCTGCGTGATGTACTCGCGGTAGGCCAGCTCGGAGACCAAGCGGCAGCCGTGCACCAGGATCACCTCCTCGAATTTCTCGTAGGTGGCCGGGTCGCGGATGACGCTCATGAACGGCGCCAGACCGGTGCCGGTGCCGAACATGTACAGGCGCTTGCCGGGCAGCAGGTAGTCGATCAGCAGCGTGCCGGTGGGCTTGTGGCCGACGATGATGCTGTCGCCCGGCTGGATGTGCTGCAGGCGGCTGGTCAGCGGGCCGTCGGGCACCTTGATGCTGAGAAACTCCAGCTCCTCCTCGTAGTTGGCACTGACGATGGAATAGGCGCGCAGCAGCGGCTTGCCGTCCACGCGCAGGCCGATCATGGTGAAGTGCCCGTTGGAAAAACGCAGGCTGGAACTGCGCGTGGTCTTGAAGCTGAACAGGCGATCCGTCCAGTGGTGGACGGAGAGAACTTTTTCGTCGTCGAAAGCGGCCATGGTGTGAAGGCGCCGGCTGGCGAAGCGGCATCGGATCAGGGAAAACCAGCTATTTTCTCACCTTCCCACGCTGGCCCGGCTGGGGCGGCATGCGGCGCTGTCCGACAACCGGTGTGCGGCCCGGTGCGTTCTCTTTGAATGGGGCCTACCCGCGACAGGGGGTAAGCTCCCGAGAACTTACTCTTTTACCCTTTGGCACGTCCCGCATGGTCCTGTAGCATATGGACACTGCGGCACGCCCCGCACACCCGATCACACACGCAAGCATGAACACTCGTCGTCCCTTCCTTCGGTGGACACTGTCCTTCGCGGCCCTGGCGGCTTTTGGCGCCTCGGCGCAGCAAGCCGGCACCCTGTACGACCCCGAGCCGCCGGCCGATTCCGCCTACGTCCGCTTCATCGTGCTGGGCTCTGGCGCGGTCGACGTGCTGGTGGACGGCAAGCCCCGCGTCACCAAGCTGGCCGCCGGCACGCCCAGCGACTACCTGGTGCTGGGCGCTGGCGCACGCAACATTACCCTGCAGGCGGCGGGCAAGCCCGGCGCGTTGCTCAGCACGGCGTTCGAGGCCGGCAAGGGCAAGGCCTACACGCTGGCCTTTGCCTCCACCGCCAAGGACACCAAGCCGGTGGTGTTCGAGGACAAGGCCAACACCAACAAGCTCAAGGCCGTGCTGGGCGTGTACCACCTTCATCCGAAGGCGGGTCCGGTCGATGTCCTGACCGCCGACGGTGCCACCAAGGCCTTTGCCGACCTGGCCCCGGGCGCGCCCGCGTCGCTGCAGGTCAACCCGATCGACGTCGAGTTGATCGTCGCCAAGCCCGGCAGCAAGGCCGCGCTGGGGCAAGCCAAGCTGACCATGACGCAAGGCGCCACCTACAGCCTGTTCCTGCTGCCGGCCGACGGCGGCAAGTTCGGCACGGTGGCCTTGCAGAACAAGACCGAGCGCTACACCGCCAAACCCTGAACGCGGACCCCGAACAGGCCGTTCGGCCCGGGGGGTTGCGTCGATCCTTTTCTTTTGCCCAGGAGCCCTAAATGAAGAAACGTACCCTTTTGCAACTGACCTGCGCCTCGGTGCTGGCCGGGCTGTGCGGTGGTCTGCAAGCCCAGTCCACCAGCAGCGTGCTGTTTGGCAAGAGCAACGAGTGGCTGTTCACCCCCTACGAATTCGCCACCCCGAGCGACGCCGCGGACACGCAGGCCTCCATCCAGGCGCTGATCCATGCCGCCAAGCTGTTCGACGCCAAGGGCATCGGTCTGGCCGTGGCCATCGTGCCCTCGAAGGTCCGCATCCACGCCGATCAGCTGCCGGACAACAAGCCGCTGGACGCCTACACCCGCGACAAGTACGCCAATGCCTTGAAGACCTTGCGCGACGGTGGCGTGAACGTGATCGACTTGAACACGGCCTTCTTGAACAGCCCGAACCGCACCAGCGACACGCCGCTGTTCCTGCGCCTGGACACGCACTGGTCGCCCACCGGCGCGCTCACGGCCGCCGAGGCCATCAAGGCCGGCATCGATGCCAACCCGAAGCTGAAAGCCGCCCTGGCCGCCACGCCCGAGGTCAAGTACACGCTGGAGCAGAACAGCCGCAAGAGCAACACCCGCTCGCGCGATCTGGTGCGTCTGCTGCCCCCGGGCACGGCCGAGTTCCCGGCCGAGCAGGTGCAAAATTTCAAGGTGACACGCGGTCAGTCCAGCCAGGCGGGCCTGACCGGCGCCGGCGACGCGGTGGGCATCACCGCCATCGGCAGCAGCTACACCAACCGCGCCACCGGCTACCCCGACGCGCTGCGCTACACCCTGCAGCGCGATCTGCTGGACATTTCCCTGCCGGTCGATCAAGGCCCCTGGTCGGGCATGGTCACCTACCTGGGCGACGAGGCCTTCAAGACACGCCCGCCCAAGCTGATCATCTGGGAAGTCCCCGAGCGTGAGCTGCGTTCGCCGCCCAATGCCAAGTACCGCCAGGACCGCTACCAGATGGACAACGCGGAATGGGCTTCGCGCATGACCTCGCTGCTGAAGTGACGCGCGTCCGGGGGCCGTTGGCCGCCCGATGAACCAGCCCATGGCCGGCCGGCCATGGGCTTTTTTACTGGCCGCGCGGAGCGGCTCGGTGTACGAATCCGAGTCAAATTGCCCACAGGCCGGCGTGGCTTAATCCTGAGTAGCTATGTTTTTTGAAGCGTCTAGGCGGTGGATGCCGCCTCGGCCGCCACGTGCCTTCCTCACCGGTTCACGTCGCCCAGGCACAGGTACTTCATCTCCAGGTACTCGTCGATGCCGTGCGAGGAGCCTTCCCGGCCCAGCCCCGACTGCTTGACGCCGCCAAACGGCGCCTGCTCGACCGAGATGATGCCGGTGTTGATGCCCACGATGCCGTATTCCAGCGCCTCGCTCACCCGCGTGATGCGGCCGACGTCGCGGGCGTAGAAGTAGCTGGCCAGGCCGAAGACGGTGGCGTTGGCCGCCTCGATGGCCTCGGCCTCGGTCTTGAAGCGGAACACCGGCGCCAGCGGGCCGAAGGTTTCCTCGGTGGCGCACAGCATGTCGGCGCGGGCGTTGGCGATCACGGTGGGCGGGTAGAGCCGACCCGTCGGCCGGCCGCCGCCGGTGACGATCCTGCCGCCCTTCTTGACCGCGTCGGCGACGTGCCGGGCCACCTTCTTCACGGCGGCGTCCTCGATCAGCGGGCCAATGGTGACGCCGGCCTCGAAGCCGTTGCCGACCTTCATCCTGGCCACCTTGGCGGCCAGCTTCTTGACGAACCTGTCGTACACCCGGTCCTGCACGTACAGGCGGTTGGCGCACACGCAGGTCTGGCCGGCGTTGCGGTACTTGCTGGCGATGGCGCCCTCCACCGCGCTGTCCAGGTCGGCGTCGTCGAACACGATGAAGGGCGCGTTGCCGCCCAGCTCCAGCGCCAGCTTCTTGATGGTGGGCGCGCTTTGCGCCATCAGGATGCGTCCGACCTCGGTGGAGCCGGTGAACGAGAGATGGCGCACGGTGTCGCTGTCGCACAGGATCTTGCCGTAACTGGCGCTGTCGGTGCCGGTGATGACGTTCAGCACGCCGGCCGGGATGCCGGCGCGTTGCGCCAGTTCGGCCGCCGCCAGGGCGGTGAGCGGGGTCAGCTCGGCCGGCTTGATGACCACCGGGCAGCCGGCGGCCAGGGCCGGGGCAACCTTGCGGGTGATCATGGCCAGCGGGAAGTTCCAGGGCGTGATGGCCGCGCACACGCCGATCGGCTGGCGCAGCACGGCCAGGCGCTTGCTCGGGTCGGAGGTGGCCAGCAGTTCGCCACCCACGCGCTTGGCCTCCTCGGCGAACCACTCGATGAAGCTGGCGCCGTAGGCGACCTCGCCCTTGGCCTCGGCCAGGGGCTTGCCCTGCTCGGCCGTCATGATGCGCGCCAGATCGTCCTGGTGCGCCATCAGCAGCTGGAACCAGGCCATCAGCGCGGCGTGGCGTTGCTTGCCGGTCAGCGCGCGCCAGGCCGGCCAGGCGGCCTGGGCGGCGTCGATGGCGGCGCGCACGTGGCGCGGACCCAGATCGGCCACCTCGGCCAGCGTCTGGCCGGTGGCCGGGTCGGTGACGGCAAAGCGCTTGCCGGTCTTGACCCAGCGGCCGTCGATCAGCGCGTCGGTTTTCAGCAGGCTTGGGTCGTTCAGTTGGCTCAAGGGGTGAGGCAGCGCGGTCATGTGTCGGTCTCCTTCTTGGGGGCGGTGGATGGGGGGCTCAAAGCAAGGGTGAGGCCAGCCGTGCCAGGGCCTCGAACAGGCGCCGGGGCAGGGCGGTGCGGCGGCCGCTGGGCGCGCGCCGGCACTGCGCCAGATCGGTGGTGAACATGGCCGCCAGTTGCCGGTTGAAGTCGTCGTCGAACACCACGGCGGCGACTTCGAAATTGAGCCGGAAGCTGCGGCTGTCGAAATTGGCGCTGCCCACCATGCCGTAGTGCTGGTCCACCAGCAGGGTCTTGGCGTGGAACATGCGGCCCTGGTATTCGAACACCAGCACGCCGGCGTCTTGCATTTCCTGGTAGTACGAACGCGCGGCGGCGCTGACGACGCGCGAATCGCTCCTCTCGGGCACCATCAGCTTGACCTGCACGCCGCGCATCGCGGCGTTGGTCAGGGCGAACAAGGCCGCCTCGGTGGGCACGAAGTACGGCGTGGCCAGCCAGATGCGCTCGCGCGCCAGGTTCAGCGCGTCGATCATCGCGCGGTGGATGGCCTCGGTGTCCGAGTCCGGGCCGGAGGCGACGATCTGCACCGGCAGGGCGCCCGGCGCCTCCCGCGGCAGCAGGTTTTCGTCCTGGGCCGGGGTGTCGCCCTCGGCGTAGCGCCAGTCCTGCAGGAACACGTACTGCAGCCAGCGCACGGCCCCGCCACGGATCAGCAGGTGGGTGTCGCGGTAGGCCTGCCGCGGGCTCAGCAGCTCGTTTTCGTCGTCGGTGACGTTGATGCCGCCGACGAAGCCCACGCGCCCATCCACCACCACGATCTTGCGGTGCGTGCGCAGGTTGACCAGTGGGCGCAGGCGGTCCAGCCGGGTGGGGTGAAACACGGCGAACTCGCCGCCCGCGGCCTGAAAATCGCGCACCAGCCGGCGGTGGCGGCGCGACAGCAGGGCCGGCGAGCCGATCGCGTCGACCAGCAGACGTACCTTGACCCCGGCGCGCACCTTGGCGGTGAGCGCTTGCAGCAGCTGGGTGCCGGTGCGGTCTGGCTCGAAGATGTAGTACTCCAGGTGCACGTGGTGCTCGGCCAGTGCGATCTCGCCCAGCAGCGCCTGCAGCGTGGTGGCGCCGCTGGGCAGGATGCGCACCTCGCGCGCGCTCGACACCGGCAGGCCGCAGGCGTCCAGGATCAGTTCGGCGTGCTGGCGCACCCACAAGGGCACTTCCTGGTGCACGTCGCGCAGCGCGGTCACGTCCTCGCGCGACATTTCCGCCGCCCGGCGGTGCCAGCGCTTGAGGCGTTGGCGGCGGACGCGCTGCGGGCCGAAATAGGCGTACACCAGGATGCCGATCACCGGCATCAGGTTCAGCAGCATGATCCAGGCCAGGGTGGACACCGGCGACTTGCGCTGCATCACGATCCAGGTGGTCAGCACCACCGCCGACACGGTCCAGACCCAGCCCAGCCAGAAGGTCCAGGGGTGCCCGGCGAACATGAACTCCATGGCGGCTGGGGCGCGGGGCGCGCTCAGCGCAGGCGCTGCCGCCAGGTGTCGGGCGCGAAGCCCACCGTCACGTCGTCGGGGTCGGCGCTCCATTCGACCACCGGCCGTTTGATGGCGCTCGGTTGCGCCGCCAGCAGGGCCGCGGCGCTGGGCGCGTCGTGCACGCCGGCCTGGGTGGCCGCGTCCAGCTTGCGCCAGGTCGTGCCCTGGCGATTGAGCAGCTTCTCCCAGCCCACGGCCTGGAGCCAGCGCGCCAGGGCCGCCGGCGGCACGCCCTGCTTCTTGAAATCGTGGAACACGTAGGCCACGCCCTGGTCGGTCAACCAGGCGCGGGCCTTCTTCACCGTGTCGCAATTCGGGATGCCGTAGAGCGTGAGGGGCGCGGTCATGCCGGCGATGATGCCATGCGCGCCGGGCCTCGGTGACAATCGGCCGGGTGATGACCACCCTAGACGACTGGCTCGCGCACTGCGAGCGCCTGCATCCCAAGACCATCGAGTTGGGGCTGGACCGCGTGCGCGCGGTGGCCCAACGCCTGGGCCTGGCCTTTGACTGTCCGGTGTTCACCGTCGCCGGCACCAACGGCAAGGGCTCGACCTGCGCCATGCTGGAGGCGATCCTGCTGCAGGCCGGCTTTCGCGCCGGGGTGTACACCTCGCCGCACCTGGTGCGCTTCGAGGAGCGCTGCCGGGTGCGCGGCCAGCCGGCCAGCGCCGAGCAGCTGGCGGCGGCCATGGCCCGGGTGGAAGCCGCGCGTGGCGAAGTCTCGTTGACCTATTTCGAGTTCACCACGCTGGCCATCCTGGACGTGCTGGCCGGCGCCGGCCTGGACGCCGTGGTGCTGGAGGTGGGCCTGGGCGGGCGCCTGGACGCGGTCAACCTGATCGACACCGACTGCGCCATCATCACCAGCATCGACGTCGACCACGCCGAATGGCTGGGCGACACGCGCGAGAAGATCGGCTGGGAAAAGGCCGGCATCCTGCGCACCGGCCGGCCGGCCATCGTCAGCGACCCGGTGCCGCCGCAGAGCGTGATCGACCGCGCCACCGAGATCGGTGCCGATCTCTGGCTGCCGGGGCGCGACTTCAATTACTCCGGCGACCGCCAGCAATGGGCCTGGGCCGGGCGCGGCCGGCGTTACGCCGGGTTGGCCTACCCGGCGTTGCGCGGCGCCAACCAACTGATCAACGCCTCGGGCGTGCTGGCCGCCCTGGAAGCCCTGCGCCCGCGCCTGCCGGTGACGGCACAGGCGCTGCGCAATGGCCTGGCGATGGTCGAGCTGCCGGGGCGCTTCCAGGTGGTGCCGGGTCAGCCGGCCCTGGTGCTGGACGTGGCGCACAACCCGCATGCGGTGGCGGCGCTGGCGCTCAATCTGGACGCGATGGGGTTTTTCCCGACCACGCACGCCGTGTTCGGCGCCATGGCCGACAAGGACCTGGCGCCCATGCTGCAGCGCATGGATCCGATCATCGACCGCTGGTACTTCACCGATTTGCCCACGCCGCGAGCGGCCCGCGGGACGGCGTTGCAAGCGCAGTGGCAGGCGCTGACACAGCGCCGGGATGCCGCCTCGGCGCTGTTCGACACACCGCAAGCGGCCCTGGCCGCCGCCGCGGCCGCCGCCACCCCCGCTGATAGAATCGCCGTCTTCGGATCGTTCTACACCGTGGGCGGCGTGCTGGAGCAGGGCGTTCCGCATCTTCAAGCCGGTCTGCCCGGCCAGGGCGCTCGCGGCTGACCCAGATTTATGGCTTTTTTCAAGTTCCGCCAGCGCGGCCAGCCTGCCGCCGACGGCCGCGGCCGCGCCAACGAATCCCCCCCGGCCGCCGGCCCGCAGGAAACCATCGACACCGTGCGCCGGCGTGCGCGCCAGCGCCTGATCGGCGCCGCCGTGCTGGTGCTGGTGGCGGTGGTCGGTTTTCCGCTGCTGTTCGACACCCAGCCGCGCCCGGTCACGGTGGACGCGGCCATCACCATTCCCGACAAGGACAAGGTCAAGCCGCTGCGCGTGCCCGAGGCGGCGTCGGCGGGCGCGCGCCTGCCCGACGCGGCCGGTCTGGGCGACAAGGAAGAGGTGCTGGCCCCGGCCACGACATCGCCACGCGCCGCCACCGGGGCCATCGCCCCGGCGACCCCCAAGCCCGCCGAGCCGAAACCCGCGGAGCCGAAGCCGGCCGAGTCCAAGCCGGCCTCCCCACCGCCGGAGCGCGGCGCCGCCAAGCCCGCCGAGCCGGCGCAGGACAGCCGCGCCGAGGAAGCCGCCCGCGCCAAACGCGAGGCCGACGAGCGTGCCAAGCGCGAGGAAGAGGCCAGGGCCAAGCGGGAGCAGGAAGCGCGCGCCAAGCGCGAGACCGATGAGCGTGCTCGCCGCGAGGAGGCCGCGCGTGCCCGCGCCCTGCTGGAGGGACGCGCCGCCCCCGCGCCGGCCCCCGCCGCGGCCGATTCGGGGCGCTTCATCATCCAGATCGGGGCCTTTGCCGAGGCCGACACCGTGCGCGACGTGCGCCAACAGGCCGAGCGCGCCGGCGTGCGCACCTACACCCAGGTGGTCGATACCAAATCCGGCAAGCGCACCCGGGTGCGCGTGGGCCCC
>Ga0209572_1001209_pt1 | contig 20686 bp, 18 predicted proteins | sample EBPBio232012_DNA_FD_185867 | JGI IMG/M metagenome (GOLD analysis project Ga0209572, IMG submission 185867) | Wastewater treatment Type I Accumulibacter community from EBPR Bioreactor in Madison, WI, USA - Reactor 1_1/23/2012_ DNA (SPAdes)... | ecosystem: Engineered > Bioreactor > EBPR >...
GAGCAGGCACGGGCGCCTCCCAGGAGCGATTGGCTTTGACACCTCCTCTCCTACTCGCGTCCGTGCCTGCACCCCTTCAGCAACACGCACCCCAAACGCAACATCCGCACCTATCCGTGCAACCTCTAACGGGGCTCATCGAAGTTGACCGGGCACCTCCCTGATCGCAGCTGAGGCTCGCCGGCGTCCAGGAGGCAGAACTGCCCACCCACTCGTCGGCTAGACTCAGAAGTCGACCAACCACCCACCCCACGGCAGTTCCTCATGCTGCCTCAGGGGATTTCGACCCGAGCGGGGACCTAGCATGACGCTTCGTGACTACCTGACGATCGCCCGGCGTCGGTGGCCGATCATCGTCGCGTGCGCCCTGGTCGCGGCTGCCGTGACGTGGTTCATCACCCCCGCCCAGACCAGTGAGGCGGAGGCGGCGCCCTCCTACACGGCGACCGCGACCCTGCTGGTCGGGGCTGGCACGACCATTCAACCGGTCTCCATCGACCGTCTTGCCCTCTTCATCAAGACCGGGGAGATCCCCACCCGCGCCGCCGAGGTCCTGGGCTTCGACGGGGACCCAGCGGTGTTGGCCTCGCAGATCGCGGTGACCCCGGACCCGGCCGCAGCCGCTCTGACGATCTCGGCGTCGGATGCCGACGGCGCACGTGCGGCCGCCACCGCGAACGCCTTCGCCGACGAGACCGTCGCCTTCTTCGAGAAGGACCGTCCCGGCGCAGGTGGCGCCACGGTGTCCGTGCTGCAGGTGGCCACCCCGATCCCGGACCAGATCGGAGGCGGGTTCGTCGTGCCGCCCTCGCGGCTGCTGCGGACGGCGATGGCCGCATTCATCGGGTTGCTTCTCGGCTTCGCCCTTGCCCTCGTGATCCAGCGGGTCGACTCCCGCCTTCGCACGCGCGACGAGGTGCATGCCGCGCTGCGTCTGCCGATCATCGCCGAGGTCCCGCGTCTGAGCCAGGCGCAGAAGCGCAAGGCGAGCATCATGGTTGCGGCCGACCCGCTCGACCCCTACTCGGACGCCTACCGGGCAGCGCGCACCGCCCTCATGCACACCGTGAGTCGGAAAATGACCGGTGACTACACAGCGCGACGAGCCGCGAGCGCGGAGCGAGGCGGCACGGCAACCGGTGCACGCCTCATCCTCGTCACCTCGGCGAACGCGGCGGAGGGCAAGACGACCACCGTGGCCAACCTGGCCGCGAGTTTCGCCGAGACCGGGCAGCGCGTCCTGGTCCTCGATGCTGACTTGCGCTCCCCGGAAACCCACAGCCTCTTCGACGTGCCCCAGGGCGCAGGGATCTCCGACTTCATCACCGACCCGGGGGACGTCCCGCTTGAGGCGCTGGTCCGGCCGACGAGCGTGCCCGGGGTGAGGATCATCACCGCAGGAACTCGGCTGACGCACCCGGCGTCGCTCGCGAGTCGGATGGGGCACCTGCTCGAGGAGGTCCGTGGGATGGCCGACGTCGTGATCATCGACTCCGCCCCCCTCCTCGCGGCCAGCGACGTCTTCGACGTCCTGCCGATCGTTGACACCGTGCTGCTCGTCGTGCGCAGCGGTCGGCTCACCGATGTCGCCGCGCACCGGGTCGCCGAGCTCCTCGGACGCTTCCAGGTGCCGATCAGCGGCGTCGTGCTCGTTGGTGCCCGTGGCCGGCGCGCTGACGGCTACGGCTACGGCTACGGGTACGGCCACGGAGACACCAAGAAGCGCAAGCGCGCGCGATCCGCTCGTGTCGAGGCGGACCAGTCGCTCCGTTCGACGCGGGCAGATGCCTCGACCCAGTTCGCGGGCTCGGAGGATGGTGCGTGGCCGTTCTCCCCGCAGGCTGATGGCGCGCCCGATGACGCGGCGCTCAGCAGGCGTGCTCGTCGCACATCCTCGTCCGCGTAACCCTTTTCTCGTGTTCTCCACCTCCGTTCGGCCCTGGGCCGTCGGTCTGACCCTGGCAGCGTTCGTCGGCGCGGGCTTCGCGTTCGTCTGGGCGTGGGCGATCGGCCGGCAGTCGTACAACGTGTGGGGGGCCCTGCTCGTCGCGCCGCTATTCATTGCCGTCAACGCTCTGCTCATCTGGCGGGTCGCGGCGCGGGAGCCGAGCCCGTGGTTCGCTCGGCTCATCGGTTTCGCCTTCCTCGCCAAGATGGCCGGCACGATGGTGCGGTACTACGTGGCCTACGTCGTCTACGACGGGGCCTCCGATGCTGAGCGCTACAACCTCGCGGCTGCGTTTCAGTACCGGAGCTGGCGGCAGGGAGCCGTGACGTGGGACCTCGAGACGGCTCGCGGTACCCAGTACATGGAGCTGATCACCACGGCCGTCTACACCGTGATCGGCCCCACCACGCTGGCGGCGTTCATGGTCTACGGGGCCTTCGCCTTCTGGGGGGCCTACCTGCTGTACCGCGCCTTCCGGATCGCGTTGCCCGACGGTGACCACCGGCGCTATGCCCTGCTCGTGTTCCTCCTGCCCTCGATGCTGTACTGGCCGTCCTCCATCGGCAAGGAGTCATGGCTGATGCTCTTCGTCGGCGTGACGGCTCTGGGCGCCGCGAAGTTCTTCGCCGGCCAGCGCGGCTCGATGGCGCTGCTCGCGACCGGCGCGCTCGGTACCGCGCTGATCCGTCCGCACATCGCCGTCCTGCTGTTCGCGGCCCTGCTCGTCGCCCAGCTGTTCCGGCCGGCCTCGACCCAGGTGACGGGGATCCTCAGCAAGTTCGGCGGCATCCTCGTGATGGGTGCGGCGGCGTGGGTGCTCGCCACCCAGTCGGCCGAACTGCTCGGGACGGACGACTTCAGCTGGCAGGCCGTGTCGGAGTCCCTCGACTTGGCTGGGGGCCGAACGACCGCCGGGGGCTCTGAGTTCACGCCCGTGCCGGTCGAGTCCCCACTCGGGTTCCCGTCCGCAGCGATGACCGTGCTCTTTCGGCCGTTCCCCTGGGAGGCAGGCAACGCCCAGATGATCGTGCAGAGCCTCGAAGGGCTCTTCCTCCTCGCGCTGATGGTGTCGTCCTGGCCGCGGCTTCGCCGCCTTCCCGGCATCCTGAGACGCAACCCCTACGTGGTGTTCGCCCTCGTCTACACGATGTCGTTCATCGTCGCCTTCTCGGGATTCGCCAACTTCGGCATCCTGGCTCGACAGCGAGTGCTCATGCTGCCGTTCCTCCTCGTGCTCCTCGCCCTCTCAGTCGTCCGCCGACGGAACGACCTCGACGACGAGGGGTTCGAGGGCGAGGAGCCGGAGCATGCCCAGTACCAGGAGGTGGCGAGCCTTGGCGGTGTCCGCAGACGCTGAGCGCAGCGACGAGGACGACCGGGGCGCCCCCCCGGGGAACGGCCCTCGGGCCCGTCTGAAGTCGGGTCTGGCCGGGATCGGGAGCGACGCGCCCGCTCAGGGTGCGACCCTCCTCATCTACCACCGGGTCGGGGGTGGGAGCCCCGACGAGCTCGACCTGCCGGTGCCGGCCTTCGCCCGACAGCTCGAACAGCTCGAGGGGCACGACGTGGTGGCTCTCGACACGGCGCTGGACCGTCTCGACTCGGGCGACACCAGGCCCAGCGTGGTGCTCACCTTCGACGACGGCTTCGAGGACGTCCACGCACATGCCTGGCCGCTGCTCAGGGAGCGCGGGCTGCCCTTCACCGTCTACCTGGCCTCCGGCTACGTGTCGCAGCCGATGGTGTGGGAGGGGTCCACCGCCAAGGGGTCCACCGGGATGGGCATGTCGTGGGCCCAGCTCGGCGAGATGGTCGAGTCGGGACTGTGCACCGTCGGCAACCACACGCACCGCCATGTCCGCCCGGAGACGCTGACGGAGGAGGAGGTGGATGCCTGCACCGCCTCAGTGGAGAGGCACCTGGGGGTGACCCCGAAGCACTTCACCTACCCGTGGGGGGTGCGCGTCAACGAGATGGAGGCGGCCCTACGAGAGCGGTTCCGGAGCGCCTCCTCCGGAGAGCTCGGGCGCAACCTCCCCGGCACCGAGCGGGTGCGGCTCAAGCGGGTGCCGGTGCGGCAGAGCGACCCCGAGGCGTTCTTCGCCGCGAAGCTCGTGGGCAACCTGGCCCCGGAGCGCGCGTATGCCGGGATCGTGCGCCTGGCCAAGACGGTCGGCCTGCGTGGCTAGGCACGTCAGGGCGGAGCTCGTCAGGATCGGGCGCGGGCCAGCGGGTGCGCCACTGCGGTGGGGGTACACGGCGGTGTCGGAGATCGAGATCGCTGGTGCGAACGCTGTGGCCCGCCTGCGGAAGCGACCGTCCCGGACGGTCGCTGACCTCACGGTCATCGCCAAGACCTTCGAACGCCCAGCTAACGCCAGACGCACGGTCTCGACCCTACGGCGCGTCTTCGACGGTCCGGTCATCGTCGCGGATGACTCACGCACCCCCCAGTCGTTCGACGATCCGGGCATCTCGGTCGTCGTCCTCCCCTTCGACACCGGAGTCGCCGCCGGACGGAACGCGGCCCTGGCCGAGGTGTCGACCGAGTTCGTGATGTCCGTGGACGACGACTTCGTCTTCACCCCCGACCTCGACCTGAACCGGGTGGTCGACTACCTTCGCCGCAACCCCGAGGTGGACATCGTGGGGGGCCGGGTCGTCAACCTGCCGCTCTGGCAGTCTCCCGACTACTCCACGGCACCGCTGTTCGCCTACCGCGGGGAGCCCGTGCGGCCCGCCGACACCGTGATCGACGGCCTTCCGGTCCTCTACAAGGTGCCGCAGTTCTTCGTGGCCCGCACCGACCGCATGCGCCTCGTCCAGTGGGACGACCGCCTGAAGCGCGTGGACCACAACGACTTCTTCACCCGCGCCTACGGCACCCTCCTGACCGTCGTCGACCGGCAGTTCACCTGCATGCATGCCCAGCCGAAGTTCAACGCCCCCTACCAGGCCTTCCGGCGCGACGTGGGCGCCGACCTGTCCTACCTCGCCCAGAAGTGGGCCTGAGCACGTTTGACTGGCCGGGCGTGGGTTCCACGACGGCAGTCAGGCCCTGACCAGTTCCCCGTAGGCCCGCTGCTGCACCTCGACCGAGGACCGGATGTCGAACACCGTGCTCCGCTCGCGGGCAGCCTCCGCCATCCGGCTCCGCAGTGGTTCGTCCCGCACCATCGCCACCGGCGCCCTCGCGAGGGCCTCGGGGTCGTGGGGCGGGAGGAGGACCCCCGTCGTCCCGTCCACGACCGCCTCCGGCACCCCCCGACGACGGTCGCGACGACCGGCCACCATCGCCTCCACGATCGAGACGGGCAGCCCTTCTCGCGCAGGGGCACGGGCTCGACGTCGGGGAATCGATGGCGGAGCCGTGTGTGGTCGGCCTGCGAGTCGCGCACGTCGCCCGCCCGCTGTTCTACGTGATCGACCGCCGGTCGGTGTCCGAGGAGGGCAGCGAGCTCGTCGACGAGGGCGTTGAGCGAGGTCCGGGTGCCGAAGGCGAGGTTCACCGGCTCCAGGTCCGTGACCCTGCGAGTCACGGCGTCGGCGAGGACGCGGGTGACCGTGCCCACGTAGGTGAAGTCTCGGGTCTGCTCGCCGTCACCGTGGATCGTGAGGGCCTCTCCACGCAACGCGGAGTCGACGAATGCCGGAATCACCGCGGCATACGCGTGGCCGGCAGCCTGGAGGGGACCGTAGACATTGAAGAACCGGAAGGCCAGGGTGGGCAGGCCGTACGTGTGGCCGAACGACATCGCGTAGGCCTCGGTCGCCTGCTTGCTCACCGCATAGGGCGAGACCAGGGCCGTGCGCATGCCCTCACGCTTGGGCAGCTCGCGGTTCGCGCCATGGACCGACGACGACGACGCGATCACGACGTGGAGGTCGCCGGCGCGTCGGGCGGCCTGGAGCACCTCGAGGGTGCCGGTGGCGCTGGCGTGGTGGGAGGCGACAGGGTCGATCACCGAGCGGGGGACGGAGGGGAGCGCTGCGAGGTGCACCACGGCATCCGCGCCCTCGCAGGCCGCGTCGAGGGCGTCGGGGTCGAGGATCGTCCCCTCGAGGAGCCGGATGCCGGTGCCGTCGAGGTTCGCGCGGAAGCCGGTGGACAGGTCGTCGAGCGCGGCAACCTCGTCGACGTCGGAGAGCGTGAGCAGCTCGTGGCCGAGGTTGGACCCGATGAAACCGGCCCCCCCGGTGACGACGACCTCCACGTGAGGTTCCCCAGCGGCGGTACGCCCGGTCGGGCCGGACGCTACCACCGGGGCTCGGGGAAGCAGGGGTGTCGGGAATCGGTGGACAGCAGAGGTGTTGCGCGGCAGATACTGTCGTGTCGTGGACACGATACCCATGCCCATCTCAGTGGGCATCCGCTTCACGCACGCATCCCTCCAGGTGCTTGCCGAGGGCAACGGCATCGACCTGCTGCACATCAAGGGGCCCGCTGTCGATGACCGCCTCCTGGCGGTGCTGCCGACGGGCGACCCCCGGTCCGGGGCGCCGGAGACGGTGGCCCGGTACAGCGTCGACGCCGACGTGCTCGTCCGCCCGGCCCACGTCGACCGGCTGTTCGAGGTGATGCACCGACACGGATGGACGACCGCGTACCACTTCGCGGACGGCTCGGCCTTCGAGCACGCCGCCACCCTGACGCATCCGGTCCTGTCACCGGCCGACGTCCATCGGCGCTTCCCCGGCATCGGGATCGACGCCTCCACGGCGTTCGAGCGCCTGTGGGCGGAGCGGCACACGGTCCCCATCGCCGGCACGCCGTGCCCGGTGCCGTCCTTGAGGGCTCAACGCCTCCTCCTCATCGTGCACGCAGCACGGGGAGGGGCGCTCGACCACTCCGACATTCAGAGGAGCTGGCACTTCGGCACGGAGGAGGAGCGGGCGGCTGTGCAACAGCTCGCGGACGACCTCGGCGCCGAGGTTGCTCTGGCCGCTGGCACCGGGCGGCTGGAGGAGTACCACGGCATGCGTGGGTACGAGCTCTGGAAGGCGCTCTCCACGAACGAGCGGTCGCACGTGCGGATCTGGGTGGCTCGCGTGAGGTCGGAAGCGACAGTTGTCGGCGCGCTGCGGACGGCGATCCGCCTGATCCTGCCCAACCCGCGCCGTCTGCACACCACCTTGGGCAGGAGGCCCACTGCTCGGGAGATGGCGCGGGCCTACGCGCAGCGAGCTCGCTGGGGTCTGGGAGAGGTCGCCGAGCTGGTCCGCTCGACGAGCCTCGGGCGCCGAGGCCGCCGATGACGGTGTACCGCATCCCGAAGGGCGTGGCGTTCGTCGTGCCGGACGGCGAGCCTGATCCGCCAGGTGTCGTGTTCCTGATGCGCGTCCCGGACGGCCTTCCCCAGGTGCTGCAGAACTCGGCGGCCTGGATCTGGCTGTCTGCCGTGGAGGGGGAGCCGGACGTGGCGGATGCCGTCGCCCACCTCGTCGGACGGGCCAGGCACGAGGTGGCCGCGGACGTCGAGGTATTCCTCGCCGATCTCGTGGGTCGGGGCCTGCTGGAGGAGGAGCCGTCGGTCCCATGACGTCGCCAACGGCTATGGATCGCTCCTCAGCACGCCGTGCCGGAGCAGCTCCGTCACGGCGTGGCCGGTGGCGTCCATGGACGTCGAGCCCTCGGGCGCGCCGAAATGCGCCTCCAGCTCACGCGCCAGCCGTTCGACCTCGACCATGTCCTCGGTGAGGTCGTAGATCGCCGCGCTCAGCTCACTGAGCCGCACGGCCATCCCGTCCACGAGCAACGCGGTCTCCCCGTCGCGCACGAGCAGGTCGTCGGCCGGAACCCGTTGCACCCTCATGATCGACCTGCCAGGAGCGCACTGAGGTAATCCTCGATCTCCGACGCCTCGGCGTACCGGACCCGCAGCACCGGCCCAGACGCCTCGAGGAGGTCAGCGAGACGGTGCAACGGCCGGTCGAGCCACGACAGGGAGGACGTCTCCTCCACCACGGCGAAGAGCGCGTCCATGACGGAGAGCTCCTCCGTCTCGACCGACGCCCCCAGCTCGGGGTCCCGGTCCAGGACGATGATCCGTGCAACCTGGGGCGCGATGGGGGCGGGCAGGAGGCCAAGGCCGTCGGGGGACAGCTCGTCCTTGAGGTGCGGAGCGTCCGGCCGTCGCACCGACAGTGGTTTGGGGTACGGGTGGATGGCGCCGTCGTCGGCGATGCCCACCGTCTCGTCGGTGAGGTAGCCGAACCGCTGTCCGAGCAGCCGGCTCAGCGTGGTCTTGCCGGTGCCGCCCGGAGCCACGTAGACGAGGCTGGCCCCGGTCTCCGGGTGGCTGACCGCACCTGCGTGCAGCATCAGCAGCCGTCCGGCCTGTCCGGCGATGAGCGTGCGAGTGATCTCTTGAGTCGTGCTCATGAGCTGGTACGCGAGGCGACCCGAGTCGTCGAGGTGCGCGTCGAGGTGCAGGGTGTCCGATGGTCCGCAGTCGCCGCCGCCGCCGTCGGAGAGGCAGCGAGACCACGAGGCCCTCATGGCGAATGCGAGGACGTCGGCGGAATCCCCGATGCACCTCACCTCGAGGCGCCTGCCGAGTGCGCGCAGCCGCAGGATGTGGCTCACGAGGTTCGAGGTCTCCCGCGTGGATGGGGTCCGGGTCCGGATGGGCATGGTGCTGATGGTCAACATATCGAAGATTCCGGCCCGGGCCGGGTTCGCCGGTGGCCCACGCGTCTAGCCTGTTGCCCGTGACCGCTACGCGTGGGACGTCGCCGGCTCCGCTGCGCCTCCTCTTCGTGTGCACCGCCAACATCTCGCGATCGCCGTACGCCGAGCGGAGGGCGGCACACCTGCTGCGCGAGCTGGGCGCGGCTGGGGAGTCGGTCACCGTGGAGAGTGCCGGCATCCCCGGGTATCCCGGGCGGGACACGGATGCGCCGATGGCGGCGCAGCTTCGGCGGCGCGGCGGCGATCCGACCGGCCACGTCAGCCGCTCCCTGACCAGCGAGATGCTCGCCCTGGCGGACGTCGTCGTCACGTTCGAGTTCGCCCAGCGAATGCGGATCCTCGAGTCGCATCCGGGTTGGGGACACAAGCTGTTCGGCCTGCACCAGCTCGTCGATGCCGTCGACCGAACCCCGGGGGGTGCGACCGGTTATCGGCTCGTCCACGAGCTCCAGCTGGCCGCCGCTCCGGACTCGATGACGTGGGACGTGGCTGACCCGCATGGCCGTGGCGCGGCAGCGGCGCGCAGGACCGCCGACGAGATCGACAGGGCACTGGTGCGTATCATCCCCGCCCTCGTCGGTCTGGAGGCGGAGGCCATCGAGGCGTCCGCGCCGGGACAGCCGAGGCTGTTGGGGCGCGGGTTACGCCTCGGATTCGGGCGGAAGCCTGGGCGCAGCAGCCCACGATCTGGCTGACCTGGCCTGTGCGTCCTCTTCCGTCCCACGGCCTTCTCGGAAAGCGTCGTACGGCGGCGCCGCCACGTGCTACCGTAGCGTCGCTTTACCGAATGCATACCGTGCGTAGAGAATGGGATGGGCTCTAGATGAGCGGCTCGAACACCGGCCAGACAGGGGCAGTCGGTCGAAGGACGCTCGCCAAGGGCGCGGCGTGGGCCGTGCCCACGATCGCCGTGGCCGGGGCCACGCCGGCGCACGCAGCGTCGGGGATAACGACCACGACCACCACCCTCCCCCCCTGCGTCGCGGCGATCGGGACGACCGGTGGCACGTATCCCGTGAGCATCAGCCTGAGTGGCTGCAGCAGCGCCAGCTCGCACTGGGACTTCATCTTCCGGATCACCGCGGCTTTGAAGAGCGGCACTGCCTGCGACTGCGACTACCTGCGGCTCACCTTCTTCGACAACCCGAAGCGGACTCGCCTGTGGATCAGCAACAACACCACCGCCCAAGATCCGCAGAGCAACACGAGCAACAGCCCTCGGCTGTTCGTGCAGAAGGTTCTCGCTGCCGGGGCAACGGCGGCGTTTCCCGCCCAGGGTGACAACGTGCGTCGAGTTGGCGGCGCTTCTAACAGTTTCCAGACGGACTCTGGCACCGCCTCAGTCGGGACCATCACCGCTCCCGGAACCGCGGACGACTCACTCCACACGCTTATCTTCCCGAACGGGAGCCTCCCGTGCTCCGCGAGCGGGCCCATGGCCTATCTCAGGGTCGAGTGCGGAGCGAGTCAGAACGGGCCCTGGACTCCGTTGGGTGGTTTGGCAGAGATCAACCCCTGCGTGCCGATGATCCAGGCGACCGTATGCCGGTTCGACACCGCCGGCAACGATCGCTTCCGGCTCGGGATCTCCGTGCTGAACTCCTGCGGCATTCCGGCGTCCAGCTTCAGTGTCACGAACATCCAGCGCAACAATGACACGAACTTCCCCAACGCAGGCACGTCGGTGTGGTCAGGTAATCAGGCGCTCAGTGCCGGAGTGACGAACATCGCCATGACGGGCACCGGGTCTGGAGGCCAGCTGTGGATCTCGTTCACGACCGACGGCGGTGCAAACACGAGCCGAATCCGCGTTCCTACCAACAACACCGCTTGCCCAGGGAGTTGCACCTCGGCGCCGGGCATTCCGGGCGGCAGGACCGCTTGCAAGGTCTCCGGAACCAGCAACAGCAACTCGATCCACGGTTACAGCTGGAGCTCGGTGACCGGTGCGACCAGTTACGACGTGCGCTACAGCACAAGCACCAGCAACAACACATGGACCACCGCGGCAGGCGTCGCGTCTCCCTTCACTACCCCAATCCAGGGCGTGAGGCGTCTGCAAGTTCGGGCCGTCAACGACTGCGGGACCAGTGACTGGAGCGATTCGACCGCCGTGAGCAACGGCACCGGCTCGTGTTGATGCCTACGCGACCCTCCGAGCGGTAGCGGCAGATCGACGAAACGTCACGGACCTCGTGCACCGCGCGCGGGGTCCATGACGACGTCTGGAGCGGGAAAGGCAAAAGCGCGCGATGAGGTTCGTCGTTCCCATCCCTGACACGCCCTACTACCTGTGGCAGGCGCTCGTGCAGATGGCGAGCTTCCGGGAGCTGGGGTACGAGGAGGACGCGCACTACCCCATCGTGTACTTCAACGATCGACCCTCCGACATCCTCCTGCGCTTCTGGGAATCGGACGAGATCCGGGCCTCCCTGCACCTGTACCCGGACACGCGGGCCGACACCTCCTACTCGGCATCGATGAAGCCCTGGCTCATGGGCAGGTTCTTCGAGCAGTTCCCCGGCGAGAGCTCGAGCGTCTACAACTACCTGGACCCCGACTGCGTGTTCACCCGTCCCATGGACTTCGCCCCCTTCCTGGCGGGTGACGACACGTGGTACGGCTCGAACACCCGCAGCTACACGGGGGTGCAGTACATCCGCGACAAGGGGGAGCAGCTGTTCCTCGAGCTGTGCGGGATCGCTGGCGTCGCCGCGGACGACGTCCTGGCGCATGACGAGAACTCGACCGGAGCCCAGTACTTCGTCCAGGGCGCCGGCGCCGACTTCTGGTTCGACGTCGAACGCACGTCGGTCCTCGCCTATCACCACATGCGCGACACGGAGGCCGACTACCACCCCGCGGGTCATCAGTACCCGATCCAGGCGTGGTGCGCGGAGATGTACATGCAGCAGTTCGCCACGATCAAGGCCGGCTTCACTCCTCGCGCGACACCCCTCATGGACTTCTCCTGGGCGAACGCACCTGCCGCTGACTGGGATGCCAAGCCGTACTTCCACGACGCGGGGCAACCGACCGAGAACGGCCGCGACTTCTGCAAGCTCACGTGGCAGTCCTCCCCGTTCCGCAAGGAGATCACGGTCTCCCCGGAGTCGGCCTCCTGGCAGTACCTTCAGCTGATCCGGAGAACCGAGAAGGTGTTCCCAGCTCTGATCTGGGACTGAGCCCGTGACACTGACCCTGGTTGCCCAAGGACCGTCCGCTCTCCATTAGGCTCACCCTTGCAGACGATGTCAGGCCTGAGCCGAGTGCTAGAGGCGCACGATTCATACAGGGAGCAAGTCTTCATGGCAGATTCACCGACTTCGACACCCAGGTGGCCGAGCCGCCGCACGGTCGCCAAGGGCGCGGCGTGGGCTGTCCCCGCAATCGCGGTAGCCGTGCCGGCAGCATCGGTGGCAGCCTCACCGCCAGAGGAGCCGGCGGCCGCCGGGAGTTGAGTCCGGCAGAGTGGTGTACGACGAGGGTGAGCGTGTCCTGCTGAGGTAGGCGCGGTCACCGTCGTGATCCTTCGAGTGATCTCTCACAACCGTCTCGAATTGGAGCACCACGATGACCGCTGCACCCAGTATCGACCCTGCCCGCTTTCTCCACGACGAGCTCGCGCAGGCCAGCCCTGACTTGATGCGCGAGATGCTGTCCACGTTCATTAACGCGCTGCTCTCGGCGCAGGCTGACGCCGTGTGCGGGGCCGAGTACGGGGCCCGCAGCCAGGGGCGGACCAACCGTCGCAACGGGTACCGGCACCGGGACTTCGACACCCGCGCCGGCACGATCGACGTGGCGATCCCCAAGCTGCGTGAGGGGTCGTTCTTCCCGGACTGGTTGCTGACCCGGCACCGCCGTGCGGAGGCGGCGCTGACCACGGTGGTCGCGACCTGCTACCTGCTCGGCGTCAGCACCCGCCGGATGGACAAGCTGGTGCGGACCCTGGGCATCACCGGGCTGAGCAAGTCCACGGTCAGCGAGATGGCCAAGGACCTCGACGAGCAGGTGGCAGCGTTCCGCACCCGCCCGCTGAACGAGGGCCCGTACACGTTCGTGGCCGCGGACGCGCTCACGATGAAGGTCCGCGAGGGTGGGCGGGTCGTCAAGATCGCAGTCATGGTCGCCACCGGCGTCAACGCCGACGGGTACCGCGAAGTCCTCGGGATCACCTGCGCCACAGCCGAATCCGGCGCCGGCTGGTTGGGGTTCTTCCGCGACATGGTCGCCCGCGGCCTGTCCGGTGTCGCCATGGTCACCTCCGACGCCCACGCCGGCCTGATCGACGCGATCGGGGCGACCCTGCCGGCCGCGTCGTGGCAGCGGTGCCGCACCCACTACGCCGCGAACCTGATGGCGATCACCCCCAAAGCGCAGTGGGGGTGGGTCAAGGCGCTGCTGCACAGCGTGTACGACCAGCCCGACGCCGAGGCCGTGCACGCCCAGTTCGACCGGGTCCTGGAAGGCCTGTTCGACAAGCTGCCCGCCGTGGCCGAGCACCTCGAGGGAGCCCGTGAGGACATCCTCGCGTTCACCGCGTTCCCCAAGGAGATCTGGCGACAGATCTGGTCCAACAACCCCAACGAGCGCCTCAACCGCGAGATCCGCAGGCGCACCGACGTCGTGGGGATCTTCCCCAACCGCGACGCCGTGATTCGCCTCGTGGGGGCCGTCCTGGCCGAACAGCACGACGAGTGGTCCGAACAGCGGCGCTACCTCGGCGTCGAGGCCCTCAAGAACGCCCAAGCCGTCCTGACCGCCCGCACCGCTACCGACGACATCGCACAGGAGGTGACCACCCCAATGCTCGCCGGCGCACCCAGCGCCTGACCCCGATCACGGGATCACCGTCGTACACCACCGCTCAGGACTTGACCGTTGCCGATCACGTCCTCGCGGATGGGGCACTTGTGGGACGCGCTCGAGCACGCCTACCGGGTCCTGGGGTTCGAGGCCGCGGCCGGCGACGAGGTGTTTCGGGGGCTGGTGCTGGCGCGGATCATCGAGCCGACCTCGAAGCTGGACTCGGCCCGGGTGTTGGAGGAGGTCGGCGTGAGCGCGCCGGCCTACCGGACGGTGACCCGGCGCCTGCCGGTCTTCGCGCAGGAGGACTTCCGCAGGAAGCTGGCGGCCGCGTGCGCTCGGCAGGCCGGGCTCGGCCCGGCCAGCCTTGTCCTGTACGACGTGAGCACGCTCTACTTCGAGACCGACGCCGGTGACGGGTTCCGCGAGCCAGGCTTTTCCAAGGAACGCCGGCTCGAGCCGCAGATCACCATCGGGCTGCTGACCGACCACACCGGCTTCCCGCTGATGGTCGAGGCGTTCGAGGGAAACAAGGCCGAGACCCTCACGATGATCCCGACGATCCAGGCGTTCATGGCCGCGCACGGCCTGCCGGATGTGACGATCGTCGCGGACGCCGGGATGGTGTCCGAGGCGAACAAGAAGGCGATCGAGGCCGCCGGCCTGTCGTTCATCATCGGAGCGAGGATCCCCCAGGAGCCGTACGTCATCACCGCCTGGCGGAAGCGACACCCCGACGCCGAGATCCCGGACGGGCACGTCTTTACCCAGCCCTGGCCGGCCGGGCCGACCGATGCCCGCCGCGACCACACGTTCTACTACCAGTACAAGCACGACCGGGCCCGGCGCACCCTGCGCGGGATCGACGAGCAGGTCGCCAAGGCCGAGAAGGCCGTCAAGGGCCAGACGCCGGTCAAACGGAACCGGTTCGTCACCCTCACCGGGGCCAGCAAGTCCGTCAACCGGGCGCTGGAGGCCAAGGCCAGGTCGCTGGCTGGGATCAAGGCGTACGTGACCAACCTCGACCCCGCCGTCGCTGACGCCGACTTCGTCATCGGCGCCTACCACCGGCTCTTCCAGATCGAGCGGAGCTTCCGGATGTCCAAGCACGACCTGCAGGCCCGCCCGATCTTCCACCACAAGCGCGAGAGCATCCAGGCGCACCTGAGCGTCGTGTTCGCAGCGTTGGCTGCGAGCAGGTGGGTCGAGGACCAAACCGGCTGGAGCATCAGGAAATTCGTGCGGACCGCCCGCCGCTACCGCACCATCGAGATCCAAGTCGGCGAGCAGACCATCACCGCCGAGGAACCGCTACCCGACGACCTCGCGGCCGCTCTGAACGCCATCCACCGTGTCCGGGTTGCGCACTAATTTGGCCGAACTCAGGGAGCATGCGGAGGCGGTAGTTGTCGCGGTTGCGGAAGCCGCGGGCGATGCGGCGGTGGAGTTCGATGAGGCCGTTCATGGCTTCTGTGCCGCCGTTGTTCGCGCCGTCGGTGTCGAAGTAGCCGAGGAACTCGCGACGCCACGTGGTCAGGGTCTTGCCGAGGCGCTTGACCTCGGGGAACGGGCAGGTCACGAAGGAGGTCAGGACCTTCTCGGCGACGGCTCGTCCGGCGGCGTGGCTGGCTTGGTGGTAGGCGTCGCGGACTTGTTGAGCGCACCGCCAAGCGACTTCGACCTCGACGCGTCTTTCGTCCGCGGCCCACGCCGCTTCGAGGCGTGATCGTTGTCGGTCAGTCAGGTTCTCCCGCCCCGAGCGGAGCACGTTCCGGATCCGATAGAGCGGATCATCGCGCCGTCCGCGGTGGCCGTGGATCTCCTGCTGGACTCGACGCCTCACGTCGTCGACGACTTGGATGGCGAGGTGAGGTCGGCCCGGGGCGCGGTGACAGTGTTGCCGTCTGTTCCGTTTCCCCGGGCCGCCTCCCGAACCGGGCGTGCGGCTTGCACCGCACCCGGCTCTCCACGAGTCCGTGTCGATGGTCGTTCCGTTAGGCGAGTTGGGCGAGGGCGTCCCAGCGGGAGGGGATGTCGCCGCGGTATCGGTAGCGGGTGACCGTCACCGATGCCGGGTCAAACAGTGTTGTTTCCCTGTCGCGGGGCCACCAGCCGGTGGGCCCGTATAGTCGCCGGAGGGCCTTCCACTGAGGTGCTGGATCGTTTTCGGAGTCGGTGATATTGGGTTTCAAGCTGTTGGCCGGTAGTTTTGGTACCCGTCCAAGACTTCGCGTGGAGTTTGGTACCCGAGACCGGAATGCAGCCTTTGGTGATTGTAGTATGTTTCGATGTACCGTGCAACAGCTGTGTACGCCGTTGCCCTGGTTGGATAGAACTCCCGGTTCACCAGCTCGACCTTGATCGCACCATTCGTCGATTCAGCCAACGCGTTGTCAAAGCATTAACCGGCTAATCGCAGCGGATTTCTTTCCGGTTCGGCCCTTTTCGTTGTTTGCCTTACATGGCGGTCGGGTGTGTCGCGGTGTCGTCGATCAGGGCGGTGAGGCGGTGGATGAGTCGGAGGTGTCGTTCGGTCTCGGCGTCCCAGCCGCGGGTGGTGGCGTCTGCGGCGAGGGCGGCTGCGTCGTCGCGTTGCGCGGTCAGCACGGGCAGGTAGGTGGTGGTGGTGTGGAAGCTGGGGCAGTGTTCGCAGATGTTCGCGTAGCTGCACGGGCCTTGGGCGGGGGCGCGTAGGCAGTAGCCGCCGGCGAGGGCGGTTTTGACGGTCGCGGTGGTGCGCCAGTCGTCGCCTGCGCTCGAGGTCGGCTCGCTCGGGGTGGGCAGGGCGCCGATGGTCTGCTTGGCCAGCTCCAGCGCGCGCTCGTACTCGGCACGGACGGTGGTGTCGAACAGGTGCCCGTAACGCAGGCTCATTTCGGCTGACACGTGTCCGAGGATGGCCATCAGTGCTTGCAACGAGACGCCGGCGTTGACCAGGGCGGTGGCGTAGGTGTGTCGGAGCTGATGAGGGGTGACGTGCCCGATGCCGGCGCTCTTCGCGGCGCGGTCGAGCTCCTTGCGCAGCCGGTTCTGTCCGATGCGGTGGCCGTGCGCGGTGAACAGGAAGTCCGCGGGCCGTCCGGTGCGTGGGTGTGGGATCGGCCGTCCGGGGTTGCGTGCGGCGGTGATCCGGTCGATCAGCGCGAGGATCTGGGCGTCGATGGGGACCATCCGTTCGGTGTCGAGCTTGCCCAGGGGCACCTTGAGCCAGGACCCGGAGCCGGGTAGGTCGATGACGGCGTCAAGCTCAAGGTCGAGCAGTTCCCCGATCCGCAGGCCGCAGGCGCGTTGCAGTAGCAGCGCGTCGGCGGCGAGCCGGTGCGGGGAGGCCTCGAGGGCCTCGGTGAGGCGTCGGTCGGCGTCTGGTGGCAGGAACCTCGGTAGGGGTTGGGGCAGTCGCGGGTTGTCGGAGGGGAACATCAGCCGCCGGGTGGGTGCCTCGGGCCAGCCCCACTCGGTGATCTCGGTCAGGAAGTTCGCGACGGCCAGGATCCGTCGTGCCTGCTCCGGGACGGACAGGGTCCCGCCGGCCTTGGTGTTCGCCGCGGTGGTCAGGCTGGCCAGCCAGGGTTCGATGTGCTGGCACCGGTCGAGCGTCGCGGGGGTCGCGTCCGGGTCGGTCCCGGCGAGGTAGGCGCCGAACGCTGCCAGCCTGGTGGCCAGCGAGGAGACGGTGGCGGGACGGCAGGTGACGGACTTGTGCTGCAGGTAGCGCACCAGGATGGCGTGCATCGGCTCCGGCACGTGTGCCAGGCGCCGGGCGAAGGGCCAGCGCTGCTCGAACGGCTCGGGCAGCGCAGGCAGCACACCGTGGTGGTACAGCACGGTCTTGGCGCCGGTGGCGGTGGCCCGGTAGTGCTTCCAGGTGCGCCCGGTCGCGGCCTGCCGTGCGAGGCCGGCGACCGCGAGGGCGTCGAAGTCGTCGTGGACCAGGTCGGTCAGGCGTTTGCCGGTGGCGAACAGCACCCGGGCGATCACCTGGGAGGCCATCGCCGAGGCGACCCGCTGGCTGTACCCGCAGCCGCGGGCGGCGGTGATGAACGCCGCGAGGTCCTGCCCGATGACGGTGCCGGGCACGTCGCGCCAGATCGAGGAGAACTTGCGGTGCACCAGGTACTCCCAGCTCGGGTGGAGCCGTCCGGTGACGAGCAGGAACGTGATGAACGGGCGGGTGCCGCTGTTCGCGGTCAGCTGCACCGCCAGCGGCTCGTGCTCCCAGGCGCGCACCACCGGCCATCGCCGCAGGAACGTCTTGGCCCAGTACGTGAACGCGGTGTTGCCTCGCCCGGTCCGCGCCTGGTGGGCGTGGTACGCGGCGAGTACCTCGGCAGGTGGCTCGTGCTGAGGCTCAACGGTTTTGGCGTTGACGGCTGCGCGCGGCATCGTATTCGGCTTTCACGTGGGTCGGGGCGAGGTGGATGTAACGGGCCGTGGTGTCGACATGCGCGTGCCCGAGCAGCGCCTGCATCACGGCCAGGTCCACCCCGGCCTCGGCCAGCGCGGTCCCGAACGTGTGCCGCAGCGCGTGCGGTGCCCCGGCCGGGACGCCGGAGGTGGCCCGGTGGTAACGGAAGATGGTCCGCAACCCGGCCGGGGTCAGCGGCCGCCCCGTCGTGGGGCCCTTCGCGACGAGGAACAACGCAGACGCGTCGCTGTCCGGGCGCTCGGTCAGCAAGTACGCGTTCAGCACGGCGGCGACGTCCCGGTCGAGGGGGACCCGGCGGTCCTTGCCGCCCTTGCCGTGCACGGTCAGCCAGCGACCGCCGATGTCGACATCGGCGACCTGCAGGGCGAGAACCTCACACGAGCGCAGCCCGCAGTAGAGCATCAGCCCGGCCATGGCCAGGTCCCGGCGGGTGCGTAGCCCGCCGAGCAGGCGGGTCACCTCGCCAGCGTCCAGCCCCCGCGGCAGCCGGCGCGGGGTGCGCACCCGCAGCCGCGAACGCGGCGCGGGCCGCCGCTTGGTGTGGCCGAGCAGCCCGGACCGCTCGCCCTGGGCGAACCACGACGAGGGGCGCCCCTTCGGGATCGGCGACGAGCAGCTGGGATCGCTCATCGCCCGGTACTCGTACAGGCCGGTCACAGCCGCAAGGCGCAGGTTGATCGAGGCCGGCGCGAGCCGGTCAGTCCGGTTGCCGTTCAGGTCCAGCACGTTCGGGCCCGGACGTCCCCGAACCGACTCTTGACGGCACGCTGCGAGGAAGTCGAGCACCTCGCACGTGCCCACCGCTTCCACGCTCAACCCCGACGCGGCGAGCCACCGCGCGAACGCGAGCAGCCCGTACCCGTACGTGCGGACCGTGCGCGGGGAGTAGTTCCGATCAGCCAGATAACCCAGGTACGCATTCATCGCGGACAGCGACCCGCCCACGTCCGGCCCCGTCAGGCGCCACCGCCGCGGATCAGCCGGGTCCACACCGACCACCAGAGCATCCATGCCCTCAGGCCTACTCCCCAGCAGTACCGACTTCCAGCACCCCCACTGCGATTCCGACCACCGCCCGCGTCAGGCAGCCACCCCCCAGGGGTCCGATTGGCCGGTTAACAGGCACGACCCCACGCGCCCCATGGACTGTCGGACTCCTAGGGTCCGGCACAGACCGGTGAAACTCTTCGCCGTGTAGGTGGCAGGCTCAGGGGGTCGTTGCAACACTGGCTTGTGTTATCGACTGTAGCTGGTTGGTGAAGACCTCGGCTGGGGTGCGCCATCCGAGGCTCTTGCGGGGTCTGCCGTTGAGGGTGACCGCGACGGCCTGGATCTCCTCGGCGCTCCAGCGGGTCAGGTCGGTGCCTTTGGGGAAGTATTGCCGCAGTAGCCCGTTGGTGTTCTCGTTGCTCGGCCGCTGCCACGGGGAGTGCGGGTCACAGAAGTAGACCGCGATCCCGGCATCGATCTTGAGCTGGGCGTGCCCGGCCAGCTCACTGCCTTGGTCCCAGGTCAGCGACCGGCGCAGTTGCTCGGGCAAGGTCTCGAGCTGGGCGGTGATCGCGGCGTTGACGGCGACCGCGCCGTGGCCGGCGATGGCCGGACCGTTCTTGACGTACGGTGTGGTCGCGAACCCTTCCATCCGGGGTAGGTGCAGCAGCATCGTGTACCGGCTCGAGCGCTCGACGAGCGTGCCGATCGCGGACTTCTCCAGGCCGATGATCAGGTCGCCTTCCCAGTGCCCGGGCACCGCCCGGTCGGCGGCCTCGGGGGGCCGGGCGGAGATCTTGACATCGTCGGTGACGAAGGAGCGGCCGCTGCGCTTGGTGCGGGCGCGAGGCTCACGCAACGCCCGCCCGGTGCGCAGGCACGCGGTCAGCTCCCGAGCCAGCGCGCCACGGCCCTGAACGTACAGCGACTGGTAGATCGTCTCGTGGCTGACGCGCATGGACTCATCATCGGGAAAGTCGATCTTGAGCCGGCCACTGATCTGTTCCGGGCTCCACGCGCTACCCCAGCGCCGGTCTTGCCGGCGCCCGCGCCGTCGTCCCGCCCACGGCACGTTCGGACCGGCGATCGGGCGCCCCTGCGCGTCGGTGACCGCACCGGACAGCTTGGCTTGCACGTACTGCCGCAACCGCATATTGGTAGCCAGCTTCGCTGGCTTGGGACGCTTGGCCGCCTGCTGCGCCTTCCACTGCGCCACACTCGCCCGGTACCCCCGCTGCCCCGCCCGCGTCGCCGCATTACGCCGCAGTTCCCGCGAGATCGTCGACGGATCCCGACCCAGCCGGCGGGCGATCTCCCGCACCCCATGATCCTGGGCCCGCAAGATCGCGATCTCTTCCCGCTCCGCGAACGACAAGTACCGCCCCGTGGGCTCGCACAAAGTGATCGGTGACATCCCGCCAGCGTGTCGGAACCACCGCGACCCCACCGGCGCCGACACGCCCACCTCGACCGCGGCAGCCTCCGTCGTGACACCCTCAGCGATCAAGCGCCAGAACGCACGCTCCACCGCCCGCGACGGCTCAGGTCGTCCCGGTGAGCGCATCGCCGGCCGCAACGCCCGATCCGCCGCCCACTGCCGACGCGCCCCCACCGGCCGCTGCGGCCACGACTTCCTCGAACTCGACACCACACACCTCCATCATCAAGGTGTTGCGACGACCACTGGAATCCGCCGGTCGAGCCGCGGTCAGAGTGGAAAATGACCCGCTCTGATTCCTCCTCCTTCCAGATCGCCTCTTTGCCGCCGCGGACGGTTACGGCCATGGTGATCGCGGCCTTGGCCAGCTCCGCGTTCGGGTGC
>Ga0209572_1001215_pt1 | contig 20571 bp, 5 predicted proteins | sample EBPBio232012_DNA_FD_185867 | JGI IMG/M metagenome (GOLD analysis project Ga0209572, IMG submission 185867) | Wastewater treatment Type I Accumulibacter community from EBPR Bioreactor in Madison, WI, USA - Reactor 1_1/23/2012_ DNA (SPAdes)... | ecosystem: Engineered > Bioreactor > EBPR >...
TTTCACCTCAGTCAAAATCGTAACAAAATCTTTGTCACTACTAATCACATTCATTATTCCCAATCTGTATTCAAAGTAATACCATGTACCAGGGTCTAGTTCTAAGTAAACCCTCAGAACATCAGCACCACGCTTCTTCTCTATCTCTATCTTGCCTTTTACGTAACGGAAGAGTTGCTTTTTATCCATACTGGCAATACCTATAGGACCAACGCTTTGGAATGTTTCATCTGTTGGATTCCACATCCATTTCACGTCTGCAAAATAAAATGCACTTTCAAGTTCATCAGGGAGACGCTTAATCTGTCCACTAAGATTGAGTTCTGAAATCAACTTGTCCGATTTCTCCACCCCTAATAACTCTACCAACCCTTTTTCATACTTCGTTTTGGAAACGTCAACAGGAGTCAAATTAGGCCACTTTTCTATTTGTTCACTTATTCGTTTTAGCCCATTATCTTCCATTGGAAAATCTAGCAACAGAGAACCCTGCATTAGAAGTTCGCTCGATGCAGCTTTATACTTTACATCTCCTATGTTGGTCATTTTAACCATTCCATAGTTCACACTGAAATCAATTCTTCCATCACCCACCAATTCACAGTCTTTGGTATTTAATGTCACGAGATTACCGGCCAATTTAGATTGTTTGATTTTCTCTTTGGAGCCAATCAAATAGCGTGAAGTGTTTTTATCGTAATACAAGAAACCAACTGCTGATATTAGGGCCACGTCCTTATGTTCAATCACATCACTTAAGAAGGTAGGATAGATGCTAAACGGACTATCATTAGTTACAATTACACCGATACCTAATCTGGTCATCTCCATATCGCGCAATGCGGTATCCACGGGAATATATATGTCCTCGGGGTTTATCTCTGCACTGAATTTGAAGAATGTTCTGTCTATCCTTTCACAATTGTGAAGCAGACGAACACCTCCGTCAAAAGATAAATTCTTGTTACTTGCAGCCATACTGAAATCTCCATAGTACTCATAAGCCGGTGACAAGAAAAACTGATCTGACTCTGCTATCTTACCATTTGCCTTTGTCTGGAATGTACTGTCCACCCTAATGGTTGAAAGATGTATGACTTGCTGCTTTTTGTTTTCATCTATATAAGCATAATCACCCTCTCCACCGTATTTTTTTCTTCCTTCAATTTTCAGATTAGCATTGAATATCTTGTGATATTGAGTAACATAGTTACTGAGAATTTGTGCTTTAACCAGCGGTCGCATATCCGCATACTTTTCAATCACCACTTTGCCGCTATCGGGTGTTACTTTAGAATCCGCCACTATAATGTATTCGATTTTCTGACAAGTAATCATGCTCTTTTTCAAATCATACTTCGCTTTTGTAGATAAGAAGTTGAGCGAGTCTTGGCCTTCAGCAACGGAGAAGAAATTAGATTTCTTCATCTCGTCATTGGTATCAATTACTAAGTCATCACCTTTTGAACGCGATGAGGACAATTCCATTTCATCTTTATCCATGAACCACGTAAATTGATCCATAAAGCAGATGTATTGGTTGGATGGGAAATCAATTTTAGTCTCTCCCCCATTACTCTTGAAGTTACCTAGTCGCTTATCAAAATCAATTGCCGCATTTACGTTGTCCGTCTTAAATGCCAAAGCACCGTCCACTGTCGCTGCGGTACCTGCTAGTTGGAACGATGATGTATCAGCTAGAATTTTTCTTCGTTTGTATTCAAAATCCTTAGAGCTCAAAGTTGCTCCACTGAACTTCATGTCGCCTGTTCCTCGCATTCCTTTTGGTTTCAAATGAAGCGTACCGGCAAGTGTGGCTTCGTTTTCAAAAAAGTCAATAGCCTTGGTTAAACTTGTTATATCAAGCTGATCTCGTTTAGCGAAGAAGGCTAAATCCGTGCTGTCGCATTTCGCCTTCGGAATCTCAACGGTTCCACTTTGCTCCTTGTTGGCGAATGTTCGCGTTCGCCCTAACATAGAATCCGGTAAGAAGGTAAATTCATCAGACGAAGCCGTTGCGGTAAGATAATTGAAATCACCACCCCCTTTCAAACCGGAGTGGTCTAATTTCAAATCAGCAGTAACCTTTGCTTTACCACTATAGGCCGAAAGCCCTGCAGCTCCAGTACTCTTCGTAAATCCTAATGAATTATCTTCCATTAGCACCAATGGCTCTTCAATATCAGGAAAAATTCCTCCACTAACCAAAGTTCCGTTGAATTTTAAATCTTCCTTCTTGAAGTTGTCCAGCGAGTCAATGATGAATGGTTTTACTTGATAATAGAAATTGTCCTTCTTGTACACACCTTTTTGTATCAATGGATTCTCCCAGTTCACATAAGAGGTCTTCGTACACTCAAAAATTGGGTATTGAGGATATTTCTTACTGTGATAGCCGCTTTTATTCGTTGGCGCATCAATTTTTACATTACCTGCTATATCACGCAAGACACTCTTTACTCTGATTTTAGGAATACGCCCAAACTCATCCGGCTTGGCATCTGGTGCATCAATATATATACGGCAAGAATCTACTTTCAACAAATCAAGCTGGAACTTCTCATAAGAGAAAGCATATTCACTACCCATAAATTCAAAATTTCCAGCAAAAACTCTTCCTCCAAAAGTGAAGTCGCGGTTTTTCTTTACTACTAATTCTCCCTTCTCCGGAATGATGTTTACTTGCTGCGAATCGCTAAGGATAAAATTCTCAACACCCTTCAGACTTAAATCATAATTCAACAAACTCAGCTGTGCATTAGAACCATCCTTCACTTCACTGCTAAACTGAATAACATCATAGTCACGCTTACCTACATTATTCTCAACGTACCAATAAAGTTTTGGTCGAACTTTTACATAGTGCGTGTTTAGGTCATATTCAACAAAGCCTTTATTGTTCAGATCAATAAGAACCGCATGCCATTGTTCTTCACTCATTCGATGAAAACGAGCTAAGTCCTTTGCATAAAATTCATCTGATTTAATGGAGGTAGCATAAGCTCTCACTTCCTGCAACGGATTATTTGAGCTTAAGCCCATCATAGACTCAAAGCGTTTTTTCTTAAAGAAGGTGTTGGATTCAAATGCTGCATAGTGTTGAGAGCCTCCTTGTGTGGCACCCATTTTTATTAATGGGTCATCAATGTTCCAACTCAACGATTCAAAATACATATCTACGTTATGATAAGTATTGTTGAAAGGAGCTTTTGATATTCCTTCTTCGCTTCGCATTAAGTTAAGCGTTCTTGTCTTTCTATCAAACGATAAACCAACGTCAGGATGCGAAATAGTATCCTTATCGATATGAATAATTATCGCAGAATGTGGAGAAGAAATACGGTCGGGCTTTATATCAAACTCAAGTCCTGAGGCAATAAGAAATGGTTTCGACTCGCGGTAAAACGTAAGCAGCGCAGGCTCTTCCACCGTTCCTGTGCCAATGAGCTTGGTTCCTGCCATAGTGAAACCACCATCATAATCTAAACCTTTTACTACATTTTGAATCTTCAGTCGTTTGTAGTAAGATTCAAATTTGGGATAGGTCGCAGTTTCTTCCGTTTTACCGGCAATGATTTTATCGGTCAATTGACCGAGCAACGGTTTGTCGAAAAATTCATTGTAGAACATCACTGAATCAATCACATAACTGCTTCCCTTGGTCTTGATCTGATAATCACCAAATTCAGCATAGGTCTTGGTGGGGTCTAATCCTGAGCGTGTCCATTTCACCTTTCCTTTTTCTCCAACAAAGCGGTCACTGGTGATGAAATAGGTTCCCTTTGAATCATAAATAACCGTGCTATCACCCTTTTCAAAACATTTCAAATCGAGGTTTTGAAATTGAATACTTGGAACTGAATCATAAATGAATTGATAGGCATTAGAGCTACTTACCCATTGCAAAGTTGTGCTCTTATAAAAAGTTCTGTCTTCAAAAAGTCCCGCTGAAGAGGCAAGAAAATCCGGAACGTATTTTTTGTTCTTCTTATCCGCAATCATTTTACCCAACACAGTATTCCATTGAATAAAATCTTCATCCGATTTTCCTGACTTTTTAAAGTGGATCAAAGAAAAAATGTATTGTTCAAACTCAGGAAAAACTTTGTTTTTATTCTTGAGCATCATATCCAAGCTTTCAAAAATGATGGCTTGCTGTTTCAAAGAGTATGGATTTTTTTCAATCCAAAAAGATTTGAAATCCCTATCAATAAACTCCTTCCCAGAGCCCTTTCTAGCATCATCAAATAACTTCGACAATTCGATAATGAACTTTTCATCCTCGCGCGTAAATGTTTCAATGCGCTGCTGGGCAGAAAGACTAATTCCGCTGCAAATCAAAAAAATAATTCCAAATAAATATCCTTTCATGACGAATGTTGCACATGCAGATTTGTTGCCAAAAACAATTCTAACTGATATTTTTAGTCCAAATTGTAGTTGCGCGCAAAGTTTTTAAACAATTACAATTGTTAAAGTGCATTGTCAATAAATGCAGAAAGCCACATAATTTGTGGCTTTCCTGAATTTGTTTGGGTAATTTGTTTAGACATGCCCACAATGCTTTAACCAATCTCGCAGCTTGACTCTATCATCTGCCACCAACTGGCGCATGGCCTTGCGGAGTTCTCTTCGGAAGAGCATGGTGTCAAACGTGACGTTGCCCAACACGGCTTTGTAATACTCCAACATACACTATTTAAAATTAGGTTAGGTTCTCTCCTATTTACGGAGAATTGTTAGAACTCATGCCTGATCTTAAATGCGTTCTTAATGCATTCAATAAAATCATTTGGAAATATTAAACTAGTTTTCAATTGTTGACTTTTAACGCCACCCACCTCAAGTAGGTTTCAACAACCATAAAAAAATTGCTGAAATCCTTATCCCCGTAGACAAAAAAAAGACCGCCTCATTGTGAGACGGTCTTTTAAATATATCAAATACAATATTTGTTACTCAACTATCATCTTAATTGTAGAACGAGTATTCGATCCGAAAGTATTTACCAAGTAAACACCGGCTGCGAATTGCTCGGTAACATTGTAACGTTTTACATTTTTCAAACCATCACGCGTAAATACTACTTCACCAATAAGGTTAGTAATTTCTATGCGATGGATATCATCATTTGATGTTATAACGAACTGCCCATTGGATGGGTTAGGATAAACTGAGAAAACCTGCGAAGCGGTTAACTCGTCCACAGAAACTTGTGCTTTACGGGTAACTCCAAGACAGAAGTTACCGGAAGAAACCGGAGCTCCCGGATTCCAAGAATTATTATCAAAACCATCAACCATTACGTAATAGGTTGTGCCAGCAGTAGTTTGAAGGGTTACTCTGGCATTATAAACATTGTTTTGAAGATCGATATCCTCTCCACAACCAACAAGAGTAAGATTAGAACAGGAACCTGTATATATTGCCATTTGAGTATCATCCCATGGTTCTAGACCCTCATCACCATCACAGTCGGTTGTTTCAATAGCATATATATTGCCGTCACCTGTAAATGAGAACCACACTGAATTATTCAAAACAGGCGCTGCTGTTCCAATAACATCTTCAAAGCAAGGATACATGGTTGCGAACGTAAGCGCAGCTTCACCAGTCGCATCTACATTAGTATAAACAGTAGAATTATTCATTACGTCCATTGCACCTCCTAAAAGATTGCTAATGCTCAATGCGTCAACACACATATCGTTTTCAGGGCCGGTTGGCTCGCAAGGATTGCCCGGCAAGGCAAGCGCGCACATCATGCGTGGTGCGGCATAAGCGATAATGGTGTCGCAGAATGATTTGGCTTTGGCAATTGCCAATGCCAACTCTGCGTCTTCATCAAGGTTGGGATCGTTGTCCACATTCATATCCGGATTAGTTTGAACTCCTGCAGCATGGTTAGGGTTGTTAGGATTCCACCACTCCCAAGGTGCGGAATCATACGGCTGTGTAGCCGGGCGATTAAGCGGATACAAACCAAAATAACCATCGTTGTTCGCATTGGCTTGTTGAGTATAAACATCGTTTGCATTATCTGCCGCCTCAAACACCTCGTTCAAACCTAACTCATTCGCTATGCGCTGTGCACCATAGCTACCGCTTACCTCAACAACATTTAGTTCTAACACAGGTACTACTACAGTTCCTAGGTTATAGGGCGCGAATGGGTCCGTTGGAGAATGAAAAGAAACCATCGGAATATCACCTGCTGTAACCCAAGAGCTATCACCCAATGCCCCCCCCATATTTACCATCATTGAAAAATCAGAAGAATAACCAGAATGATTGACATAGCAAAGCGTATCACCATCATTAGGGTTTATTCCAAAAGATGTTCCATCAGGATTTCCATTTATAGATTCAATTACCATTGGGATTGGATTCGGAAAACCATCGGGCTGATGGAAAAATTTAGGAATCAAAATGTCATTGTAGGAATTGATAGTTGATGATGCAAAGGCTATATAACCGCCAGTTCCCTGACCCCAAATAACAAATTTGTCGGGGTCAATACCGTAAGGATTACCATCAACTGCAACGCTTTTTCGGAAGAAGCGCGCAGCAGTGCGGCTATCCTGCACACCGCGATAAGCAGCATTAATCAAAGAATACACGCGCTCGGGCTGAGTTGGTGCAATAGGATTCCATCCAAGACGGTAATCACAAGATGCCACAACATAACCCATGCGTGCCAAACGCGAACACAATTCAACGGTGGCAGAATCACTCTTGGTTCCGGTCGGGCCTCCATTTTGCGGATGAGGAAGGAAGTTGCCGGTATGAAAATAAAGCACTAACGGACGTTCCGTTTCAGTATCGCCTGAGGGCTCGTAGATATCAAGTAAAAGCGGTTGAGGAATTGCTTCTCCTAACGTAGAATACATAATTACGGTGGCATTTACACCATAAGTAACATTTGCTGTCACCTCTACCTCATCAAATATCTCTGTGAGATATCGCTGTGATAAAAGTGAGCTACAAGGCATCATTGCAAGAGCAAGGAATAACGTAGATAATTTTTTCATAGTCATTTATTTTGTTTTTACTTATTACAATATTAGTCAATCCCCCGTTTTGGCAGGAATTATTTTTTCATCCATTCGTAAAGTACAGTTACGTAAGCCATTCTTCCAATCATTGGCCCTCCGTAGGCCTCAATATGACGATTGTCTAAGAGATTTGAACATCCGATTTTAAAATTAAGATTGGCTTTTACCCAAGTGTAATTGACTTGGGCGTCAATAATATCAAACTTTGGAACCGGTCCAGTAAATTGTGGCGAGCCCTCCCAAAAATAATTGTCCACCCATTTGTAATTCACGCCATATCCCCAAGAGTTACCCGATTTGGATTTAAGTATTTCTCGGGCATTAAAACCAAAATTATACTTGTGCAGTGGAGTATTGAACGCAGGAATAATTTCATCACTCTCATCTGCCACAGCCAATTTATTATAGGAGTAATTGGCCGTAAAAGCATGGGTCTTATAGAAATAATAACTCACTCCAAGATTTAAACCTCTTGTGATAACTTGACTTTGAGCGTTAGCTGAATAGCGATAAGGCTGTATGGTGCCATAATTAATAACACCATCAATAAACTCAGCCTTTATCCCAATTTGGTAACCGATGAAATTGTTATACCAAGTATTGTAAATCGAAAAATCCGTAAAAATTTTCTCAAAAAAGGTTCCTCGGTAACCTACTTCTATAGTTCTTGCTTGTTCTGGTTTGATTGCATCAAGATCAAAATAAGTCAAATCATCCGGGTCTTGAGTACTGCGCCATTTCATAAACGAATCCACAGTAATTAAACTATCAACTCCTTCAAGATTACCCCTGAGAATCGCGGGGCCTACATTTAAGTTGAGGTACTGGTCGGTGAGTGTTGGATTACGCAAGGCACTAGAAAATGATGCTCTTATGTAGTGATCTTTGACAGGAGAATAAACCAAGGAAAGTGCCGGTGAAAAGAGTCCTTCAAAATTTACGTTCTTATCAAAGCGAACCGTAGCGTTCACCGTCAATTTATCTTCCAAAAATTTCTTTTCTATACCGGCATAAAGACCAAACTCCCAATTAGTAATTCTTCTTCCATTGGTGTCAACGAAGATGGTTCCATCTGAATTGGGGCGATAAATACGCGTATTGCCTCCTACCCTTATCTCGTCTATCTGAAAAAGATTCCAGCGATACTCGCCCTGCATGTGGTATAGTGCTGAACGGTCATAGAATCGCGTACCACCTTCACCTTCGTTATTTTTCGCAGCGGTGATTCTATCAAAGGATTCGTTGAACGCTTGACTTCCTGGTTGATAAAATCCTATTACATTATTAGTATGTTGCTCTGCCATAGAGTGCCATAACACTAATGAATCATGGTATTGTGCCATCCAATTATTATACACTCCATAATCATAATAAAACAAATCAAATGGAGGATTGACAGGATTCGGGTTTGGTGTGAAATTAGTCGGGTAATTTAGTGCCGTTAGTTTTGGCCCTATTTTACTATTCCAGTAAGTTGTATATACGTTTGACCAATCATCTTGAGCAGCCGATTCATCACGCAACCGCAAAGCCGTAAAATACGGGTCATAGCTTCTACCTGCATTTTCCGTGGTAGCATAAACCCTGAAGAAGTACTTATTCTTTTTCTTTAGCTCAATCTTACCTTGCATAAACTGAATATCGCGAAGACTGAACCGATTGTCCCCTTGATAGACGGTAGTACCCTGACCATAGTTTCCTTGTAAAATCAACTCTGGCGAATCATAATCCATATCGGGCTTCAATCTCCAGTGAATTGCAGCATTCGTTTTGAAGTTCTTTGTGTTATAATCAACCAAGTCTTTTTCTTTGTAGCCTGTTCTATAAAACGTAGTAAGCGCCTTACTACTCCAAGGAGGATATGTAGAGAAATCATTACCTGCAAAAAACTCGTCACCATAAATATTTACCGCATCAAAACGGCCCGGGTTATCAGCCCCATCAGGTGAACCATAAATGGGTGTATAATTAGTTGCTTCCCAATCATAAGCTTTCAAATAGTAAAGATTAATCTTATAGGCCAAATAAGGTTTGCCATTTTTGTTCTTAAAAACATCAGCCCATCTTACGCTTGGATTAACTAGATTTCTCTCTGCGATTTTGAGTGAGGCAGACAGTCCCGGAGTAAAAAAGGGATCTTTGGTCTCCATGTTAATCACTCCGTTAAATGCCCCTGGCCCATAAAAAGCACTGCTTGCGCCCTGAATAATATCTACACTTTTTACGTCCAAGTCCGGTGCACCAAGAAAGTTTCCAAGCGAGAAATTCAATCCGGGCGATTGGTTATCCACTCCGTCAATCAATTGAAGAACTCGAACAGGAGAAGTGCTATTGAAGCCTCTCGTATTTATCACGCGGAAAGCAAGACTTGCCGAAGCCATGTCAACACCTTTCAAAGCAGCCAATCCTTCGTAGAAATTACCCGTAGGCACTTCTTTGATAGCAATGGCGTCCATGCTTTCTACAGTGAGCGGATTCTTTTTCTGCTTTTCTAGAATCCGATCTTCTATCACCTCCACCTCACCGGTGACATTATTATCCAAGAGTAATTTTACTTCCAGTTTACTAGTAGCTGAACTTACCAAAATCTCTTGCTGAACATAACCCACCAGCCCAACGACCAGCGTCACGGGTAGGTTCTCTACCTTGAGAGTGAAGTCACCGTCAAAGTCAGTAACGATCCCATTTCCTGTTCCCTTTTCCCCGATAACCACGGCAAAAAGTGGCTCACCGGTAGCTCCATCCACGACATGGCCTTTTAGGGTTATTTGCGAAAAGAGATCGCTAGAAAATAGCAAGGCTGAGCTTAACAACAATAATCTGATAAACGTCATCGGGCTGATTGAACCTGTTTTTAGCGAATGTAAAAGAATCACTACCAAAATTTGTTATGCCTACATATTATTTTATACGAGTAGTTATGAACGAAAAGACCCCGAGAAAAATTCTCGGGGTCTTTTCAATTCAATTGTCTTACAAAGTCGCTTTCATTTCTTAAGCAACTTTTAAGGATATTATCTCACAATCTGAATGCGTTCAATATCGCTTTCTGATTTAGAGTTCAAGCGCATCATGTAGATACCTGCTTGAAGAGCATTTGCGTTGAAGTCTACTTTGTAAACTACACCACCTTCAACATCGCTGTTGAATAGATCAGCTACAACACGACCGGTCATATCCAATACTTGCAATGACAATCTCTCATCTTGTTTGCTAGCAAACGTGATTTGAGACATGTTGCTTGTTGGGTTTGGAGCCATGTTAACGATAGCGATTTGTTGGTCATCATTTACCGGCATGGTTACAACATCACCACCGTTGAAGTCATTGCTAAGATCACGGTAAGAGATAACTTGACACCAAGACACTGGATTACCAGAGCAGTCTTCAGCATACCAGCAGCGCTCTAAGTCGTAGTCGATACAGCAGTCGATCTCGAATGCAAAGTCACCAGCACCAGCAGCCATACCGCTGAATACAGGCTCATTGTTCACCAAGAATGTACCGTGGTATGTGAACCAACCACCGAATCCGTTTTCAGCATTGTAGTTATTTGCACCAACACCATACTGGAATCCGAAGTAGTTATTTGAAGGAGCGTGTGTCAAATTGATTTGAGAACCCGCGTAAGAACCCCAACCGGTTAACTCATAACCGCTGGTGTTTTGAAGCAAGTAGTAAATCCAATCTTCATGATTAGCACCGATGCCACCACAATCTCCTTTGAAGCCTGTTGGGAAGCTTTGAGAGCTCCAACCTGCCCAATCCAATTCACTTTCGAACGTCACCGAGAAGTTGAATCCACCAGTTGCATCAGCAGCGTTTACTAACTGACCAGTAATGGTAAGAGTACCATCACCGTTGTTAGTGAATGTACCACTATTCTCAACCAATTGGTACCATTTGTATGCATTCGGCATAGCGAACAGAGCCATAGCCCAGTCGTATGGATACACACATGGATTATCAGCTGGACGAACAGGAGTTTTCAATTGACAAGCTGGAGTTGCACCAACCTCTGGACAATCACCACTCAAGCACTCAGTAGTGTATGTTACATTCACCAATTCATCGCAATTATCCATCGCGGTAATTGATGGAGCTTCAGGAAGCTCAGTTCCGCAATCAATAACCAAATCAGAAGGATACTCACTCAATTCAGGAGCTGTGTTGTCTTGAATAGTAATGTAATAAGACAATGAATCTGAATTCCAACATTCGTCAGTTGCCCAGTAAATTACTTGCCATACTCCATTTCCGCAATCGTCAAACGAAAGTGGAACAATTGTAGGAACAACAGTAGCTTCACCACAATTATCAGTAGCAGTTACAGTTTGAGGAGCATAAGCTTCCCAATCGATACATTCGTAAGACTCATCTGCAGGATCGTTATCAAATGTTGGAGCCTCGTTATCATAAATGTAGTATGATACAGAAACCTCTTCACTTGTGTTACCGCATTCGTCATAAGCCCAGAAGGTACGAACAAGTACATAGCTGTTTGGACATTGGCCTGGTATCATTGTTTCATCATAATCCACCGTAGCCTCACTGCACAAGTCAGTAGCTGTTGGCAACACTACAGGGACAATCTCATCACAAGAATACTCATTTGACGAAGGAATGTTTTCCAATACCGGAGCCACTGTATCTACGTGGTGAACAGTGTAAGATACTGAACTTTCGTTACCGCAGTTGTCAATGGCAGTGTAGGTATATACTTCAGTGTATTCACCAGGGCACTCACCAGGAGTTGAGCTATAAGAAGGAATCACTTCAACATCCTCATCGCAGTTGTCAGTAGCTGTAGGAACAGCAAAGTCCACTACTACGTTACATGCAACAGTTGTTTCAGAATCTTCTGAATTAATGATTGGATCTGTAGTATCAACAACTGTAATAGTTTGATTAACCGTTGTTGCGTTATCACAATGGTCAATGGCAATCCATATATAGTTGTATGTGGTAACACAACCATCAGTTTCAACAAATACATCAGGTAGAAGAGTCAACTCATCATCACAATTATCTGTGAAAGTAACATTGGCCGGAGACCACTCAGAGCCACACTCAACAGTCATATCCTCAGGATCCATACTCGCAACAGGAGCTGTCTCGTCAGTCAATGTGATGAATTGAACGAACTCAGACCAATTTTGACAATTGTCATATGCTCGGTAAGTACGAATCAATTTACCAGCGCAAGAACCGCTAACAGGAATGTCTTCACCCCAAATAACGATTTCAACATCGGTATCACAGTTATCCGTAGCTACGATTGACTCATGAATCTCTGCTGAAATGTTGTCGCATGGCATTTCTACATCCGTTTCACCTTCAATAACTGGAGCCGTAGTATCTATGATAGTAATGTATTGAGAAGCATAGTTCATATTTTCACACTCGTCAACCGCAGTCCATGTTCTAACAAGAACAGAGTAGCAATCACCCTGAGTGTACCACTCATCGTCAACTGTAACAGTTACTTCACCACAATTATCAGTAGCAGTAGCCGCATCAGTTGGAAGCGCATCACTGCACTCGATTGTTACATCAGCAGGTACGAAATCAAACTCTGGTGCTTCGTTGTCATAAACCCAATAAATAACTAAGGCAGTTGCTTCGTTACCACAATCGTCCACAGCGGTATATGTACGCTCAATAGAGTACGACTGAGGGCATGAACCAGGCACCATTACATCATTGTAAGTCAAATCAACATCTTCATCACAAGTATCAGATGCAGTAGCCTCACCGTAAACGATGTCTTCATCACAGCTAAACTCTCCACCATTTGGAGCAACAATTATTGGATCGGTAGTATCAATAATTGTAACTACTAAATCAACCATTGTTGTATTATCACAATTATCAGTAGCTGACCACCAATATGTAATTGTTACTGTGCAACCATCAGTAGATTCACTGCTACCACTGTCCAAAGTCAACTCGTCATCGCAATTGTCTTCGAAAGTTGGCGGGGTGAAATCCCAAAATTGACCGCACTCTACAGTAAAGTCAGCTGGCTCAGAATAAACAACAGGATCTGTTGTATCTGTAACAGTTATTACTTGGTCAACTGTAGTTACGTTGTTACAATGGTCAGTAGCAGACCAAGTGTATGTGTAAACATAAGTACAGCCATCTTGTTCCAAGTTAACACTAGAAATCAAGTCAAGCTCTTCATCACAATTGTCTGTGAAAGTAATATCCGCTGGAGCCCACATCTCATCACACTCGTAAGTCATATCTTCAGGCTCCATATTAGCAACCGGATCAATGTTGTCTGTCAAGTGAATAATTTGTACGAACTCTGGTGAAGCATTTCCGCAAACATCAGTAGCCACATAATGGCGGATAATAGTACCCGCACATGAACCAGATACGTGCTCGTCCGAAACGATTTCTATTTCATATTCATTACAATTATCTGTAGCTGTAACGAAAATTCCATCAGACTCTCCACATGGACGTTCAATTTCCAATTCACCCGCAATTACAGGAGCTGTAGTATCTTCAATAGAATAGTATTGATAGAAATTAGAAGAATTATCACATTCATCTGTAGCAGTCCAAACACGTGTAAATCCGCTGTAGCAACCTTGAGTCCAATGATTAGTATCTGCATAAGCATACTCAATCAATTCGCTACAGTTGTCAGATGCAACAGGTTGGTTGGTTGGTATTACCTCATCGCATTCATAGTTGAATTCGTTTTGGTTATCCTCACCAAATACAGGAGCAGTTTCATCAATGACAGTTATAGTTTGCGTTTCTACAACTTGATTACCGCAGTCATCAAATGCTCTGAATACACGATAGATAACTCGCTCATTTGGACAATCACCAGGAACTTCCGTTGGTTCGTAAAGAACGTCAACAGATTCATCACAATTGTCATAAGCATTAGGATAAACAACAGCAGGTAATTCGTCTTCACAGCTAATGGTCATATCAGCAGGGAAATTGTAGAAATAAGGATCTGTTGTGTCTTCGATGGTTACAGTTGTGGTGGAAGTTACAGAATTATCGCAATGGTCAGTAGCGGTCCAAGAATAAACTACCCAAGTCGTACAACCATCTGTTGATGAAGTAACTTCATCAGTAATGTCCAATTCTTCGTCACAGTTATCATCAAATACAGGAGCAGTAACGCCATATTCTGTGCCACACTCAACCGTAAAGTCTTCTGTTTCGCTAACGATAATTGGATCAACTTCATCAGTCAAGTGAATGATTTGTACAAATTCCTCAGATGCGTTTCCACAAACATCTGTTGCCACATAGTGACGGATGATTGTACCAGCGCAAGAACCTGAAACGTGCTCATCAGCAACGATTTCGATTTCGTATTCATTACAGTTATCTGTAGCTGTTACGAAAATACCTGCGTAGTCATCACATGGACGAGACATTTCCAACTCACCAGCAATTACAGGAGCAGTTGTATCTTGAATAGTGTAATACTGATACAGCATTGAAGAATTACCGCACTCATCTGTAGCAGTCCAAACACGTGTAAATCCGCTATAACAACCTTGAGTCCAGTGATTGGTATCTGCATAAGCATACTCAATCAACTCGCTGCAGTTGTCTGTTGCAGTTGGTTCGTTCGTTGGAACAACCTCATCACACTCATAAGTGAACTCGCTAACTGACTCATCAAATACTGGAGCTGTAATATCAACAACTGTAATTGTTTGAGTTTGTGGTTCAGAATAATTTTCACACTCATCTACAGCCACAAAAGTGCGTGTAATTGTGTAGTTATTTGGGCAAGTACCCGGAATCATCTCTTGCTCAACCGAAATCGTTACTTCACCGCAATTGTCTTCAGCAGAGGCATCTTCAAATAACAACTCATCTTCACAATTAGCCGTGTAATCAGCAGGGATAGTCAAAACTGGAGCAGTAGTATCAACAACATGAACTGTTTGAGTTGCAGTCGCTGTGTTACCACAATAGTCTGTAGCTGTCCATGTACGAACGATATCAAATGCTTGTGGGCAACCGTCAACATCTACAACTTCTTCGTCATAGGTGTATTCAATTGGAAGCAAACATTCCAAGTAGAAATGATAACCACAATTGTCTATTGCATAAACACCACCGTCATCAAAATAATTACCATCTTCGCCAAGACTTACATCAGAACACTCGATAGATTCTTCAGCCGGAACATTTTGGAACTCAGGAGCTGTATGGTCTTGAATAGCAATGAAATGCTCTGCAGTAGTTACATTACCGCATTCATCAACTGCTTCATAAATTCTATAGTGCATACCTAGGCAACCACCGGCCAAGTAACATTCGTAAATAAGTGTAACCTCAACGTCTCCACAGTTATCTGTAGCTGTTAAAGCTGCAACTTCTTCATCACATTCAGCATGAATGTAGATTTGATAAGGGTCAAATACCGGAGCTGTAGTATCATCAACATTTATATATTGAGTGAAAGACGCAGTGTTTTGACAATTATCAATGGCAGTCCAATTACGAATAATTGTGTAATTGCTTGGGCAATCTCCTTCTTCAATTGTTTCCGTATAAGATACGGTCACTTCTTGATCGCAGTTATCTGTAACCGTCACCACTGGAGCTTCAGGAACATCCGTACATTCAACTGAAATCTCTTCAGACTCAGGAAGACCGGAAAGTACAGGAGCAGTAGTATCTACTATAGTGATTACTTGCACGCAAGGTTGGATATTACCGCATTCGTCAGTAGCCGCCCAAGTGCGAGTAATTGTACGGTAGCAATTGCTAACTACTTCTTCTTCCTCACCAAGGAATTGAACCGTTACATCGCCAACACAATTATCTACTGCTTGAACATTCTCTGCAATTGCCGGAATCGGGTCATTACACTGAATTGTTGAACTTTCTGGGCAATTGATGAAAGTAGGCGCGGTTGTATCATGAACATCAATTACTTGCTCTACAACAGTTTGATTGTTGCAGCCGTCAATTGAACGATAGAAACGAGAATAAGAAGTGCTGTTCAAGCATTCCAAATCGTCAAAATCTTGACAGTTGGTCATGTCAACGTTCAAATCACCATGATGGCAACAAATTTCGCTACCACCTAATGTACCGGTATATGTAAAGCTACCGTAAAGACCATTGTTACAGTTTCTGTTATTGGCACCTTGACCAGCTTGGAAACCGAAGTAATAACTCGCTGGAGAATGAGAAAGATAAAGAATATCACCTGTCAATGAACCTGCACCAGTTAAGGTAGAGAAGCCATTAACCAATTCCCAATAATTCCAGTCGATATATTGACCTGATGTAGCACAACCAAGATCATCTCTATAGCCTCTTCCCATACCGGACCAAGTAGCCCAGTCAGCTTTGTTTTGTAACCAGAGACTAACAACGAATTGTTGAGCTGGATCTGAAGCATTATGAACCGTGCCATGAATGTGCGCAGTGCCATCAGCGTATTGGTCTAAGTAGCCACAACCATCAAACACCCAGTTTGCGCTGTTAAAGCAGCACCCTTGAGATGAAAGAAGTGGAAGCCAAATTGACCAGTCAGAACCAGGACCATAGGCGGTTGACAAGCAACAACGAGAAATCATCTCGCCTGTTTGGCTTGTAAACACTTGCACAGGCGAAGCTGATCCGCAAGCATCCACTGCAGTAGCAGCATCAGGGGCAGGAACATCATCAATACACTGCACACTGATTTCCGGAGTAACTCCCGAAATTACAGGACCTTCGGTGTCAACCACGGTAATTGTTTGAACTGACAGAGCCCACACAATGTCACCAATGGTTACAGTCCAAGTTCTAGAAATAACTGTAGTGCATCCATCTGAAGAAATCTCTTCATCGATTGGTGCAACAGAAATTTCACCACAATCATTAAAGTTGATTGATGGATAGCCAACCAAATCATAGTTGTTAAGGTCGCTTCCACATTCAACAGAAATGTCACTTGGTCCTTCAATACTCACCTCAGGAAGGCATTGAGCATTCGAAGATCCAATACTAAAGATAACAAGCAGGAAGGCAATAGATAATGCCTTTAAGTTAGAAGTTAACGCACTGCGCCAACAGTACGTATCACTAATAAACTTGAGAGAACGTAGTTGTCTACTCATGTTAAAAGAGTTTTTGGTTATTAAATAAAAATTGTTTTGCGGTTAATGCATGCTACGCGGCAAATGTACACGTATTAATCATTCTTCATAAAAAAAAATCAAATCATCGAACTTTTTTTTCGCCTTGTCGCATTTTTAACTGTTTTCATCTATAAAAAGCACTTTATCTGATTGAGCTTAATTTCAATCAATTAAGGCAATTTATTAACAAGAAGACTGTAACAAAGTCGATAAGTTGGCTTTCTCTGAAATATATTTTTTTGTTTCAAATTCATTTGACCTACAATTATTTGCGATGTAAATAGTACGAAATACTAGAATAAATTTTAATCAGCTATTGAGCCTTCAAAAAACCGATTACATTTGCGCCCGCTAAAAAAGGTGCCATAGCTCAGTTGGTAGAGCAAAGGACTGAAAATCCTTGTGTCGCTGGTTCGATTCCAGCTGGCACCACAAACAAAAAGCCGTTCAATACAAATGAGCGGCTTTTTGTTTTATTTCTAATTTGGTCTCCGATGAATAGTTCATTCTCAAAATCAATCGTCTTTCAAAACTTTGAAGAACTTATTGCCCAAATCGGTCTTTCGGCTAAGGACCGACAAGTATTCATATTGACTGATACAACTGTTAATGAATTATGGGTATCCCGAATAGTTGCGGCAAGACCTGAATTGGAGAAGGCTGAAATATTAGAAGTAGAGCCAGGAGAAGATTCTAAATCTATAGAAGTCTGCAATCAATTATGGAATCACTTGTTGGAATGTAATGCGGACAGAAATGCATTATTCATTAATATCGGTGGTGGTATGGTAACCGATCTTGGTGGTTTTGTTGCGTCAACTTATAAAAGGGGAATTAGCTTTATTCATGTTCCAACCTCGTTGTTGGGAATGGTAGATGCTGCCAATGGAGGCAAGACGGGAATCAATCATCATCATATCAAAAACTGTATTGGTAGTTTTCAGCTTCCCAAGCAAGTAATTATATATCCGGGATTTTTAGCAACACTTTCAAAATCGGAATTGAAATCGGGCTTTGCCGAAATGCTAAAACATGGACTTATCTGCAACCAATCTCACTGGAATGATTTAATTTCCTTAGAGGAACTAAAACCTGATAATATCCAAAAGCACATCCCACTTTCTATATCAATAAAAGAAGACATAGTCCAAAAGGATTTTTTTGAAAAAGGAGAACGTAAGCTATTGAACCTTGGACACACCATTGGCCATGCCATCGAGTCACATTCCATTGAAACGAAAAATCCAATGACTCATGGTGAAGCAGTTGCGCTGGGCATAATCTGTGAATCGCTTATTGCGCTGCATCTACAATTGATTAATGAAGTAGATCACTCAATTATTCAATCCGGAATCACAAAATTCTTCAACCCAAATAATTACCGAATACCGGAATTCAATCAGATTAAAGAGTATTTGCTGAACGACAAAAAAAATGAGAACGGTCGACTGCTTTTGAGTTTACCTTCAGCCATCGGTTCTGCTTTATATAATATTCCTGTGGCGACAGAAACAATCAACCAATGCTATAATCATGCATTCGGGTTTGAAAATCTATCGCGTTAATACGATGTAATCTTTGATAAGTACTTTTAGAAATTTGACAGGATCGGGCTCCGTTTTTTCCAGACCTAACTTCTGACTAATGCTCATACTTAATTGTACTAAGGCCTTTTTATGCGCCTCGTTCTTAAATTTACCATATCGCTCTATGGTCTGTTTAATGAGCAGAATGTCTTCCTCACGAAAATTGCCGATACCCGGATATTGAGGTGTATAGTTTTCTAGGGTGTCAATCTTCATAATATCCTTCAAAGTAATTGCCGCTCGATTGCTAACTTTCACAACGGTACAGTTGGCCGCCATATCACCAAGCCGTTGTGCAAATTCTGAGGAAGAAGACAATATTACAGCTATCACTCCAAAGCTCATAACGATATCCACAATACGAAAACTCCATCTCAGCAAGTAGTCATAAAAAAGTGGTTGCTTTCCATCCAGCTTAATAACTTTCAATCGCAACAGCTTTTTGCCTGGGGTTTGTCCATTCATCCACATTTCAAACACCAACGTATAGAAAACATTAATAGGCGCGATAACGATGTACGAAAAGTACTCAAACGTATCTTCAAGACCTCCTGATGACAAAGACACAATAGAGCTATAACCCCATATAAGCAATAAAATAGCCACTATTTTAATCACCATGTCTATTATGAATGCCAAAACGCGGTCGCGCGCGGCAGCAAGCTCGTAGGAAATAACAACGTTTTGGGTTGTTTTTATCTCAATTGACTTCATAGGACAAGCGAATACTTAAATTCGTGGCGTGCTCAGAATTGCTTCGGGCGGTGAAGATATATGCAAGAAACGGATTTTATCCAACAAAACAAGGACAAATGGAAAGAGTTCGAGGATGTGCTCCGTTCATCCGACAAAGACCCTGAGCGCTTGACCGATTTATATATTGAAACCACTGATGACCTTTCTTATTCCCGTACCTACTATCCCAACCGATCGGTACGCGTATACCTAAATGGGATAGCACAACAAGTTTATCAAACACTTTATAAAAACAAACAGCGTGAGAAAAACATCATAAGTCGCTTTTGGAAGAAGGATTTGCCGGAGGCACTTTGGTATGGCAGAAAAGGGTTGTTGCTTTCTTTTTTGCTTTTCACAACGGGTTTGTTCGTTGGCATATTAAGCAGTATTTATTATCCAGATTTTGCCAAAATTATGCTGGGTGATGGCTATATAGAAATGACTAACGCCAACATAGCTAAAGGTGATCCAATGGCTGTTTATAAAGATTCGGAGCCGATCATTATGTTTCTGCAAATAGCTTGGAATAATATTCGGATTGCATATGGAACTTTTATCCTTGGTATTTTGTTTGGGTTGGGGACGGTTTATGTCATCCTTTATAACTCGGTTATGGTGGGTGCATTCATTTATTTCTTTATAGAAAGGGGATTGTTTAAGGAAAGTTTTCTCGCCATTATGCTGCACGGCACACTTGAACTATCCATGATTGTAGTGGCCGGCTGTGCCGGATTTACGCTTGCCAGAGGTATCATTTTTCCAGGAACATATACGCGTGGTCAAGCCATTATTCAATCTGCAAGAAGCGGCATTAAAATTCTTCTTGGTGTCACCGTGCTACTTGTCTATGCAGCAATCATAGAATCATTCGCTACGCGTTATACTGAAATGCCTGATGTTGTGAGGCTATCAATCATAATAATTAGTGCCGTTATTGTCATTGGCTATTTCGTTTGGTATCCACGACATCTCTACAGTAAAGGAAAAATTCCTGATGCAATTATTGAAGAGAAACCACAACCAAATAAACAACCCTTAAATCTCAATCTGATTAAATCACCC
>Ga0209572_1001216_pt1 | contig 20565 bp, 17 predicted proteins | sample EBPBio232012_DNA_FD_185867 | JGI IMG/M metagenome (GOLD analysis project Ga0209572, IMG submission 185867) | Wastewater treatment Type I Accumulibacter community from EBPR Bioreactor in Madison, WI, USA - Reactor 1_1/23/2012_ DNA (SPAdes)... | ecosystem: Engineered > Bioreactor > EBPR >...
GTGCTGGAGCAGATCCGCGACGGCAAGGCCGAGGTGCAGAACCAATACGCCCGCGTCGTGCCCGAACACGGCAACCCGATCAGCCTGGCTGCCATCGCCGATGTCTACGAACGCCGGCCCCGTTTCTCCTGGCGGGGGCTGGGGGAAATCGACGCCTCGGGCCTTCGCATTCGCGAAAAATACCTCGCCTGGGACGCGGAGACCAAGTTCGGCATCGGCTATGCCGCCTCGCCTGATGACGAGCCCGAGGGCTGCGAATGCGCCGCCGTCATGACCGGGCGGCTGAAGCCCACCGCCTGCCCGCAATTCGGCCGGGGTTGCAAGCCCGAGACGCCCTTGGGCGCGCTCATGGTTTCCTCCGAAGGGGCCTGCGCGGCCTATTGGACGTATGGCGGCGCCAGGGTGGCGGCCGAATGAAGGACACGACCATGACCCTGCGCGATGAACGCGTGACGCTGGCCCATGGCGGCGGCGGCAAGGCGATGCGCGACCTGATCGAGAGCGTTTTCACCAGCGTTTTCAATCCCCCGGGGATGGAGGATCAGGCCCGGCTGATGCACGCCTCCCTCCAGGAACCCGGCGCGCGGCTGGCCTTCACCACCGACAGTTTCGTCGTGACGCCGGTGGAGTTTCCCGGCGGCGATATCGGCAAGATCGCCGTCTGCGGCACGGTCAATGACCTTGCCGTCGGCGGCGCGAAACCCCTCTGGCTGTCGGTCAGCTTCATCATCGAGGAGGGTTGCGAAGTGGCGCTCCTGCGCCGTCTCGTCGCCTCGATGGCGCGCGAGGCTGAAAAGGCGGGCGTCCGCATCGTCACCGGTGACACCAAGGTGGTGAACCGGGGCGCCTGCGACACGGTCTATATCACCACCGCCGGGGTGGGCGTGATCCCATCCGGCCGCGACCTGGACGCGCGGTCCATCCGGCCCGGGGATGTGGCCCTCGTCAACCACGTGCTGGGCGACCACGGCGCGGCGATCCTCGCGGCGCGGGGCGACCTGATGCTCTCGACCGACCTCGAGTCCGATTGCCAGTCGCTGGGTCATTTGATGGAGGCGCTGATCGCCGCCGCCCCCGGCACCAAGGCTGCACGGGACGCGACCCGCGGCGGCCTCGCCTCGACGCTGAACGAGATGGCCGAGGCCGCCGGCTGCTCGGTGGAACTGGACGAAACCGCGCTGCCGCTCAGGCCCGAGGTGAAGGGCGTCTGCGAGATCCTCGGCCTCGATCCGCTCTATCTGGCGAACGAGGGCACGCTGGTGGCCTTCGTCCCCGAGGCCGAGGCCGAGGCGGCGCTGGCCGCCCTGCGGGCGATGCCCGAAGGGCAGGGCGCCTGCATCGTCGGCCGGGCCGTCCCCAAGGGCAACGTCCCCGTCACCCTGCGCACCGCCTTCGGCGGCACGCGGATCGTCGACATGCTGGTGGGCGAGCAACTGCCCCGGATCTGCTGAGGGGTCAGGCCGCGCCGGCCAGCGTGTCGCGGATCTCGTATTCGCGGGCGATGCCGAGGGTCCTTTCCCCCCAGACCGAGGCCCGGGTCCGCGCCTGATGCGCCTCGAAGGCGGCGCGGTCGGCGAACAGCTCATCCACGGTCCAGGTCATCGCGCCGGCATGAACCACCTCGAACTGCAGGCAGCCGGGTTCGCCCCGGGTCAGCCGGATATGCTCGGGCAGGTATTCCCGCACGATGGCCGCCTGCTCTTCGCTGGCACAGATCAGCTTGCCGATCAGTTGGATGGCCATGCTCGCCCCCTCCCGTCATGGTCCTGTCATCGAACCGAGACGCGGTTGTGACAGTGGCGAGGTAATGCCGCCGAACCCAAGTTCAAGTCCCCTCGGAGAGCCCCATGCCCACCCGCCTTCTGGCCAGCAGCGCGCTGGCGCTGATCCTCGCCACCCCCGGCTTCGCGCAAGAGATGAATTTCAACCGCGTCGCTTCGTTCCCCGTGGCGCGGAACCTGCCCGCGGCCGAGGAAACCTCGGCCGAGATCATCGCCGCCACCGAAGACGGGATGACGCTGGTCTATACCGACAGCCCCTCGGGCAGCCTCGGCTTCATCGACATCACCGATCCGGCCGCCCCCGCGCCCCTGGGTGCCCTGTCGCTCGAGGGCGAGCCGACCTCCATCGCCATCGTCGGCACAACCGGCTATGTCGCGGTCAATACCTCGGCCGATTACGTGCAGACCGGCGGCGCGCTGCTCACGCTGGACGTGGGGACCCGGCAGATCGCCGAGACCTGCGATCTGGGCGGGCAGCCCGATTCCGTGGCCGTCGCCCCCGACGCGAGTTTCCTCGCCGTCGCCATCGAGAATGAGCGCGACGAGGACCTGAACGAGGGCGCCCTGCCGCAGATGCCCGCGGGCTTCGTGGCGATCCTGCCGCTGGTCGACGGCGCCGTCGATTGCGCCGGGATGATCCGTGCCGATGTCACGGGCCTGGCCGAGATCGCGCCCGAGGATCCCGAGCCCGAATTCGTCTCCATCAACGCGGATGGCGAGATCGCCGTGACGCTGCAGGAAAACAACCACATCGTCATTCTCGACCGCAGCGGCGCTGTCCTGAGCCATTTCTCGGCTGGCGAAGCCGTGGCCGAGGGCGTGGACGCCGCCGAGGAAGGCGCGCTGAGCTTCACCGAAAGCGTCACCCGCCTGCGCGAGCCCGATGCGATCACCTGGATCGACGCCAATCATGTCGCCATCGCCAACGAGGGCGACTGGAACGGCGGTAGCCGGAGCTGGACCATTCTCGCCCAGGACGGCACCGAGGTCTTCGAAAGCGGCGCGAGCTTCGAACACGCGATCGTCGAGATCGGCCACTATCCCGAGGGGCGCTCCGAGAACAAGGGGGTGGAGCCCGAAGCCATCGTCGCCGGGACCTTCGGCGAGACGCCGATGATCTTCGTCGGCTCCGAGCGTGGCTCGGTGATCGGTGTCTATGACGCGACCGATCCGGCGCACCCGGTGCTGCGCCAGCTCCTGCCCTCGGGCATCGGACCGGAGGGTCTGCTGCCGATCCCCGCGCGCGGCCTGTTCGTCACCGCCAACGAGACCGACCTTGGCGCCGATGGCGCGGCGCGCTCGCATGTGATGGTCTACGCCTGGCAGGAGGCACCGGCCGCCTATCCGCAGCTGACCTCGGCCGGCATGGGCGCCTTGACCGGCTGGGGCGCGCTCTCGGGCATGGTCGCGGGTGAGGACGGGATGCTCTACGCGATCAGCGACTCGGTCTATGGCGCGCAGCCGACGATCTTTGTCATCGACCCCGCCCAGCAGCCCGCCCGCATCGTGCAGGCAATCCGCGTGACCCGTGACGGCGCCCCGGCCCGGCACATGGACATGGAAGGCATCACGCTGGACGGGCAGGGCGGTTTCTGGGTGGCGAACGAGGGCCGCACCGACCGCGAGATCCCGCATGCGCTCTATCATGTCGACGCCGAGGGCGCGATCACCGAGGAAGTGCTGCTGCCCGAGGCCCTTCTGGCCCACGAGACCCGCTTCGGCTTCGAGGGGGTGACCTTGGTCGACGGCACGCTCTGGATGGCGGTGCAGCGCGAATGGGGCGATGATCCGGCGGGGATGGTGAAGCTTGTCTCCTACACGCCCGCGACCGGCGCCTGGGGGGCGGTGCATTACCCGCTCGCGGCGCATGAGCGCGGCTGGGTCGGGCTGTCCGAGATCGTGGCCCACGACGGCTATCTCTACCTCGTCGAGCGCGACAACCAGCTGGGCGATCTGGCGGCGATCAAGCAGATCACCCGCGTCGCCCTGGCCGACCTGCAGCCGGCGCCGCTGGGCGGCGACCTGCCAGTGGTGACGCCGGAAGTCGTGGTGGATCTGATGCCCTACCTCACCGCGACCGGCGGCTATGTGCTGGACAAGGTGGAAAGCCTCGCCATCACCGCCGATGGCACGATGTGGATCGCCACCGACAACGACGGCGTGGACGATCATTCGGGCGAGACGATGTTCTTCAGCCTGCCGCCGATGTGAGGTGCTTTCGCAGGATGGGCAATATTGCCCATCCTGCACCGGCCCCCGATGCCAAAGAAAAAGCCCCGCGCGATGGCGGGGCTTTTTGTCATTCCAGTTCGATCGTGCCCGGCGGCTTCGAGGTGCAATCGTAGAAGACACGGTTCACACCCTGCACTTCGTTGATGATCCGGGTCGAGGTCTCGCCCAGGAACTCATGGGTGAAGGGATAGTAATCCGCGGTCATCCCGTCGACCGAGGTCACGGCGCGCAAGGCCAGCGCGTAATCGTAGGTCCGCCCGTCGCCCATCACGCCCACCGTGCGCATCGGCAGGATCGCGGCGAAGGCTTGCCAGATCTCGTCATAGAGCCCGTGCTTGCGGATCTGGTCGATATAGATCGCATCGGCCTTGCGCAGGATGTCCAGCTTCTCGCGGGTAATCTCGCCGGGGCAGCGGATCGCCAGACCCGGCCCGGGGAAGGGGTGGCGGCCGATGAAGGACGCGGGCAGGCCCAACTCATGCCCCAGCGCGCGAACCTCGTCCTTGAAGAGTTCCCGCAGCGGTTCGACCAGCTTCAGGCCCATCTTCTCGGGCAGGCCGCCGACATTGTGGTGGGACTTGATGGTGACCGAGGGACCGCCCGAGAACGACACGGATTCAATCACATCCGGGTAGAGTGTGCCCTGGGCCAGGAACTCGGCCCCCTCGATCTGATCGGCGTATTTCTGGAACACGTCGATGAACAGCTTGCCGATGGTCTTGCGCTTGACCTCGGGGTCCGAAACCCCCTCCAGCGCGCCGAGGAACAGGTCGCTCTCATCGGCGTGGATCAGGTTGAGGTTGTAATTGTCGCGGAACATCCGCACGACTTGCTCGGCCTCATTGAGACGCAAGAGCCCGTGGTCCACGAAGACGCAGGTCAACTGGTCGCCGATCGCCTCGTGCAGCAGGATCCCGGTGACGGAGCTGTCGACGCCGCCCGACAGCGCGCAGATCACCTTCTTGTCGCCGACCTGCGCGCGGATCTTGGCGATCATCTCCTCGCGATAGGCGCCCATGGTCCAGTCGCCGGTGAACCCGGCCAGCTTCACGAAATTCTCGTAGAGCGTCGCGCCGTTCGGCGTGTGATGCACCTCCGGGTGGAACTGCACCGCATAGAAGCGGCGCGACAGGTCCGCCGTCATGGCGAAGGGCGCGCCGGGCGAGGTGCCGTAGACCGCAAAGCCCGGGGCCAGTTCGGCCACATGGTCGCCGTGGCTCATCCAGACCTGCTCACGCCCCGAAGGATCCATGAACCAGCCGTTGAAGAGGTCTGTCTTCAGCTCGGTGGGCTTCACATAGGCGCGGCCGAATTCGGCGGTATGGCTTTGCCCCGCTTCGACGCGGCCCCCCAGATCCTGCATCATCACCTGCTGGCCATAGCAGATGCCCAGGATCGGCACGCCCAGCTCATAGGCGGCCTTCGGCGGGCGCGGCGAGCCCTCGCGCGTCACGCTGTCCGGCCCGCCCGAGAAGATGATCGCCTTCGGGGCGAAGTCCTTCAGGAAGGCGTCGGTGACCTTCTGGTAGGGGTGGATTTCGCAATAGACATTCAGCTCCCTGAGGCGCCGCGCGATCAGCTGCGTCACCTGGGACCCGAAGTCGATGATGAGAAGGCGCTGGTGGCCGGAAAGGGGGCTTGGCTGGGTCATGGCCAGCCTTTAGGCGCGCGCCGAAGGCTTCGCAAGAGAACAATGCGGGAAGCCGCCGGTCCGGCGTGGGAAGAGGAGTTTTCGCCGCGCCGGGCGGCGCGGACGAGCCCGCATCCTGCCGGGCCAGGCCATTCCCCGGCCCGGCGATTCCCCCGACGAGACCCCCGTAGGGTGGGATTTCATCCCACCTTGCGCCCCCGCAGGCTGCCTGCCCACAGGCACCGACACCGACGCCCCGTAGGGCGGGATTTCATCGCACCGTACCCGACCGCCCCTCCGGCAATCCGGCCGCGTCGCCGATATCCCACCAGAGCCCCGCCATCAGCCCCAAAGCCTCGCGGCAGAGCGGCAGCAGCACGTGTTCATCGGGCGCATGCTGGTTACACGCGCGGTAGGAATGCGGGATCCAGATCGTCGGCAGGCCGAGGATCCCCGCGAAGATGTCATTGGGCAGCGAACCGCCGAGATTGGGCAGCACATGCGGCGGCCGTCCGGCGCTGCGGGTCAGCGAGTCGCGGACGAACCGCGCCCAGGGCGCCTCGGGGTCGAGGCGGGTGGCGGCGAAAGCGGCCTCGCCGCCCTCGATCCGCACCTGCCCGAACCCCCGCGCGTCGAGGTGGCGGCGCAGCGCGGGCAGCACTTCCTCGGGCTCGGTGCCGACGACGAAACGCAGCTGGCAACTGGCCCGCGCCTCGCCGGAAATGGCGTTCTGCGGCGCCTCGGGCACGCCCGCCTTCATCGCCAGCACCGCAAAGGAATTCCAGCCGAAGACCCGCTCGGCGGGGCTCAGCGCCGCCTCGCCCCAGCCGGTGTCGATCGCCGGCCCGTCAGGTTCCTCGACCGGCAGTTCCGCCAGCGCCGCGCGCATGCTGGCGGTCAGCGACCCGGGCCGCCATTCCGGCACCAGGATCTGCCCCCTTGCATCGGTGATCACCGATAGCGCCTGCGCCAGGATCATCGCCGGATCGGCCAAGAGCCCGCCCCAATTGCCCGAATGATGCGCCCCCTCCCGCAGCCGCACCGAGAGGTCGAAATTGAGAACCCCCCGCGCGCCCATGAACATCGTCGGCACGCCGGGTTGCAGCCGCGGCCCGTCCGAGGCGATGAAGACATCGGCCCTGAGTGCCTCGCGCTCGGCCTCGGCCAGCGCGGCGAGGCCGGGCGAGCCGATTTCCTCGGCCATTTCGAGCAACAGCAGCATGTTGAACCCCAGCCGCCCCCGCACGGCCAGCACCGCGTCCAGTGCCATCAGGTTGATCAGATGCTGTGCCTTGTTGTCGGCGGCCCCCCGGCCATAGAGCCGCGGGCCCTCGGCGCTCAGCACGAAGGGATCGCGCCCGGCGGCCCAATGGCCCGCCTGCCCATGCGTCACGTCACCGTGCCCATAGCTCAGCACGGTCGGCAGGGAGGGATCCTCGATCCGGCGGGCCAGCAACAGGGGCGGCGCGCCCGGCCGGGGATTGGCCAGCCTCCGGCAATCGAACCCCAGCGCGTCCAGCCGCTCTTCCATCACTGCCAGATAGGAGGCCAGCGCCGCCTCCGCCCCCGGCACCTGGCTTTCCGACGGAATCGCCACCAGCGCGGCCAAGGCTGCCGCGAAAACCCCGCCGTCGGCCTGATCCTGCGCCGCCGCGATGGCCGTTTCTCTGCTCATGACGTTCCTTTCCGCTGCCACCGCGAGGCTAGCCGCCCCGGCGCCCGATGGCTATACTCGCCCCGCAGCACGGAGGTCCGCATGAGCGACAATCCAACACCCGAGCCAAGTCCCTGGCCCGCCACCTGGCGCATCATCCTTGCCGCCATCCTCGATTTCTTCACCGCGTTTGTCGCTCTGGGCTATCTCGTCGCCCGCCTCACCGGCAACCTGACCGACACGGGGTTCTCGCTGAGCGGCGGCCCCGCCTTCCTCCTGTTCGGGCTCATCGCGCTCTACTTCATCCTCGGCATCAAGCTTCTGGGCGGCACCCCCTGGCAGCGGCTCCTGCGCGCCAACCGCCGCCGCTGAATGTCGCCTTTCGCCGCCAGAGGGCGCTTCCGGCCCAGCCGGTGACAGGTCCACGGCCTATTCCTCGCCTCAGACCATCTGCGGGGAGCGATTGCGATGAACGATGTCAGGGCCGAGCGTCGGGTGCGGGGTGGCGGCGGTGCCGCGCGTCGGGCCGAACGGACCGCGGTGTCGATGGACACCGCGAAATTCATCACCCGCAACATCCCCAATTTCGAGATCCTGAACGCCGAGGCGCTCGAGATCATCGAATGGAACGCCGATACCGTCCTGGAAGAGATCGGCGTCAATTTCGTCGAGAATCCGGCCGCGCTGCAACTCTGGCGTGAGGCGGGCGCCGATGTGCGGGGCGAGCGCGTGCATATCCCGCGCGGCCTCGCGCGCGAACTGTGCAAGACCGCGCCCTCGACCTTCACCCAGCACGCCCGCAACCCTGAACGCAATGTGGTGATCGGCGGCAAGGGGCTGGTGCTGGCGCCGGTTTATGGTCCCCCCTTCGTGCGCGACAACGAGGGCGGGCGCCGCTACGCCACGATGGAGGATTTCCGCAATTTCGTGAAGCTCGGCTATATGTCCAAGTGGCTGCACCATTCGGGCGGCACGGTCTGCGAGCCGACCGACGTGGCGGTGAACAAGCGCCATCTCGACATGCTGCTCGCGCACATGACCCTCTCGGACAAGCCCTATATGGGGTCGGTGACGGAGCCGGTTCGGGCCGAGGATTCGGTCACCATGTCGAAGATCCTGTTCGGCGAGGATTTCGTCGAGCAGAACACGGTGATGACCTCGCTCATCAACATCAACTCGCCGCTGACCTTCGACAGCACGATGATGGGCGCGCTCGAGGTCTATGCCAAGCATAACCAGGCCGCGATCATCTCGCCCTTCATCGTTGGCGGTGCCATGGCGCCGGTGACGGTCGCGGGCACCCTGACCCAGGTTCTGGCCGAGGTTCTGGCGGGCGTTGCCTATAGCCAGCTCATTCGCAAGGGCGCACCGGTGATCTTCGGGGCTTTCGTGACCTCGATCGACATGAACTCGGGTGCGCCGACCTTCGGCACGCCGGAAGCCGCGCATATCACCTATGGCGCGGGGCAACTCGCGCGGCGCATGGGGCTGCCCTATCGCTCGGGCGGGGCCTTCTGCGGCTCGAAACTGCCCGACGCGCAGGCGGCTTACGAGACGTCGAACTCGCTGAACATGGCGCTCCTGGCGGGGGTCAACTTCATGCTCCACGCCTGCGGCTGGCTGGAGGGGGGGCTGGTGTCCTCGTACGAGAAATTCGTGCTCGACGCCGACCAGCTGGGCACGCTGCACCATCTGGCCAAGGGCGTCTCAATGGACGACAACGGCCAGGCCATGGACGCGATCCGCGAGGTGGGTCCGGGCGGGCATTACCTCGGCTGCCAGCACACCCAGTCGAACTTCAAGACGGCCTTCTGGCGGACGGATGTTCTGGATTACAAACCCTACGAGACCTGGGAGGAAGAAGGCGCCCGGGATTCGGCGACGCTGGCCAACCAGCGGGTGAAGAAACTCCTGCGCGACTTCCAGGCCCCGGCACTCGACCCGGCGATTGCCGAGGCGCTGGAGAGCTATGTGGCGCAACGGAAGGCCAGCGAGCCGGACGCGTTCGGCTGAGGGGCCGGCGCGGTGGGTTTGAAACCCACCCTACGCGCCCCCCCCCCCGCCTCGCCCATGCCGCGTGGGGTGCGCTACAGCGCACCATGCCACCGCCCGCTGACGGTGCGCAATGAATGCGCACCCTACGCCCCACCCGTAGGGTGCGCATTCATTGCGCACCAGCCACGGCGTAGGACGGGGCACACCCCGCCATCCCTCACCCCGCCCGTAGGGTGGGTTTTCAACCCACCACCCGCCCCATATCGTGGCGTTCGTCCCGCAAGGTGGGGTGAAACCCCACCCTACAAGGACCCTCAGGGGAAAGGGGGCACGGAAACGGCGGTGCGTGCGAGCACACCCTACGGGCGGAACATCCCTGCCAAATCCTTAACGCGGCCGCGCAACCCGTTGATTCGCAACGTCCCTGGAAATGTCCCACGTGTGGGACACTCCCTCTCACACCGCCAATATCGTCGTCGACTTGATCTCTTCCATCGACAACAGGGCCGTCACGTTGTGGATCTTCACGTCCCGGATCAGCGCCTGATAGAAGGCGTCATAGGCCCGGGCGTTGGTCACCCGGACCTTCAGGATATAATCGATATCCCCCGCCAGCCGGTGCGCCTCAAGGCATTCGGGCCGCGACCGGACCGAGGCCAGGAACCGCTCCTGCCAGTCCGGGTCATGCTCGGCCGTGCGGACCAGAACGAAGAAACAGGCCTCCAGCCCCAAGGCCTCGGGATCCAGCAGCACCGTCTGTCGGCCGATCACGCCCTGATCCTTCATCTTGCGGATGCGGTTCCAGACCGGGGTCTTCGAGGAGCCGACCTTGCGGGCGATGTCGTCGAGGGATTGGCCCGCATCCTCCTGCAACTCCTTCAGGATCTTGCGGTCGAGCGGGTCGAGGTCGGGTCTGGTCATGCAAAGCCTCCGGCAACTGCGCGAGCCTACCCCCGCGTCACGCCCCCGTCCAGCAGGCGCCCCCTTGCGAAGCGGCGCGGCGAGCGGTTGAGTGAGGCCGGATCAAGGGGGCGGGAATGGACGGGGATTTCGACTTTCTGATCGTCGGCGCGGGCAGTTCGGGCTCGGTGCTGGCGTCACGGCTGGCGGCGGCGGGCAAGCGGGTGCTGGTGCTGGAAGCGGGCGGCAGCGAGCGGCGCTTCTATGTCGAGATGCCGCTGGGCTACGGCAAGCTCTTCTATGACCCCGCCGTCAACTGGGCCTACCGGACCGAGCCCGATCCCGGCCTCAACGGGCAGCGCGATTACTGGCCGCGGGGCAAGCTGGTCGGCGGTTCGTCCTCGATCAACGCCATGGTCTGGATCCGCGGCCACGCCAGCGATTACGACGATTGGCAGGCGGCGACCGGGACCTCCTTCTGGGGCCGCGAGAACACCACCGCCGCCTATCGCGCCATCGAGGACAACGCCGACGGCGCCGATGCTTTCCGGGGGCAGGGCGGGCCGCTGCACATCCGCTCGGGCCGCGAGCCCGCGCATCCGCTGGTCCGCCCCTATCTCGAGGCCTGCGCCGCCGCGGGCCTGCCCGTCAACGCCGATTTCAACGGCGCCACGCAGGAGGGTGCCGGGATCTACCAGCTGACCATCAAGGGCGGTCGGCGCAATTCGGCGGCGCGGGCCTTCCTCAGGCCGGCGATGAAGACCGGCCGCATCGCGCTGCGCACCAAGGCGCAGGTGACCCGCGTGCTGCTGGAGGGGCGGCGGGCCACCGGCGTCGAATACCGTTGGCAAGGCGCCCTGCATCGGGCGCGGGCGGGCGAGGTGATCCTGGCGGGCGGCGCCCTCAACACGCCGCAGATCCTGATGCTGTCCGGCATGGGGCCGGGGGCCATGCTGGCGGGGCAGGGGATCGGCGTGGTGCTGGACCAGCCCCAAATCGGTGCGCATCTGAACGACCATCAGGGCATCAATTACACCTACCGGATGACCGTGCCGACGATGAACGACATCCTTCGCCCCTGGTGGGGTAAGGCGCTGGTCGGCATGCGGTATCTGCTGACCGGCGGCGGGCCGCTGTCGGTCTCGATCAACCACGGCGGCGGGTTCTTCCGCACCGATCCCGGGCTCGACAGGCCCAACATGCAGCTCTATTTCCAGGCCTTCTCGACCCTGATGCCGCGCGAAGGCGAGCGGCCGATCCTCAGCCCCGACCCGTTCCCGGGCCTGTCGATCGGGCTTTCGAATTGTCGGCCGACCAGCCGGGGGCATCTGGAACTGGCCTCGCCCGATCCTTTCGCGGCGGTGAAGATCCACGCCAATGTCTTTTCCACCGACCACGACGTGGCCGAGATGCTGGCGGCGGTGAAATTCCTGCGCAGGATCGCCGATCAGGCACCGATGAAGGCGCTGATCGCCGAGGAATTGCGCCCGGGGCCGCAGGTGCAGACCGACGCCCAGCTCATCGACGATTTCCGCAGCCGGTCGGGGACGGTGTTTCACCCGTCCTGCACGGCGCGGATGGGCGCGGATCCGGCGAGCTCGGTGCTGGATGCCGATCTGCGGGTGCGGGGGATCGAGGGGCTGAGGGTCTGCGATGCCTCGGCCTTTCCCACGCTCATCGGCGGCAATACCAACGCGCCCGCGATCCTGCTGGGCTGGCTGGGGGCCGAGAGGATCCTCGCCCGGGTTTGATCCGTGTCATGGCAGCGCCCGGCGCCTCGCGCGAGACTGGCACCAGGTCAGGACCGGTGGAGAAGGGCGATGAGCGTGCTGGTCAGGGATGGGGGCTTCGTGCCCGAGGATTGGACCCAGGGCTATGTGCCCTTGCCGGCGCTTTGCGATCATCCGGGCGGGGCGGGGGTCGATCTGCGGACGCCTGAGCTGGGTCCGCGCGACTGGGCGCGGCTCTGCCGGCTCTTGCCCGAGCTGGGGCTGGTGCGCATCGCGTTGCGCCATTTCGCCGATGTCGCGGCGTTGGACCTGGCGCGGGCGATCCGGGCGCGGGGCTATGCCGGGCGGCTCAGGGCGCATGGCGCCGTGCTGGCCGGGCTCTATACGCTGACCCGGCGCGCGGGTTTCGACGAGATCGAGCTGGACCCCGAGCAGGCCCGCTTGCAACCGGCCGAACATTGGCGCTTCGAGCCGGGCTGGAGCCCCGCGGGGCGGCGCGGCGGAATGCGGCCCCAGGGCGCGCGTTTCGGCTGAGATGCGTCCCCGGGACGCAGCGGCAGACCCGGCTGCCGGGGTTCCCCTGCGCCCCATTCCGCCCTATGTCCGGGGCATTCCTGATCGAAAGGCCGTTTCATGTCCGATGCCGCCCCCGCCACGCCGGTGCCCCCGGTCAAGACCCTGCCCGACGCGCAGACGGTGACCTCGGTCCGGCACTGGACCGACCGGCTGTTCTCGTTCCGCTGCACCCGGCCGCAGAGCCTGCGGTTCCGGTCGGGCGAATTCGTGATGATCGGGCTTCTGGACGAACGTGGCAAACCGCTTCTGCGGGCCTATTCCATCGCCTCGCCCAGTTGGGACGACGAGCTGGAATTCTATTCCATCAAGGTGCCGGACGGGCCGCTCACCTCGCGGCTCCAGCATATCGAGCCGGGCGACCAGATCATCCTGCGCCCGAAGCCGGTGGGCACGCTGGTGCATGACGCGTTGCTGCCCGGCAAGCGGGTGTGGTTCCTGGCGACGGGGACGGGGATTGCGCCCTTCGCCTCGTTGATGCGCGACTCCGAGACCTATGAGAAATACGAGCAGGTGGTGATGATGCACACCTGCCGCACGGTGGACGAGCTTGCCTATGGCCGGGAACTGATCGAGAGTCTGCGCGAGGACCCGCTGATCGGCGAGATGGTCGAGGGCAAGCTGCTCTACTACCCGACCACCACGCGTGAGGATTTCCACCATCAGGGCCGGATCACCGACAACCTGACCTCGGGCAAGGTCTTCGCCGATCTGGGCATCGCGCCGATGGACCCGCAGCATGACCGGGCCATGGTCTGCGGCTCGCTCGCCTTCAACCATGACGTCAAGGCGGTGCTGGAGGGTTTCGGCCTCAGCGAGGGCGCGAACAGCGAGCCCCGGGAATATGTGGTGGAAAAGGCCTTCGTCGGCGAGGGGATCTGAGCCGAGCCGGCGACAGCGGCAAGAAAAAACGGGCGGCGAGGGATCTCGCCGCCCGTTTGCTGTGGGTCTGTCGCCTCAGAGGCCGAGAAGACCGCGCACCTGGTCCAGCGCCGCGGGCAGCAGGGCGGGATTGTCGCGCGCGCCTTGCAGCGCGGTGCGGGCGGTGGCCTTGCGCAGGGCGCTCATGTCCGAAGCCTCGATCGCGGCGAGCGCCCGGTCATAGTCGAAACCCTCGGCGGTGAAGAGGGCCGAGAGGTCGGTCGCGGCCTCGGCGGTCGGGGCCTCGGCCGTCGTCGTCTCGGCCGTCGTCGTCTCGGTCGTCGCAGCCTCGGTCGCCGGAGCGTCGGTCGATGTGGCCTCGGCAGCCGGAGCCTCGGTCGTGGCCGCCTCGGTCGCCGGGGCGTCCGCGGTCGCTTCCGTGCTGGCGGCGGGGGCCGCGGTCTCGGCCGCCGGGGCCTCGGTCACCGGCGCGGCCTCGGTCGCAGCGGCGGCCTCTTCGGTTGCGGCTTCGGTCGCGGTCACCGCTTCGGGCGCGGTTTCGGGCGTCACGGCTTCGGTGGCGACGCTTTCGGCCGCCTCGGTCGCCTGTTGCGCGGCATCGCTGGCCATGGTCGAGGCGGCCTCACCCGCGTTCTGCGTCGCTTCGACCGCCTGGTCGACCAGCGCGCCAGCCCCCTCGGCGGCTTCGCTGGCGGCTTCGGTCACGGCATCGACCGCTTCCTGCGCGGCCTCGGTCGCGGTCGCGGCGGCATCCTCGACCGCTTCCTGCACAGCCTCGGCTGCGTTTTCCAGGGGGGCGGGCGTCTCGGCCGCTTCGGGCGCGGGCGCAACCGGAGCAACCTCGGGAATGGCCGGGGCGGGGGCCGGGGTCGGCGCGGGTTGCGGCATCGGCCGCTCGCGCGAAACCCAGATGCCCAGACCGGCCGCAAGAACGATGGCGGCGACGATCAGGATCTTTTTCATGACATGTCCTCAAAAGCGCATACCCCCGAGGTGTCGCATCGCCGGGCGGCAAAGGCAATGGCCCGGGTCGCCGCAGCGCATCAAACTGCGGCGAAGTCGGCCGTCTTCGGCCCCGAACCTGCACGGCTTGGCCACCGCGCCCCTTGCAACCGGGGGGCTGCGGGTCTATTTTTCCGGCGCTTGATGACCACAGAAGGAATCCCACCATAGCTCGCAGACCTCACAACGCTCCGCCCAGCCGCGACACCGGACCTCGTGTCAATGACCGGATCCGCGCGCCGGAAATCCGCCTGATCGGGGCGGAAGGCGAAAACATCGGCGTCGTCCCGCCTGCCCGGGCGATGGCTCTGGCCGAAGAGGCCGGACTCGACCTGGTCGAGATCTCGCCAAACGCGGTCCCGCCGGTCTGCAAGATCATGGATTTCGGCAAGTTCAAATACGAACAGCAAAAGCGCGAGGCCGAGGCGCGCAAGAAACAGAAGATCATCGAGATCAAGGAAATCAAGTTCCGTCCGGGCACCGACACGCATGATTACGACGTGAAGATGCGCGCGGTGCACAAGTTCCTGGAAGAGGGCGACAAGGTGAAGGTCACCCTGCGCTTCAAGGGCCGCGAGATGGCGCACCAGGAACTGGGGATGGAACTGCTGAACCGCGTGGCCTCGGACGTGACCGAGATCGGCAAGATCGAGAACATGCCGAAGCTCGAAGGCCGCCAGATGGTGATGATGATCGCCCCGCGCTGAGGCGCCCGCGATCCTGATCCGACCAGACCGCCGCCCCCGGGGCGGCGGTTCGCGTTTCGGCCTCAGCCGCCGTCGCTGACCCCGGGCAGGGCGGGGCGATAGCGCTGGGCCTCGGCCCTCAGCGCCTCGCCCAGACAGGCGACCTCGGCCGAGACCCGGTCCAGCATGGCCCGGCGCGCCCGCATGGAACTGGCCAGCAGGATGCGGCGCATGGTGCTGGCCCGGCCCCGCGGGCTGTTGAGAAATTCCTCCTGCGCGATCAACGACTCGGCCGGGCTGCCCAGGGTCAGCAGCGCGTCGTGGCTGCCCAGCGCGCCATAGGCCGCCCCCAGGCAGGAGGCCATCTGATCCTCGTCGCAGAGCGCGCGGCACAGGCTCAGCAAGGGTTCGGCCGCAGTGCTGGCCATCAGCCAGCGCTCCAGCGCCGGCGCGTCCATCACCTCGCCCATCATCTGCCATTGCGCGCTGCCCACCGGCACCAGATCGGCGATCGCCGCCCGGTGCGGGGCATCGGCGACGCGCCATAGCAGATAAAGCAGATCCCCGTCCACCGCCGCGGGATCGACCGCATTCAGTTCCGGATGCTCGCGTGCCGCCAGCGTGACCAGCGCCTCGCGCGCGGCGCGGGGTTCGTCCAGCGCTTCGAACCGCGTGATCAGGTCGGGGCCGCCCCCCGGCGTGCGCAACGCGATCCAGGCCGCGACCAGCGGATGCGCGGCCTCCTCGTTCAGCCAGCTGCGGCCCGACATGCCGCCCGGCGCGCGCAGCAGAGCGATGCGCTGGGTGCGGGGCAGATGGGCCAGATAGGGGCCCTGCAGGGCAGGCATCTTGTCGATCTGTCCCAGAAGCACCCGCGCCGCCGCATTGCCCTCGGCCGCGAGGGCGGCGAGGGCGGGCAGGGCCGCAGCCTCGTCATCCGCGAGCCAGGCGTCGCGGGCAGCCATGAAGGCCGGAGCCTCGGCGCCCGGCACCGGCGTGGTCGCGACACCCGGCGCGCCCGACAGGGACAGCGCCAGCGCCGCCCCGGCCAGAAGGCGGGCGAGGGCAGGGGGCGGGCGAAGGACGGCGCAGATGCGGATCAAGGTCAGGCCATGACAGGGGCGCCGGCCGAGGGCCGGACGACAGCAGACAAACATCAGGTTACGGGAACCACCAACACTGGGCCCTCGCGCCGACGAAACGCCCAGGACGGGGCTGTCGCCACTGTGCGAAGAGGAAGCGCGTTGCGCAACAGCTTTGTGCAGCTTTTCCCGCCCAAAAGGGCAGGGACGACCCGCGCCCTCACCGATTGCCGTGAGGTCAAGGCGCGCGCCCGCTCAGCCCCGCAGCCGCGCGACGACCGCCTGCATCTGTTCGAGCGGCATGTAGCCGCGCAGCAATTCGCCGTCGTCGCCCTCGCCCATGACGAAGGTCGGCGTGCCCGAGATCTGCAAGCGCTGCGCCAGCTCATGGTTGGCGCGCAGCACGGCGGTGACCGCATCGCCGCTCATCTCGGCCATCACCCGCTCGGCGTCGAGGCCCAGATCGCCGGCGATGCCGCGCAGATCCTCGGGGGTGATGTCGCCCTCCCAGGCCATCAGCGCGTCATGCACGCGGCCATAGGGTTCGTCGCCCCCCACCTGCTGCACGGCGATGGCGAAGCGGCTCATCACTTCGGATTGCGGGCCGAGGATCGGGAATTCCTTCACCACCAGCCGGATGTTGCCGTCGGTGCCGATCAGATCCATCACCGCGGGCTGCGCCCGGCGGCAATAGCCGCAGCGGTAATCCATGAACTCGACCAGGGTGATGTCGCCCTCGGGATTGCCCGCAACCCAGGAATGGCCGTCACGGAAAATGTCCTCGGCATTGATCTGCACCAGCGCCAGATCCATGTCGGCCTGCGCCGCCTGCTGCTGGCGCTCGTATTCGGCGACGGCCTCGAAAATCACCTCGGGATGCTCCATCAGATAGGCGCGCACCTCGCTGCGGAAGGCCTCGCGCTCGGCCTCGCCCATGGTCGAGGCGGTCGCGGGCGCCGAGCTCTGGGCCAGAACAGGCCCGGCAAGGGCCACCCCGCCCAGGGCGGTTGCGGCGATCAGGGCGGCACGAAGGGACTGGCGGACCATGGGGTGAGGGCTCCTCGGGGTTTCAACGCCGGCAGATTGCGCGGCAGGCGGGGGCAATTCAACCCCGGATGCCGATCCCGCGCGACACCCTGACCCAAACGTGATGCCCCGTGCCCGAGGGGCAGGACGGGGCGGGGATTCCCCCGCGCCCGCTTTCGCGCTAGGAAGCGGCGAGACACCGGCAATGGGCAGGAGGGCAGGGCATGCAGCGACACGCACGAGGGCTGGAGGGCGCGCTCGCCGTCCTTCTCGCGCTGCTGTGCTTCCTTGCCGCGCCCCCGCTCGCCGCGCAGGAGCTGGGTGCCGCCGCCCGGCTCGGCGGCCCGCTGACGCTCGAGGCCGGCTGGCGCAACCTGACCGTCAGCGTGCCCCTGTCGCAACCGGTGCCCTGGCGCACGCGGCTGCTGAGCGACCCGCCGCGCGCCGTGGTCGATTTCCGCACGCTGGACTGGGCCGGGCTCGACCTCGCCGAGGTGCCGCTTGCGGGCGGGGCCACGGCGATCCGCACCGGCGACGCGGGCGGCGGCTGGAGCCGGCTGGTCATCGAACTCGACCGGCCGATGGGCTTTGCCGAGGCGGGGATGGCCACCGATCCCGAAAGCGGCGCGGCGCGGCTCACGCTGTCGCTGACGCCCATGTCGGGCACCTCCTTCGCCGCCCAGGCCTCGGCGCTGGCGGCAACGGATGGCGCGCCCTCGCCCGATGTGCTGCGCGCCGCCGCCGACCGCCCGCCGCTGGGCCAGCGGCCGACGATCGTCGTGCTGGACCCGGGCCATGGCGGCATCGACCCCGGCGCGATCCATGACGGGGTGACCGAGGCCGAGATCACGCTCACCTTCGCCCGCGAACTGGCCGAAAGCCTGCGCCGGACCGGCCGCTACACGGTGGTGCTGACCCGCGACAACGACAGTTTCCTGTCGCTCGAGGGGCGGATCACCGTGGCCCACGGCGCGCAGGCGGATCTGTTCCTGTCGATCCATGCCGATGCGCTGGAAGACGGGCAGGCGGTGGGCGCCACGCTCTACACGCTGGCCGAAGGCGCGACGGATGCGGCTGCCGCGGCGCTGGCCGAGCGGCATGACCGGGACGACATGCTGGGCGGCGGCGTCGACCTCACGGGGACCGACGATACGGTGGCCGGGGTGCTGATGGCGCTGGCCCGGGCCGAGACGCAGCCCGCCACCGACCGGCTGGCCCGCGCCCTGATCGCCGCGATCCGCGAGGCCGAGATCCACATGCACCGACACCCCTGGCAACAGGCCGCCTTCTCGGTGCTGAAATCGCCCTCGGTGCCCTCGGCGCTGCTGGAGATCGGGTTTCTGTCGTCCGAAGCCGACCGGGCGCGGCTGCGCGACCGCCGCTGGCGCACGCGGATGGAACAGGCGCTGGTCGCGGGCTTCGACGCCTGGGTCGAGGGCGAGGTCGCGCAACAGGCGCTTCGGCGCCGGTAGGGAGGGGTTTCGCCCTCGTTGCCCGCGCCTTCGGCACGAGCGCCTCGGACGACCAGCGGCGCGGCGTGCCGCCGCGCCGAAGAAGGGGGGCCTTCTGCCCCCCTCTTGGCCCGAGGGCCAATTCACCCCCCCGAGGATATTTGAAGCGCAAAGAAGGCGGCTTAACGCCCCCTTAATCTTCATCTTTGTTCTCCAAGTATCCTCGGGGGTTTCCAAAGGGGGCCCAAGGGTCCCCTTTGGCGGGGGGTAAGCGGCGTCTCGGAAACGCGCCAATGGCGCGCCTCTCGCCGCGAACGCCGCGCCCGAGGCGCGGCCGGGAGTCGAGGGGCTGGCCCCCCCGCATCACCCGGCCTGCTGGGGGGCTTGCCCCCCGCCACTCGCGGACCCATCAAACCTGCGCGATTTCCTGCCCCCGCCGTGCCGGGGCGCAGAGCCACCTTTTGACCCGCGCCCCGCTTGCGTATACTGGAGGGCGAGACCCCCCTGGAGATCCGCGTGACCCGAGCCATCCTTTCGTTCTTCGGCGGCCTGTTCAGCTTCCTCATGCTGGGCACGTTCTTCGGCGCACTGACCGTGGGGGGCGTGATCTGGGTCTATACCCATGACCTGCCCTCGACCGAACAACTGGCCAATTACGCCCCGCCGATGATCTCCCGCGTCTATTCGGGCGAGGGCGAGATGATGGACGAATTCGCCCGCGAGCGGCGGCTCTTCACCCCCATCGAGGATATTCCGCCCCTGGTCCGCGCCGCCTTCATCTCGGCCGAGGATCGCTATTTCTATCAGCATCAGGGGTTCAACCCGCTGGCGATCCTATCGGCGGCCCGCGATGCGGTTGTGTCGCGCGGGCGGAACACGCGCGGCGCCTCGACGATCACCCAGCAGGTGATGAAGAACTTCCTGCTGTCGTCGGACCGGACCGTCGAGCGCAAGATCCGTGAGATTATCCTGGCCTTCCGCGTCGAGCAGACGCTCAGCAAGGACGAGATCCTGGAGCTCTATCTCAACGAGATTTTCCTGGGGCAGAATTCCTTTGGCGTGACGGCCGCCGCGCAGACCTATTTCAACAAGACGCTGGAAGAGCTGACGCTCGAGGAGATGGCCTTCCTCGCCGCGCTGCCGCAGGCGCCGTCGGAATACCATCCGGTCCGGGCGCGGGAGCGGGTCACCGAGCGGCGCAACTGGATCCTGGGGCAGATGGCCGAGAACGGCTACATCACCCGGGACGAGGCCGAGGCCGCCCGGGCAGAACCGCTGCTGACCGTGCAGGGGGGCGATATTCCGGCCTTCCGCCAGTCGCTGCCCGAGCGCGATTATTTCACTGACGAGATCCGCCGCCAGCTGTCCACGACCTTCGGCGAGGAGGAATTCTTCACCGGTGGGTTGACCATCCGCGCGACCGTCGATCCCGCCATGCAGGTGGTCGCGGCCCATGCGTTGCAGCGCGCGCTGGAGGAATACGACCGCTCGCAGGGGGAATGGCGCGGCACCGGCGTCACCCTCACGGCCGAGGATCTGGCCGATGAGGAAAGCTGGCGCGCGGCCCTGGCGCGGACCAGCCTCGCGCGGGACATCACGCTGGGCAATCCCTGGCATCCGGCGGTGGTGCTTGAGGTCTCGGCCGACCGGGCCCGGGTGGGGATTGAAGGCGAGGCCGAGATCGGCCAGATCGACCGGCCGGACATCAACTGGCTCAGGGGGTCGCTGGCTGACAATCTCGCGGTGGGCGATGTGGTCTATGTCCGCGCCGTCACCGCGGATTCGGACGGCAGTTTCCAGCGCTGGTCGCTCAGACAGGTGCCCGAGGTCGAGGGCGCTTTGGTCGCGATGGACCCGCATACGGGCCGCGTGCTCGCCATGGCCGGCGGCTTCTCCTTCTCGGCTTCCGAGTTCAACCGCGCCACGCAGGCGATGCGCCAG
>Ga0209572_1001218_pt1 | contig 20526 bp, 19 predicted proteins | sample EBPBio232012_DNA_FD_185867 | JGI IMG/M metagenome (GOLD analysis project Ga0209572, IMG submission 185867) | Wastewater treatment Type I Accumulibacter community from EBPR Bioreactor in Madison, WI, USA - Reactor 1_1/23/2012_ DNA (SPAdes)... | ecosystem: Engineered > Bioreactor > EBPR >...
TCGCGGCCGGTCACGGCCGTGCGCAGGCCGCCGTGCCGGACGACGCGGAGCAGCTCGTCGGCGGCATTGGCGTAGTCGAGCGTGCCGCGCCCGGCAAGGTCGTGATCGAAGGCGGTGGTGCCTCGCGAGTAGGTGCGCGAAAGCGCTGTGGAGGTGCGGATGGCGGTGCGAAGCACAAGCGGGTCGTACACCCGGTGCAGCATTTCGGCGTAGGCGGCGTGCGTGCCCTTGCGTCCGTCCACCGCCGTCAGCAGAAACATCGGGTCGGCGAGGTCGGGGTTGAGCTTGCTCTGCACGAGCTTGGCCGTCTGGAACGTCTGCTCCGCGCCGAGCACGGGCTGGTGCTCGGGCGTGACGGGGATGAGACAAAAGCCGCTGGCCACGAGCGCGTTGAGCGAGAGCACCGTCACCGCCGCCGCCGTATCGAACAGCAGCACATCGTAGGGAAGCGTCGTCTGCCGGAGGCTGTCCTTGGCCCACAGCACATCGTGGGGCTTGTTGAGGCTCCGCATGATGCGGGTCAGCGCCATCGACGACGGAATCAAGTCGAAGCCCGAGCACACCACCGGGGCGACATCGCCGAGCGTCCGGTTCATCTCAAACAGCACCGCCGACGACTGCTCCGGCGGCGGCTCGTCCACGCCGAGGGTGCGGGTGAGGAAGCCTTGCGGGTCGAGATCGGCCAGCAGCACGCGGTGCCCGGCGTGCCCGAGTGCCGCAGCCAGATGAACCGCCGAGGTGGTTTTGCCGGTGCCACCTTTGTGGTTGCAGAGGGAGAGAACGATCATCCGTCGGGGCGCGTTTGGGGGGAAGTGGCAAGATAGGGGTTGCCGGGGCTTGTTTTCGGGTGCCGGGGCTTCATCTCCATCCTCCACCTTCTGCCCTCAGCCTCGTTCGATGCTTGTTCGCCCGCTCGTGCTCGCCTCGGCCTCGCCGCGCCGCCGCGCCCTTTTGGCGATGGCCGGCATTCCGCACACCGTCCGCCCTGCCGACGTGGACGAGACGCCGCCGCCGGGGATGGATCCCGCCACGCTCGTGCAGCATCTGGCGATGGAAAAAGCTCTTGCGCTCGCGGCCCTTCACCCCGACGAACTGGTGCTGGGAGCCGACACGGTGGTCGCCGTGGACGGCAGCATTCTCAACAAACCCACCGACGCCGACGAGGCCGCTCGGATGCTGCGCCGTCTCGCCGGACGCGCCCACACGGTCTATACCGGCCTCGCGCTCGTCCACCTCGCCAGCGACCGCCGCGTTTGCATGCACGAAGCCACCACCGTGTTCTTCGCCCCGATGACCGACGACGAGATCGCCGCATACGTCGCCACCGGAAGCCCGCTCGACAAGGCCGGGGCCTACGGCATCCAAGACGACCGCGGCGCGCTCCACATCGAACGCATCGAGGGCGACTACTACACCGTCGTCGGCCTGCCGCTGCACCGCCTCTACCGCACGCTCCGCACCACGTTCGAGGACTGGCTTGCGGGAGGATGAGACGGCGTCACGCCCGGTCGCCGCTCCAGCGGGCGAAGACGCCGCAAGGCAGCACCCGGTCTTCGCTCAGCACCGGCAACCCGATCTCGCCCACGGCCAACGCTCCGCCTCGCCCGGCGAGCGCGTCCTGCACGAGATTGCCCGCCGCCACCGGCGACAGCCCGGCGGTGTAGGTGTTGAGCAAGAAGAACGCAGCGCGGTCGGCGAGGAGGTCCTTCAGCACGTCCAGCAAGGGGGCCAAGTCGGCCTCGATACGCCACATCTGCCCGTCTTTGCCGCGTCCGTAGACCGGCGGGTCGAGCAGAATGCCCTCGTAACGGTTTCCACGTCGGCGCTCGCGCTCGGCGAACTTCATCGCGTCGTCCACGAGGTAGCGGATCGGCGCGTCGCCCAACCCCGACGCTTCGGCGTTGTCGCGGCACCACGTCACCATGCCCTTGGCGGCGTCAACGTGGGTCACAACGGCCCCGGCGGCAGCACAGGCCACGGTGGCCGCGCCGGTGTAGCCAAACAGGTTGAGCACGCGCGGCGCAGAAACCGACTCGGCGGCTCGGCGGCCTCGGTCTTCGGCGGCGGCCCACGCCTGCAACCGTTCGTGCATCCACGCCCAGTTGGCGGCTTGTTCGGGAAAAAGGCCGGTGTGTTTGAAGGCGGTGGGGCGGATGCGGAACGTCAGGCCGCGCCAGCCGACCGTCCATGCCTCGGGGAGCTTCCGGCGCACATCCCAATGCCCGCCGCCGTCGGACGATCGGCGGTAGAACGCGTCCACGTCGTCGCCCCAGCCGTCGAAACCGCCCGAAGGCGTGTGCGGCCAGAGCGCTTGCGGGTCGGGGCGGACGAGCACGAACCGGCCCCAGCGCTCCTTCTTCATCCCGTCGCCGGTAGCGAGCAGTTCGTAATCGGCCCAGCCGTCGGCCACGACGAGGGCGGGGTGGAGGTAGCGAGGCATAAGAAAGGGCGAAGGACGAAGGGCAACCGACACTCAACTGGAACCAATCCGACCGCCCCGGTTCCACGTTCTGCATCTCACGTTGTCGCCGACCCGCATGTCCCGTGTTCCGTTGCCCGCCATCGAGCAGACCGAAGGCTCCCGCCCGATGGGCCGAAGCCGGTCGCGGGTGTTCGTCCTCGTCGCTCTGCTGCTGATGGCCGTCTCGTCGGTGGGAATGGCCGTCTACTTCACCCGCGTCGCGCGCGAAAACAAGGCGCAGATCGGTACGCAGGACGATAACCGCTCGGACGTGCCAGGCTTTGGCGTCACCAACGCTGGCAAGCCGTGATCCGTCTGCTGGCCCTTGGGGCTGCCGTCGCCCTCGCTCCGATGGCCCGTGCCCAATCCGTCCCCCCGCCGCCCCCGCCGTCGCTGCTCGACGTGATGGGGCACTACGGGTCGGGGCTGACGGAGGTGGTGGTCTACGAAGACGGCGGCCTGCTTGCGGCCCACACCGAGGGCCGAACGCTACGCCTACGACGCACCGGCAGCCGGTCGTACGCCGTTTCTGGCGGGCCGCCGTGGGTGGGCGACCGGCTCGACTTTCTCCCCGACAGCGGCCGGGCCACAACGATCCACCTCGGTCGCTATACGCTCGGACGCCGCCTCGTTGGGCCTGCCGACGGGCAGGTGTTTCGCATCGCGCCGCTGCGCCCGGTGGCCGAGGTGCTTCGCGAGGCCCGCACCGCCCGCTCGCCTCACGGCCCCGGACGGCAACGCCCCGATCTTGTAGACGTGCAGCGGCTGGTGCCCCACGTTGTGCTCGACGTGCGCTACGCCACGCCGCGCAACTTCATGGGCGTGCCGCTCTACCCCGAAGCCCGCGTCATCCTCCAGCGCCCCGCCGCGCAGGCGCTCGCCCGCGTCCAGCAAGACCTCGCCCGCTACGGCCTCGGCCTCGTGCTCTACGACGGCTACCGCCCATGGTATGTGACGAAGGCGTTTTGGGACGCCACGCCGCCCGAACAGCGCGGCTTCGTTGCCAACCCCGGCGACGGCTCGAAGCACAACCGCGGCTGCGCCGTCGACCTCGGCCTCGTCGCCCTCCAAACCGGCGAGATCGTGGAGATGCCCAGCGCCTACGACGAATTCACGTCCCGCGCCTACGCCGACTACCCCGGCGGTACGTCCCGCGCCCGCCACTTCCGCGACCTGCTGCGCCGCACGATGGAGACGCACGGCTTTGCCGTCAACCCGACCGAGTGGTGGCACTTCGACTTTCGCGGCTGGCGCGACTACGGCGTGCTCAACACCCCGTTCGAAGGCGTGCCGGTGGGGCGGTAGGCTGCTGCACCCAACCGGGCACAGCCGTTCTCACGTCGATCAGCGGGCAAGAGCAGGGATCGGCACGAGCGCCCCAAGCGTCACGTCCGTGCGAGCGTGACCTTGAGGCGTACCCGCGTAGCGCAGCACATTGATGTGCGTTGCGCTGTCGGGCGTGACGACGTCGGCGAGGACGCGCTCGAACTTCCATGTGCTGTCCGGCCCAACCTGCGCCACCGAATCGCGGAACGTGCCGAGCGTGTTGAGCTGCCCGTCGACGACTTCCAGCACCACGAGCACCGAGTCGTACGGGTACGGCTTGTAGTTGTGAACTTCGCCGCGCAGCATCTTCGTGTCGCGGTCGAACCAGAGCGCCCGCACGGCCAGCGACTGCGTGGTGTCGCGGTCCACGACAGGCCCTGCAGGCGTATCGGTAGGCTTCTGGCAGGACGCCAGCGCGAGCGGCAAGACCGCGGCTGCGGCGAGAGGCAGGACGAGGCGGCGCATCGGCGTAGCAGGTAGGATTCGCGCCGAAGATAGGCACAACGCAGCACAGGTACGTCGCAAAGGGCGAGCGGCACACCTGTGTAGCTTTTTTTGTGCTGCGGAAGCGACGTGACATCATTTGTCACCCTGAACATCGCATCTTGGCAGCGTCGCCCTCACTCCCGTGTCCCACCCGCTCGCCGCGTCTCAACTCCAGCGCTGCACCCAGCTGCTGCACTGGCTGCAAGCCGGGCAGTCGTTTACGGCGGTTTCGGCGGCCGGGCGGCTGGGCGTGACGGTGCGCACGCTGCGGCGCGACCTCGACCGGCTGCGCGACACCTGGAACGTGCCGGTGGTGTGGAACGCCACGCGCCGAAGCTTCGAGACGACTGTGCCGGTGGCGCAGATTCCCGCCGTCCCGCTTTCCGGCCGCGACTTCGCCGCGCTGCTCGTGGCCCAGCACGCCCTCACGGCACTCGGCGACACCGCCAGCGCCGATCTCGTACGCCACGCCGCCGACCGCCTCGCCGACGCCTTGCCGCCCTCCGTGGCCGTGCCCCCGCACGCCCTCGCCGACGCCATGCGCTTCGCCCCCGCAGGCCCTCGCACCGACGCCCGGAGCGCGTGGCACCTGCCGCTGGCCGAGGCCGTCGAGGCGCACCGCGTGGTGCGGCTGCGCTACCGCTCCGCCTCCAAAGACGAAACGACGCTCCGCGACATCGAGCCGTACGGCCTGGTGCTTCACGCCGGGCGCTGGTACCTCGTAGGATTTTGCCACCTCCGCGACGGCTGGCGCGACTTCCGCCTCGACCGCATCGAAACGCTGGAGACCACCGCCGCCACGTTCGCCCCACGCCCGTTCGACGCCGAAGCCTACCTCGGCGAGAGCCTTGGAATGCACCGCGGCGACCGGACGTACCACGTCCACGTCGTTTTCTCCGCCCGGCAGGCCCGCTGGCTGCGCGAAGAGGCATACCACCCCACCCAAGTGGCAACGCTGCGCACCGACGGGCGGCTCGACGTGCAGCTGAGCGTGCGGGGGCTGCCCGACTTGGTGCGCTGGCTGCTCGGCTACGGCGTCGACGTCGAAGTGCTGGCCCCGGCGGTGCTGCGCCGGGCCGTCGCCGACGCCCACCGCGCCGCCGCTGCGCTCTACGCCCGCGACCCCGACCCCGTCCGCGACAACTGATGTCCGGCGAACGTCCGGTGTAACTGCCCCTCCCTTCGTACCCTCCCCTTCGTCTTTCCTCAATCGCCCTGCTCTGATGCTTCGCGTCACCCTTGAACTCACGCCCAACCTGCGGCCCATCCGCTACGAACATTACCTCTCGTCGCTGACGGGGGCGCTGCACCGACTGCTCGGCGAGAACAATCCAGAACACGATGCTGCCTATTCCCTGTTTGGGCATTCCTTCCTGTACACCGAAACACCTCCGCCAAAGGTGAAGCCCCACGAGGGCGATCTGTCGTTCCCCACAGGCGCTCTCTGGAACCTTGGTTTCTTTGACGACGCCCTCTACGATCGGATCGAACAAGCTTTGTGGGACGATGCGGAAGTGGCTTTTGGGATGTACATGTCCCGAATGCACCGTTACAAACCGCCGTCGCTGGGGCGCTTGGCCCGCTTCAAAGTGAACGGGATGGTGGTGGCTCGCAAATCCCGCGACGATGGCGGGACAAGCTTTCTGCTCTGGGACGATCCCGAGGCCGACGACGTGCTCACCTACACCTTCCGCGAGAAGCTGCGCCGCGCCGGCTTCGACGGCCCAGAAGACCTGGCTTCTGAGATTCGCTTCGATCGCGCCTACGAACGTGCTCGCACCCGGCTTTTCCGCATTCACAAGACGGAGATCAAAGGCTCTGAATGTCCCGTGATTGTGCGCGGCTCAGAACGGGCCGTCCAGTTTGCGTGGACATGCGGGGTCGGTGCCCTGACGGGCAGCGGTATGGGAGCCTTGTATTGAATCTATTTCGGGCATTTCTATGACACACGACCTCTCGTTCTACCTCGATCCGCCGGACCTGACGGCCCGGGGCGTACTTGTGCTCGACGCGCTCGCGCCACTCTCGATGGTAGCCGAGCTTCCGGGCCACTATTTCCGTTCGCAGCCGTCGCCAACCCCCGCGATGCTCTACGGTATGCTCGAGAACGCGCTCGGCTGGCACTTCGATGAGGCTACGCGCCGCGAGGCCCTAAAAGCCTTGGCGAAAGAGGCCAAGAAACGGCACAAGAAAGGGCCGTGGGCCGAGCACCCGTGGCTGTCGGGGAAGCCGCCCGAGCCGCCATCGGGCTATGTACCTCTCCTCGCATTTCACGTCGCGTTCGGCCCGCCCAGCCTCCCCTCGCTGATGACGTACGACGACCTCTGGAGCCAGAATCTCCACGACCCGGCCAGCCAAAACTTCTTTGGCGGAAGCCGTCACTACGATGGTGCGCTGGAAGACATTATTACCCGATCGGTGCAGAAGGACGTCGTGTTTGGCGATCGGGCCGGATTTGAGACGGTCGAAATGGATCGCCTTGATCAAGCAGCAAGTGGAGCCCAGTTGAACTTCAAAAGCGTCCGCCCTGCCTTCCCGGCCTACTATGCCAGCCCGAAGAAGCGCGAGTATGTCGTGCCCGATGGCGTATACCGCATACCGGTCCGCACAACGCCCCGGCTTGCGGAGCGGCTCGCGGATGCGCTCGACCGCCCCTTGGCTCCCCTCTATGCGGGGTCCAACGACGGCTGGGTAGACGCTTCGTGGGAGGTGTCGGCATGAGCACGATCGATCTTTTCGAGACGGCCTTGCCCCCGACTTCTTCGCAGGTCTCGGTGCTCGACTTCGCACACCCGCTCCCGCGCTACGGCGCGGCGGTCGCCCTCTATCTCGCCAAGAAGCAGCCGCAGGACGCAACAACGGTAAAGGACGCCATTCCCCTTGTTAGGGACGCATTAGGCCGCGCTTTGGCGTCCTTCTCCTTGCGCACATTCGACCAGCCCACCGACGCCAGTCTTGACAAGCTCAGGTTCCAGTACGTCCCGGTGAGCGAACTTGCACCCGGCCCTGCTGCCAAGCAGAATGCTGCCAACGGCTGCTATATGGCCCCGCATGTGCTTTCTTCGGACGTAGGGGCGGCAGGTACGGTTGCAGAGGCTCGGGCGCTCCTTAAAGCGCTTGACGAAGCCAAAGCAGCAACCGCTTCTGCTCAGTTCAAGCGCTCCATCAGCCCCGTTACGGCCAAAGGCAACTGGGGACGGAGCAGCCTAGCCGACCCGAAGGCCTCGCTGCTGATGGTCGCCTGTACCGCGCTGGGCACCCTTGCAGCCCTCAAACCTGCAGCTTGGCGCGGCAAGGAGGGGAATGTGGGGCTGATCCCTGATCTTCCGCTTGTGCAAGGCGACACCTCGCCGTTGCTGGCCTTTATCAAAGCATTCGATGACCTTACAAGCTACGCCGAAGGCCAGTTTGAAGCTGCGTTAGACCCTAAAGGCAAAGCCAGTGCCCGCAAATACAAGCGGCCTAAGATCTTCAGAGGCAACTATCCCGAAGCTGCACAGGGGTTGGGAGCGGTCTCGCTGGTCGCGGCGCTGGGCCGTGTTGCCCGCGAAGAACGCATCCATGCAACGGGAGACTCGGCACGAGCGGAACGTGCCCGGTCGGTGCTAGCATCGCTCGCCGAGCAGCCGCTCTACCTCATCTCGAACGCGGGCACCCAGCAGGAGCGTTTCGGCCACCATCTCGTGCGCTTGGCCGAAGAGCACGACCTCGCCGACGTCCTGAAGCGGATGCAAGGCTTACCCACCGGAGCGTCGGGCTTTAACGACCCGAAGGTGAGCCTGTACCGGACGATGTTCGACCGCTGGCTCCGCTTCTTCACGCTCCCTGCCTTTCGCGACTTCCTCGCCATTCGTGCCGACTACCCGTCCGAACTGGCACCCATCCTCTCTGCCTTCTTCACCTCATCCACCATGGAACTCTCCGAAGAAATCGTCGCCTCGGCCCGTGCCTACGGGGCCTTCATCAACCGCGCGGCCTATTACGCCGCCAAGGAGTCGGTTGATGACGACAAGCGCAGCGAACGTACGGGCTTGACACCCGCCGAATACAAACAGCGCTTCCTCGTCACCTTTGAGTCGTTTGTGCGCAGCGCCAAAACAGGCCCGGCACTTCTCGCCTCGGTCGGGCGCGAAGTCGGGCGCTTCTCCAAGCGCGACCTGCCTACCGAAGCCGCTCCGTTTATGGAAGCTGTCGCGCGTGGCGACGTGCCCGTGAGCGTTGCACAAGACCTGATGATGGCTTTTATGCGCGTCAGCACCTTCCAGAAAAACGAGGGCACGCCTGCCGACGAAGCCGAGGACGACATCGAAACCACCGGCGACGACGACACGCCGTCCATGGATTGAAGCCCTTTTCCCTTTCGTTTAGCCCTTCTCCTTTCCTCCCATGATCATCCAGTCCATCACCGTCACGCTTCTTGCCCCGATGGAAGACCACGCCGCCAACCGCGGCGAGAAACTCCTCGGCAACGCCTCGTCCATCAAGCGCCGCCCCGACGGGCGCGTCTACGTCTCCGGCCAGATGCAGCGCCACGCCCTCTTCAGCGCGATGGCCCGCATCAACGACGCTGACGAGCAGCGGGGCCAAACGTTCGTGGCCAACGGCGACGCCCCCACCACGGACATCGCCACCGACCTGCGCAGCGACCTCGGCGGGTTTCTCGATACCAACAAGGGCGACTATTCGGGCCGCCGCACGGCTCCGCTCTCGGCCACGCCTGCCGTGGCACAAGACGAAAGCGCCATCGGCCGCGACCTGCTCATCCGCATCAAGCAGGATGAGGGCGGCGAGAGCGACAAGAAGCAGGCACTGGCCACCAACGAGTTCTCGCAGCGCGACGTGATGCGGATGAGCTTCCATTTGGACGTGCCGGCCATCGGTACGACCACCCGCTTTCGCTACGACAACAAGATGCATGTTCGCACCGAGCACGAACACCACATCGACGATGCCGAGCACCGTCGCCGCGTTGTTCTCGCGCTCGAAGCCACCCGTTCGCTTACCGACTACGCCAACCAAGCCCGCAACGCCACCTCCGGCGAGCCGGAGCAGGTGCTGATCGTGCTCGACACCAAGATGAGCCGCAAAGCCGCTCGCTTCTTCGCGCCCGAAACCACCGACGCGACACGCAAAAACCTGCTCAACGAACTGGACGCACGCGGTGCCGTCTACTTCCTTGGCGACGACACGACGTTGGAAGGGGACAGCGTAGAGGAAGCCTACGACAAGGCGCTTGCGGCGCTGCAATCGGCGACGCTCTACCGTCCGGCCCACACCTATACGCCTCCCAAAAAGGATGGAACCGCTGGCTAAACCCTCCGGCATTCTGCTGCGCGATCACCGCCAGCACGTGTTCGATGAGGCCAAAGCGCTGCTCAACGCGTGGCCGCACCTCGAACAGCGCTACGCCGAACGCTGCAACGGTGCGTCGCTGCGGAAACGCCTTGCCGATGCCGCGTGGTGGCACGACATCGGCAAGGAGCACGACACGTGGCAGTCGGCCTGTCGGAAGGACTACAAGGTCTACCGTGCATGGCGCGTCCGGCAGGGACTTGCCCCCGACGAGGTAAACGCCGACGACTACCGCACCTTCCAGCGAGCCGCTTTCCGAGATTACAAAGCGATTCAGGAGGCGCGCACAGCCGGACGGCCTGTGCCGGAGCATCTCGTCCAAGAAGGCACGGCGCTCCGCGACGCACGCATCCGCCACGAAATGGCGTCGCTGAAGCGGGTAGAAGGGAAGGACTTCCCGCTCGCCGTCCGGGCCGCCATTGCCGCGCACCACGGCCACCTCAACCGCCGCAAGAAGTCACAGCGACGGTGGCAAGGTGACGATGGGGGCCGCTTCAAAGACCTGTGGGATGGATTCGTCAAGGCTTCGGATGACGTCAACGAGGACGAGGCGGAGCGTCTGATGGCCCGCTATGAAGTGGCAGCGGTGCGAGCGCTGCTCGTCTTGGCCGACCAGCGTGCCAGCGCCAGAGAAGCCGGAAACGCGATGCCGAACGTGCAACGCTTTACCTACACCTTCGAGCACGAAAAGAAAAGGCCTGTTCAACAAGCCCTGTTGGACGCCCTGCACGCCGACCCTCTAGCGCCCACCACCGTGCTCCGCGCCCCTACGGGAAGCGGAAAAACCGACGCAGCACTTCTTTGGGCGCAACAGCACATCGAAGCGGGCCTGGCAGACCGTGTCGTCGTGGCCATGCCCACGCGCTTCACCTCCAACGCGCTCGCGGTCACACTCGAAAAGGGCAACTTAGCCACTGGCCTCTACCACTCGTCGGCGTGGTATGTGCGCAGCTCTCCCGTGCCAGAGCGCGAACACGCCCGCGTCCGCGAGGAGCAGCGGCTGGCGCAAAGACTGGCGATGCCTGCCACCGTCTGCACCGTCGATCACCTGCTGCTCTCGCTCATCGGCGCAAAGGAAGATCACTACGCCACCTTTTTCTTCCTTGCCCACAGCGCCGTGGTCTTCGACGAAGTGGACTTCTACGATCCGTTCGTGCAAGCTAACCTGATGGTGCTGCTGCGAGTGCTGCGCACACTCGGTGTACCCGTGCTGCTGATGAGCGCGACCGTTCCCGAATCGGCCCGTGACCTCTACAACATCACGCGCCCTACGGTAGAGGCCACGCAAGAGGAAGGAGGCCCGCGTACCGTGCACCTACTTCCAGAAGTGGCCGACATCGCCAAGCATCACGGGAGCGTACCCCAAAGCGTTGTCCCCGTTCTGGAGCGTATGGTACACGAAGGCTGCGGCATCATCTACGCCAACACCGTTGCCCGCGCAGCAGCCTACTACACATGGTTCAAGAACCAAAAGGCGTGCGTGTGCCTCTACCACAGCCAGTTCACCGAACCCGACAAAAAGGCCCGAGAAGACCAGATCCTGAGGATGTTGGGCCGGGATGCGTGGCGAGGTGGGTTGGCCGGAGGCATCGTCGTGTTCACGCAAATTGGCGAGATGAGCATCAACGTGAGCGCCCCCCTTATGCTGTCGGAGCTATGCCCGTGGGATCGGCTTGCTCAGCGCCTCGGAAGACTCAACCGCTTTGGTGAAGTCCCTGCCGGGGACGCGTGGGTGGTCGTGCCGTTCCAAGACGGCAAACTCTACCCGGCTCCTTACGGCGCGTACCTCAAGAAAACGAACGACACCGAAGGTGGCTGGGAGGCTGGCGAGGCCTTCGTACAAACCCAAGCCCAACTTGAGCGCGACTTCGCGGAACGGTCTCCCGTGACGGCGCAAGATTTGTCCAGCCAGGTCGATGCGCTGTACCCCGAGCCGCCCGTCTTCGACGCGACGACGGCGCAGAACACAGCCAACCTCGAAGATATGCTGGAGCGCAACTGGCTCATCGCACAGGCCCAGCAGGACGACGACGAGGGCACAGCGGGAGATTTCCGCACCCGAAACATCGAGCCACACACCGTGCTCGTCACCTGCCATCCGTGGAGCCTCGAAAGTGCCGAGTCCTGCACACCTGACGACGATCGCCCCTTCCACTTCGACACCTATTCCGATCTCCAAGCCTTCCTCTTGAAATACGGAGTTTCAGTACCGGTTTACCTGCGCGAACGGGCCGAGAAAGCTGGTTTGCTGGTAGAGATCCCCTATACCGTGGGCGAAGGCCGCGCCAAAGACGAGGAGCAGCGCGTGCTTCTTCACTTTACCGGCTACACTCCAGAGACGGGGACGGGTCCCCTTTACGGAGTCGTTCAAGAACCTTCATCCCCTACTAACCACCTATAGACCTCGTCGCAAAGCTTCGCACCTACGACTACAAGGCGTGACGAGGTGACCCTCCGCCGCCCAAATGCAAGGCCTCGCCGGTACGACGCAGTCCCTCGCTGCCTGAGCACACGCCTCCGTAGCCGGAACGCAGACCTTCGTATCCGGAGCGTAGACCTCCGTAGCCGGAACGCAACGCTCCGTAGCCAGAACGCAGACCTTCGTAGACGCGACGCAAAGCTCCGTGGTCGGAACGCAGACCTTCGTAGGCGTGACGTAAGGTCTCGTAGCCGGAACGCAAGGCTCCGACGATGCAACACACGCCCTCGTAGGCGCGGGGCAGGCCTTCGTAGGGATCGCGCAGCCCCTCGCCGCGGCCGCGCAGACCGTCGTAGGTGCGGCGCAAGCCCTCCACGCTTACACCCGCCGCAGAGGAAGCGCGACGCGGCGTGTCGGCGGCGCACCGCAGAGGCGGCACGACCGGGGCGTCGGCGAAGCACCGGCCCGTGCAGCCGCCGCGCAGGACTTCGCAGGCCGGCCGTTCCCCCCGACCCCTACGCATCGTGCAAAGGTATTGCTTTTTTCGTATCGCCCGCATACCTTCCGCTCGTCCACTCTAACGCCTACGCGCCATGCCTGAATCCCCTGCCCCGCGCCGCAGCACCAACGACCGCCGCCTCGCCGAACGCATCGGTCGCCACCGCGCCCTGATCCTCGCCGTCCAGAACGACCCGGACGCCGCCGCGCTCGCCGCCTCCCGCGGCTATTCCGCCGATCGGATGCAGCAGGGCCTTGCCCTCGCCGACGCGGCCCTCGTCGCCTACGAGACCCGCGACCGCGACGCCGGGGCGCACTCGGCCTCCGGCCAAACCCTCCGCGAGCAGGAAGCCGCCGCCCAGCGACGCGTCCAAGACCTCCGCAGCATCCTCCGCGCCGTCTACGACGACGCTCCCACCCGCACCGCCCTCGGCGTGGCGGCCCCGCGAAGCGCCACCGACCGCGACGCGTTCCTCACCGAAACCCGCGCCACCCTCCAAGCCGCCCGGCGTGCTCCCTACGCCGCCGCCCTCGCCGACGCCGGGGTGACATCAGACGATCTCGCCGCCCTCGCCGAGACGCTCGACGCGCTCGAAACGGCGGCGCAAGCGCGGGTGAGTGCCTCGGGCGTGCAAACGACGTCCACCGCGTCCCGCGACGAGGCGTCCGACGCCCTCCAAGCGTGGATCACCCGTTTCCGTCGCCTGCTGCGGCCCACCTTCCGCGACGCGCCGGCGGTGGCCGCCCGCATCGGCTTCTGACCTCCCCCCTGCCAAGGCCAACGACCCTGACAGGGTCCTCTCCTCGACCGCTATGCAGCAACTTCGCATCGGCGGGATGCTCGTCGGCTACCACGGTCTCTGCCCGCGCAAGGCGTGGCTGTCGGCGCAGGGCCTGTGGATGGAGCAGGAGTCCGACACCGTCGCGCTTGGCCGCCACCTCGACGCCACGACGTACACCCGCGAGAAAAAGGGCTACGACTTGGACATCGAAGCGCCCGGCCTCAACCGCGTCCGGCTCGTCGGCAAGATCGACCATGCCGACCTCGACGGCGGGGTGCTGCACGAAGTCAAGAAGTCGCGTGCCGCCGAAGCCGCCCACGAAGACCAGCTGCGCTTCTACCTGTGGCTGCTGCGCCTCGCCGGGGTGACGCGCGCCGACGGGCAGCCCTTCACCGGGCGGCTCGACTACCCCGCCCTCCGCAAAACCCGCGACGAGGCGCTTTCTGACGACGACGAAGTCCGGCTGGCCCAGACTGTCGCGGGCATCGCCGCGACGCTCCGCCGCCCCACACCGCCGCCACGTCTCGGCCCGGAGCGCCGCACGTTCTGCGCCGCCTGCGCCTTCGAAGAACTGTGCTACGGATGAGGGCGGTGTGGGGTGTTGGGGATAGGTAATGGTCAGAAAAGACACCTCGCAGCTCTCCTCCACCCCCTCCTGTGGCCACGCATGGCAACGAGCGATGCACCAAGGCTTCTGACAACACTCCACGCCCCCTTACCTCCCGATGCGCCGCCCCTACTACCTGTTCTCGTCCGGACGCCTCGCCCGCCGCCACAACACCCTCGCGCTCGAACGCGCCACGGGCGAACGACAGCCCGACGATGCCGAAGACGACGACGGCCGCCCCTCGCCCACGCTCGAACGCGCCGACCGCGTGCCCTTCCCCGTCGAACAGGTCGAAAGCCTCTACCTGTTTGGCGAAGTGGACGTCAACACCAAGCTCGTCACGTTTCTGGCCAAGGCCGGCATCCCGGCGTTCTTCTTCGACTACTACGGCTACTTCACGGCCGCACTCGTCCCCCGCGACAGCCAGCTCTCCGGGCGGCTCCGCGTCGAGCAGGCCCGCCACGTCCTCGGCCCCAAACGCCGGATGCGCCTCGCCCGTGCCTTCGTGCTGTCCGCCGCCGCCAACATCGAGCGGGTGCTGCGCTACTACGCCCCCCGCTGCACCCCCGACGACGTCGACGTGCTCAAGGCCGCTGTCTACCAAACCCGCCTCGACCGCGACGACATCGCCACCGCACCCGATATCCCCTCGCTGATGGCCGTCGAAGGGCGCATCCGCGAGCGCTACTACCGCCTCTGGCCCCGCATCCTCGGCCCGCAGGGGGCGGCCTTTCCGTTCGAACGGCGCGAGCGCAACCCGCCGTCGAACGAGATGAACGCCCTCATCTCCTTCGGCAACAGCCTCTGCTACACCCTGTGCCTGCGCCAGATTCTCCGCACCGCCCTCGACCCCAGCATCGCCTACCTGCACGAACCCGGCGACCGGCGGCACAGCCTCGCCCTCGACCTCGCCGAGATCTTCAAGCCGCTGTTGGTGGATCGCGCCATCTTCCGCCTCGTCAAAACCGGGCAGATCACCGCCAAGCACTTCGAACCCCGCCTCGGCGGTACCTACCTCTCCGAAGCCGGGCGCAAGGTGTTCGTGTCTCATTGGGACGAACGCCTCGCCCGCACCGTGCACCATCGCGGGCTGGACCGGCCGGTCAGCTACGAGCGCCTCGTGCGGCTCGAATGCTACAAGCTCGTCCGACATCTCTGCGACCCGAAGGCCGATCCGTATAAGCCGTTTGTGATGTGGTGGTGACGAGCGCTCGCTGGATGTTCGTATCCTGCCTGCATCGTTCCTGTCCGCGATGCCCTATGTGATTGCCGTCTACGATGTCGACCAAAAGCGCGTGGCCAAGATGCTGCGGTTGTTTCGACGCTACCTGCACTGGGTGCAAAACTCCGTGTTTGAAGGCGACCTGACCGAGTCCCAGCTTGCTGCTCTCCGCACCGACGCCGAGAAGACGATGGGCGACGGTGGATCGGTGCTCATCTACCGGCTGCGCGACGAGCGCTACCACGAACGGATCGTCTTGGGGACGGAACGGGGCCACCGGAGCCGGATGCTGTAACCCGCCGGTGTCGTCGTCCTTCCGTTTCCGCCCGCGTTTCGGGGATGTCGCCTCCGCGTTCTTTGACCGACTGAGCACTCAAACGACCTTTTTGGCCCGTAGGAGGCCGTTTGCACCGTGTCGTCGTCCTCTCGGCTTTTTTGCGCTATGGGAGGACGACGACATTCCCCTTGGAATCGTTGCGCCGGAATCGGCCCAAACGGTTGTATTTTGGGCGTCGAACCCCCGATTTGTACCGGGCCTCAATCGCACCAGCAGGCATTGAAAGAGAACACCACGCTCTCCGTGGCGGGCCTCACGCCGCGCCTCAATCGCACCAGCAGGCATTGAAAGCTTCCTCTCACGCGAAGCCCCGGCGTGGCACGAACTGCCTCAATCGCACCAGCAGGCATTGAAAGGGGCAGCGGCGGCGACCACGAAACGGTTTGGCTCGGCCTCAATCGCACCAGCAGGCATTGAAAGACGTTGCCGGGGAAGCGGTCGAAAACTACTTCGTGCGCCTCAATCGCACCAGCAGGCATTGAAAGTCGTACCCGCAGGTGTCTATGAAGCCGCCAAGACCCGGCCTCAATCGCACCAGCAGGCATTGAAAGCCTCGAACAGTTGATGACTTCCGCAACGGTTCAGTAGCCTCAATCGCACCAGCAGGCATTGAAAGCAGCGGCTGCGGCGTCGATAGCCCCCGGCGTTGCGTTGCCTCAATCGCACCAGCAGGCATTGAAAGGAAATGGCCCGCCGTGGCCACGCGGGCGGCCACCTTGCCTCAATCGCACCAGCAGGCATTGAAAGTGGGGCACGGAGGAGAGTTGGGGCGTGGCGTGGACAGCCTCAATCGCACCAGCAGGCATTGAAAGCGTCGTTTCTCGGCTGCCACCGCAGCAGCGTTACCGGCCTCAATCGCACCAGCAGGCATTGAAAGCGAAACCTCCTCCTCGGGCGAGAGCGTCGGAACCAGGCCTCAATCGCACCAGCAGGCATTGAAAGGCGACGGCGTCGAAAGTGAAAGTCCACTGCGACGGGCCGCCTCAATCGCACCAGCAGGCATTGAAAGCGCCCTTGGAATCGACAGGCTGCACGGGCGCGCCGAGCCTCAATCGCACCAGCAGGCATTGAAAGCCATGTCTCTCCGCTCTGCTCTTGCACCGTCCGGGGCCTCAATCGCACCAGCAGGCATTGAAAGTTTTCAGAGGCGCGGGTGGATCGTGGGGCGGATGAGCCTCAATCGCACCAGCAGGCATTGAAAGGTCGTTCTGCCCGGCCTGCCGGTCGGTACGACGCTCGCCTCAATCGCACCAGCAGGCATTGAAAGTCACTTCAACGTCAGCAGAGTAAAGGAGCAGCGCAAGGCCTCAATCGCACCAGCAGGCATTGAAAGTCCCCAAGGTTCAGCCATTCGCACAGATCGCCCACGCCTCAATCGCACCAGCAGGCATTGAAAGTGCCGCCCCGATCCCCGGCGATGCGCCGGAATCCGGAGCCTCAATCGCACCAGCAGGCATTGAAAGGTGCGGTTCGGAGACGACCACACGGGCGTCTTCATCGCCTCAATCGCACCAGCAGGCATTGAAAGCCGAGGTGCTGGGCACATCGCGCCGCACGCTCTACCGCCTCAATCGCACCAGCAGGCATTGAAAGGTGCGGTCGTCTGCGGGTCGGTGTTGCCGGTGTAGGGCCTCAATCGCACCAGCAGGCATTGAAAGCCGGGTTGGGGCGTCCGGCAGGCTGCACGGTGTCAGCCTCAATCGCACCAGCAGGCATTGAAAGCGCCCGCGCCGTGGAACCTCAATCTACCGGCTCCTCGCCTCAATCGCACCAGCAGGCATTGAAAGCGTACGGCCCGCTTGCGCGTTCGGCTACGCTTCTGGGCCTCAATCGCACCAGCAGGCATTGAAAGTTGAAGATTCAGGTTGCGCAAGGGGAGCCGATCCGGGCCTCAATCGCACCAGCAGGCATTGAAAGTACGGGATGAGATGGGCAGCGCTGCGATTGAATGGGGCCTCAATCGCACCAGCAGGCATTGAAAGTGACCGTCACGCTGTACGGCGGGCCGGGCATCGGTCGCCTCAATCGCACCAGCAGGCATTGAAAGAGATGAAGCCGCACGCGCTTCCAGTGGGCCATGAGCAGCCTCAATCGCACCAGCAGGCATTGAAAGTAAGACGCTGCTGCACGGCAAAGTTGGGGCCAACCCGCCTCAATCGCACCAGCAGGCATTGAAAGGGTGACGAGGGTTGAGATAACGGCGCGGGCCGACGGCCTCAATCGCACCAGCAGGCATTGAAAGTTCGGTGTAGGGCAGCGTCTGGATCGGGCGGGGCGGGCCTCAATCGCACCAGCAGGCATTGAAAGGATGCCGAGTTGCAGTTTCCGGTTGGGCAGCGTCAGGCCTCAATCGCACCAGCAGGCATTGAAAGATCGCGTGCCGGTGGGTTGGGTAGTTGTAGGCTGAGGCCTCAATCGCACCAGCAGGCATTGAAAGCTGCGGCCTGCGCCGCAGGACGTGCCGCCGGTCGTGCCTCAATCGCACCAGCAGGCATTGAAAGGAAGCGTTCATTCGTCAGGTCTTGGGTTGGACGCCCGCCTCAATCGCACCAGCAGGCATTGAAAGGACGGTATGCGTATCCACGTCTGCAACACTTCGCCGGGCCTCAATCGCACCAGCAGGCATTGAAAGATGCGGTCGATTATGCGTCGCTGGTTGGGGCTGCGTGGCCTCAATCGCACCAGCAGGCATTGAAAGCCGGGGGACGTGCTCGTTTACAGCGTGGAGAGCGGGCCTCAATCGCACCAGCAGGCATTGAAAGTCGCAGAGCGCACGCAGGTGCGCCCGCGCATCGTCCGCCTCAATCGCACCAGCAGGCATTGAAAGCGAAACTGTGCATTACGAACCGCTCCCGCTTGCTCTGGCCTCAATCGCACCAGCAGGCATTGAAAGTGGATCAGAAGGTCAGTTGCCTGCGCAGCAAACTGGGCCTCAATCGCACCAGCAGGCATTGAAAGTCCCCGAAATCGGCGGCATGTTCGACGCGGGAGACGGGCCTCAATCGCACCAGCAGGCATTGAAAGAAGATGAGGACAGCAGCGCCAAGACCGCCGAGCACAGCCTCAATCGCACCAGCAGGCATTGAAAGGTGCTTCGTGACGCCGCACGCGGGGCAGACATCGGCGCCTCAATCGCACCAGCAGGCATTGAAAGCCAAGCGAAAGACGGCCCCCGCTGCACCGACCGCAGGCCTCAATCGCACCAGCAGGCATTGAAAGGAGGCGAACGGCTTCCGGGGGGTGCTGCGGTTGGAGCGCCTCAATCGCACCAGCAGGCATTGAAAGTCACGAAACTCCGCTACTGCGACGCCCACGAGGTGCGCCTCAATCGCACCAGCAGGCGCGGCACAGCGGCTCGTCGTTGACCCTGCACCAGATCGACGACGAACTGGCCGCACTCGAAGTTTGCAGCCCACCGACTCGTCGCCAAGCGTCATGTGCCCATGCTTATTCGCCTCGCCGCCAACGCCCGTCGTTACCGCACCGACTTGGGCGCGTGGTAGGCAGGCGACTCGTCGTCGGCCTCGGCGTCGTCCGGCGGGGGCGGGAGCGGCGCAGTGGTCGGCATGGCCCGTTCGGCTTGGCCGAGCTTCGTCCCGGCGGCCCGCGCTTCGGAGGGGCCAGACGAACCGCCGTCCACGCGCCGAAGGCTTCGGGCGGTGAGCGAGCGCAGGTCGTTCTCGTAGCGCCGCGTGGCCTCTTGGACAAACAAGTCCCGCGACGACACGAAGTGTCCGCCCAGTTGCTCGTCGATGCCTTTGCGGCGGTTGTAGTTCTCCTTGACCGTGCGGAAGCGGTTGACCTCCTCCCACGCCTCTTCGAGCCACTCTTGGTAGGTGTTGCTCTCGGTTTCTTCGTTCTGGCGGAGGATGGAGTCGACTTGGGCGAGGCGCGTTTCGTAGGTGCGGTAGGTGATGGTCGTCTTGTAGACATCCATAAACCGCATCGCGTCCCACCGCATCGCCCCGGCGACCAGCGGCAGCAGCAGCATCAGCCCCAAGAAGCCGCCGTAGACCCACCACGAGCCGGTGAGCGCGAGCAGCTCGCGGGCCTTCACTTCGGAGAGACCTACCAGCGCGCCGAGCGAGACGAGCAGCAGCAGTCCCCACAAAAACGCCGACCCTCGCGGCGCGCTGTTGGCCTCGTCGCTCGACACGTCGGGGTTGTTGTCGGAGCGCTGAGGGCGGTTCATCCGCGCCTCGATGAACCGCTCGGCCACCACAAGGCCACCGCCCACGAGCACGAGCGCGAAGACGCCGGCGATGATCCACGGCCACACCGGCCCCAGCGCGAGCCGCTGCGCGAACGTCCCGACCGACCAGAACGCCAGCAGAACGCCTGCCGCCAGCGTAATCGTCATCACCACCGTTTCGGCCCACAGACGCCGCCGCACGGAGAAGAACGCGCCCGCCTCCAGCCGAGGCTGCTGTTCCATCTCGGCCAGCCGATGGCGAAGCGTCGCCTTCTCGACCAGATGGTTTTCGGACTGCTCGCGGTAGAACTTGGTCTTGCGCGTCACGCGGCGCACCAGCTCTACGAGCGCCCGTTCGCCAAAGCGGCGCGTGCCGTTTTCGTTCTTGAGGTACGCGCCGTAGCGGTAACGAATGCCCAGGGCGTCGAACATAGAGGGGGGAGGCTACGGCTAACGGGTGCGAAAAAGACGATCAGCCCGAAGCCAACCGCTAACCGCCCTAAAATACGTCGTGCACGAACAAGTCTTTCTCCAAGGCGTCGGCCACGCGGGCAACCTGCTCCACCAACTCCCACGCTTCCTCAAACTCGGCGGTGACGAGCAGGTGCGTGGCGCGGAGCGTCAGGAACGGGGCCGGGCCGTCGTCGGTGCGGAGGTCTTCGACGCAGATCGCGCCCACGTCGAGGCGCGCGTTGCGCCGGAGCAGCCCTTCGCAGTCCAGTTTGGTGGGGACGGGGCCGACGGGAGCCGACGCAATCAACCGCGACGCGTCGAGGGCATCGCTGGCGTGCTCGTGGAGGAAGAGGTGGACGACGTGCGAGCGCCCGCCGCCGGTTTCGACCTC
>Ga0209572_1001219_pt1 | contig 20514 bp, 16 predicted proteins | sample EBPBio232012_DNA_FD_185867 | JGI IMG/M metagenome (GOLD analysis project Ga0209572, IMG submission 185867) | Wastewater treatment Type I Accumulibacter community from EBPR Bioreactor in Madison, WI, USA - Reactor 1_1/23/2012_ DNA (SPAdes)... | ecosystem: Engineered > Bioreactor > EBPR >...
CGTGCACCCGGCAGCGGTAGAAGTTGAGGCCCTTGTGCGCCACCACCGGCTTCATCGAGGTCGGCTCGCCCACCACACAGCCATCGGCGCGGATGCCGCGCGCCTGCAGCTCGGCCAGCATGAAGGGTGCGCCCACGCAGGCGATCTCCTCGTCGTACGAAAACGCCAGGTGCAGCGGCTTCGCGCGCGGCTGGGCCAAAAATTCAGGCACCAGCGCCAGGGCGCAGGCGATGAAGCCCTTCATGTCGCAGCTGCCGCGGGCGTACAGGCGGCCGTCGCCCTTGTCGGTCAGCTTGAAGGGGTCGCTGGACCAGTCCTGCCCGTCGACCGGCACCACGTCGGTGTGGCCCGACAGGATGATGCCGCCCTGGGTGCCGCCGTCCTGCGCCGGCAGGGTGCAGAACAGGTTGGCCTTGCTGCCCTCGGCGTTGGGGTTGAGCCAGGGCGTCAGCCCCTGGGCGCGCAAGGCGTCGCGCACCTCCTCGATCAGGCCGAGGTTGGAGTGGCGGCTGACGGTGTCGAAGGCGATCAGGCGGTCGAGCCAGGCCAGGGTGTTCATGGGCGTGTCCGGGGGTGTGTGGCGGGTTCCAGGCCATCATAGTCACAGGCCGCCCACCGCCTGCGTGGCGGCAAGCCCCTCGCCGCCACGGGGCGCGCCGCGCCACCGTATGATGCGGGCGGCGCCGCGCGCTCGCACCCGCGCGCGCGAACGCGCGAGAAGAAAAGGGTCTGTCTTGAATCCGCCCGTCCAGCCCCTATCTTGATTGACCATTGCCACGCCGGCCCGGAACCGTTCCGGGCGCCGCGCGGGCACCAAGGAACACCATGACACGCATTCTTCTGTTTGTTTTGACCAACGTCGCCGTGATGGTGGTGGTGGGCATCGTCACCAGTCTGCTGGGCGTGGGCCGCGCCACCGGCGCCAACACCGCCCAGCTGATGATCTTCTCGCTGGTGGTCGGCTTCACCGGCGCCATCATCTCGCTGCTGATGAGCAAGTCCATGGCCAAGATGAGCATGGGCCTGCAGATCATCAGCCAGCCGGGCAACGCCGACGAGGCCTGGATCGTCGACACCGTGCGCAAGTTCGCCGAAAAAGCCGGTATCGGCATGCCCGATGTCGCCATCTACGAGGGCGAACCCAACGCCTTCGCCACCGGCGCGTTCAAGAATTCGGCCCTGGTGGCCGTCTCCACGGGCCTGCTGCGCGGCATGACGCGCGAGGAGGTCGAGGCCGTCATCGGCCACGAGGTGGCGCACATCGCCAACGGCGACATGGTCACCATGGCGCTGATTCAGGGCGTGATGAACACCTTCGTGGTGTTCGCCAGCCGCGTCATCGGCTCCATCGTGGACGGTTTTCTGCGCCGTGGCGACGACAACAGCGGCCCCGGCATCGGTTACTACGTCACCACCATCGTGCTCGACATCCTGTTCGGCTTCCTGGCCGGCATCGTCGTGGCCTGGTTCTCGCGCCAGCGCGAATTCCGCGCCGACCGCGGCGCGGCCCAGCTGATGGGCCAGCCCAACTCCATGATCAACGCCCTGGCGCGCCTGGGCGGCCTGCATGCCGAAGGCCAGCAGATGCCGCAGAACCTGCAGACCATGGCCATCGCCGGCAGCATCGGCAAGCTGTTCGCCAGCCACCCGCCGATGGAAGAGCGCATCGCCGCGCTGAAGGCGCAGCGGGGCTGAAGAAGGTAGCCGCCTCGCACCGTCCCCAGCGCGTCGGCGGGGGCTTTCAGGGGCGGTGGCCGTTTCAGACCTGGGGAACCGGGGAGCTCGATTGCTGGGACAGTCCGCCGTCCACCACGAGTTCGATGCCGTTGATGTACTTCGCCTCGTCGCTGGCCAAGTAGAGCACGGCGTGCGCCACATCCCAGGCTTCGCCCATCTTGCCGGTCGGAGACATCGCGTCGCGCAGTGCGATCATGCGGTCGGCATCGCCGCCATAGAACCGGGTGAGTGGCTCCACGATCATGGGCGTGTGAATCAAGCCCGGCAGTACGCTGTTGACGCGGATGCCTTTGGCGGCGTACTGCATCGCGACATAGCGCGACAGGCCGTTCACCGCCGCCTTGCTGGCACCGTAGGAGACGTAGGGCACGCCGCCCCAGCGTGTGCTGGCCAGGGACGAAATGTTGACGATGGCGCCGCTGCCCTGTTTTTCCATCAACGGTAGAACGTGCTTGCAGGCCAGGAACATGCTCTTGACGTTGACATTGAACACTCGGTCCCAGGCCTCCTCGGACAATTCCACCGGGCCACCCACTTCAGCGATACCGACGTTGTTGACCAGGATGTCGCAACCCCCGAAGTGGGTGAGGCAGGCCTGGACCATGCCCGTGACGTCGGCGCTCACGGCGACATCGGCTTGGTGTGCCTCGCAGATGCCGCCCGCCTCCCGCACCAGACGCTGTGTTTCCTTGGCCGCGTCCAGGTTGCGGTCCACCGCCAGCACCTTGGCCCCTTCACGGGCCAGCAGCACCGAGATGGCCTTGCCATTGCCGATGCCTGCACCAATCGAACCGGCGCCGACAACCAGGGCCGTCTTGTCTTTCACTCTCATGTGAATCTCCTGTTCATCCATGGGTCTGGCCGTACAGCGTCACCACCGTGGCACCGCCCAGGCCACCGTTGTGCTGCAGCCCAAGGCGGGCACCTTTCACCTGGCGGTCCTGTGCCGTTCCGCGCAACTGATGGGTGAGCTCGTGGCATTGCGCCAGACCCGTCGCGCCCAGGGGATGCCCCTTGGACAGTAGGCCTCCAGAGGGGTTGACGACCACGGCACCGCCGTAGGTGTTGTCACCCGCCCGCACGAACTTCTCGGCCTCGCCCTCGCCGCACAAACCCAGCGTTTCGTAGCTCAGCACCTCGTTCTGCGCGAAGCAGTCGTGCAACTCGCACACATCCACGTCCGTCGGGTCGACCCCGGCGGCTTCGTAGACCTGGCGCGCCGCGTCGCGCGACATGTCGTATCCCACCACCGAGATGGCGCTGCGGCTCTCGAAAACGTCCGGCTTGTCGGTCGCCAGCGCCTGCGCCAGGATGCGTACCCGTGGGTCCAGCCCGTGTCTTCGCGCGAAGTCCCGGCTGACCAGGAGGGCGGCGGCGGCCCCGCAGGTCGGGGGGCAGGCCATCAGGCGGGTCAGCACGCCGGGCACGATGGCGGAGGACGCCAGGACCTGCTCGGGTGTGACCTCGTCGCGGAACACGGCCAATGGGTTGCGCGCCGCATGGCGGCTGGCCTTGGCTCGGACTTTGGCAAAGGTCTCCAGCGAGGTGCCGTAGCGTTGCATGTACTCCTGCCCCGCCGCGGCAAAGTAACGCACCGCGCTGCTCAGCTCAGGGTAGGTGAACAGATCGTCGATCACCGCATCGAAACGTTCGAGTGGGTTGGGGCGATCGTTCCATGTGCTGCGCAATGCGCCGCGTCCCATCTGCTCGAAACCCACCGCCAGCACGCAATCGGCGGAGCCGCTAGCAATGGCTTTGCGCGCCAGGTACAGGGCGGTGGAGCCCGAGGCGCAGTTGTTGTTGACGTTGACGATCGGCACGCCGGTCATGCCCACGTCGTAGACGGCGCGTTGGCCGCAGGTAGAGTCGCCGTAGACATAGCCGGCATAGACTTCCTGTACGTCGGCATAGGTGCATCCCGCATCCTGTAGTGCCTGGCGCACGGCCAGGGACGCCATGTCAGGGTACGGCAGGTTGTCGCCAGGTTTCTTGAAGGGCGTCATGCCGACGCCAGCGACCAGGACTTCGTTTTGCATGGGTGTGATTCCGTAGTTGGGGTTAAACCATCCGCTCCTGGCCTTGCCAGTAGCGCTTTCGGACTTCTTTCTTGAGCACCTTGCCCACCGCGCTGCGAGGCAGTTCCGCCACGATCTCCACGGTTTTCGGCGCCTTGACGCTGCCTAGCCGGCTCTTGACGAACTCGATCAGCTCGTCGGTTTTCATCAACTGGTCCGGTCGCAGCTCAACCACCGCTTTGACCGCCTCACCCCATTTTTCGTCGGGCACGCCAATGACCGCGCAGTCCTTGACGGCGGCGTGCGCCATCACCGCGGCCTCCACTTCCGACGAGAACACGTTGAAGCCGCCTGTGACGATCATGTCCTTCTTGCGGTCCACGATGTAGAGAAAGCCCTGTTCGTCGAAGTAGCCCACGTCGCCCGTGCAGTGCCAGCCGTTGCGCCGCGCTTCTGCGGTGGCTTCGGGGTTCTTGTAGTACCCCTGCATCACGATGTCGCCCTGGGCCACGATTTCGCCGACCGCGCCGGGCTGATGAAGCAGGCACCCCGCGTCGTCCATGATGGCCACCCGAGTGAAGGGAAAGCGCCGGCCGGCGCTCAGCAGCCGCTGACGGGGTGCCGGTGTGCCGTTCTCCAGGTGGTCTTCCAGTGTCAGCACACTGATGGCGCCGGGGACTTCGGCCTGACCGTAGATTTGAACCATGACGGGCCCAAACACCGCCATGGCCTCGGCCAGCTTGTCCGGCGACATGGGCGCGGCGCCATAGATCAAGTAGCGCAGCGCCGAGAAATCAAACTCGCGCACGTTCTGCTGCGCCAGCAGCGCGTAGATCACCGTGGGGGGCAGAAAGAGCGCGTTGATGCGCTCGCGCGCCATGGCGCGCAGCAACTCTTGCGGCTCAATGCCATCCATCAGGATGATCCGTCCGCCACGTGACATGAACGGCAGGCACAAGGTACCCGCCGAATGCGTGATCGGCGCCGCCGCCAGCATCGCCATGCCATTGGTCACGTGAAAGGCCGACATCTGATTGGCCAGGGTCATCGTGATGTTGCGGTTGGACAGGGCAACGCCCTTGGAGCGGCCGGTGGTGCCGCCGGTGCCCATGATCAGCGCCAACGCTTCCGGGGCGACCGCCGGTGCAAACATGTCCGCGGGCTGCCCCGCGATCCACTCGGTCATGCTCACATCGTCCGCGTGGGGCGCATCCAGACAGACGTACCGGCGGATGCGCGGCACGCTGGCGCGGATCTCGGCGACCTGATCGGCGTAGCGCGCCTGGTAGAACAGCACGTCGCAGTCCATGTCCTGCAGAAACTCGATGTTGCTGAGCGGGTTGTTGCGTGCGTTGACGGGCAGCCACACGCCCTGGGCACGCAGAATGCCCAGCAACGCGAGAAAGGCCGCTGCCGTGTTGCCGCTGAGCACGGCGCCATGGAACCCGGGTGAGAAACCGTCCGCGTGCAACGCGCGGGCGATCTGACAGGTCTTGCCGCCTGCCTCGGCGTAGTTCAAGGCCGGGGCCTGGCCGCTCCAGTCCGCCAGGCAGGGGGATTGCGGATAGCCCGCCACTCCCGCATCGAAGTAGTGAATCAGGTTCATGCTGCTGCTCCGCGCTCAGCTTTTCGTCGCCTGGCTGATGGCCTGTTCGATCTTGGTCACCAGGGCGGCGTTGATGTTCAGCTTCCATTTCTCGTAAGGTTGCCGCAGCGCCGCCTTCCATTCCGCCATTTCGGAGGCGGTGGGCGTGTAGACGTCCACGCCGTGTTGTTTCAGCGCTGTCTCGTCGTTGGCGTGCTTGCGCACCTGCTGGGTCAGTTCGCTCGCTGCGGCCTGGCCAGCAGCGCGCACGATCTGCTGATCTTCCGGGGACCACGACTTGAACACCGGGTTGGCCACTGTGAAGTGGATCAGCTCATTGGTCATGTTCCAGCGGGTCACGTACTTCAGGCCCAGGCTGTAGGCCTTGACCGCCAGGATCTGCTCCAGCGTCAGCCACAGACCGTCCACGGCGCCAGACGCCAGGGCCGACTGCGCGTCCGCCCAGGACATGCTGGTCGGGTTGGCCTTCAGAGCGTTCATGATGTCTTGCTGCATGGGCGAGGCTGTGACGCGAATCTTCATGCCGGCCACGTCGGCCGGCTTGGCCAGGCGCTTCCTGGAGTTCAGTAGCTGGACCGGGCCGTACTCGCCCGAGGCCAGTGGCTCCATCCCCGCGCGGCGCATGATGTCGTAGAAGTCCTTGCGCAGAGCGTCGGAGGCCAGTACCGCGTCCACCTCGCGATCCGTCGTCATCAGGCCTGGTAGACCGAAGGCGGCGAAGTCCTTCACTGTCCCCGACCAGTTGATAGTGGTGCCGACCAACACGTCGACGATGCCCTGGCGCAGCGCCACGAGCTCGCGGTCCTGCGCCCCCTGCACCAGACTGGAGCCTGGGTAGAGCTTCAGGTTGATGCGCCCCTTGGTGCGCTCACGCGTCAGGTTCGCGAAGTTCTCCGCCGCGGCGTACCAGGCGGTGCCCGGGCCCACCACGAGCGACAGGCGGTACTCGCTCTTGTAGGCGCTCTGCGCGCGCAAGAGGCTGGGCGCGCCCAGCGTGGCGATGCCAGCGGTGGCAAGGAAGTGACGGCGTTGAATCATGGGAAATCTCCTGCTGAAAAAGTGAAGGAATGAAGTCAGAACCCAGCGGCCCGAGGCAGCCACAACGCGATGCCTGGCGCAAACAGCACTGCCGTGATAGCCAGCGCGAAACTCAGCATGAACCAGCCGACCCAGCGCAGCGTGCTCTCGATCGGCACGCCGGCCAGGCGGCACGACACCAGCAAGGTGCCGGCCAGCGGCGGGGTGAACTGACCCAGCGCCATGACCATGGTCATCAGCACGCCAAACCACACCGGGTTCCAGGCGTAGAGCTTGATGAGCGGCAGCAGCAGGGGTAGGAAGACCAAAAACAGCGTGACGCCTTCGATGAAGATGCCGAGCAGCTTGAACACGAGCAGGACCACCGCCAGCGTGCCCAGGCTGCCCAGGTCCAGGGCGCGAAACCATTCCACCAGGGGTTCCACCGCTCCGATGGTGTGGATGCAGTAAGAGAACACGCCCGCGAAACCCAGGATGACCATGACCACCGCCGAGGTGCGCACCCCATCGGCGAAGATTTCATACAGCTGCCGGGGGCCGATGGTCTTGTGAATGAAGACGCCGATGAAGATGACCCACGAGGCCGCCACCACCGCGGCCTCGGTCGGCGTGAACCAGCCGGCGCGCATGCCGCCGAGGATCAGCACGGGCGTGACCAGTCCGCAACTGGCTTCCTTCAGACTTTTCCAGAATGGTGGGCGCGCCAAACTCGCCTCGGATGCGCCGAGGCCGTTGCGCCGAGACAGCCACCAGGCCGGGACGATCAACGCCAGCCCGGCCAGCACCCCGGGCATCAGCCCGGCCGCGAACAACTCGGGCAGCGACACGCCCGGCACCATGATGCTGTAGATCACGAACGCCAGCGAGGGCGGGATCAGGATGTCGGTGGCCGTGGCCGAGCCGATCACCGTGGCCGAGAAGGCGGGTGGATAGCCCGCGCGGCGCATCGCCTCGATCATCACGCCGCCAATCGCGGCCGCCAGCGCCACGCCCGAGCCAGAGATGCCTCCCAGCAGCATCGCCACGAAAATGGCGACGATGGGCAGCATGCCCGGGCCTCGCCCGAGCACGGCGGATGCGAAGGTGATCATGCGGGTTGCCACACCCGAGCGATCAAAGGCCGAACCCACCAGGACGAACATGGGCAGCGCCAGCAATGGGTACTTGGCGACGCTGGCATCGAAGCTCTGCTGCAGGGTAAACAGCCCGAACCAGGGCATGTCCGTGCCCATCAGCATCACCACCGCCGTACCCATCAGGCCCAGTGAGATGCCGATTGGCATGCCCAGAAGCATCAGCATCAGAAAGCCGACGATCAAGAAGGTGCCGATCATGGCGCCGGCTCTTCGTCGAGCAAGGCCGGCTCGGATGCGGCGGCCCGGCCTCGATGGCCGGTGAGAGCCCGCCACGCCACCAGCAGCGCCAGCAGGGGCATCCAGGCCGTGTACCACCAACGCGGCAGGCCCAGGCCAATGGTGGTTTCGCCGAACTCCAGTTCCTGCCATGCCGCGCGCATCAGCAGCACCGCCAATACCGTGAACAGCACGGCCGTTCCCGCGGCGGACAGGGCTGACAGCCGGTGGCGACGGGCGCCGGAGCCTCGACGGTAGAAGAAGTCGATGCGGATGTGGGCATCCTGCGCCGCCGCCAGGGCGGCGCCCGCCAGCGTCACGATGACGAGCAGGAACACCGAGATCTCCTCGGTCCAGGCGAAGGACTGGTTGGTGAAGTAGCGCACCAGCACGTTGGCCAGCGTGATCAACACCAGGGCGGCCATCACGACCACGCCGATGATTTCCTCGACGGGGCGGTGGCTTGTCCTGCCTGGCGAGGGGAGCGGCGAGGCGCTCGCGTCGAATTTTGTAGGGTTCACTCGGTCTCCTTGGGTACCATGATATTGTGTTTGGTACCGAATGACCGGGATCATGGTACTGAATTTACATTTTTAGTACCGTAATAACCCTGAGAATGGTGCTCATGAGACACACACTGACCGACGACGAGTTCATGGATCAGCTCACCGATTTGCTTTGCCGGGAGGGGATCAAGAACCTCACGATCGGTGAGATGGCTGCCCGCCTTCGATGTTCGCGTCGCCGCCTCTACGAGATCGCACGGACGAAAGAGGAGATCTTTTGTGCGGCGGTGGAGCACTATCTCCGCCGCCAGTTGAGGGAGGGTGAAGCCTTGCTTGAGCAGGAGCAGGACCAGATCGCGGCGCTGGCCGCCTACCTCGACGTGGGTGTGCGGGCAAGTGCCGGCATCAGCTTGCAGTTCGTGAGGGACCTCGAGGACTCGGCGCGCGCGCGCGCCTGCTTCGATGCGTACCAGCAAGCCCGGGCCGACAAGCTATCCGAGTTCGTCGATCAAGGGGTTCGCAAGGGTGTATTCGTCGACTGTCACGGACTGGTGGTCTCCGAGTTGCTGCTCGGCGCCGCACTCAGACTGCGGCAGACAGCGTTCCTTGCCCGCGCAAAGCTCTCCATGGAAGAGGCTTTCCAGGAGCTCTACCAGGTGCTCCTGCACGGCCTTTTGAACGAAACCACGGAAGACCGGAAGAGCCGCGCGCGGCAGAGCGCAAAGCGGAAAAAACTGTCCAGCACCGCCTTGAGCACGCCGCGCGGTCCTACGTCCGACATGGGCGCAGTCAACAGGGCGTTGATGGACAGCTGGGAGCGCTTGAAAAACTGAGGCTGAGCCCACCGCGGCCCCACACCAGGCCGCGGTTTTTCACACCCGCTCCAGCACCGCCCGCGCCACCGCCTCACCCACCTTGATGCCGTCCACCCCCGCCGACAAGATGCCGCCGGCGTAGCCCGCGCCTTCGCCGGCCGGGTACAGGCCGGGCAGGTTCAGGCTTTGCAGGTCCTCGCCGCGCCGGATGTTGACGGGCGATGAGGTGCGGGTTTCCACCCCAGTCAGCACCGCGTCGGGCATGTCGTAGCCGCGGATCTTGCGTCCGAAAGCCGGCAGCGCCTCGCGCATGGCGCTGGTGGCCCAGTCGGGCAGGGCCGCGTGCAGGTCGGTCAGCAGCACGCCGGGTTGGTACGACGGGGTCACCTCGCCCAGCGCGCGGCTGGGGCGCTGGGCCAGAAAATCCTCCGCGCGCTGGGCCGGCGCGCGGTAGTCCTCGCCGCCCAGCCGGTAGGCGCCACTTTCCAGTTGGCGCTGCAGCACGATGCCGCCCAGCGGGTGCGGCGTGCCGGCGGGCAGGGCCTCGACGCCGTGCGTGGCGCCCAGCAAGGCCTCGAACAGGGCCGGATCGCGCGGGAAGTCGGCCGGCTCCAGCCCCACCACCATGCCGGCGTTGGCGTTGCGCTCGTTGCGCGAATACTGGCTCATGCCGTTGGTCACCACGCGGCCGGGCTCGCTGGTGGCGGCCACCACGGTGCCGCCCGGGCACATGCAAAAGCTGTACACCGTGCGGCCGTTGGCGGCGTGGTGCACCAGCTTGTAGTCGGCCGCGCCCAGCAGCGGGTGGCCGGCGTGGCGCCCCCAGCGCGCGCGGTCGATCACGCCCTGCGGGTGCTCGATGCGCACGCCCACCGAAAACGACTTGGGCACCAGCGCCACGCCGCGCCGGTGCAGCATGGCGAAGCTGTCGCGCGCGCTGTGGCCCAGCGCCAGCACCACCTGGCGCGCGGGCAGCTCCTGGTGCTCGCCGGTGTCCAGGTTTTCCACCACCAGTCCGCGCAAAATCTTCTTGTCGTGCTCTTGTTCCAATAGCAAATCGGCGACGCGCCGGCGAAACCGGATCTCCCCGCCCAACCGGGTGATCTGCGCGCGCAGCGCCTCCACCACCTTCACCAGCTTGAAGGTGCCCACGTGCGGGTGCGCCACCCACAGGATTTCCTCGGGCGCGCCGGCGGCGACGAACTCCTCCATCACCTTGCGGCCCAGGTGGCGCGGGTCGCGGATCTGGCTGTACAGCTTGCCGTCCGAGAACAGGCCGGCGCCGCCCTCGCCAAACTGCACGTTGCTCTCGGGGTTGAGCCGGCCCTGCCGCCACAGGCCCCAGGTGTCCTGGGTGCGCTCGCGCACCGGCTTGCCGCGCTCCAGCACGATGGGTTTCAGGCCCATCTGCGCCAGCACCAGGGCGGCGAAGATGCCGCAGGGGCCAAAGCCCACCACCACCGGGCGTTCGCCGTCCCAGTCGGGCGGCGCGGTCACCGGGGGGCGCCAGGCCATGTCGGGCGTGGGCTGCACGTGCGGGTCGTCGGCCAGACGCGCCAGCACGGCGGCTTGCTGCGCCGGGTCGGCCAGCGCCACGTCGAGGATGTAGACGGCCAGCAACTCGGCCTTGCGCGCGTCGAAGCTGCGCTTGAACACGCTGGCCTCGCCCAGCGCCGAGGGGGCCAGGCCGAGCTTGCCGGCGGCGGCCTCGCGCAGGGCGGGCAGGGGATCGTGCGCCTGCCCCAGCGGCAGGCGGAGTTCGGAAATGCGGATCATGGCTTGTGACCATCAAGCGGATGACGACGCCCGGATCATAGGGCCGGCCAAGCCGCCCCAGGCGCTTTGGCCGATGCCCGGCGCGCCAGCGTGGGATTTCGGCGACATGCCGATAATGCCGACATGCCGCGACTGAACCAGCTTCTTCATCCGCAGCGCGAGCCCGCGCCGGTCCGTCCCGCCGCCACCGTGCTGCTGCTGCGCGACACGCCGGCCGGTGTCGAGGTGCTGATGACGCGCCGCTCGCTCAGCGCCAGCTTCGCCCCCGGCGCCTACGTGTTTCCCGGTGGCGGGGTGGACGCCGCCGACGCCCAGGCGCACGGCCAGGCCTCGCGCCGGCCCACGCAGAGCGATCTGCACCTGACCCAGGCCATCGCCGCCATCCGCGAAAGCTTCGAGGAGCTGGGCGTGCTGCTGGCGCGCCACGCCGACGGCGCGCCCGCCACCGCCGCCGACATCGCCGCGCTGGACCGCCACGCCCCCTTCGTGCCGCAGTGCGCCGCGCGCGGCCTGAGCCTGGCGGCGGCCGACGTCCATGTGCTGGCGCACTGGATCACCGACCGCGACCTGCCGCGCCGCTTCGACGTGCCTTTCCTGGTGGCGCGCATGCCCGAGGGCCAGACCCCGGTGGCCGACGAGGCCGAGCAGTTCGAGCCGGTCTGGGTGCGCCCGGCCGACGCGCTGGCGCGGCACGAGGCCGGGCAGTTCTTCATCATCTTCCCCACCATCCGCACCTTGCAGCGTCTGCAGGCCTACCCCGACGTGCAGGCCGTGCTGGCCGCCTGCGCCAGCGAGCAGCCGCTGTGGACCAGCTGCCCGCGCGCCGGCTGGCTGGCCGGGCGCGAGGCGCGCTACATGGAGCACGAAGCCCCGTTCGGCGAGCTGGCCATGGTCTGCCCCGACGGGCAGATCCTGCACAAGCTCGACTGGCAGGCCGACCAGCCCGTGGCCCTGCTGAAGAACGTCATCCGCCTGACCGCGCCCAACCCCGGCGTGATGACCGGCCCGGGCACCAACAGCTACCTGGTCGGTGATCCGTTCACCGGCTACGTGGCCATCGACCCCGGCCCGGCCGACCCGGTGCACCTGGACCGGCTGTGGCGCGCCGCCGGCGGCGACATCCGCTCTATCATCTGCACCCATTCGCACCCCGATCATTCGCCCGGCGCCCGGCCGCTGCAGCAGATGTGCGAGCGCCAGCCGCCGGTGCTGGGCCTGCCCTCGCTGCCGACGGCGCGCGCCGACAGCCAGTTCCAGCCCGACTGGACGCTGCAAGACCAGGAGCTGGTGCGCCTGGTCGGCCACGGCGAGGAAAACGACATCACCCACACCCTGCGCGTGCTGCACACCCCCGGCCACGCCGCCAACCACCTGTGCCTGCTGCTCGAGGAAGACGGCCTGCTGTTCTCCGGCGACCACATCCTGAACGGCAGCACCACCGTGATCAACCCGCCCGACGGCGAGATGACGGCCTACCTCGAATCGCTGGACAAGCTCGACGGCGCTTGCGCCGAGCACGGCGTGGAGTTCATCCTGCCCGCGCACGGCCATGTGCTGGGCGCCGCGCGCGGGGTCATCGCCCAGCTCAAGGCGCACCGCCTGGCGCGCGAGGCCAAGGTGCTGGCCGCCATGCGGGCCGCGCCCGACGGCACGCTCGACGACTGGGTGGCCCTGGCCTACGACGACGTGCCGCGCGCGATCTGGCCGGTCGCCAAGCGCTCGCTGCTGGCGCACGTCGAGCGGCTGCGCGCCATGCGGCCGGGCAACGACTGAACCCGCGGCGCACCCACCCCGCTACCCCCATGCAAGCTTTCAGCGCCATTTCGCGCCGCAAGGACATCGCCGCGTACCCGGTCGAATTCACCGGCTCGGGCGGCGAGTATTTCCGGGTCTGGATCGTCAACGTGCTGCTGTCCATCCTCACCCTGGGGCTGTACACGCCCTGGGCGCGGCGGCGCACGGCGCAGTATTTCTATGGCCACACCCAGGTCCTGGACAGCCCGCTGGAATTCGCCGCCGAACAGCGGCGCATGGTCAAGGGCTTTTTGCTGTTCGTGGTGCTGTACGGCATTTACGAGCTGGCGCTGCGCACCGGGCAGGAGATGGCGGCCAGCCTGCTGGTGTTCGGCTTCGCCGCCCTGGCGCCCTACCTGTGGGCCAGTGCCATGCGCTTTCGGCTCGGCGCCACGCGCTGGCGTGGCCTGCGCCTGGCCTTCACCGCCAGCTGGCGCGAGGTGTACCTGGCGTCCTGGCCGGTGTTCGCCATCGCCGCCCTCTGGGCCGCTGTGTTCCTGCTGGCCGGGCGGCTGCTGCCCGCGCTGCCCGCCGCCGCCGGCAAGGTCGAGCTGCCCCGGCTGGGCGGCCCGGCCATCGCCCTGCTGGGCCTGGCCCTGCTGTTGACGCTGCTGGCCGTGATCCGGCTCGAATACAACTACCGCCGCCTGTTCGTGGCGCGGGCGCGCATTGGCGGGCAGGCCGGGCGCTGGAAACCGGTGTACCTGGATTTCGTCAAGGTCTGGCTGGCCACGGTGCTGTTTTTCCTGTTCTGCCTGGCGGTCGTGCTGGTGCTGGGTTCGGCGCTGGCCGGTGGGGCCTGGTGGGCCGGGCGCAGCGGCCTGCGCGGCACCGGCGCCCTCGGCCTGCTGCTGATCACGCTGCTGCTGGTGGTGGGCGGCTTGCTGCTGCTGTTGCTGGTCAGTCTGCCGGCGCGCGCCTACCGCGAGGCGCGCATGTTCCAGCTGGTGTGGAACAACATCGGCTTCGGCCAGATCGCGCGCAGCAAGACCCGGCTGGGCACCGGCGCCTTCGTGTGGCTGCGCGTGCGCAACATGCTGCTCACGTTCCTGACCCTGGGGCTGTTCCGGCCCTTTGCCGTGGCCAGCGAATACGCCGCCAAGGTCGGCTCCGTGACCCTGTACGTCAAGGGCGGGCCCGAGCAGCTGGTCGGCGAGCTGGTGCGCCAGCAGGGCGCCTTCGGCGACGCGGCGGCCGATGCGCTGGGGCTGGACCTGATCGGGTGAGCGCCGCGCACGGCCCGGGCCTGCCGGCCCGTTGGTTCGACGGCCGCAGCGCCCGCGCCCGGCCGGCCGAGCTGCGGCTGCTGCCCGCGCCCGACGGCCCCGGCCTGCACCTGCGCGCGCTGGACGGCGCCGGCGAAACCCTGCGCCTGGCGCACCGCCAGGTCGGCTGGCCCGAACGCTGGTCCGCCACCCGCCCGCCGTCGCGCGTGCTGCTGGACCTGGGCGCGCACGGCAGCCTGCAGATCGACGACGTGCCGGCCTGGCAGGCCGCCGTGGCGCGCGCCGGGCACCGGCCGTCGCTGGCCGAGCGCATGCAGACGCGCTGGCCGGTGCTGCTGGGCGTGCTGCTGCTGGTCGCCGTGGGCCTGGGGGCGTTTCACCGCTGGGGCACGCCCTGGCTGGCGGCGCAGCTCACGCGCCAGGTGCCGCTCGGCTGGGAGCAGCGCCTGAGCGGGCAGGCCCTGGCCCGGCTCGACGAGCGCCTGCTCAAGCCCAGCCGCCTGGCGCCCGCGCGCCAGGTCGAGCTGCGCGCCGGCTTCGATCGCCTGGCCGGGCAGATCGACCCCAGGCTGCGGCGCTACCGCGGCTACGCGCCACCGTTCGAGCTGCAGTTTCGCGCCGGCATGCCGGCCAACGCCTTTGCCCTGCCGGGCGGCACCATCGTGCTGACCGACGACATGGTCGAGCAGGCCGCGCGCCTGCCCGCCGGGGCCGGCGACACCGCCTTGCTGGGCGTGCTGGCGCACGAGATGGGCCACGTGCTGCACCGCCACGGCACGCGCATGGTGGTTGAGCAGGGCGTGCTGCAGGTCGGCCTGGGGCTGGCGCTGGGCGACGTCTCCACGCTGCTGTCTTCCGGCGCCTCGCTGCTCACCGGGCTGGCCTACCACCGCGGACACGAGCGCGAATCCGACTGCTTCGCCATCGCCCTGATGCGCCAAGCCGGCCTGGGCACCGCGCCGATGGCCGATCTGCTCGGCGGTATCGAGGCCGGCCGGGCGGCGGCGCCCGGCCCGGCGGCGTCGGCGCCCAAGCCGGCGGCCCAGCCCGGCCGCCGCGCCGACTGGTTCAGCACCCACCCCGACACCGCCGGGCGCGCCGAGCGCCTGCGCGCCGGGCAACCCTGCGCCTGAACCCGAGCGGGGTTCCATCGGCAAGAGCCGTTCAGGCTGATACCAAAAGGCGTTCAAAAGCACCAAACCGTTCGCGTTGAGCCCTTCGACAAGCTCAGCCTGAAAGGTTCTTTTGGCTGGAACGCCAATCGGTATGAGCCGGTCGAAGCCCGGCACGGCGTGTCGATCCGCGCCACGCCAACGCCGGGCCGTGGTGAACGCAAGCGGCGTCAGACGGCGGCGCTCGAGTGGCTGAAAACTCCTGAATCAATAGCTAAAACCCTAGATTTGACGCCGACCAAGGGCTGATTTTTGCCAAAATTGCCTGCGCCAGGCCCCACGGCACCCCTTTCCGGGGCGGTCGGGTTTCTTGACCACGGTCATGGCCGGGGTCTTTCGCCAAGGGGTACAAGCAGGGGATGCTTGCTTCTTCTTCGCCACCCCCTCGCCGGCCCGTGCTGCCCATCGCGCCCGCGCAACCGGCGCGGCCCGCTGGCCGGCCGGCCCCCGTGCGCGGCCCATGGCGGCCGGCGCGGCTGCTCACGGCGCCGCACCGGCTGGGCTTTTTCCTGGCCATGTGCGTGCTGGTGGCGGGCAGCGGCTGGTGGCTGCTGGTGCAGGAAAGCCGCGTGCACGGCGTGCCCCAGCTGCACTACGCCGTGCTGCCCACGCTGACCCACGCGGCGGTGATGGTGCTGGGCTTCATGCCCCTGTTCTTCGCCGGCTTCCTGTTCACCGCCGGGCCGCGCTGGCTGGACGTCGAGCCCTACCCCACGCAGCGCCTGCTGGCGCCGCTGGGCCTGCAGGCCGGCGGCTGGCTGCTGTGGCTGATCGGCGCGCACGCCGGCCTGGTCTGGGCGGCGCTGGGCCTGGCCGCCGTCTGCGCTGGCCTGGCCTGGATGATGGGCCTGTTCTGGCGCCTGATCCTGACCAGCCCCGCCACCGACCGCCTGCATGCCCTGGTCATCGGCGTGGCCGGCATCGTCGGCACGCTGTGCGTGGCCGGCATCGGCATCGCCCTGCTGACCGAGCAGCCGGCGTTGGCCCTGGCCCTGGTGCGCACCGCGCTGTGGGGCTTCATCGCCGCCACGTTCGCCAGCGTGGCGCACCGCATGATCCCCTTTTTCACCTCCAGCGTGCTGCCCCTGATCGAGGTCTGGCGGCCGTTCTGGGTGCTGTGGCTGATGCTGGGCGTGTGCGGGTTCGAGGTGCTGGCCGTGTGGGTCGACTTCGCCGCCCCCGCGGCCCATGCCTGGCCGGCCTGGACCGGGGTGGTGATCGTCGTCGAGCTGCTCACCGGCGGCGTGCTGCTGTGGCTGGCGGTGGTCTGGGGCCTGGTGCAAAGCCTGAAGATCCGCCTGCTGGCCATGCTGCACGTGGGCTTCGTCTGGCTCGCCCTGGCCCTGCTGTACAGCGCCGCCTCGCAGGCGCTGTGGCTGGCCACCGGCCAGGCCGTGCTGGGCCTGGGCGCGCTGCACGCGCTGGCCATGGGGTTTCTGGGCTCGACCATGATCGCCATGGTCACGCGCGTCAGCTGCGGGCACAGCGGGCGCTCGCTGGTCGCCGACAACCTGGCCTGGGGCCTGTTCTGGGCCCTGCAGGTGGCGGTGGGCCTGCGCCTGGTGGCGGCGGTGCAGGGCATGCCGGCCTGGCTGTTCGGGCTGGCGGCGCTGGCCTGGACCGCCGTCGTCACCGTTTGGGCCGTGCGTTACGCTAGCTGGTATGGACGTCCCCGCATCGATGGCAGACCCGGCTGAGGGCAGCGCCCCGGCCGGTCGCGCCCGCTCGCCCGAGCTGGCCGAACTGGCCCAGACCCTGATCCACACCCGCCAGACCCTGCTGCCCAAGCGCCTGTTCGCGCCCGGGCCCAGTGCCGCGCAACTGCGTCAGATGCTGGCCGCCGCCGCGCACGCGCCCGACCACCACGAACTGCTGCCCTGGCGCTTCATCCTGGTGCCCGAGTCCGCGCGCGGCGCCCTCGGCCAGGCCTTCGCCGCCGCCCTGCGCGAGCGCGATGCCCAGGCCACGCCCGAACAACTGGCCCAGGCCAGCGAGAAGGCCCACCGCGCGCCCCTGGTGCTGCTGGCCGTGGCCCGGCTGCACGACGCCGACCCCGACATCGAACCGCACGAGCGCCTGGTTTCGGCCGGCTGCGCGCTGCAGAACATGCTGCTGGTGGCCCATGCCCAGGGCTTTGGCGCCTCGCTCACCAGCGGCAAGGCGCTGGCCTCGCAGGCGCTGCGCGGGCTGTTTGCGCTGGGTCCGCACGAGCAGGCGCTGTGCTTTGTCAACGTCGGCACGCCCGACCGCGCCAAGCCGATCCGCCAGCGCCCGCGCGTCGAACAGTACGTCAGCGAACTGACCCTCTGAGGAAGCCCGGCGCCTGGCCCGTTTTCTGCTAGCCAACGACTGCCCGCTGTTTTTTTCTGATCGCCATGACCACTTCCCCCCACCGCTTTGCCCTGGTGCTGTTTTCCGGCGGCCAGGATTCCACCACCTGCCTGGCCCATGCCCTGACCCGCTTCGAGCGCGTCGAAACCGTCGGCTTCGACTATGGCCAGCGGCACCGGGTCGAGCTGGCGCAGCGCAGCATCGTGCTGCGTGCGCTGCGCGCGCGCTTTCCGGCCTGGCGCGAGCGCCTGGGCGAGGACCATGTGCTCGACGCCAGCGTCATGGGCCAGGTCAGTGAATGCGCGCTCACCCGCGACATGGCGTTTCAGATCGAAGCCGACGGCCTGCCCAACACCTTCGTGCCCGGGCGCAACCTGCTGTTTCTCACCCTGGCCGCCGCGCTGGCCTACCGGCGCGGGCTGTCGGTCATCGTCGCCGGCGTGTGCGAAACCGACTTTTCCGGCTACCCCGATTGCCGCGACGACACCATGAAAGCCATGCAACTGGCGCTGTCGCTGGGCATGAACCGACGCTTTCTGATCGACACCCCGTTGATGTGGATCGACAAGGCCGCCACCTGGCAACTGGCGCACACCCTCGGTCAGCAGGGCGACGCCGAGGGCGGCGGCCAGGCGCTCATCGAGCTCATCGTCGAGCACACCCACACCTGCTACGAGGGCGCGCGCGGCCAGCGCCAGGCCTGGGGCCACGGCTGCGGGCGCTGCCCGGCCTGCCAGCTGCGCGCCGCCGGTTGGGCGCGTTGGCAACACCCGCGGTAGGTCTTTGATCGGCGCCTTGTCGCGCGCCGAGCCGGGGCGTAGGATGGCCGCCTTCGACGCCGCTGTCCGCCTGGCGTCGGCGCCGGTCACCCCTTGACGAGGGTTCGGCCGGTGACGGCTTGTTTTTTTGCAGAAGTGAGGGTGCCCATGTTGTTTTTTTCTTTCGCGCACCTCCTTGGTCAGGGCGCCGCGCGCGCGCCACGCGCCTGGCCGGCCCTGGTTCTGTTTGTTCTGCTCGGCGCCGCCGTGCCGGCCTGGGCGCAAAGCACCGGCGGCTGGGCCGACGGCTGGGATTTCGCCCTCAAGGGCGGCAGCGCCAACCAGTCCGACGTCGACAAACTGGGCATCGTCGCCGGCCGCACCCGCGCCGAGCCGCTGTGGCAAGGCCAGGCCTGGAGCCTGCGCCTGCGCCACGAGATCGAAGTGGCCGGCTGGCGCGTGCCCCAGGCCAAGGACCTCATGGAAGCCGGCTACACCCCCATGTTCCGCCTGCAGCGCCCCGTCTCGGACGGCGGCGTCGTCGCCTTCGTCGAAGCCGGCATCGGCGTGCGCCTGCTCTCGCACCTGCACACCACGCCCGAGCGTTCCCTCAGCACCGCCTTTCAGTTCTCCAACGAGCTGGGCGCCGGCCTGCAGTTCGGCCCCCAGGGCCGCGTCACCGTCGGCCTGCGCTACCAGCACATCAGCAACGCCGGCATCAAAAGACCCAACCCCGGCATGGACCTGTACCTGGGCTACGTCGGCTACCGGTTCTAGTACTGCAACCCGGAAGTAGAGGAACGCAATGAAATCGATGGATTCGTGCGCAGGGCAAGACGCAAACCGCAGCCATAGCCATCGCTATGGCGAGGATTTGCAACGCCGCCATGCGTGCGAAGACACGATTTCATGTTTCGATACTTCGGGGTTGCAGTACTAGGGCCGGTTCGGGATCAAAACCAGGCTTGGCCGGCGCCCAGCCATCCTGGGCAGCTCTCAAAACAGAAGCAAACCGGCGCCTCCGCCAGGGACGCCGATGCGCCGCCAGCGCCGGGCGCAGGCTTTTTGCCTAGGGATTTCCCTGCATTTACCCCCAAAAGAATGGATCGATTTCAGGGTTTCGGTTACTTAATGCCTAAGGTATGGGGTTGTGCGCGACAGCCCTGTCCGCAACCAAAACCCGTGCCAAGGAGTTTCACGCCATGGCCATTGCCATCACCCAACTGGTCTTCGTCGATGACCGCGTCGGCGAGCTGCCCAGCGTCCTCAGCCACCTGTCCTCCGACGTGCAGGTGCTGCGCATCGACCCCGGCCAGGACGGCCTGGCCCAGGTGCAAAGCGCCTTGGCCGACCATTCGGGCGACTTGAGCGCCATCCACATCGTCTCGCACGGCAGCAGTGGTCAGCTGTGGCTGGGCCAGAGTTTGCTCACCAGCGCCAATTTGCCAAGCCACCAAGGCCAGTTGGCCAGCATTGGCCAGTCGCTCACCGGCTCGGGCGACCTGCTGCTGTACGCCTGCAACCTGGGCCAGGGCGCGCAGGGGCAGAACTTTGTGCAACAACTGGCCCAGCTCACCGGCGCCGACGTGGCCGCCAGCAACAACGACACCGGCGGCGCCCAGGGCGATGGGCGGCTGGAAGTGGCCAGCGGAGCCATTGAAGCCCAGGCCCTGGGCAACGACACGCAGTGGGCGCAGGCGCCGCGCCTGGCCGCGATCAGCATCGAGGTGAACACCGAAGGCGAGGACAACGACCCCAACAACGGCGTGGTCTCGCTGCGCGAGGCGCTGGCGCAGGCCGCGGCCAACCCGGGTGCCGACACCATCACTTTTGCCGCCAACGTCACCCACATCCTGCTGGACAGCCAACTGACCATCGGCAGCGACGTGACCATTGATGGGGATCTGTACGACGACGGCACGCCGGACGTGACCCTGGACGGCCAGCTCAAGGACCGGGTGCTGGAGGTGACCAGCGGCGGCACCGTCACGCTGGAGGGGCTGACGATTCAGCACGGCCTGCTGGCGGGCGATGGGGGCAATGGCGGGCCATCGCCCAACGACCCCAACGCCCCGGATTCGCTGGGCGCGGGCATTTACAACGCCGGCCAGCTGACGCTGCACAACGTGAACGTCACCTACAACTTCGCCACCGGCGGCGGCGGCGGTGGGCATGGCTCGAACAACTTGTCCGACGGCGGCGGCGGCGGTGGCGGTGGCGCGCGGGTGCTGGGCGGTGGCAACCTGTATGGCGCCGGGGGCCATGGCGGCAGCGGCTATAACAGCCAGGGCACCGATGGTCACACCGCCGCTGGCGGCCACGGGGACACCAACAACCCGACCGGGGGAGAAGGCGGGCGCTACGGCACATTGACAGGCCCCAACGGCG
>Ga0209572_1001220_pt1 | contig 20497 bp, 13 predicted proteins | sample EBPBio232012_DNA_FD_185867 | JGI IMG/M metagenome (GOLD analysis project Ga0209572, IMG submission 185867) | Wastewater treatment Type I Accumulibacter community from EBPR Bioreactor in Madison, WI, USA - Reactor 1_1/23/2012_ DNA (SPAdes)... | ecosystem: Engineered > Bioreactor > EBPR >...
CTGGGCCGCGATGACGCCGGCCGGCAACGCACCTCTCCGCGAGGCGCGCTGCATCAGCGTCAGCTGCGCGAGATAGCCGAAGCCGAAGTACACGACCACGCCGTAGCGGCGCAGGAAACGATAGGCCTCGCCTTCGGTACCGAGAAATGTGGCGTAGACCGCCAGCGCCATGGCCGACATCGCACCCAAGGCGAGCATCAATCGGTCTCCTTGCAGCCAGCACCGGCCCAGCCACCACACCAGCGCATGCAGCACCGCACACGGGATCACCAGCAACCGGAAGAGATGGTTTCCCAGCCCGTGGCGCGCCGCGCGACTGATCGAGACGCAGCCATCCACGTACGGCATGCAGGCCGGCACGTGGCCCGCCTGGATCGACAGCAGGTAAGCCGCATGCCCCGCGACCAGGAACAGCACCGCGATCAGCAGCGGCAGCGGCCAAAGGGGTAAGCGGGCGTCATCGGCGTTCATGGCAGCAGGCGCGGACAGGAGCCGCGCCTACTCTATCCCCGTTCGGCTTCGCTCACGGCATACGGATGCTGACCTTCGCCGGCAGCGTGGTGATGCGCAGCTCGCCGTCCTTCCACTGCGCGGATTTACCGTTGATGCGCGTCTCGCCAGGCGCGGCTTCGTAAGGCCATGGCAGTACCAGGCCGCCGGCCGGCAGCTTCAGTCCGGCCTTCGCATCCAGGACAACCTCATCACCCTGCTTGCGCAGTGCGTAGCCGAGTACACCGTAGGGCGTGCGCAGGCCATCGATGGCGATGCCCTCCCCTTCCAGCCAGCCCGTGGGAACGCCCGCCGCCAGCACCAGGCTGTCGTCGGCTTCGCGGGTGTAGGCGAACATGTCCAGCGCCGAGCGCACGAAATCCGACGCGACCCAGGCGTGCGGCAGGTCGCCGACGAAGAACGGCTTGCGCGGGGTGCGTGACACCACTTCCGCCCACTGGTTCCACGCCTGCGGTGCACGATCCTTGAAGAAGAAGTCCAGCACCTCCCATGCGCGTTCGCGCCAGCCCAGGCGCACGAACGCGGCAACATTGCGCCATTCATAGGGCGTGTAATCCTTCCACTCGCGCTGGCCGTCGCGGCGTTGCACGAATTCGGTCCAGTAGCGTTCGAACGTGCCATGCAACAGGTCGGCCGGCAGCTGCCCCTGCTCGCCGCCGGGCGCCAGCGCGATGGTCGTCGAGGTCGGATCGAAGTCGCCGATCTCCGCCGCACCAGGCAGATAGTGGATGCCATGCAGCTGCGTTGCCGCGCGCAGCGAGGCGTACAGGTCATCGCGGAACTGGTCGCGAGAGGCCGCCATGCGCTTCGCTTCGGTCGCCTTGCCGAGTGCTTCCGCCACCTCGACGGCGTCCTTGTACCCGCGCAACGCCCAGAAATTGTCCCAGTACGAATGCATCGGCTTGGCCGAGTAGCCTTCGTGACTGATCGAGGCCGGCATCATGCCGTAGAACGCGGCATTGACGGCGCGGTTGGCCTCGGTGCGCTCGCTCAGGCGCAGCTCTTCCATGTAGGCGAACGCGCCCTGCACGTGCGGCCACATCTTCTTCAGGAACGCCTTGTCGCCGGTATAGCGGTAGTACTCGGCGATGTTGAAGATCAGTTCGCCGTGGCTGTCGTTCTCGGGCACGGGATCGCTGCCGCGGTCGTCCACGCAGCACGGCACCTTGCCGTTCTCGAACTGGTAGGGCGCGTAGTACTCGACGTATTCCTTCACCACTTCCGGACGGCCCAGGCGCAGCAGGCCCTCGGAAATCATCGCCCCGTCGCGGATCCAGCTGCGCGAGTACGAGCGCGTGCCCGGCTGCAGGCGCGGTCCGATCCGCGAGATCAGCATGTGGGCCAGCGCGGTGCGCAGCGTATCGGCGACCGGCTGGCCCTCGGCCGGGACCTGCAGCTTCATTTCGTCGAGCTTCCTGCGCCAGACCTCCGCCATCGCCTGCTGGTCCCGCGCTGCATCGATGCGCGCCGGCAACGCGCCTTCCAGCGGCGCGACCCAGTCGATCTCACGGCTCTCGCCCGGCGCCAGGGTGAAACGGTAGAAAACGGCACCGGAGGCGAGGCCCGTCGCATCGCCGTCGACCGAGGCGGTCTTCGCGGTCGGCGTCTCCATGGCCTCCATGCGCCCGCGCACCATACCGGTGTCGAAATGCGACGCCATCACAGCATCCGGTGACGTGAAGCGCAGGCTGGCGCGTCCGTTCACGGTCGCCACGCCGTTGCCTAGCGCGAGCGCGTTGATCGGGCTGAAACCACCGGTGGTGTTGAGGAACTGGCTGGGGGGATTGACCTGCCACGGCTGCACGGCCAGCGCGAGCGCGTACTCGCGCGATGCGGTGCCCGTGTTGGTCAGGCGATGCCGCGCGACGACGCGCGAATCGCCCGGCGTGCCCGCGGCGAAGGCCGTGGTGGCCAGCGAGAACTGCGGGTGCGTCCAAGCCACGGTGGGAATCGGCAGGTAGCCGTCCTGCAGCGACTGCGTCGCCTGCACGTCCGCCCAGCCGATCCAGCGTCCATCCACCTGCACGAAGGGCTCCACGCTGACGCCGCCCTTGGCGATCTCGATGGACCCGTCTTCGCCGATCAGGCCCTGCTCGCGTCCGCCATCGAGGCCAACGATGGTCCAGTACGGCTGCTCACCGCTGAAACCGCGCGGGAACCAGCCCTTCGGCGCATCGGCCGCCATCGCCTTGATCAGGTCGTTGGGATGCGCGGCGAACGACAGCGGCTTCACCTCCAGGCCGGCCAGGGCGAACGAGGCGCCCGGACCATCGCCTACCGTCAGGCGGATGTAACGCGCTTCGGATTCGGGCAACGCCAGGTAGTCGCGTCCGCCGTTGCCCTCCACCACCGTGCGCACGTCGCGCCAGCGCAGGCCGTCATCGGACAGCTGCACCAGATAGTCCGATGCGTGCTGGCCCGGCTTCCAGTCGAGCACCAGCCCGCCGAACTCGCGCAGCCTGCCCAGGTCCAGCGTCAGCTGCGGATCGGTGTCGCCGTGCAGGTCGGCGGACCACGCGGTATCGGACTTGCCGTCCACGGCCAGAGGTGCGGCACCGGCGGGGAACGCGGAGTTCGCACTCGCCCTCCCTGTCAGCGGCGCGCCATCATCGACCGGCAACGGCTGGAACGTCAGCTGGTCGAAGCAGACCGAGCCCTTGCCGCCGGCGTTGTTGTAGACCGTGTACTCGAGCCTGACGCTCCTGCGCAGCACCCGGTCCGGATCCGGCCCCCATGCCTTGTCGATGTGCCGCATCTTGTAGCGCACCGGCGTCCATGCGGTCGGGAAGTCGTACTTCGGCCGGTTGACCCACCACACGTTGTCGCCGCTGGCGTCGATGAGCTTGAACTGCAGGTCGTTGCGCGGTGAATCGCCGCGCAGCTGGAAGGCGAACTGGTAGTTCGCGGGATATTCGAGCGCGAGGTCGCGCTGGATGCCGGCATGGCCCGACACGCCATTGAAGTCGTAGTCCAGGCACAGGCCCTTACCTTCGACTCCCGCGACCGACCGCAGCGCGCCGCTGACCTGGTTGGAGGTCACCACCCGCCACGTGGAGGGATCATCGAACCCATCCAGCACGCGCACCGGCTCCGTCGCCTGGGCGACGGCGCAGATCGCCGGCAGCAATACCAACCCGGCCCTCAGGCGGGCGAAAGTCGACACCATGTTGTCATCTCCGTCAGACACGGGCGGCAGGCGCGGCGGGCTCAGCCCTTCACGCTGCCCAGCAGCAAGCCCTGGATGTAGTAGCGCTGCAGCACGAGGAACAGCAGCAGCACCGGCAGGATGGTGACCACCGAACCGGCCATCATCAGTTCGTAGTCCATCACGTGTTCGCGCGACAACGCCGCCAGCGCCACGGGAAGGGTCTGCAGCGCGTCGTCGCTCAGCACGATCAACGGCCACATGAAATCGTTCCAGGCACCGAGGAAGCTGAAGATCGCCAGCGTCACCAGGATCGGCTTCAGGCCCGGCAGCACGATCTGGAAGAAGATGCGCGCTTCGCTGGCACCGTCGATGCGCGCGGCTTCCAGCAGTTCGTCCGGGATCGAGCGCGCGTACTGGCGTACCAGGAAGATGCCGAAGATCGCCGCCATGCCGGGCACGATGGCGCCGGCATAGGTGTTCACCAGGCCCATCTGCTTGAGCAGCAGGAACAGCGGCATCATCGCCACCTGCGCGGGAATGACGAGCGCGGCCAGCAGCGCGCGGAAGGTGCTGTCGCGGCCCTTGAAGCGCAGCTTGGCGAACGCGTAGCCGGCCATGGTGTTGAACAGCAGCGACAGCAGCATCACGCTGGTCGAGACGATGAAGCTGTTGACCAGGTAGCGGCCCATGCCGGCGCGCACGAACAGGTCGCGGTAATTGTCCAGCGTGGGCGCGGCAGGCAGCAGCGGCGGCGGGAAGTGGCCCGCTTCGCCGGTCTGCATGAAGGACACCGACAGCATCCACAACAGCGGGCCGAGGCTGACGACGGCCAGCGCGACCAGCAGACCGTTGACGACGATGGCGGCGAGACGGTGGTTCATTCCACACCCCGCCTGCGGGCGAACCACAGCAGGCCGCTGGTGACGGCCGTCATCAGGATGAAGAGCAGGAACGCCACCGCCGATGCGTTGCCCAGGTTCCACCACTTGAAGCCTTCTTCGTACATCAGGTACAGCACGCTCTTGGTGCTCTCCAGCGGGCCGCCCTGGGTCATCACGTATGGCTCGGCGAACAATTGGAAGTAGCCGGCCATGGTCAGGATGCCGACCAGCAACAGCACCGGCCCGAGCTGCGGCAGGGTGACGTGGCGGAACTGCGCCCAGCGCGAGGCGCCGTCGATGCGCGCGGCCTCGTAGAGATCCTCGGGAATGCTCTGCAGGCCCGCCAGGAAGATGATCATGTTGTAGCCGAAGTTCTTCCATACGGCGAACAGGATGATGGTCGGCATCGCCCAGGTCGGATCGCCCAGCCAGTCCACCGGATCGATACCCACCCACGACAGTCCCCAGTTCACCAGCCCGTACCTGGTGTGGAAGAGGTAGCGCCAGATCACCGCCACCGCCACGACGGTGGTGACCACCGGCGCGAAGAACGCGGTGCGGAAGAAGCCCTTGAAGCGTCCCAGCCTGGAATGCAGCAGCAGCGCGGCACCCAGCGACACCGCGACCGACAGCGGAACGCCGACGACGACGAAGTAGACCGTATTGCCCAGCGATTTCCAGAACAGCGGGTTCTGCAGCAGGCCAAGGTAATTGGCCAGCCCCACGAAGCGCAGGTTGCCGATATCGGCCAGCGCGTAGATGTCAAAGTCGGTCAGACTCAGCACGAATGCGGCCAGCACCGGCAGGCCGAAGAACACCACGATGACCGTAAGCGCCGGCGCGGCGAACAACCAACCTGCGAGCGCATGGGTCGACCTCATGGCGCGGCCCCTGCCTTGTCGGCCTGGTCCAGCATCCAACGCCGCTTCTCCAGGATGCGGTCGGCGCGCCGGTCCAGTTCCTCGACTGCCTGGTCCACCGTCACACGTCCGTTGGCGACCTGCTCGCCCACCAGCCGCATCTCCGTCGCGATGCGCTCCCACTCCGGCACCTTGGGCGTGGAGACGGCACGCTCCAGTTGCTCGCGGAACGCCTTCGCATAGGGATCTTCCGCCAACGCCGGCGTCAGCCACGGCGAACGGCGCGGCGGCAGATCGCCGGTCAGCGCATGGAACTCGGCCTGCACCTTCGGCGACGACAGCCAGGCGATCAGCTTCCAGGCCGCTTCCTTGTTCGGCGAATCCTTGAATACGACGAAACTGGTCCCGTTGGCGAGCGACGCGCCCGGGCCCGTCGGGCCCGGCAATGGCATCGTCATCCAGTCGTCCTGCTGCGCGGCTGGCAGCCGCTCCTTGAACTTGGCGATGTTCCAGGGTCCAGAGATGTAGAACGAGTAGAACCCCTTGCCGAATTCGTCCCACACGTTCGAGATCTGGTTATTGGTCACCACCGGCGCCCAACCCTGGTCGAACATCTCCTTGTAGAACCCGAGCGACTGGCGGAACCCTTCGCTGCGGAAATTGCCGTAGCGGCCGCCATCGCGCAACAACGGCTCGGGCTGCTGGACGGCCAGGCTCAACAGCGGCTCGAATTCGTTGAGCGGAAGCAGGATGGAATAGTTGCCCTCTCCCGCCACCTGCTTGACCTTGCGCAGCGCCACGCGCCATTCGTCCCAGCGGGTGGGCAGCGTCTTCACGCCGGCCTTCGCGAGCATGTCGCGGCGGTAGAACGGCAGGCGCGTCTCGACATACCACGGCACCGCGTACGCGCGGCCGTCGATCACGCCGGTATCCCAGACACCCGGGAAGAAATCCGCCTGGTCGAAGCCGGGCGTCGCGGCGATCCGGTCATCCAGCGGATCCAGCGCGCCGAGCGCGGCGAACTCCGGAATCCAGGTGTTGCCGATGGGACTGACGTCGGGCAAAGACTCTCCGGCGAAGGCAGTCAGCAGCTTTTCGTGTGCGGACAGCCACGGCACGATCTGCAGGTCGACATGGATGTCGGGGTGCTGGCGTTCGAACTCGGGCAGCAGCTTCGCCACCACTTCGCCTTCGTAACCCATCACCCAGAAGCGCACCGTGGTCCGCGTGTCCTCGCTGCGCGCGCAACCCACCAGCCCCACGACGATGACGGCGACCACCAGCAGGAAACAGCAGCGCACCAGGGCCGACCTTCGAAGGAAGGCCGCCCTGATGCGTGCTGGAGAGAACGACGCGGGCACGCGCTCGAGCATGCGTGCAGCTTACTCCGGCTGCTGCGGGCGCGCCGCCTCGGGCTGCGCGGCCTGGTTGGCGCGCGACTCCGCCGTACCCAGTGCGCGCGCAGCCGCGGCGTCGAGATCTGCCGGTGCCGGAGGCGCTGCCGGCGCGGCCTGGGCCGCCTGCTCGGTCTTCGCATCCAGCCATCCGCCCTGGAATCCGGCCTTCTTCAACCCGTCGCGGATGTAGCGGTTCTTCTTCATCACGCTCCAAACGAAATCGTTGCGGTAGTTGGCGATCATCGCCAGGATCGGGCCCTGGTCGATGCCGATGTAGTCGCTGGCCACCCAGCCCTTGCCGGGCACGATGCGGCCGGTCTTCAGCGGAATGTCGTAGTCGAAGCTGGGATTGAACGAATCCAGGAAGCCGTAGCTGGAATACAGGTAGTCGCCGTAACGGCGGTGCATCTCCTCCGTCGCGGGAATGACGATTTCCGGCGCGAACGGGAGCGACGCCACCGCCGCCGTCGGCGCGATGGTGCCGTCGTCGAAGTTCTCGCGGAAGCCGGCGCCGCGCGCGGAGTAGTGGCGGAACGGGCGCTGCTCGCCGCGATACTCCTGCAGGGTCTGTTGCGGACCGTCCGACGCGGTGAGGCCCCAGACGTTCTCGCCGTAGTCCTTCCACTTCATCGGATTCTCGATCGCATACGCCCGCTGCGCGTACGTGGCGCGACGGCTGTTCTCGAAGTAATCCATGCCGCGCTCGCGCATGTAGGCGTCCTGGATGCCGCGGAAATCGATCCAGACATGGCTGTACTGATGGCCGAAGTGCGGGGCGAAGGTCAGGTACTCCTGCCCCTGGAACACGCCCCACAGCTCGCTGTAGCTGCGCGTCCACACCTCCCAGGCTTCCGGCCCCACCGGATGCGTCGGCGAGGCCATCGCCAGTACGTACACCATCATGGCCTCGTTGTAGCCCTTCCAGTCGTGGGGGATGACGCCGCTCTCCGGGAACCAGCCCATCGATATCAGTGGCTTGTTGTTCTGCAGGAAGGTCCAGTCCACGCGCTTGTAGATCGTGTCGGCGATCCAGCGGATCTCCCGTTCGCGCGGATCGTCGCGATCGTAATACGACTGCGCGAACAGCACGCCCATCAGCAGCAGCGAGGTATCCACGCTGGACAGTTCCACCCAGGTGTTGAAGCGGTGCCCGGTGTTCATGTCTAGGAAGTGGTAATAGAAGCCCTTGTGGCCGGCCTTGCCTTCCTTCTGCGGGCCCTGCGGCAGGTCGCGCAGGAACTTCAGCGTGGTCAGCGTGCGATCCACGGCCTGGGTACGGCTGACCCAGCCGTTCTCGATGCCGATCGGATACGCCGTCAGTGCGTATCCCACCGACGCGATGCTGGCGAACGGCCGCGACGGGTAGCGGTCCGGCGTCATCCCGTTCACTTCGTTGGTGGTGTCCCAGAAGAACTGGAACGTGCGGCGCTCGATGTCGCGAAACAACGGCGGCAGTTCGGGCTTCGCCGGCGGCTCGGGCTTGGACGCCACGGAAACAGCGGGTGTTGCGGGCTTGGCGGCAGGCGCTGTCGCCTCCTCCGGAGCCTTCTGGCAGCCGGCGATCAACAGAGTCAGCGCGATGCCGGCAAGCCAGGATGTGCGCGAGGCTGGGGTGATCTTCTTCAAGACATCGTTCCGTTGTAATCGTTTACACGAGCGTATGAAACAAACCCGCCGGTCAGGCGGCGCACGAGGCGCCGCCTGAGGGCGGGTGATTATTACCAGTCGAGCCCGAACGACAGCTTGAACGTGCGGGTGGGCCAGCGGATCCCGTTACCGGAGCGCTCACCGAAGTTCGCGTTCGCGTTATTGGGGGTGCCGCGCCAATCGTCGTAGTCGGTCCAGTTCCGCCAGTTGAATGCATTCAACAAATCGGCACGAACACGCAGCTTGATATCGCTACCGGTATCCCAGACCTTCTGAAGCGCCAGATCGAATTGCTTGTAGCCGATCGATCCATCGGGCTCATAGGGATCATAGAAGCAGTTATCGGTCGTCGCGGCGTTGTAGCAGTTGGTCGCATTCCGGGGCGTGTGCGATGCAAGCGTCAACTTGCTGGACGCCGTGATACCCCATGGCAGACCAACGATCCCCGTCGCTACCAAGCGATGCTTCGGCACGCCCGTCGACGTGTAGTAGTCGTCGCCCACATAGGCGTAGTCGAACACATAAGTCTCGCCCGTGGACGAATTCGTGCGGTTCTCCTTTGCGTCACTATAGGTGTAGGCCAGAGTGACACTCCACGGCGACTGCTCCGTGTAAGGCTTCTCGACAGACAGGAGTAGCGAGTTGAGCTTGGTTTCGATGCCGTTGTCGGCCAGGATCAGGCTGCCGTAGCCGGGGATCGCCTGGCCCCAGGGCTGGCGACCCCAGGTGGCGTTGGGGAACGCTGGATCGCGGAAGCTGCCGTTCGGGTAGCGGTTACCCAGCCTGAAGTAGATACCCTCGTAACCGCGGATGTGCGACAGCGTCGCCGATGTCGTCCAGTCGGTACCCCAAAGCGTCACGATGTTGCGCATGCCGATGCTGAACTGGTCGGCGTATGGCGTCTCAAGATCGTTGTTGAGCAGATTGACCTCACCACCCGCCACCGGATTGGAAGCCGCGTACGCAGCCAGACCTTCAGGCGTCAGCAGCGCGGCATTGAACGGAATGCAGCTCGCGCTCGGATTGCAGGCGTGGACGGGCGTATTGAAGTTGATCGTGTAAGTGGTGAATGCGCCGCCATAGAACTCGCGCGCCATGTAATCAAACAGGTTTCGGTCGTAAGAGCGTCCCGCACCGCCGAAGATGACGTGTCGCTGGTCGCCGAGCAGGTCGTAAGAAAAGCCCAGCCGCGGCGCAAAGTTGTCCTTGTCGGACTTCCGATTGCTGCCATTGCTGATGTAGTTCTCGATGTCGTAGTCGGTGTTCCGGATGTTGGTCCAACCACGCAGTGCGGCCGCGATGGCTGGATCCAGAACATAGTCCTCGTAGCTGGGAATCTCCTCGTAGTCCCAGCGAATGCCCATGTTGAGAACCAGCTTTTCGCTCACCTGCCAGTCGTCCTGGATGTACAAGCCCAACTGTTTATTGCTGGACTCGACGAACGGCGTACGACCGACGCGCGGCGCGGTGTATTCGATCCGGTACGGCTGGGTCATGCTTTCGATGACGTCGTACCAGTAACGGGGATATGGCGGAAACTGCTGGAACGCCGTCAAATCGACGGACTTGTACTTGATACCCGCCTTCAGCGTGTGGTCCTGCCATCCGTAGAAAGTGAAATCATTCTGCAGACCCCAGCCCTTCTGCCCCTTGTCCTGGTAGTTCGGGCCACCACCGGTGTTCAGCACCTGCAGGGTCAGGTTGCCCGGATTGTTCGGATCGACGACGGTGTAACGGTTGCTGGGGGCTGCCGTCAGTGGCCGCGGGTTGTAAGCAGCTTTCTCGTAAGTGATGTGCGCGTCGTTCATCCAGTCTTGTGTGGAGTAGAGCGACCGCAGGTCGTAGCGCGTCTCGTTGTTGGTTAGAGCGGTAGCCGCACTGGGCGCGTTGACGCCACCCACGCCGAGGATGCCCACTTCATCCCGGTAACGAGCACTGAACTCCAAGAGGTGGGCATCGCTGGCTTGCCAGCTCAGTTTTCCGAAGTAGACATCCTGATTGAAAGGACGGCTGGTCAACCCGTACTGCGAGGTGATCGACGACGGCAGCAATGCGGTGTTGACCTGCGTCGGCGCCTTGATGACGTCGGGCACAACATAGTCCTTCGCTTCGTAGGTAACGAAGAAGTGCAGTTTGTCCCGGATGATCGGTCCGCCCAACGCGAACCCGTACTGCTCGGTCTTCTCCGGGCTCTTCCTACCCGCGACTTCTTCCGCGGGCGAAGCCTTGCGCCACTCATCGCTGTATCGATCCACGAAAAGGCTGCCGGTGAACTCGTTGGTACCGGACTTGGTCACAGCAGTCACGGCCGCGCTGCTGATCTGATCGTACTCCGCCTTGTAGTTGGAGGTAATGACTTTGTACTCACCGATCGCCAGCTGCGGGAACGGGTTGCCGCGACTATCATCCTGGCCGGTAATGCCGCCCGGCGTCACATAGTTCTTTTGCCCGACGCCGTCGATGAAGACGTTGATCTGGCTTGCACCCTGGGCACCACTGCGCAACTGCGTCTCATCGCCGTTGCCGCTCGTGACCAGCTGCATGCCGGGAACCGTGTCGGCAAACGCCAGGAAGTTGCGCGAGTTCTGCGGCAGCAGCTCGATCTGCTTCTGCGATACGTAGGTAACGACTTCCGATGTCTTGGTTTCCACCAAGGCCGGCGCGGTCACGCGCACCGTGTCTAACGTGGTCGCGTCGCCGGCCGGCGCGGACACCGGCGGAGCATCCTGCAGGTTCAGCGTGGCGGTCTGGCCCACCGCCAAGGTGACGGCACGACTGCTGGTCTGCCCGCCGGCGGTCACTTCGATCCGGTAAGTACCCGGCGGCAGGCCGCCGATGTTGTAGTTGCCATTGGTAGCCTTCGTCGTGCGCGTCAGGCCTGTATCCACATTGGTGACGGTCACCGTGGAATCGGCGGTCACCGCGCCTCGCAGCGTGGCCGAGGTGGACTGGGCCATCACGTGGGGCGCTGCCATAGCCAGGCAGCTGGCCAGTGCGCAAGACAACAACTTGCGATTGGGTCGGAACGTGGTGCGGTTGCGCTGTTTCATTGGCTCTCCCTCCAAAGATAGAAATGTTGCTTGTCGGCTTGTTGCCCGCTTGTAATCGATTACATCTCCGCCCAAAAAAAAGCGGCCGAACTGTGCCTAGCTTTTTGCGTGGAGGCTCTCCCCCACACTCGAAGCCCTGATGATCAGTTCGGGAACCAGCATCGCCGACGGCGCCACGCGCTCGCCGTCGGAGTCGATCGTGTCCAACAGCCGGCTCATCGCCTGTCCGCCCAACTCCGCGATACTGACCCGCATCGTGGTCAAGGTCGGGTGAACGAAGCGCGCCAGCGGGATGTCGTCGAAGCCTGCTAGCGCGATGTCCTGCGGGACGCGCACACCGGCCTCATTGAAGGCGTACAGGCAGCCCAGCGCCATCATGTCGTTGGCGGCGAACACCGCCTGCGGTCGGTCCGCCGCCTGCGCGATGCGCTTTCCGGCCTCGTAGCCCGCCGTTTCGCTGAAGTCGCCCGCGAACTCCTGCGGCGGCGCCTCCGGCGCAAGGCGGGCGAGCGCATCGCGGTAGCCGCGCAGGCGCTCGCGCGCGTCGAAATTGCCTTCCGGCCCGCCGATGAAGGCGATGCGCCGGTGCCCGGCCTGCACCAGGTGCTCGACCATCGCCACGGCGGCGCTGTAGTTGTCGATGGTCAGCGCCGGATAGGCCGCTTCCTGCACATCGGTGTTGATCAGCACGACCGGCAACGACGATGGCAGGTTGTCCACCAGGAAGCCGGGCTGGTCGGTGTATGGGGACAGCACCAGCAAACCGTCCACGCGGCCCCGCATGGCGCGCAGGGCTTCACCCTGCTCTTCCGGAAGGCCGTGATAACTCGACACGAGCAGGTGCTGGCGGCGCGCGCGGGCCACCTGGTCGATGCCGCGGATCAGTTCGGAGAAGAATTCGCCATACAGGTCGGGCAGGACCACGCCGATGGTCTGGGTGCGCCGGCTGCTCAGGCTGCGGGCAGCGGCGTGCGGCTGGTAGCGCAGGCGGTCGGCCGTGGCCAAGACCTGCTGGCGCACGGACTCGGCCACGTTCTCGTGCCCGTTCAAGGCGCGCGACACGGTCGCCACGGAAACCCGTGCCTCACGTGCGACATCCTTGATGGTGACCGAGGTTCGCGCCATTCCCCGCCCCTCCGCGGTGATGACTGCTGCAAGTGGCGCGGACTGTAACCGTTTTCACGGAAACGTGTAAAGCCCGCGTTATTCAATGCCGAAAACTCTTTACGATCATGTACTTGCGGATAACCCAGGTATCCGCAAGTATTTTGCGCCGCAACATATTTACCCGTACTGCAGCGCCCCGGATTCAGCGGTCTGCGACCTCGAATCCGACCTCGCGCGTGCGGTCGGAACTGCCACCGACAAACACGGTGAACATACCCGGCTCGACCACGCGCTGCATGCGGTCATCGAACATCGCCAGATCATCGAAGCCCAGCGCGAAGGTGACGACCTTCGACTCGCCGGGCTGCAGTGCGACCCGCTGGAATCCGCGCAGCTGCTTCACCGGTCGCGTGACGCTGGCCACATCGTCGCGCACGTACAGCTGCACGACTTCCTCGCCGGCCCGCTTGCCGGTGTTGGTGACGCGCACGCTGACCTGCTGCTGCAACGCCGAGGGCACCAGCGTCTTCTTCGACACGACCGGCGCGTCGTAGCGGAACGTCGTGTAGCTCAGACCATGGCCGAAGGCGTACAGCGGCGTCCACGGCACGTCGAGATACTTGCTGGTGTACTTCTCCTGCTCGCTCGGCGGACGGCCGGTGTTCTTATGCGCGTAATAGATCGGCACCTGGCCGACGTTGTGCGGGAAGGTTACCGGCAGCTTGGCCGACGGATTCACGTCGCCGAACAACACGTCGGCGATCGCCGGCCCGCCTTCCACGCCGGGGAACCAGGCTTCGAGGATCGCCGGCACCTTGCCTTTCAGTCGGCCGATGGACAGCGGACGGCCGTTGAGCAGCACCAGGGCGACCGGCTTGCCGGTCGCGGCCACGGCCAGCGCCAGTTGCTCCTGCACGCCGGGCAGATCGAGCGAAGTGCGGTTGTTCGCCTCCGCGCTCATGTCCGGGTGTTCGCCGAGGAACATCACCACCGCGTCCGCCTGCTTCGCCGCGGCGACGGCATCGGCGAAACCGGTGGTGTCCTGACTGTCGATGTCGGCGCCTTTGGCCACGATCAGCCGTGTCTTGTCGCCGAGCGCGGCCTTCAGGCCTTCCAGCGGCGTGATCGCGTCTTCCTCGCGCCCCGCCACCGCCCAGTTGCCCAGCATCGCGCGACGGTGGTCGGCCAGCGGACCGATCACTGCCAGCGTGCGCACGGACTTGGACAACGGCAGCACGTCACCCTCGTTCTCCAGCAGCACCATCGACTTCTGCGCCATGCGGCGCGCAGCGGCGCGGTGCTCGGGCGTCAGCGTCAGCGCGCGCTCGCGTGCGCCATCCGGCGTGCAGGAGCGGTACGGGTCGTCGAACAGGCCCAGCCGGTACTTCGCATTGAGCACGCGGCGCACCGAGGCATCGACTTCCGCCATCGGCACGCGACCCGCCCTGACCGCGGCCGGCAGGTCCTTCACGTAGATCTGGCTGACCATGTCGACATCGACGCCGGCACGCAGGCCCAGCGCACCGGCCTGCTCGCGGTTCGCCGCCACGCCGTGCGGCATCAGTTCCATCACGCCGGTGTAGTCGCTGACAAGCAGGCCGTCCCAGCCCCACTCCTTGCGCAGCAGGTCCTGGATCAGCGGCCGGTGCGCATGCATCGGCACACCGGCGATCTCGTTGAACGAGGCCATGATCGACTGTGCGCCGGCATCGATGGCGGCCTTGAACGGCGGCAGGTAGACCTCGTGCAGCGTGCGCTCGGAAATGTCGGCCACGTTGTAGTCGCGACCCGCCTCGGCCGCGCCGTACGCCACGAAGTGCTTGGCCGTGGCCAGCACCGCATCCGGCTTGCGCAGGTCGTCGCCCTGGAAGCCGCGCACGCGCGCAGCGGCCAGGACGGAGCCCAGGTAAGGATCCTCGCCTGCGCCTTCGACGATGCGGCCCCAGCGCGGATCGCGCGCGATGTCGACCATCGGCGCATAGGTCCAGTGGATGCCGTGCGCGGCGGCCTCGACCGCGGCGACGCGCGCGGCGTGCTGCACTTCCTGCGGATCGAAGCTGGACGATTCGGCCAGCGGCACCGGGAAGACCGTGCGGTGGCCATGGATCACGTCGTAACCGAACAGGAGCGGGATGCCCAGCCGGGATTCCTCCACCGCGATCTTCTGCAGGCGGCAGGTCAGCGCGGCGCCCTGGGTACCGAGGTAGGAACCGATCTCGCCCCGGCGGATCTGGTCCTCGTTGCCGGCCATCGCGGCCGGGCCGGTGTTGTTGCCCACGCCCGGCGGCTGGTTCAGCTGGCCGAGCTTTTCCTCCACCGTCATCTTCGCCATCAGCGCGTCGACGAAGGCCGTTTCGGCCGGGGTGGCGTAGACCGGCGGCTTGGCCGCGACGGGGGCAGCGAGCAGCGCAGCCAGCAGGCCGACCCGCAGGGGCGTGGGAGCAAGGGGGTGGTGGTTACGTGTCATGGCGCCCTCCCGGCGATGCGAAAGGGGGCGAATGTAAACGTTTTCATCCGCGCCTGCATGACGCGGTGCCGGAAACCGCGACGCGCGTCAGGCCGCCTCGCCCGGGGCCTTCGCCTCGATGGCCAGCGCATGGATGTCGGTCTGCATCATCTCGCCCAGGGCCGCGTAGATGGCGCGGTGGCGGGCCAGCGGCGCCTTGCCGGCAAACACCGGGCTGACGATCCGGACCGTGAAATGCCCCCGGCCGTCGCGCGCGCCCTCGTGGCCGGCGTGCTTGTGGCTGTCGTCGATCACGTCCAGGGTCACAGGCTGCAACGCAGCCAGGGCCTCGCGGATGCGCTCGATCCTGGTCATGGCAGCACCTTGCGGAACGGGCGCACGTCCACGCGCGCGTACACGCCCGCCGCGACATACGGATCAGCCTCGGCCCAGGTCCGCGCATCCTCAAGGGAATCGAACTCGGCAATCACGATGCTGCCGCTGAAACCCGCCGGGCCCGGATCCTCGGCATCGATCGCAGGGCACGGTCCCGCCAGCAGCAGGCGCCCCTCGTCGCGCAGCGCGGTCAGCCGCGCCAGATGCGCCTGCCGGGCTTCCAGCCGCCTGGGCAGGACATCAGCCGCGTCGTGGCCTTCAATGGCATACCACATGGTGTTTCACTCCGGGGACGAAGCCTGAATTGTACGTGCGCACCGATGGCCGGGTGCTGGACACGGTCCGGGTCAGGGCTTACCCTGTCGTCCATTGCACGGCCGGAAGCAGCGGCCCGTCCATGGGAAGACCCGGCAGCGCCGGCCTCCCTGCCCCGTCGAGGGACCACCGGGACGTTCGATTCGCTGCCCCCACCCGCCCGCGCCCGACGACCTCTCGCTGTCCGCCACCGCCTTCCGCGGTGTGCTTTGCTGGTTGCTGTAAGGGAAGCGTTCGCCCTGCGACGCATGATGATGGTTGGTGCATTGCCGGTGCCGCGCCGTCCTGCCGTGCGCAGGCCCGCTTGGTGATCCGCACGATGGCTGTTTCTTGATGAGCCCAGAACTCGCGTCCGACGCGAACCCACAACACCCGCCCGTCCATCCGCAGCAGCAGGAAATGCCGCTGGCGGTGGTGCATGGCCAGCCGGTACTGCAGATCCCCCAGGACCTGTACATCCCGCCGGACGCGCTGGAAGTCATCCTGGATGCGTTCGAAGGTCCACTGGACCTGCTGCTGTACCTGATCCGCCGGCAGAACCTGGACATCCTGGACATCCCCGTCGCCGAGATCACCCGGCAGTACGTGGACTACATCAACGTGATGCAGGAACTGCGGTTCGAACTCGCCGCCGAGTACCTGCTGATGGCGGCCATCCTGGCCGAGATCAAGTCGCGCATGCTGCTGCCCCGGCCGGTCACCGAGGAGGGCGAGGAAGGCGACCCGCGCGCCGAGCTGGTACGCCGGCTGCAGGAGTACGAGCGCTTCAAGCAGGCGGCCGAGGACCTGGATGCCTTGCCCCGCGTGGACCGTGACACCACCCCCGTGCATGCCGACGTCCCCGACCGGGCGGCCGTCAGGCTGCCGCCGCCGGTGGAACTGAAGGAAATGCTGCTGGCCCTGCACGACGTGCTCAAGCGCGCCGAGCTGTTCAGCGGCCACGCCATCAAGCGCGAGGCGCTCAGCGTGCGCCAGCGCATGGGCGACGTGCTGACGCGGCTGGAGGACGGCAAGTTCCACCGCTTCGAAAGCATGTTCACCCCCGAGGAAGGCAAGCTGGGCGTGCTGGTGACCTTCCTGGCCATGCTGGAACTGGCCAAGGAACAGCTGCTCGACATCGTGCAGGAAGCCCCGCTCGCCCCGATCTACATCAAGTCGCTGGCGCTGAACAACACCAACGAACCGCTGCAGTTCTCCAGCGAATTCGACGACAGCGACGCCGCCAACGACAGCCCGTGACCGCGGCCGGGCCATCGCCCGCCGCACTTCCGAACGACAGGACCGCATGGATCAATCGCTCATCAACCGCATCGTGGAGGCCGCCCTGCTGGCCGCCACCCAGCCGCTGACGCTGGCCCAGCTGCACGGCCTGTTCCCCGAGGACGAGCCCGCGCCGGAAGGCAGTGTCGAGCAGGCTCTGCAGCAGCTGACCGAAGCCTGCGCCGACCGCGGCGTCGAACTGGTCGAAGTCGCCTCCGGCTACCGCTACCAGGTCAAGGCCGACGTGCATGCCTGGGTGGCGCGCCTGTGGACCGAGCGCAAGACCAAGTACACCCGCGCCACCCTGGAAACGCTGGCCCTGATCGCCTATCGCCAGCCGATCACCCGCGGCGAGATCGAACAGGTCCGCGGCGTGGCGGTCAGCAGCAACATCATCCAGGCGCTGGAAGAGCGCGAATGGATCCGCGTGGTCGGCCATCGCGACGTGCCCGGCAAGCCTGCGCTGTTCGGCACCACCAAGGCCTTCCTGGACTATTTCGGCCTGAAGCGCCTGGACGAACTGCCGCCCCTGTCCGAACTCAAGGACATCGGCGAACTGGAACCGCAGCTTCCGCTGGACGGCGCCCCGCTGCCGGTCAGTATCGCCAGCGGCGATGCCGTCGACGGCGGACAGGAAGAAAGCACTACTGTCGCGGACGATGAAGACGATGCCCGTGCCGACACGGACGGCGACGGACACCACGACAGCGCGGCATCGGACGATGCCGGCGAAGACACCCCCTCGGATGACGCAGGCGACGACGCCGGCGACACCGACGAACCTCAACCCAAAGATGACGACGCCGCTGCTTCCGACCAGGAAGACCGGGCACCGTCGGAGCAGAAACAATGAGCAACACCCCCAAGAAGCCCTCGCTGGGCAAGCTGTCCCTGAAGCGCGAAAGCGCCCCGACCGAAGCTCCGCGCCTGGAAGAGCGCCTGCACAAGGTGCTGGCGCAGGCCGGCCTGGGCTCGCGCCGCGCGCTGGAGCAGCGCATCGCCGATGGCCTGGTCAAGGTCAATGGCGAAACCGCGCAGACCGGCATGTCGGTCAAGGCCGGCGACAAGATCGAGCTGGACGGCAAGACGTTCGTGGCCAGCGCGCTGACCGAACCGGCGCGCGTGCTGATCTACAACAAGCCCGAAGGCGAAGTCACCACCCGCGAAGACCCCGAAGGCCGACCGACGATCTTCGAAGCCTTGCCCGCCCTCAAGGGTGCGCGCTGGATCGCGATCGGCCGCCTGGACATCAACACCACCGGCCTTCTGCTGCTGACCACCGATGGCGAACTCGCCAACGCGATGATGCATCCGTCGTACGAGGTCGAGCGCGAGTACGTGGTGCGCGTGCGCGCGCCGGAAGGCCAGGAAAGCGTGCCGGACAACGTCGTCGACCGCCTGCGCCGTGGCGTGGCGCTGGACGACGGCCCGGCGAAGTTCGACGAGATCGAACGCATCGGCGGCACCGACTCGCACGACTGGTTCCGCGTGGTGGTCAAGGAAGGTCGCAACCGCGAAGTGCGCCGGCTGTGGGAATCGCAGGGCTGCCAGGTCAGCCGCCTGAAGCGCGTGCGCTACGGCAAGGTCAGCCTGCCGCAGCCGCTGCTGCGCGGCCAGTCGCAGGAACTGCCCGATGCGCAGGTCGAAGCGCTGCGCAAGGACCTGGGCCTGGAGGACGGCACGCCCGCCGCGCTGACGCTGCAACCGGTGATCGGCCAGCGCAAGGCCTCCAAGAGCACCGTGCACGTGGGTGGTGGCCGCAGCGGCAGCGCCTACGTCAACGGCCACAACAGCGCCGACGAAGGTCGCGAGCTGCGACGCTTCGACCATGTGCGCGAAGACCGCGGCCGCGGTGGTCGTGGCAAGAAGCCGCATGGCGGCCTGACCGTCAGCGGCGAACAGGCGGCGAAGCAGTCGCAGCGTCCTTTCAAGCAGCGCACGCCCAAGGGACCGAAGCCGTTGCCCGAAGGCAATCCGGCGGCGTTCCGCAGCTGGTACGTGCCGGAGGGCGTGGACACCGGCCCGGCCGGCCATCGCAATGCCGGCCCCGGCGGCCCGAAGAAGCCCTACGGCGGCAAGCCGGGGGGGCGTCCGGGTGCCGGCGGCAAGCCGGGCGGCGGTGCAGGCAAGCGGGGTCCGGGCGGTGGACAGGGCGGCTTCGGCGGCGACCGCTTCGGCAGCGACCGCGCGGGCTTCGGCGCCGAACGTGGACCGCGTGGCGCGCAGGGCACCGCGGGCAAGCCGCAGCGCGCGGCGCGTCCTTATGGCCACCCTGCCAGCGCCCCCAGCTTCCCCTCCGATCACGCCAACCCCGGTTTCAACCCTTACGGCCAGCAGCCGCGCGGTCCGCGTCCGCAAGGCCGTCCGGGAGGCGGAGGCAATCGCCCGCAACATGCCGGCCCGCGACCGGGCGGGCGACCTGCCGGAGGACGCGGCCCCGGCGGCCGTCCTGGCGGCGGGGGGCAGCGTGGTCCCCGCAGCGGCGGACACGGCTGAGGCAACACGGAGAAGGCGCCCATCGGCGCCTTCTTCGTTTCCGCGGATCTGTCGCCGCGACTTCATGGCGACTTCATCGCCGCTCCCCGCATGGCCCGCACCCTGCATCGCCTTCCGCAATGGAGCCCGTGCCCGGACATGCAGGACAAACACTATGACGCGATCGTCGTGGGTGCAGGATTCGCCGGCCTGGCCTGCGCCCACCAACTGGCCCGGCACGGCCTGGCGGTCTGCGTGATCGACCGCAAACAGGATCTGGGCGAACGCATGCACACCACCGGCATCCTGGTGCAGGAGGCCTGCGATGCGCCCTTGCTGGCCGGCATGCCGCCAGCGCTGCTGCGTGCCGTGCCGCACGTCCGCCTGTACGCGCCGAACCTGCGCAGCGTGCGACTGGGTGCGGACGGATACCGCTTCCACACCACCGACACGCCGGCACTCATGCGCTGGCTCGGCGAACACGCCGAGACCTGCGGCATCGAGCTGCGTCGGGGATGCCCGTTCCGCAATGCCGCGCGCACGCCTACCGGATGGCAGGTGGAAGGCGTGGGTCGCGCACGCGTGCTGGTGGGCGCGGATGGCGCGCGGTCGCGGGTCGCCCAACGGCTTGGCCTGGGACGGGTGAAGCAGTTCCTCCACGGGGTGGAGTACGAGTTCGATGGCGTGGCCCTGCGCGAACCAGACGCGCTGCACTGCTTCATCAGCAAGCGTTTTGCGCCGGGCTATCTTGGCTGGATGGCACAGACACCGACGGGCGTGCAGGCCGGTCTGGCGCGGCGGTATCGGCCAGGGAACACACAGGCACCGGACATGGCCGGCTTCCTGCGCCACGTCGCGCCGATGATGGGGCTGTCGGTCACGCGGTCACCGGACAGCATCCGCGCCGGCCTGATCCCCTGTGGTGGCCCGGTCGGGCCGATGCGAGGGGACGACGTGGTGCTGGTCGGCGATGCGGCCGGCATGGTGTCGCCGCTGACCGCCGGC
>Ga0209572_1001221_pt1 | contig 20496 bp, 16 predicted proteins | sample EBPBio232012_DNA_FD_185867 | JGI IMG/M metagenome (GOLD analysis project Ga0209572, IMG submission 185867) | Wastewater treatment Type I Accumulibacter community from EBPR Bioreactor in Madison, WI, USA - Reactor 1_1/23/2012_ DNA (SPAdes)... | ecosystem: Engineered > Bioreactor > EBPR >...
ATCGCTCGTCGTCAGTCAATGCCAATTCTGCCTTCGGTCTGCCTGTTCTCATCGCGGTATCTCCCTTCTAAAGATACCGCATTGGTATGCAAAATTAATGACAGTTATTTGCAGGACAGAACACTAGCTCGCGTCAGTGGATAGCTTCACTGGCCTAATTGGCGTGCTTGCTCACCGGCTGGCTGGCGGCCCTGTCACCTAACTTGTTTGTGGGTATTACGTCGCATCGGCTACCACCTGGCCACCCCAGCCACCGCTGCGCTGGCGCGAGCCGAGTCGATCTACAAGGACGTCAAGTTCTCGGACCACGCACCGATCACCATCGAGTACGCGTTCAAGGTCTGATGGGCTCGGGGGCGTCGGCCGGGCGGCTTGGGCGCGCCCCACCGCCGACAGCGGACAATCCGCCATGACCAAGACCGACGCATCCCCGCCCACGGCGGCTTCTTTTGTCAGCCTGGGCCTGCCCGAAGCCGCGCTGACCAACCTGACGCAGCTGGGCTACACCAGCATGACCCCGATCCAGGCCGCCAGCTTGCCGCTGGCGCTGGCAGGCCATGACCTGATCGCCCAGGCCAAGACCGGCAGCGGCAAGACCGCCGCCTTCACCCTGCCGCTGCTGGCCCGGCTGGCGCCGCGCAGCTTTGCGGTGCAGGCCCTGGTGCTGTGCCCCACCCGCGAGCTGGCCGAGCAGGTCACGCAGGAGATCCGGCGCCTGGCGCGCGCTGAGGACAACATCAAGGCGCTGACCCTGTGCGGCGGCGTGGCGCTGCGCGGGCAAATCGCCAGCCTGGCCCATGGCGCACACATCGTGGTCGGCACGCCGGGCCGCATCCTCGACCACCTGGCGCGCGAGACGCTGGCGCTGGACGCCGTCAACACCCTGGTGCTGGACGAGGCCGACCGCATGCTCGACATGGGCTTTGCCGACGACATTGCCAAGGTCATCGCCCGCTGCCCCAAAACGCGGCAGACCCTGCTGTTTTCCGCCACCTACCCCGACGGCGTGGCGCAGCTGGCCAAGCGCTTCATGCGCGAGCCCAAGGACGTCAAACTCACCGAGCGCCACGACGACAGCCAGATCCGCCAGCGCTTTTATGAGGTCGAAGACAGCCAGCGCCTGCACGCCGTCGGTCTGCTGCTTGACCATTTCAGGCCGGTCAGCACGCTGGCCTTCTGCAACACCAAGCAGCAGTGCCGCGACCTGGTCGGCGTGCTGCAGGCGCAAGGCCTGGTGGCGCTGGAGCTGCATGGCGACCTGGACCAGCGCGAGCGCGACCAGGTGCTGGTGCAGTTCGCCAACCGCAGCGCCAGCGTGCTGGTGGCGACCGACGTGGCCGCGCGCGGGCTCGACATCACCCAGCTGGCGGCGGTCATCAACGTCGACATCACGCCCGACCCCGAGGTGCACATCCATCGCATCGGCCGCACCGGTCGCGCGGGCGAGCAGGGCTGGGCCTTCAGCCTGGCCAGCATGGACGAGATGGGGCGGGTGGGCCGCATTGACGAGATGCAGGGCCGCCCCAACCCCTGGCACCCCCTCAGCGAGCTGACGCCCGCGGCCGACACCGAGCCGCTGCGCCCGCCCATGGTCACGCTGCAGATTTTGGGCGGCCGGAAGGAGAAAATCCGCCCTGGCGACCTGCTGGGCGCGCTGACCAAGGACATGGGCATCGAAGGCGCGCGCATCGGCAAGATCAATGTCAACGAGTTCTCGACCTACGTGGCCGTGGAACGCAGTGTGGCCGACCAGGCGCTGCGCGCGCTGAACAGCGGCAAGGTCAAGGGCAAGTCGGTCAAGGCACGGCGGCTTTGAGCGGCCGGGCTCCGCGCGCGGGCACCGAGCACGCGCCCCAACCGAGTGGACGGTGTGATTGCTTCAAATTTGATAGCTGATGGCGATTATTCCACGCCGGCATCAGGCTGTTTTAGCTCTAAAACTACTCTGGCGGTACGCTATAGTCGCCAGCTTGCCACGCACCGCCGTCGCATTGCAAGCAGGGCTCAACGTCTCTCGGCGGACTCTGTCTGCGGGGAGAGCCCATTGCCGAGCGGGCCGTCGCCTCGACAGACGCGAGAATCAAGGGATTGCGTCAAACCCGTCAAAAACCATGCTCCAGTACCGCAGCATCCCTGTTACGCCCTTCGCCCAGAACTGTTCCGTCGTCTGGTGCGACGCCACGCGCAAGGCCGCGGTCATCGACCCGGGCGGCGACCTGGCGCGCATCGAGGCGGTGGTGCGCGAGCTGGGGGTCGATCTGGAGCAGATCTGGCTCACCCACGCCCACATCGACCACGCCGGCGGCACGGCCGAGCTGAGCCAGCGGCTGGGGCTGCCCATCGTCGGCCCGCACCAGGACGACCAGTTCTGGATCGACGGCATTGCCGAGCAGGGGCGGATGTTCGGCTTTCCGCAGGTGGACGGGTTCACGCCCACGCGCTGGCTGAACGACGGCGACACGGTGCAGATCGGTGACTGCACGCTGAACGTGCGCCACTGCCCCGGCCACACACCGGGTCACGTGGTGTTTCACTCGCCCGAGGCGCAACGCGCCTTTGTGGGCGACGTGTTGTTCAACGGCAGCATCGGCCGCACCGATTTTCCGGGTGGCAACCATGCGCAGCTCATCAGCAGCATCCGCGAGCGCCTGTGGCCCATGGGCGACGACACGGTGTTCATCCCCGGCCACGGGCCGGAAAGCACGTTGGGCGAAGAGCGTCGGCACAACCCCTTCGTGCGTGACGCCTGATACTAAAAGGCGTTCAAAAGCATCAAACCGTTCGCATTGAGCCCTTCGACGGGCTCAGGACAGGCTTGTCGAAACGCCGCGCCGGGCTTCGACAGGCTCAGCCAGAACGGTTCTTGTAATTTGAACGCCAATCGGTATGAAACCGCCCCGACGGGTGGGTGCGATGTGAATGGATCACAAAACCGGTGTGCATCCGTCACTGCGCGCCGTGACGCCGGTGCCTAGACTGCCTTGCAGGATCAACTCCGAGGAGCAGGCCGTCATGAACACCGTAGCCACCCACCCGACCACCCGCAAGGTCGGCTTTGCGTTTCGCGCCCTGGAGGACGAACTGCAGCCCTCGCTGGCGCTGCGCCTGCTGGACGAGATCGACTATGGCTTGGTGCTGGTCAGCTCACGCGGCAGGGTGCTGCACGCCAACCACCTGGCGCGCCACGAATTGGCCATGGGGCGCTTGGTGTTCACCGGCGACGAGGGGACCATCGCCTGCCCTGACACCGAGCAAACCGAGCAGTTGCTGGCGGCCATCGAGGGTGCGGTGCATGGGCGCCGACGCCTGCTGTACCTGACGCACGAAGAGCACCGTCTGCCCGTCGCCGCGATACCGCTGAACCATGCCCTGGCAAGTCCGACCAGCTCGGTGCTGCTGGCCATGGCGCGCCAGCGCGTGGGCGACAACCTGACCCTGCAGATGTTTGCCCTGGAGCACAACCTGACGCCGACCGAGGAATCCGTGCTGCGGGCCTTGTGCGACGGGGACGAGGTGGACGAGATTGCCGCCCGCCACGGCGTCGCCGAATCGACCGTGCGCACTCAGGTGCGTGCCTTGCGCGACAAGACCGGAGCACGAGGCATCCGCCAGTTGGTGCAACGCGTGCTGAGCTTGCCGCCGGTGGTGCCGGCGTTGCGGGCCGGCGGCTTTGTCGGGCCACGCCCGTCCAGCAGCACCTACCACTTTGTATGATGGGGGATGCCCCCTTCTGAGCCCGGCTCGCGACCAGAACCCGCAGCGGCCTCCGCCGCGGTGTTGCCACCGGTGCCGACCAGTTCACCGCACGTCTCGGCCCTGGCCAGCCATGGCGTGCAGCGGCGCTACCGGCGCGGCACGCTGATCATTCAAGAGGGCGAGTTCGGCGACACCCTGTACATCGTGCTGTCGGGGCGTTTGCGCGCCTTCTTGTCGGGAGACAACGGCAAGGAGCTGACTCTGGGCATGTACGGCCCGGGCGAGTACGTCGGTGAGATGTCGCTGGACGGGGGTCCGCGCTCGGCCAACGTGGAGGCCGACGAGACCACGGTGTGTGCGCTGGTTTCGCGCGCCGCACTGCTGGGCTACATCGCCGAGCAACCCGACTTCGCGCTGGAATTGATGGGCCGCTTGATCCGCCGAGCCCGTCTGGCGACAGACAACGCCCGCGGCGTGGCCTTGACCGACGTCTACGCACGCCTGACCGTTCTGCTGGACCGCCTGGCCGGACCGCCGGACGCGCAGGGCCAGCGCATGCTGTGTGAGCGCCTGACCCACCAGCAGATAGCCAGCCATCTGGCTTGCTCGCGCGAAATGGTGAGCCGTTTGCTGAAGGATCTTGGAACCGGCGGCTATACCGCGGTGCGCGAGCGGCGGCTGGTGCTGCTCAAGAGCTTGCCTGCCCGGTGGTAGTGCGTCCCCCGGTCTGGGGATGACGGTGGGGGTAATTTAATGTAACTAGTGATGGGGCTCTGGCTTGCATAATGAAACATGCGCTGCCAAAGCCCAGCACTCCGCTGCACGCGCCCGGCGTTCTCCGGTTCGCGCGACTGACTGAGTATGGGCGCTCGATTCTGTACCCAGTGCGGGGCAAGCTGCACCGTATCGGATCGCTTTTGCGCGGGCTGCGGCCATCCGTTGGAGGCATTGGTCGTCGAGGCGCCGTCCGCGCCCACCGACTGGGGCGAAGTCAAGCCCGTGACCATTCTGTTCGCGGACATAGCCGACTCCACCCTGCAGATCGCGGCGCTCAGCCCGGAACAGGCCATGCACCAGTTGCGGCCGGCGATTCAGGACATGGTCAGGCTGGTCGAGCGGCACGGCGGGACCGTGCTGCGCACGCTGGGCGACGGGATCATGGCGTTTTTTGGCTTGCCCGTGGTACTGGAGCATCATGCCGAAGCGGCCTGTCACGCGGCGCTGTCCCTGCAGGTGCATTTCGCCCGGCATCCGGGTGCGCTGGCGATTCGCATGGGGTTGCACTCGGGTAAGGTGGCGTCCGATCCCACCGACGTCAACGACCGTCGTGGCGGAGGTGCGCACGGCGTCGCCATCCACCTGGCCAGCCGCGTGGCGACCCTGGCGGAGCCGGGGCAAATCCTGCTGACCGAAGCGACGCGTGGCTTGTTGCGCCATGGTCATTTCACCTTGGGGTCGGAAGGGGCCTGGCACTTGAAAGGTATCGCGCAAGCGGTGTCGCTCTACAGCCTGAGCGCGGAGGTCGGGCTGGGTACGGAGCCCGCGACCGACGGCCCATTCGTCGGGCGTGAGGTCGAGATGGAGCTGCTCAAGCAGGCGTTCGAGCAGGCCCTCCAGGGCAACGGGCAGGTGTTGCGCCTGGAGGGGGAAGCCGGCATGGGCAAAAGCCGTTTGTGCGCCGAATTGGCCCAATTGGCCGTCGCCGAGGGCGTGCGTGTCACCTGGGTGCGTACCCATCCCCTGGGCGATGCGGTGCCCTTGCAGGTGGTGCGTCACATCCTGGGCGAGATGTACCTGGGGCTGGCGCCTGGCGCGGGACCTGCCTGGGCGCGCTCGCGCATCCGGGAGGCACTGATGCAGGCTGGGTGCCGGCAGGACGGCGATGACGCGTTGATGTTCGATCTCATGGGTGTGGCGGAAACGGGACCGAACCCCGAGGCGCAGACCAGACAGAATCTGCGTCAAACACGTCTGCTGGCCCTGGTCCAGGCGCTGGTCGTTCACCGGTCGCAGGTGCGGTTGCTGGTGATCGTGGACGATCTGCACTGGCTTGATCAGGCCAGCCGGCCCTTGTTGGCCGCCATGGCCGCGGCCGTTTCGGGCTGCCACACCATGCTGCTGCTCAATCACCGGCCCGGTCCGGATCAGGAATGGCTGTGTCAGGCGCAGACCGCCCAGCTTGCCCTCGACCGGTTGCCGGCGCCAGCGCTGCGGACGTTGATCGAACACTGCCTGGCCGAGGAGCCGGCGCCGGCGGACTTGGTGCGCATGCCGGAGGAGGTGATCGAACAAGTGGCCCGCCGCAGCCAAGGCAACCCGCTGTTCGCCCAGGAACTCACGCGCCACTTGCTGCGTGCTCCGGCAAGCGCCGGACCCGTCGCCGGTTTGCCCGACAGCATCGACGCATTGATTGGCGCGCGGATCGATAGCTTGCCCAAGCGGGAGAAGATGCTTGTTCAGGCCTGCTCGGTCGTGGGTCAGCAGGCCGAACTGGGGGTGTTGTCGCGCCTGGTTGCCCTCGGTGCGGGGGCATTTGGTGCCGCGCTGACCGGATTGCAGGTCGCCGGCCTGCTGCGCCCGACCAGCGATGCCAAGGATGGGGTACGGCTGGAGTTTCGGCACCCATTGATTCAGGAGGTGGCTTACGGCATGCAGTTGAGCTCGCATCGGCAAGCACTGCATGGGCGGCTGGCGCAAGTGCTTGAAGCGCGCATGGACAGCACCGAACCCGAAGGCGAACAGGCGGCACTCATCGCGCACCACTGGGAGCAGGCCGGTCAGCGTCTGGCGGCGGCGCGGCAGGCGGCGCGCGCGGCACGCTGCCTGCGCACCGGAGATAACCGGGAAGTCTTGCGTCGCTGGCAGAGGGTCATGGCGCTGCTGGAGGCGGAAACCGGCACCGACGAGGCGCGTGGCTTGCGCGCGTTGGCGGCCGGACGCATCGTCTACCTCGGCTGGCGCGGCGGGGTGGATTCCCGGCAACTGGCCGACTTGATCGATGAGGTGGACAGTCAGGCCGGTAGTGCCGACCCGCGTCTTCCACAGTTGCTCAAGTTGGCCCATGCGCGATTGCGGCAGGGTGCTGGCGGGTCGGCCGACGACTACGTCGCCGCCTTGCGCGGGGCACTGGCCATGCCGGACCCTCCCGGCGACGCCGGTCGACGTGCCACTCTGCACATCGCGCTGTGCCAGGCCTACGGCTGGGCCGGCCTGTTGCGCGAAGCGCTGGCGGCCAACGACGTGGCGCTGGCCGAGATTGATCGGATCAGCGTGTTCGACCGTGATTTCATCGGTTTCGGGGTGGAGCAATGGACTCTTGCTCTGCGCGCGCGCGCACTGACCCGCATGGGGCGCCTGGACGAGGCTCAGGACGTGGTGGCGCGCATGCAGACCAAGGCGCCGGAGGAGCCCGATGCGGTGATGCAGGGGATTTTCCTGACCACCGAATTCGAGTTGGCGGCGGCACGTGGAGAAGGGGATCTGGCCTGGCAGGCGGCCCGGGCGATGCCGGGAGGTGGGTCACCCGAGCACAGCTACCTGCGTGTGACCGGCGCCTACTTCTATGCCTTGGGCGCGGCGGCCGGACACCGCCACGAGATTGCCCGCTCGGCCCTGACACGGGCCCTGGCCACGGTGCGTCAGCAGCAGGTGGCGGTGGACTTCGAGGCCGAGATTTTGGCGCTTCTTGCCGAGACCTGTGCCGCCATGGCGCGCTGGCCGGAAGCCGTCGGTGTCGCAAGCGAAACCGTGGCGGTCGCGCGCCAACGCAGCAATCGCGTGGCCGAGTGCCGCGGCGCCCTGGTGATGGCCCAGGCCGGAGCGATGGGCGCGGACCTGGGCCTGGCGTTGCAGGATGGCAACCGCGACTGGCTGGAGGTGGCCGGCACCCTGCTGGACATCACCGGAGCGGAGTACTGGCGGCCGGTCTGGCAGGCGTTGCGCGCGAAGCCGTGACCGTCAGGACGAACGCATGCGCGCGGCAGCTTCTTTGGACTGCATGGGCAGGGAGAGCACCAGGTAGTCGACTTCCAGGTAGTGCACGGGCCGCCCTTTGGGCGTGATGAGCACGGGGCTTTCCTGAACCTTCTGGCCTTCCATGTCGTGCGAGGTGAAGTACACCGGCAGCACACTCGCCGCGCCAAAATTCTCGAGGATGGCGTTGACGATGGCTTGGTTGCCGTTTTCGCCAGTGCGATTGGAGGGGTGCTTGGCCAGCGCCGCGATCAGGGTCAGCCAGCGCTGCTTGACCACGTTGTTGGAGTACATCAGGTTCAATGCGCGGACACTCTGCTCCAGGGACCGGCCGGGCTTGAAAATGCCGAATTCCTTCTGGATTTCGGTCATTTCCTCGATGCCGCCCAGCAGAGCCCGATCGCCGGAGGCTTGAGCCGGTGCAAAGCGCAGATTCAATTGGCTGAGCATGTCCGGAATGAAGATATCGGCGTTGCCCATGAAGTAACCCATGGTCCCTCTCCTCAGGTGGTGGTTGAGGAATCACTATGCCTCAGTTTGCCCCGGTGGAGGTTGACAAATAGGGCCCGCATATCCATCGTCCGAGGGTTGATTTTTTGCGTCGAACCGGGTCAGCAGGGTGTATTCCTGCAACCCATAGCCCTGGATCAGCTGGACATGCCCGCCTTGTGCCTGAAGATGCGTGAGCCATCGCTCCGGCGCCGGCCGGTAAAGCTGGGGTGGACTGACGCGCTTGTCGGCGGCGGGCAGGACGAAGTTGATGGCGTAGCCCAGGCGACTGTGGTGCTGGAGCTGGTCCAGGCACCGAGCGACCTGATCTTCCCAGTCTGCGTCCGGACAATCGAGCTTGACGTTGAAAATTCCACTGGCCACGCTGTAATCGGCCACCCGTTCGGCGTTGACCGCGACTTCGAAGCGGCAGTCACCGCGGTGGCGCCAACGCCGTCTGGCGACGGCGACCATGGCCTCGGAGATGTCGGTGCCGACGTAGTCGATCCGCGCGAGCGGGTACCGGCGGCTCAGAAACGCGCGCAGTGCGCCGTAGCCGCAGCCGACGTCGTTGAGGCTGCGTGGCATGGAGAACTCGCACAGCTTGAGCAACTGCACCCAGCGCAGCTCTTGACCCGGACGGTGCGGCCAGTCCACCCCGGCCGGGGTGGCGCCATGGCGTTGCAGGCGGGCGCTGTAATAGGCCGCCACGGCTTCCAGCGCCGACTCGTGCATGTCAGCACGTGCTCAGCGGGCCCCCAGTGGTTGGCCCACGGGTGTCGAAAATGGCGGCCTGGCGCCCGACGGTCCGGGATCGCGCGCGACGGGTGCGGTGGACGCTTGACCACGGCGCGCCTGCTCATACAAGCCCTGCACCCGGTCGACGTTGACTTCGAGCGCACGGATGCGCTCGGGCCCGCTCGGGTGGCTGGACAAGAAGCTGTTGCCGCCCTGGCTTGAGCTGGCTTGCATCATTTTTTTCCACAGGCTGATGCTGGCACGCGGATCGAAACCGGCACGGGCGGCGATCTCGAGCCCGACCAAGTCGGCCTCGGTTTCGTCGTCGCGGCTGTACTTCAGCGTGAGCAGTTGCGTGCCCAGACGCGCGCCCACGTCGCCCAGCTGACCTAGGCCGAACAGCGAGGCCGCCACCGACAGCCCAAGGCCGGTGGCCTGTGTCTTGGCGATGCGCTCGCGTGCGTGCTCGCGCAGGGCGTGGGCCATTTCATGTCCCATGATCATGGCGACTTCGTCGTCGCTCAGCTTGAGCTGGTCCAGGATCCCGGTATAAAAGGCGATCTTGCCGCCTGGCATGCACCAGGCGTTCAGTTGCTTGCTGCCGATCAGGTTCACTTCCCAACGCCACTGACGGGCGCGCGGATTCCACTGGGCGGCATACGGAATCAGCCGATTGGCGATGGCGCGCAGGCGTATCAGCTGCGGATGGTTGTCAGGAGCCAATGCCCGCTGAGCCCGTGCCTTGGCCAGGACTTCGGTGTACTGCTGGCCGGCGGCTTGCTCCAGGGATTCGGCGGGCACCAGGTTGCGCAGCGAGGAGGCTTCGCCGACATTGACCTGCGCATCGGCCGGCGTCACCGCCGCCGCGCCGACGGCCAATAAGAAAGCACGGCGCGGCGCCCACGGCGAAGCGCGGGACGGCATGGGGGCGGTGTCCGGCGGGGCAGAAGCGGTCTTGGCGTCACAGATCCAGCACATACGGCGTCAATAATAGAGGCAATGTCGAATCGCACGCTACCGCCGCTTCGCGGCCCGGTCTCAGGGGATGCTGTGTCATCGGACCTCGCCCTTGACTGAACCAGCTGGCCCCGGCGCAGCCCCACCCAGCACCAGCTGGCGCGGTAGCCTGCGCGTCTACCTGGCCCCGGAAAGCCTGCGCATGCTGTCGCTGGGCTTTGCCGCCGGGCTGCCGCTGCTGCTGGTGCTGGGCACGCTTTCGTTTCGTCTGCGCGAGGCGGGGGTGGACCGCTCCACCATCGGGCACCTGAGCTGGGTGGGCTTGGCCTACGGCTTCAAGTGGGCCTGGGCGCCCCTGGTCGACCGGGTACCACTGCCGGGGCTGACGCGTTGGCTGGGTCGGCGCCGCGCCTGGCTGCTGCTGTCTCAGCTGGCGGTGGCGGCGGGGCTGGTGGGCATGGCCTTGACCGATCCGCGTGTGGCGCTGGCGCCGCTGGTGTGGTGCGCGCTGGCGGTGGCATTGGCCTCGGCCACGCAGGACATCGCCCTGGATGCCTACCGCATCGAGTCGGCCCCCACCGAGGCGCAGCCGGCACTGGCCGCCACCTACCAGACTGGGTACCGGCTGGCCATGATCTGGGCTGGTGCCGGCGTGCTGTGGCTGGCCGCGCGCGCGCAGGCCGGCGCGCCGGGCTACGACAACCCGGCCTGGCGCATGGCCTACCTGGTCATGGCCGCGTCGATGGTGGTCGGCGTGATCACGGTGCTGTGCGCGCCCGAACCCAAGGCCCAACCCGTGGCGCCGGCACGCGGCGCCGGGGAGTGGCTGCGCGGCGCGCTCCTGGAGCCGTTCGCAGATTTCCTGCGCCGCTACCGTTGGCATGCCGCGCTGATCCTGGGGCTGATCGCGGTCTACCGCATCAGCGACGTGGTGATGGGCATCATGGCCAACCCGTTCTATGTGGACATGGGCTACACCAAGGACGAGGTCGCGGCCGTGACCAAGATCTACGGCGTGGTGATGACCCTGGTCGGCGCTTTCGTGGGGGGCGCCCTGGCCCTGCGGCTGGGCGTGATGCGGGTGCTGATGCTGGGTGCCGTGCTGTCGGCCCTGACCAATTTGCTGTTCGCGTGGCTGGCCGGGAGCGGCCACAGCGTGCCGGCGCTGATCGCGGTGGTGTCGGCCGACAACCTGGCCTCGGGCATCGCCTCGGCGGCGTTCGTGGGCTATCTGAGCAGTCTGACCAACATCAGCTACTCGGCCACGCAGTACGCTTTGTTTTCCTCGTTGATGCTGCTGCTACCCAAGTTTGTGGCCGGCTTCTCGGGGGACTACGTCAATGCCTTTGGCTACCCGGTCTTTTTCATCAGCACCGCGGTGCTCGGGCTGCCGGTGCTGTTGCTGGTGGCCCTGGCCGCACGGGCGCACATTTCAGTGCCCCAGGCCGCGCTCCGACCGGGGGAGGCGGTGGTGGGGCGCGAGTCGACCTTATCGTGATAGCCGGCCAGATCGGACAGAGGCCGTGCCCTTGCCGAAGTCCAGGGGTTTACGTATCTTTACCCTGACTTCAAGCGCGACGCGCAAGAGCCGGTCAAGATCGTTTCGGGCGGCGCGGGTGTGTCGCGCAAGTCGGTGGAACGAAAGAATGGCATGAACAACCAGCACCTGCTGATGATCGAGGACGATGCGCGCTTGGCGCGCATGGTGGGGGAGTACCTGTCGCAATCAGGCTTCCTGGTTTCACACGCTGGGGACGCCACCACCGGCTTGGCCATGGTGCAGGAAAAACCGGTTGATCTGGTGATCCTGGACCTGATGTTGCCCGATCTGGACGGACTGGAGGTGTGCCGCCGCATCCGCGCGTTGCCCTCCGATGTGGCCAGGGTGCCGGTGCTGATGCTCACCGCTAAGGGCGATCCCATGGACCGCATCGTCGGTTTGGAGCTGGGTGCCGACGACTACCTGCCCAAACCTTTCGAGCCGCGCGAACTGCTGGCGCGCATTCGCGCCGTACTGCGCCGCCAACAGCCCGGTGCCGCGCATGAGCACAAGGCCGTGCTGCGCTTTGGTGCCTTGGAGATCGACCGCGACGCACGCACCGTGCGCGTCGGCGACAAGCCGGCCGACTTGACCAGCTACCAGTTTGACCTGCTGGTCACATTGGCCGAACGGGCCGGCCGGGTGCTGACGCGCGACCAGATCATGGAGGCGGTGCGTGGCCGCGAGCTGGAGGCGTTCGAGCGCTCCATCGACGTGCACATGGGCCGCATCCGCGCCGCCATCGAGGCGGACGTGAAGAACCCCAAGCGCATCGTCACGGTGCGCGGCGTCGGTTACGTGTTCGCCAAGCAGCAGGATTGAGCGCGCGTTCACGCACTCCAGGGACAAGAGCATGACCGGCAATCCCTTCGCCCGCAAGCTGTACTTTCGCATCTGGCTGGCGGTGGCTGGCAGCGTGGCCGTGCTCAGCCTGCTGGTGGGCTGGGCCTGGCAGTTGGCCGAAGACCAGCGCGAGCGCGACCGCCAGCCCTTGCAGCCGCGCGAGGTGATCGTGCGCGACGCGATGGGTGCCACCTTGGGGTCGGGCCAGATGCAGGCACGCCGGGCGCCGGGACATGCCTGGGAAATGGAGCTGACCCTGCAGGACGGACGGGTGTTGAACCTGCAGGTCCCCCCGCGCGACCGAGGCGGTGGCCCGGGCGGCGCGGGGCGCCGCGGAGACTCGATGCTGGCCTGGCTGCGGCCGCCGTACGGTTTTCTCTGGATGCTGGGCTTGGCCGGCGTGGTGGTGATGATCGGGGTGTTTCCCGTGGCGCGTCGTCTCACGCAGCGTCTGGAGGCCTTGCAGCGCGGTGTCCAGCGCTGGGGCGACGGCGATCTGGCGGCGCGCCTGCCCGAGGCCGGCCAGGACGAAGTGGCCGATCTGTCGCGCCGCTTCAACGCCGCCGCGGGTCGGATCGAAGTCCTGATGTCCTCGCAAGCGGCCTTGCTGCAGTCGCAGAAATCCTTGCTGGCCAACGCCTCGCATGAGCTGCGCTCACCCCTGGCCCGCATTCGCATGGCCATCGAGCTGTTCGGCGAAGCCGGTACGTCCGCGCGGGCTGAAGCCCAGGCCGAGATCAACCGCAACATCGCCGAACTGGACCTGCTGATCGACGAAATCCTGCTCGCCAGCCGACTCGGCGAGGCCGAAGCCAGCATGGGCAGCATCGAGTCGGTGGATTTGATTGGCCTGTTGGCCGAGGAATGTGCCCGCCTGGGCGCCAGCTTGGAGCTCTCCGACGGCACATCGGAGATCGGGGTGCCCGGCGTGGCCAAGTTGCTGCGACGGGCCGTGCGCAACCTGCTCGAGAACGCGGTGCGCCACGGTGACCGCCACGGCCGTGCCGACGAAGTGCGGGCCGAACTGGGGCAGGAGGGGCAGCTGGCTGTGTTGTCGGTGGAAGACCGGGGACCGGGTGTGCCGGTCGATCAGCGTGAGCGGATTTTCGAGCCTTTCTACCGCCTGCCTGGCGCCAGCGAGCGTGACGGTGGCGTGGGCCTGGGCCTGTCCCTGGTTCGGTCCATTGTCCGCCGCCATGGTGGTGAGGTCAGTTGCATCGCACGCGAGGGTGGCGGGGCTCGTTTTGTGCTTCGACTGCCCCTGAATTCTTGATGTGGGGCAGAACAAAGGTACGAGTCAGTGGAAACCCGATTGCAAAACCAAAAGAAAATCAATGCCCCCTTGAATGAGGGATGTCGCGTAACGCACCACTCGGTATAGTGCTAACCATCGCTGTCACGCTGATGTTTGGGTAGGTAAATTACGATAAGAAGCTTTTCGAATAATTCAAGGGAGTGATAAGCCGCCGACAGGCGGTTTTTTTTTGCCTCACTGCCCTTCTGGAGGGAGCGTTCTGGGTTGGGTGGCTTGCAGGGCGCCCAGCACCAGAATCACCAGATCCAGATAGATCACCACGCCGTTGTAGTGGGCGAAGAAGACCTGGGTCAGCCCGAAACCCATGAAACTGAGCGGCACCAAGACACCAATAAGGCGCAGGCAGGTGTCGTTTTCATGCAGCTCGCCCGGATCGGCTATGTTCGGCCGCACGCGTCGGCGCGGCCAGAACAGGGCCAGCGGCACCAGGTAGAGCACCAGAAGGCCGCCCACGCCAACGAGCCCCCGTTTCACGAACTGATCCAGCAGTTCGTTGTGGGTGTGGCCATACGCCAGGATGGCCGGGTGGGCCTGGCCCAGCGCGACGCGCCGCGCCTTCTCGGTGGCGTAGCCGGCCTCACCCCAGCCCAGCAACGGCTTGGCGAGCCCCATGTGCCAGGCCAACTGCCAGTGATCGAGGCGTTGTCCGACCGAGGTGCTGGCCTGCCCGGCCGCCTGGTACTCCGTCACTTCGTCGTAAGCCCATTGGACACGCTCCTCGATCTTGTGACGCTGGTGCCAGCCCAGCGGCGCCAGGATCAGCGCGAGCAGCAGGGCTCCGATCACGGCCCGCCCCGAAGACACCCGGCGCGCCAGCAGCCAGCCCAGCACCAGTCCGCTCAGGGCCAGGGCCAGCCAGCCGCCGCGCGTTTGAGACAGCAGCGAGCCCAGCAGGCCCAACAGGCAACACAGGGCCAGCAGCAGGCGCATCGGCCAGCGCCAGCGCGGCCAGTAGACCATCAGCGGGATCCAGCACATCAGGCCGAACAATCCGCTCAAATTGCCGAGCTGGATGGCGTTGCTGGTGTCGTGCTCGGTGATCCAGGGGCGCTCCAGGCCCAGCACCTGTGTGTCGTAGAGGGCGCGCAGGCCGCCCATGCAGGCCCCCACGGCGATGCCGGCCAGCAGCCAGTCGCGCCGCGGAGGAAAGCGCAGCACGTAGAACAGGCAAGGCAGCATCAACAGGTAGCGCAGTGGCTTGTTCAGCGCACTGGCGCCCTTGGACCAATCGCCGCCATACAGCCACACCAGGGCCATCAGCGCGATCGCCAGCACCAGCCAGCGCGCCTCGGGCGGCTGCACCGGCCGTCCCCACCAGTCGCGCACGGCCAACATGGCCCCCACCACCAACAGGGCCGTGCCGTAGGCGTACCCGGAAGGCAGCCACAGACTCAGCGCCGGCACCAGGAAGGCGGCCAGGTTGCTGATGCGATGGTGGGGCAGGTGCATGGGAGAGTGCGGGCAGGACAACAACATACCCTCCGCCGTGTCCGACTGGGGACGGCGGGCGGGGCACGCCGCGACGGCGCGGCAGGCTCAGTGGCCTGCGTGTTCCAGGTGTTCGCCCGGGCGCAACTGGTAGACCGTGCCGCAGTAGGGGCAGGTGGCTGCGCCGTCGTGGCCCACGTCCAGATAGACACGGGGGTGCGAACTCCACAGTTGCATGCCGGCCTGCGGGTTGGGGCAGAAGACGCCCCCCTGGGGATTCAGGTCCTTAGCCAGAAGTTCGACGATGCGGTTGTTCATTGATGCGATTCCATGGATGGAGGGGCGGTGTGCGCGCAAGCTCTCGTGGGGGCTGCAGGCACTTTCCTCTGGATTGTCCGCCTTTTCACGTCGCCGCCGCCGGTCGGCTGGCGAGTGGCCCGCACCCCCAGAGAAGGGGGTGCCCAGCGCTGTCAGTTCGTGCTCGTAGAAGGTATCAAACTGATCCAGGCGCGCCGCCAGGTCGTAGCCCGCCATGGCGTACTCGCGCCGAACCGGCCGCCGCCGCGCGATATCGCGCAAGGCCTGGGTCATGGCGGCGACGTCGTCGATCGGCAGCAGCGTGGGTTGCATGGTCTCGGCCAGGTGCAGTGTGCCCTGGCTGCGCGTGGCCAGGATCGGCAAGCCGGCCTGCATGGCTTCCAGCAGCACCAGGCCAAAGGGTTCGCTGCGCGCCGAGCTGACAAAGCCATCGAAAGCCGCCAGCCAGTCCTGCGGCGTGCTGGAAAAGCCGGGAAAGATCACGCGGGGTCCGGCGCGGCGGCGCAACCCGTCCAGCGCCCCGCCTTCCCCCACGATGACCAGATAGGCGTCCGGCAAGGCGGCCTGCTCGAAGGCCTGCACCAGCACATCGAATCCCTTGCTGGACTCGATCCGCCCCAGCGCGCCGAACACCCAGGCGTGCTCCGGGATGTCGTGTTGCTGGCGCAGCCGCGCACGGGCATTGGCGGCCGGCGGATGCGGCTGGGTCCAGTTGTCGATCTGCGCCGTGTGGGCGCGCAGGGGGGCGGGAATATCGTTCAGCTGCCAGGGCGCGATGGCCACCAGCGCATCGAGTCCGGCGTGCTGATGGGCCTTGTAGCGGATGTGCAGCGTGCCCACGCGCAGGCACAGGCCTTCCAGGCCGTGCAGGCTCTTGCAGCCCACGCTCAGATGGGCGTGGGCCACATCTGGTCGCAACCGGCGCAACACGCGCCGGGCTTGCCAGCGCGCCAGCCAATCGTTGACCAGAATCACGCGCACGCCAGGGTCCACGTACGGCAGCAACGCGCCAGGGTGCGAACCGACGGCGCCACGCCGCAAGATCAGCGATACCTGGTGGCGCGCGACCTGCGCGTTGGCCAGCTCAATGGCGTAACGCTCGCTGCCGGCCAGGCGTTCGGTGAGGATCAGGTGCGCAACGTGCATGGCGCGCGGGCGCTCCTGCCTGCGGGTGTGTGGGCGCGGCGGCGTTCAGACCTGGCTGAGCCAGCTTGCGTACTTGGCGTTGCGGCCGCCCACGATGTCGAAGAAGGCGCTCTGGATTTTCTCCGTCACCGGGCCGCGTTCGCCGATGCCGATCTGCACGCGGTCGAGTTCGCGAATTGGCGTGACCTCGGCCGCCGTGCCGGTGAAGAACATTTCGTCGGCGATGTAGCACTCGTCGCGCGTGATGCGCTTTTGCACCACCTCGAGCCCCAGATCCTTGGCGATGTGCAGCACGGTGTTGCGCGTGATGCCGTTCAGAGCGCCGGCCGACAGGTCTGGCGTGTAGATGACGCCGTCCTTGATGAGGAACACGTTCTCGCCAGCGCCCTCGCTCACGAAGCCGGTCGAATCCAGCAGCAACGCCTCGTCGTAGCCGTCGTCCAGGGCTTCCATGTTGGCCAGGATCGAATTGCTGTAGTTGCTCACGGCCTTGGCCTGCGTCATGGTGATGTTGACGTGGTGGCGCGTGTAGCTGCTGGTCTTGACCCGGATGCCCTTTTTAAGGCCTTCGTCGCCCAGGTAGGCGCCCCAGGCCCAGGCGGCCACCATCACATGGATGGTGTTGCCCTTAGGGCTGACGCCCAGCTTCTCGGAGCCGATCCACACCAGCGGCCGGATATAGCAGCTCTTGAGCTGGTTGGCGCGCACCACTTCCTTCTGCGCCTCGTTCACCTGTTCGTGGGTGAACGGCATCTTCATGCGCAGGATCTTGGCGCTGTTGAACAGGCGCTGGGTGTGCTCGGTCAGGCGGAAAATGGCGGTGCCGTTCACCGTGTCGTAGGCGCGCACGCCCTCGAAGGCGCCGCAGCCGTAGTGCAGGGTGTGGCTCAGCACGTGGATCTTGGCGTCGCGCCATTCGACCAGCTGGCCGTCGAACCAGATCTTGCCGTCGCGGTCGCTCAGGGGCGTCAGGGGGGTGCTCATCGGTGTTGTCCTTCCTCGGGGCGCAGGTATGGGGAGGGTTGCGGGCGCGCCGGGCGCCACGCGCCAAGGCGCAGAATTTTACGCCCCGTGCGGGGACGCGGCCGCCGTCTCGGCGGAGGCCGTGGTTTCCGGCTCGGTCGGCGGGCGCACCATGTTCCAGCGTGCCACACGGCCGTTTTCAAACTCCACCGTGACGTGCGATTCGCCCGCATCGCTCCAGCGGTAGATTTCGGGTTCGGCGCCGACCTCCGACAGGCGCTCGCCGATGGAGCGCGTCAGCGCGATGACGTGCATCAGGCTCAGGCGCGGGCGCAGCTTGGCGTTGAGCATGACGGCGCTGTCCACGTAGCCGAGAGGGCGCTCGGCGGCGCGGTGCATGATGGTGACCAGGCGTGTGTAGTACAGCAGCACCCACAACACCAACCCGCTGCCCAGAAAGGCCAGCCCCATCCACCCGCCCGCGCGCCAGGCGCCCGCGCCCAGGGCCACGGTGGCCGCCAGAAAAAGAATACGTTGCCAGATCATCGGCCGATTGTCGCAGCCATGCGGCGGTGCCCCTTCAGCAGGCGCGGCGCACGGTCAGATTCAGGCGTTGCGGGCCGAGCAGGGCGTGGTGCCCGTCGGGCAGCGCTGCCACGCCATGGAAGTTCAGGCGCTGGGCGCCGCCCCAGACCGCCACGTCGCCGTGGAACAGGGGCACCCGTTCGGTGGGGGCCTCGCGTCGCGCGCCGCCCCACAGGAACAGCGCGGGAATGCCCAGCGACACCGAGACGATGGGCGCGTCCAGGCGGCGTTCGTTGCGGTCCTGGTGCAGGCCCATGCGGTCACCGGGCCGGTAGCGGTTGACCAGGCAGGCGTCGGGGACGAAGTCGGCAAAGCCGGCCGCCGCCGCCGCTTCGCGGCCGAGTTGGGCCAGCACCTCGGGCAGGGCTGGCCAGGGCTGGCCGTTGACCGGGTCGGTGGGGCTGTAGCGGTAGCCCGCCGCGTCGCTGATCCAGCCGACCGCGCCGCAGTTGGTGGTGCGCACCGACATGCGGCCCCCGCGGGCAGTGTGCATGTGGCGCAGCGGAGCCTGGGCGATGACCACGCGCAGCGCCGCCAGCAGCGCCGGCACCTGGGACAGGGCGAAGCCGCGCAGCACGCAGGCCTGGGGCGCCAGCCAGCGCACTTCGCCGGGCGGCGCCTCGGGGGCTTCGAACAGCGCGCCGGTGTGCATGGGGCCGGGGCCGGCGCGCGGGGCGGGTTGTTACACCAACAGGGCGTTGACGCGGCGCACGTAGGCGGCCGGGTCTTCGGGCAGGCCGCCCTCGGCCAGCAGGGCCTGGTCGTACAGCACATGGGCCAGGTCGTCGAACCGCGGGTGGCCGTCCAGCTTCTTGACCAGCGGATGCTCGGCGTTGATTTCCAGCACCGGCTTGGTGTCGGGCAGTTTCTGGCCGGCCTGCTTGAGCATGCGCGCCAGCTGCAGGCTCATGCCGGCGTCCTTCACCACCAGACAGGCCGGTGAATCGACCAGGCGGGTGGTCACGCGCACGTCTTCCACCTCGTCCTTCAGGGCTTGCTTGAGCTGCTCCAGCAGCGGTTTGACCGACTCGGCGGCTTCCTCGGCGGCTTTTTTCTCGGCCTCGTCCTGCAGATCGCCCAGATCCACCGCGCCCTTGGCCACCGATTGCAGTGGCGTGCCGTCGAATTCCTGCAGGTACGACAGCGCCCACTCGTCCACGCGGTCGCTCATCAGCAGCACTTCCAGGCCTTTCTTGCGGAACACCTCGATCTGTGGGCTGTTGCGCGCGGCGGCCAGGGAGTCGGCGGTGATGTAGTAGATGGCCTTCTGGCCTTCCTTCATGCGCGCCTTGTAGTCGGCCAGCGACACGCTGACGCTGTCGGTGGTGGTGGAGGCGTAGCGCAGCAGTTTGGCGATGCGCTCGCGGTGGGTCAGGTCCTCGCCCAGGCCTTCCTTCAGCACCGCGCCGAATTCGCGCCAGAAGGTGGCGTATTTGTCCTCGGCCAGGGTGGCGGGCGCGTTCTTGTCGGTCACGTCGGTCACGTCCGCAGCCGTCTCCGGGGCGGCGGCGGGGGCATCGGCCTTGGCCAGCTCTTCCAGCAGGCCCAGCACGCGGCGCGTGTTGCCCTCGCGGATGGCTTTCACGTCGCGGCTTTCCTGCAGCAGCTCGCGGCTGACGTTCAGCGGCAGATCGGCCGAATCGACCACGCCCTTGACGAAGCGCAGGTAGCGCGGCAGCAGCTGCTCGGCGTCGTCCATGATGAACACCCGGCGCACGTACAGCTTGACGCCGCGCGCCTTGTCGCGGTCCCACAGGTCCATCGGCGCGTGGCTGGGCACATACAGCAGCTGCGTGTATTCGGTGCTGCCTTCCACGCGGTTGTGCGACCAGGTCAGTGGCGGCTGCCAGTCGTGCGCCAGCTGCTCGTAGAACTGGGTGTACTGCTCGTCGGTGATGTCCTTCTTGGGCCGGGTCCACAGCGCCGTGGCCTGGTTGACGGTTTCCCACTCGCCGGTCTTGACCATCTGGCCGGGCTGGCCTTCCTCCTTGCCTTCTTCCCAGGTTTCGCCTTCCATCTTGATGGGCAGGGCGATGTGGTCGGAATACTTGCCGACCAGCTCCTTCAGGCGCCAGGGGTCGGCGAACTCCAGCGCGTCCTCGCGCAGGTGCAGGGTCACGCTGGTGCCGCGGGCCTCGCGGGTGAGGGGCTCGACCTCGAATTCGCCGGCGCCGGTGCTGGACCAGCGCACGCCCTGTTCCGGTGGCAGGCCGGCCCGCCGCGACTCGACGGTGATGCGGTCGGCGACGATGAAGCCGGAGTAAAACCCCACGCCGAACTGGCCGATCAGCTGGGCATCGGATTTCTGGTCGCCCGACAGCTTGCCCATGAACTCACGCGTGCCGCTCTTGGCGATGGTGCCCAGGTGGGCGATCGCCTCGGCCTCGCTCATGCCGATGCCGGTGTCGGTCACCGTCACGGTGCGGGCGCCCTTGTCGGTGCCGATGCGCACTTCCAGACCCGGCTGGTCGCCGTACAGCGCCGGGTCGGCGATGGCCTCGAAGCG
>Ga0209572_1001227_pt1 | contig 20415 bp, 17 predicted proteins | sample EBPBio232012_DNA_FD_185867 | JGI IMG/M metagenome (GOLD analysis project Ga0209572, IMG submission 185867) | Wastewater treatment Type I Accumulibacter community from EBPR Bioreactor in Madison, WI, USA - Reactor 1_1/23/2012_ DNA (SPAdes)... | ecosystem: Engineered > Bioreactor > EBPR >...
GCGATGCTGGTCGGGGTGATCTTCTTCGGCTGGATCCTGATCGAAGCCCTGCCCTGGTTCGAGTTTGCATGGAAGCGCAATCTGCGCACTGAGACGGCGCGGCTTCTGCTGTATCCATGGATGGCGGTGCTGCCGCTTTCGATGGGCCTGACATGGCTGATTTTCCTTGGGCGTCTTGTCGGGCTGATCGAGCCGGAACGCCACACTTCGCTTGAAGAACTGCCTGAACTTGCCCCTGCAAAGACGGATGGCTGACCGCCCATGTTCTGGCCCACCCTTATCGGAACCATGGTCGTCACCGCGTCAACTGGCGTGGCGCTGGGTGCCGCACTCGGCCTGACCGGCCTTGTGCTGCTGCAGTTCTTCTCCAACGGCGCAACGTCTCTGGCGGTGGATGCGATCTGGCGCGTCTTCAACTCCTTCACGCTGAGCGCGGTGCCGCTGTTCATTCTGTTGGGCGAAATCCTGCTTCGCAGCGGCATCTCCAACCGGGTCTATGCTGCGTTTTCGCCGCTGTTCCGCCGGGTGCCGGGCGGCCTGCTGCACACCAATATCGCGGTCTGCACCATGTTTGGCGCGGTGAGCGGATCGAGCCTTTCGACGGCGGCAGCGGTGGGCGCCGTCGCCTATCCCGAAATGAAGCAGCGCGGCTATGACAAGGACATGATCGTGGGTAGCCTGGCCGGCGGCGGCACGCTTGGCCTGTTGATTCCGCCGAGCCTTTCATTCCTGATCTATGGCGCGCTGACCGAAACCTCGATCGGCCGGCTGTTTGTAGCCGGCATCATTCCCGGCCTGATGGTCGGGGCCATGTTCATGGCCTACATTTTCCTGAAGGCGCTGCGCCATCCCCATGTCGCGCCCGTGGACAAGACACGCAAGACGACCGGGCAGATCATTGTCGGGCTGACGCAGATCTGGCCGCTGCTGGTGCTGATCTTTGCCGTGATCGGCTCTATTGTCGGCGGGCTTGCCACGCCGACCGAAGCGGCTGGTGTCGGCGTGTTGCTGGCGATCATCGTCTCGACGATCTGGGGCGACCTCACCTTCAAGAAGCTGCTGGAAGCGTTTTTCCATTCAGCACTGTTGTTTTCCGCAATCGGCTTCGTGGTGCTGGGCGCAACGATACTTGGCCAGTCGGTCAGCGTTTTGGGTGTAACCCAAAAGATCCTGCAAACCGTCGCTGAAAGCGGCCTCGACCGGTACAGCATTCTGGTTCTGGTGGTGCTGGTCTATCTGGTGCTTGGCTGCTTCCTCGACGGGCTGTCGCTGATGATCATGACCCTGCCGGTTGTCTTCCCGCTGCTGACAGGCCTCGGCTATGACCCGATCTGGATCGGCGTACTGATCACCATCGTGATCGAGATCGGACAGGTGACGCCGCCGGTGGGGCTGAACCTCTCAGTTCTGGCCAGCCTGACCAACAATGAGGTCAGTCTCGGCCGGGTGGCGATTGCCACGATCCCCTACTGGATCATCCATCTGTTTGCGATCGTGCTGCTGACCATATTCCCGCTGATCGCGCTCTATCTGCCCAATCTGCTCTTCTGACCGAAAGGCGTCCGCCATGGCATTGAACATAAGACCGAAAGTTTTCGGACCCGTGCACGTTCGTTTCGACGGGGGCGAAACGGTAACGTTTTCCTATGGCGACGGCAGCGAATGGCAGCCCCACCCGCCACAGGCGTCGCCTGTCGTGACGATGCTTGCATCGGTCGGGCATTGCTTGCTGGAATCGCTGCGCATCGCCGCGCGGCGCGAGAAGATGACGCCGGAAGCGTTCACGATCTCGGTCAAGGGCGAGAAGGCGCTGGACCTGCCGGGTCGCATCAGGAGTATCGAATGCGTACTTGAAGGCTGGCCGGTTGGACAGTCTGGCGCAGCCGAACTGGTTGCCGAGGCGAAATCGATCTGCACGGTGAGCAACACGCTGAATGCCGAGATCTCGGTGACGACCGGCGCGAACGCCTGACATCGGCCAGCCTATCGCAACCGCGCGAGTTCAAGCGCCCTGTTCTGCAGGATTGCTTCCATCGAGAACAGGCCGGTCACGGTGGCAAGCTCGAAATCGGTGATCAGCTTCTGATAGAAAGCGTCGTAGCCGGCGATGCCGCGCGCGGTGACCTTGATCAGATAGTCCCAATCGCCGCCGATACGGAAGAAATCCGTCACTTCGGGCAGCCGCGTCACATGGGCACGGAAATTGTCGGCCCATTCCTTGGAGTGGCTGCGGGTGCGAACCATGACGAAGACGGTCAGGTCGAAACCGAGCGCGGTCAGGTCGATCTCGGTGCGCGTGCCGCGAATGATACCTGTCGCTTCAAGCCGCTGTAGTCGGCGCCAGCATGCGTTTTGCGACAGGCCGACCCTGTCAGCCAGATCGCGCTGGGAAATGCCGCCATCCTTCTGCAGCACCGTCAGGATTTTTAGATCAAGACTATCGATCTTCTGCATTTTTGTGGCCACCTGACCCAAATTTTGGCAACGGTTGCATGAAAATCATCAATTTTCAACGCCCCTACATCGCTATGCTCCCGCCAATTCATCGGGAGGCGATCAAATGTCCCACCAGCAAGTTGGCCGTGCATCGAATATTCTGTCGCGCTTTGGCGAGACATTGAGGCAGGGTGACATCATCGCAGAACTTGCGGCTGGTCTCGTCGGCAAGGATGCAACGATCGACGGCCCGTTCGGACGCAAGACGATGGTCTATGCAGACTATGTGGCGTCTGGCCGCGCCCTGGTGCAGATCGAGCGCTTCATGCTCGAAGAAGTGTTGCCCTACTACGCCAACAGCCACACGGAAGCGTCCTATTGCGGGGGCTTCATGACACGGCTTCGGCAGGAAGCGCGCGGCGTCATTGCAGCTCATTGCGGCGCGGGCGCAGGACATGCCGTGATCTTCACAGGGTCGGGCGCAACCGCCGGCATCAACCGGCTGGTTGCCTTGTATGGTGTCGGCCCCGGTTCGCTAGTGATTGTCGGTCCGTATGAGCACCACTCAAACATTCTTCCATGGCGCGAATCCGGCGCGGAAGTGATCGAGATCCCCGAAGCTGCAACGGGCGGGCCGGACTTTGCGGTTTTCGCAGAAGTGCTGGCCGAAATTGCGCCCGGCCGCAACACGATCTGCTCATTCTCGGCGGCGTCGAATGTCACCGGTATCGTGACTGATGTTGCCGCCGTGACGCGGGTCGCAAAGACCGCAGGCGCGCGGATGATCTGGGACTATGCCGGCGGCGGGCCATACCTGCCGATTGCGATGACGCCGGAGCCGGGCATCGCGATCGACGCAATTGTCTTCTCGCCGCACAAATTCATCGGCGGTCCAAGCGCATCTGGTGTGTTGGTGGTCCGGCGCGACAGCGTGATTGCGCAACTGCCGACATGGCCCGGCGGCGGCACAGTCAAATTCGTTTCGCCAACTATCCATGACTACAGCGACGCACTGGAGGCGCGCGAGGAAGCAGGAACGCCCAATGTCGTTGGCGACATTCGCGCAGCTCTAGCGGTGCTCGTGAAAGACGCGATCGGCGCCATGACAATGGACCAGCGCAACAGGGAATTCACCGCACGCGCAATGGCAGCGTGGCAAGGGCACGAGCGGCTGGAACTGCTTGGCTCGCTGACCGCCGAACGGCTGCCGATCTTCACTTTCCGGGTTCGCGATGGCAAGGGCGGCTATGTCCACCAGCAATTGGTGACGCGCATGCTGAGCGACGTCTACGGCATTCAGGCGCGTGGCGGCTGCGCCTGCGCAGGGCCTTATGTGCACCGCCTGCTGGGCATCGATGCGACCCAGTCCGACGCGATCAGGCAGGCGATCCTGAATGGCGACGAACTCCTGAAGCCCGGCTTCACCCGGCTCAATTTCAGCGTCCTGTTGTCAGACGACAAGGCTGGTTTCATCCTGGACAGTGTCGCGCAACTGGCCAAAGACGCGCCCGGCCTCGTGCACCACTATGGTGTTGACCCGGCGCGCGCTGTGTTCTTCCCGCTGGCGGCGTGACTAGAGCAATTCCGGTAAACATTGGATCACTCTGCCGGAGGTCATTTGACACAAGGTCGAGGGCTTCGGAGCAGTTCGGGCTGGTGGCCCGGACAAGCCGAAACCCGACGGATTTGGGTCAAATGAACCCGGCCCGAAGGGTTTGCCGCTAGCGGGCACCCGCGTTGTCAGCCGGACTTGGTCGATAAGCCACATCGGCCTGCGCCGCCTTCCGAGCGGATCGCCTCGCCATCGGACAAACAGAGCGATTCAATGTTTGCCGGAATTGCTCTAGAACCCCGCAGCACTCTCGGCGTGGCTGCGCAGCAGGTCGATAAGTCGGTCGGATACCGCGACCGCTCGATCACCATCGCCCTCGAGAATTGCCTTGATCAGCTCCATATGCCGCTCAGCAGCCGCCGATAGACCGGTGTCGGCCTGATAGCGAAACCAGAAGCGACGGCTGTGGGTTTGCAACGGGCCGGCGACGCGTGACGCGTATGGATTGTCTGCGGCCAGCGCCATCGCGTCGTCCAGCGCCTTGTCGGCAACCAGGTAGGCGTGGACATTGCCGACGACGACAGCCTTGCGCATAGCCAACGCTGCGTCATGGAACCGAAGTGCCGCGTCATGGGTGGCATTGCGGGTCGCGGCGCGCGCCAGCACCTGCTCCACGCCGCGTCGTGCATCGATAACCTTGACCCAGTCGCCAGCATGGAGTTGCGCGATTGCAATGCCTGCGCGCGGACGCACTTCCAGCAAACCTTCCCAGGCCAGCCGCTGGATCGCCTCGCGAACCGGCGTCCGGCCAAGCCCGATCTGCTCGATCAGGGCACCTTCGGTCGTGACTGAAGCGGGCGCCAGATCCAGCGTCACAATCATCTGTTCGAGGCGTCGGTAGGCGCGCAGCGACGCCGATGCGCCAGCGCCGTCATCAGCCTGCTGATGTATCAGATTCATGCCCGTCTCCAGTAGCGAGATTGATATATCAATCTCGAGCGCAGCTTGACAACCAGCATTCTGACCTTAATATATCAGTAATATATCAGATGGAGCAAGATCATGTGGGCAGGCGTTTTTCCAGCAGTCACGACCAAATTCACCAAGGATTACAAGCTTGATCATGCTGAAATGGAACGCTGCTTTGCGCTCCAGATGGATGCAGGCTGTGACGGCATCATCGTCGCCGGATCGCTCGGCGAAGGCCCGATGCTGTCGCACGACGAAAAGCTCGACGTATTCCAGACCGCCCGCAAAGTGGCCGGCAAGAAGCCCGTTCTGCTGACAATCAACGAGGCTGGCACCCGCGAAGCCGTTTCGCTGGCCAAGCGCGCCGCGAAGTCTGGCGCAGACGGCATTATGGTCGTGCCCTCGCCGATCTACCACACCAACCCCGAAGAGACGGTCGCCGCTTTGTCGGCCGTCGCAAAGGGCGGTGGCTTGCCGGTAATGATCTATTCCAACCGCCTCGCCTATCGGGTCGACGTCACGATCCCCGTCATGGAAAAGCTGGCGAAGGATGATCTCTTCGTTGCAGTGAAGGAATCGTCTGACGACATCCGTCGCTCGATCGACATCATCAACGCCTTCGGCGACCGGTTCGACCTGTTCACCGGCGTCGACAATCTGGCCTTTGAAGCACTATCTGTCGGCGCGATCGGCTGGGTCGCGGGTCTCGTCACCGCCTTCCCAAAGGAGACGGTGGCGATCTACCGGCTGATGAAGGCCGGCCGTCGCGACGAAGCGCTCGCCATCTACCGATGGTTCCGTCCGCTGCTCGACCTCGATGTGTCGACCTATCTCGTCCAGAACATCAAGCTGGCCGAAGTGCACGCCATCGGCACCAACGACCGCGTCCGCATGCCGCGCAAACCGCTGTCGGGCGCACGCCGCAAGGAAGTCGAGAAGATCATCACCGACGCGCTCGCTATCCGGCCGAAACTGCCGAAGGTGTGAGGTCGCAACAAGACCTCAAATTCCTGCGCAGGACTGTTCAACTCGCAACAGTCCTGCGCTAAGAGCGCTCAATGTCCAAGTTAGCGCCCCTCCTCTCCTGGCTGGCCTTCCCTGTCTATGTCTGGCAGGGGCTGGCTGTTCGCCGTCGCACCGAGCGAATGCTTCCGGCGAAAGGCCCGGTGCGACATCGCATCGACGGGCAGGAACCGGAATTGCGCCTGTTGGTGCTTGGAGATTCGTCGGCCGCATCAGTGGGCATCGAGCAGTCCGAGCAGGGAATTGCCGCGTCGCTTGCGCGCCTGATCGCAACCCAGACCGGCCGCGCCGTTGTCTGGCGTGCTGCCGGGTTCAATTCGGCAACTGCGGGCCAGATCAACAACCATGTCCTGCCCAATCTTGCGTCCAAGCCATGGACGCATATCGTGCTGTCCATCGGCACCAATGACGCCAAGAACTTTCATTCCGTGCCTCGTTTCAAGCGCGAGTTCGGCGGCCTGCTCTACGGTCTGCGTGCCAAATGGCCGGAGGCGCGCGTCGTCTGGTCACCGATCGTAGACATGACACGCGTGCCTGCCCTGCCCGACCTGCTTGGAAAAATCCTCGAAATCCGCGCACAAGCAATCAATGCCAAGGGCGAGGCATTGTGTTTCGAGCGCGGAGCCGTGCCTGCATCACGCTTGCCGATCCTCGACCCGAAGGCCGGTTTCTCGACCGATGGTTTTCACGCATCAGCCGCCGGCTATCAGGCATGGGCCGAGCATCTGCTCCCGGTCATACTAGGCGACGAGTAGCGCCCTACCCGCCATGCCCCAGCAGAACGGTCGCGCCAATCGCGACCAGTGCAAACACGGCAATCTTCCAGACATCGCGGCGCGCCTTCAGGCCCGGCAGGCCCAGAGGCCGGATCATATGCAGCGCCATCATGGCGAGGATGACGAGCGCGAGCGCCTTGGACATGACACCCTTTGATCAGCGCAAACACACTCTGTCCATCCCGCACAGCGGACTAACACGATAGTCATGTGGACGAACCGCCGCCGCATTGGATAGAACGTGCGCGAATGCTGGGAGGCTGACGATGTCGACATATCATCAGGTCTATGAACGCTGGCGCGCAGACCCGGAGGGGTTCTGGCGCGAGGCGGCCCGCGAGATTGACTGGTTCTCAGCCCCGAAGAAGATTTTCGACGCAAATGGCGGCGTCTACGGCCAGTGGTTCCCCGATGCGGTCGGCAATATGTGCTTCAATGCGGTCGACCGCCATGTCGAGGGCGGCCGCGCCGATCAGGTCGCGCTCATCCACGACAGCGCCATCACATCCTCGAAAACGAGCTTCACCTATGCCGACATATTGCGCGAGGTGAGCGCACTTGCCGCCGTTCTGAAAGACAATGGTGTCCAAAAGGGCGACCGCGTCATCATCTATATGCCGATGATCCCGGAAGCCGCGTTCGCCATGCTCGCCTGCGCGCGCATCGGCGCGGTGCATTCGGTCGTGTTCGGCGGGTTTGCAGCGCGCGAACTCGCCACCCGCATCGACGATTCGACGCCCAAGGCCATCATCGCCGCCTCCTGCGGGCTGGAGCCCGGCCGCACGGTTGCCTACAAGCCACTGCTCGATGGCGCGATCGACATGGCCAATCACAAACCCGATTTCACGCTCGTCCTGCAGCGGCCACAGCTTGCAGCCGAGATGACAGCTGGCCGGGACATCGACTATGCCGATGCCGTTGGCGCTGCGCGCGGCCGCACCGTGCCGTGTGAACCCGTCAAGGCGACCGACCCGCTCTATGTGCTCTACACGTCCGGCACGACTGGTCAGCCCAAGGGCGTCGTGCGGGACACCGGCGGCCATATGGTCGCGCTCAAATGGTCAATGTGGAACCAGTTCGGCATCAAGCCGGGTGAAGCATTCTGGGCAGCGTCCGATGTTGGCTGGGTCGTCGGCCATTCCTACATCGTCTACGCACCGCTGCTGCATGGCTGCACGACCATCCTGTTCGAAGGCAAGCCAATCGGCACGCCCGACGCCGGCACTTTCTGGCGGGTGATCGCAGACCACGGCGTCGTATCTCTGTTCACCGCACCGACCGCCTTCCGCGCCATCAAGGGCCAGGACCCCAATGGCGAATTCATCGGCAAATATGATCTGTCGAAATTTCGCACTCTGTTCCTCGCTGGTGAGCGCGGCGATCCGCCGACGATCATCTGGGCACAAGAAAAGCTCGGCGTGCCGGTGATCGACCATTGGTGGCAAACCGAGACCGGCTCGCCAATATCCAACAACCCGGTTGGACTTGGCATTCTGCCAGTGAAGCTGGGTTCGCCCGGCGTCGCCATGCCGGGTTACACGATGGAAGTGCTGGACGATGCCGGGCACCCTGTTCCGGCCGGCACCCTCGGCAATGTGGTCATCAAGCTGCCACTGCCGCCCGGCTGCCTGCCGACGCTGTGGAATGCCGACCGGCGTTTCCATGATGCCTATCTGGCCGAGTTCCCCGGCTATTACAAAACCGCCGACGCAGGCTATCTCGATGAGGACGGCTATCTGTTCATCATGGCTCGCACCGACGACATCATCAATGTCGCCGGCCACCGCCTGTCGACGGGAGCGATGGAGGAAGTGATCGCCGGCCACCCGAATGTGGCCGAATGCGCGGTCATCGGCATTGCAGACGAGATGAAGGGGCAATTGCCGCTTGGATTTGTCGTCCTGTCAGCTGGAACCAATCGCGAGACGGAAGTGGTCGAGAAGGAAGTCGTGGCCCTGGTGCGCGACAAGATCGGCCCCGTCGCTGCATTCCGCACCGCAATTGCGGTCAAGCGCCTGCCCAAGACCCGGTCGGGAAAGATCCTGCGTGGGACAATGCAGAAGATCGCCGACAAGGAGCAATGGTCAATGCCGGCGACGATCGACGATCCGGCCATCCTCGACGAGATCGCAACTGCGATGAAAGGCAAGGGCATCGGCTGATTGCCGACGCCCGGGTTTACTGGTCGGTGACGATCTTCACCTTCGATCCCGGCAGGACGTTGCCAGATGCGGGGATCGCGTTCAGCACACGGAACAGTTCCTGCTTGCGCTCGATGCCGCGCATCTGCGCCGCAAGCGACGCGACCGTGTCGCCCGGTTTCACTGTCCGGATGCGGATGCGCAACGGTTTCAGCGCCGCACGTTCCGAAGCTGACAGGACACGGAAGCTGCCTGTCACCTCGCGCGCGGTCACATCAAGCGCAGGGCTGCCCATCGGGGCCGCAGTCAATAGCCGGTAAACCTGTCTGCCAGCACGAACGACAGTAATATCGAACTGCCATCCATCGGCGCTGGCGCGCGCCATTGCCGCCTCATTGCCATTGATCGTCGACACCTGGATCGACGACGGATCAAGGCCTGCGATCCAGCCGCTGCGCAGATAGTCTGCCAGGCTGGTCGACCGAGCGACGGCGACACCGTCAAACCGAACGGCTACGTCACCGGGACCAGCAGCAGTAACCGCAGTTGCCGAATTGTCGATGATGAAACCGTCCGGCACGGAGAAGGCAACGCCGAGTTCGGGATGCAGGAAATTGCGCCCCCGCACAAAACCTTCCTGCGGCGTGTCGCCAAACAGCAGCCCGTCAATCCCGGCAAGCAGGCTGTCCCGGTCGCTCTTTCCGGTCGCACCCGGCGCGCCGAAATTGCGGGCGTGACCAAGCGCCAGATTGATACGCTGCGGCGCAGCTGGATGGCTGGCGAGGAAGTCGAGGCTGGCGTCGGTAGCGCCCGACACGCTGCGCAGATTGCTGTAGGCCGACATCGATTGCAGGAAGCGCGCCGCCGCAAATGGGTCGAAACCAGCCCGACCGATGGCGCGGATGCCGATGGCGTCGGCCTCGAGCTCCTGATTTCGCGAGAACTGCGCAAGATCGAGCTTGCCGCGCAGCAATGCAGCCTTTGCGCCCGCATCGTCACCCAGCACATCACTGACAACGCGAGCGGCCAGCGCATCATTGGCCTCGCGCTGCTGGCGCTGCACGCCGTGATTTGCGGTCACATGACCCATTTCATGAGCAAGCACTGCCGCCAGCTCAGCGGAATCGTTTGCCAGCGCAAGCAGGCCACGCGTGATGTAGAGGTAGCCACCCGGCAACGCGAACGCATTTACGTTCGGCGAATTCAGAATGGTGATCCGGTATGTCTGGTTCGGATTGTCGGGGTCAAATGTCAGCCCACCGACAACTTTGGCCACCATGCGTTCCAGTTTCGGATCCGAATATTCGCCGCCATAGGTGGCCAGAATGCGCGGGTGCTGTTGACGAGCTATGTCGGCGAATTTGTCATTGCGGCTAACGGAATCGACCGTGACCGGATTATCCGACGGCCGGATGTCGGATGATACGCTCTCGAGCGATTGGCACGCCGAAAGCACAAACACCATCGCTACCGCCGCAAATACATTGCGCCGGACCGGAGTTGAAGCCATCCGTTTCATCGTCTGGTCCGTCATGCGGTCCGGAAAGTCCTTCACCAGGGCGCGATACGCCCGAATCCTGTCTGCGACCTAGCCATACCGGTCGCAAGCTGGCAAGAATGCAGGCAAGCACATTGCCCTTGGGTAGCCATAAATTGTGTCGCATTGCAGGCAGGAACAGCAGCTCCGTGCCTCAGAAGGCGCACTTGAAGATCCATTGGTGCGCCTGGCAGTCAAATTCAAGCTAGCGTTTCGGCCGCCCGTCACCGCCGACATAGCGTCGAACCGCCTCCGGCCCTGATACGGCAAGCAGTTCTGCCGTCGCACCGTCGGCAACGATCGTGCCGCCCTCGATGAAGACCATGCGCGGCGCGAGTCTTTCGGCGTCCTCGGGCGAATGCGTCACCACCACCATCGTCATACCCGTCTCGGCGTTAAGCGCCCGAACCAGTTCAGCCATATCGGATCGCAGCGCCGGACCAAGCGCGGCGAAAGGCTCGTCCATCAACAGCACCGGTCGCCGCCGCACCAATGCGCGCGCCAGCGCCGTGCGTTGTCGTTCGCCGCCCGACAATTCGCGCGGCAGGCGCTTGTCCTTGCCGGCGAGCCCGGTTCGTTCCAGCGCTTCGGCGACCGCCTCCCTGTCCGCTGTTGTCAGCTTCAGGGCCGGATTGCGCCCGAGACCGACATTGGCGGCAACGTCGAGATGCGCAAAAAGATTATTCTCCTGAAAGATCATCGAGACAGGCCGTTGAGACGGTGGCTCGCCGGTCACGTCGCGCGCCCCGATGATCACGCGCCCGGCAATCGGGGTCTCGAAACCCGCGACCAGATTGAGCAAAGTGGATTTGCCCGAACCGCTTGGCCCCATGACCGCGACAATCTCGCCAGCCGCGACCTTCAGATCAAACGCCATTTTCGTTTCGCCATAGGCGAAGCGAATGTCGTCCAGTTCAATCGTGGCGCCCTGCGTCATTGCGAATGTCGCCCCAGCCTGTCGGCAATCGTCATCAGCGCAAAACACAATATGGCGAGCAATAGCGCCAGCCCCGCCGCATCTGCTGTCCGATAAGCGCCCATGCGCGAATAGAGCAGATAGGGCAATGTCTGCACAGCGTCAGAACCAAACAAGGCAATGACACCGAGGTCACCAAGCGAAAGCGCCATAGCAAACGCCAGCGCAATTGCTGCAGGTCGCCGCATCACCGGCCAGTCGATCAGTCGTAGTCGGTCGAAACCTGAAATGCCGAGTTGGGCGCAGAGCTTGTCATTGCGCGCCGCAGCCGCATCCCACGCCGGGCGCAGCACGCGTACCGCAAATGGCATTGCCATCACCGCGTTCACCGCTACGACCATGATCGGCGCGATCGCATAGGCGTCGAAACCAATGACCAGCATCAAGACGAACCAACCCGCGCCAATGACAATTGGCGGTACAATCAGCACCAGTGCTGCACCACGATCAGCCGCAAGCTCGGCAAACGACATCGGCCCGCCGCGCCGCGCGGCCTCCAGCTTCTGACGCATCGAAACCAGCGACATCGAAATGCCGATGCTGAGCACCGCAGCAAGCGCGGCAAGCACAAGGCTGGTCAATGTCGCCCGATGCACTGCGCTTTCGCCAGCCAGCCGTGCAAGATCGGCACTGAGGCCGGAAATCACCACCGCTGCCATCGGCCCGGCGACGAAAAGGGCCGCAAGCACCAGCACAAGCACATTGACGATCCGTTCGCCGCGTCCGGTCTCCGCATAGCGCCGCCCGGAAACTGGAAGGTCCGCGTCACCGGCCGCATTGGCGCCTGCCTTCGCCATCACCCAAAGCACGGCAATGGTGATCGCTATCTGCACGAAGGTGAGCGCAGCAGCCCGCGCAGGCTCAAAATCAAACGCCAAAGACTGGTAGATCGCAACTTCCAGCGTCGTTGCGCGCGGCCCACCGCCAAGGATCAGAACCAGTGTGAATGAGGTAACGCAGAGCATGAACACCAGGGCGGCAATGCCGGGAACAGCCTGCCGCATCGCTGGCCATTCGATCAGCCTGAACGATGCGCCGGGCCTCATGCCAAGCTGCGCCGCCAGCCGCCACTGGTCTGGCGGAACCGCCTCCAGCGCTTCGAGCAACAGGCGCGTCGCAAGCGGCAGGTTGAAGAACACATGAGCGAGCAGAATACCGGTAAGGCCGTAGACCGGCGGCACACGACCTACGCCGACAGCATCCATCACCCGCGCGATCAGCCCTGCATTGCCGTAAAGCGCCAGAATACCGAGCGCCGCGACAATCGCTGGCAGGCCTAAAGGCACGGCGAATAACCTGAGCATCAGCCCGCGCCCGAAAAAGTTCGGATGGCGCGACAATGCGCGCGCGACAGCAATTGCTGGAACCACCGACAGCAATGCAGACAGCGCCGCCTGCCACAGCGTGAAGCCGGCAATGCGCGCGGTTTGCGGGCTGAAGGCCGAAAGCGCCGCCGACCAATCGCGCGTGGCGATGATGAACAGGCCGGCAAACGCCCCGCCGACAAGGAGCGCGATGAAACAGAGTGACAGTCGTCCGGGCGTCAACATCCCGACGCCGCCACGTCCGATTGCAATCGCGCTCATTGCAACCCTATTTGCTCATCGCCGCTGTCCACTCTTCGACCCAGGCCTTGCGGTTCGCCGCAACTTCATCGGCAGAGAATGTCAGCGCCTTGGCCGGCTTCACCAGTGCGTCAAATGCCGGGTTCAGCGGCTTTGATGTCGGCGCGGCCGGGAACATCCAGTTGGTCTCGGGAATGGCGTCCTGGAATTCCGGTGTCAGCATGAATTCGAGAAACTGCTTGGCGAGCTGGTTGCCCGCACCCTTTGTCGTCATGCCGGCCACCTCGACCTGCAGGTAATGGCCTTCCGAAAACGCTGCCGCCTTGTAGCGATCGGTCTTTTCGGCGATCGCGTGATAGGCCGGCGATGTGGTGTAGGAAAGCACCATCGGCGCCTCACCGTTTGTGAACAGGCCGTATGCCTCGCTCCACCCCGGCGTCACGGTCAGCACGCGATCCTTGAGCTTGCCCCACGCGTCAGCGGCCCCATCGCCATAGACCGCCTTCATCCACAGCACGAGGCCAAGCCCCGGTGTCGACGTGCGCGGGTCCTGGATCACGATCTTCTGCGCAGCGTCACCCTCGACGAGTTCCTTAAGGCTTGCCGGCGGCGTCGCCAGCTTCTCGCTGTCATAGACGACAGCGAAATAACCATAGTCGAAAGGCAGGAAATTCGGATCGCTCCACCCGTCGGGCACAGTCAGGCCCGTCGCCGAAATCCCGTGCGGCGCAAACAGGCCGGTGTCAGCCGCTTCCTTGGTCAGGTTCGTATCGAGCCCGACCACCAGATCCGCCTTCGTCGCAGCCCCTTCCAGCTTGATGCGATTGAGGAGTGCAACCCCGTCTGCGACCGCAACGAAATCGACGTCGCAGCCGCATTTTGCCTCGAACGCTTTTTCGACGATTGGCCCTGGCCCCCAATCAGCATTGAAGCTTTCATAGGTGTAGATGGTCAGTCTGTCTGCAGCAGCGGCAGGCATCGCCAACGCGAACACCATCGCACTTGCCGAAAAAAGTGAATTCTGTGAGCGCATCTGCGCCTCCTTCGTTCGTGTTGAAAGGGAAGAAGCGCCAGATCGGTCACATCTAATCCCTCCGCCGGTATGAGCCGGATCAGGTTCAGCGGGTTGGCTTCTGCCTCTCAGCCGGTTCGCTTGCGCGCCCGGCACCCCGTTAGAGCGCCGCGAACATAGGCTCGGCATGCACGGCGCGCAAGTTCGCTTGTCTTCACGCCGTCGACGTGGTGCACATGGACCATGATCGACCGACTGGAAGCCTTCATCGCGCTCGCCCGCGCCCAGCACTTTGGCAAGGCTGCCGAAGAGCTTGGCGTCACCCAGCCAACCCTGTCGGCCGCTATCAAGCAGCTGGAAACGGAACTTGGCGTGATGCTGGTCAAGCGCGGATCGCGTTTCCAGGGGCTTACGACCGAAGGCGAACAGGTGCTCAGCTGGTCGCGACGCATTTCCGGCGATGTGCGCGCCATGCGCGACCAGATGCGTGCCGCCCGTCACGGCCTCACCGGCCGCATCCGAATTGCAGCAATCCCGACCGCGCTCGCCATGATCCCGCGCCTGACGACGCCGTTGCGCGAAAAACACCCCGGCGTGACCTTTCAGGTCCTGTCGCGCACCTCGATCGAGGTACTGTCACTGCTCGGCAATTTCGATGTCGATGTCGGCATCACCTATCTCGACAATGAACCGCTGGGACGCGTGGCATCGGTGCCACTCTATAGCGAACGCTATCGGTTGATCACTGCCGAGGGCACGCCGCATTATCACCGCGCAACTGTCTCATGGGCCGAAATCGGCGAATTGCCGCTCTGCCTGCTGACACCCGACATGCAGAACCGCCGCATCATCGACCAGCATCTGGCAGAAGCCGGCGTGCACGCGCGGCCAACGCTCGAATCCAATTCGATGATCGTGTTGTTCTCCCATATCCGCACCGGCAAATGGTCGTCGATCATGCCGCTGAACCTCGCCGAAACGCTCGGCTTTTCCGAGCCGATCCGCGCCATTCCGATCGTCGAGCCTGACGCGAGCCACATCGTCGGTGTCGTGGTGCAACCTCGCGAGCCAAATACGCCCCTGGTCGCGGCGCTGCTGGATGAGGCAATGACGCTGGCGGGTCAGCTTGGTCGCGACACCTGAGCCATCTTCATGAATGAAGCTTGATAGATTTTCTCTATCAAGCGACGGTTCCGCTTTATTGATTTGGCGGCTTTCGTCTGTTTTCATCGACAAATGGCGCGTAATGCGCTGATCCAGGGAGGGCGCTGCATGGCAATGCGGCAGGCAGGTACCGAGGTCGAGGTGAGCGAGCTTGCTGCGCGCACTGCATCGGTCATCGCTGAATTTCGCGATCTTGAAGGGCCATTGCTGCCAATCCTGCACGGATTACAGCACGAGTTCGGCTTCGTGCCGCCGCAAAGCCTGCCGATTATTGCCGATGCGCTGAACATTTCAAAAGCCGAGGCGCATGGCGTCACGACGTTCTACCATGACTACCGCTCCGCGCCGGCCGGCCGCCATGTGCTGAAACTCTGTCAGGCGGAAGCCTGCCAGTCGATGGGATCTGATGCCATCGCAGCACAGGTGAAACAGGCGCTTGGCATCGATTTTCACCAGACCACGCAAGACGGCGCGGTAACGCTAGAGCCGGTCTATTGCCTGGGTCTGTGCGCCTGCGCGCCGTCCGCCATGCTCGACGACGAAGTGATCGGCCGCCTTGACGCCGATGCCGTCGACGAGATCGTCGCGGAGGTGCGCAAGTGACCGTCACGATCTACATTCCGAAAGATTCCGGCGCACTGTCACTGGGCGCTGAAAAAGTCGCCAGGGCGGTCGAGGCCGAAATCGCTGCACGCAAGATCGACGCCAAGATCGTGCGGACCGGCTCCCGCGGGATGTATTGGCTGGAGCCGATGGTTGAGGTCGAAACGGCCAATGGCCGCGTTGCTTATGGCCCGGTCAAGGCAAGGGACGTCGCGTCGCTGTTCGACGCGGGCATGCACACCGGCGACAAACACAAGCTCTCGCTTGGCGACCCGGAACAAATCCCGTTCTTCGCCAAACAGACGCGACTGACTTTTGCGCGTTGCGGCGTCACCGACCCGCTGTCGCTGGCCGACTACGAAGCCCATGGCGGCCTCGCCGGTCTACGCAAGGCGCTTGCCATGACGCGGGCCGAAATCGTCGCCACCGTCACCGATTCCGGCCTGCGCGGCCGCGGCGGTGCAGGTTTTCCGACCGGCATCAAATGGAAGACGGTGCTCGACCAGACCGACGAGCGCAAATACATCGTCTGCAACGCCGATGAGGGCGACAGCGCAACTTTCGCTGACCGCATGATCATGGAAGGCGACCCATTCGTGCTGATCGAAGGCATGGCGATTGCCGGCGTCGCCACGGGCGCGACCAAAGGCTACATCTATATCCGTTCGGAATATCCGCACGCGATCGCGGCGATGAATGCAGCGATTGACGTCGCCCGCAAGGCGAAGCTGCTCGGGCCCGCGATCCTCGGTTCGCCGAACGCCTTCGACATGGAAGTGCGTGTCGGGGCTGGTGCCTATGTCTGCGGCGAGGAAACCTCGCTGCTGAACTCGCTTGAGGGCAAACGCGGCGTGGTGCGCGCCAAGCCGCCGTTGCCGGCGATCCAAGGCCTGTTCGGCAAGCCGACCGTCATCAACAATGTGATCTCGCTCGCGTCAGTCCCGATCATTCTCGACAGGGGCGCGCCGTTCTACAAGGATTTCGGCATGGGCCGCTCGCGCGGCACGATCCCGATCCAGATCGCCGGCAATGTCAAACATGGCGGTCTGTTTGAAATCGGCTTTGGTTTGACGCTGGGCGAGATCATCAACGAGATCGGCGGCGGCACGGCGTCCGGCCGCCCGGTCAAGGCGGCGCAGGTGGGCGGGCCGCTGGGAGCCTATTTCCCGCCATCCTTGTTTGATACGCCGTTCGACTACGAAGCTTTCGCTGCAAAGGACGGGCTGATCGGTCATGCCGGCATCACCGTCTTTGACGACAGCGCCGACATGTTGAAACAGGCGCGTTTCGCGATGGAGTTCTGCGCCATCGAAAGCTGCGGCAAGTGCACGCCCTGCCGCATCGGATCGACGCGCGGCGTCGAGACGATCGACCGGATTGCAGCAGGCGTTGAGCGTGAGAAGAACCTGGAACTCGTGGCCGACCTCTGCAACACGATGAAGTTTGGCTCGCTTTGTGCGCTCGGCGGCTTCACGCCCTATCCTGTGATGAGCGCGATCACGCATTTCCCCGAAGACTTTGCGCCAAAACCGGTCAGGGAGGCGGCGGAATAGCATGTATTCTCGACCGACCCCGACAAGCGCACGCATCAAACTCGTTCTGAGCAGGGAGCTCTGACATGGGTCTCATCCACGAAATCGATTTTGGCACACCGGCTTCGAAGTCGGACAAGCAGATCACGTTGACCATCGACGGCAAGCCCGTCACCGTGCCTGAAGGCACATCGATCATGCGCGCGGCGATGGATGCGGGCGTCGAAATCCCGAAACTCTGCGCCACCGACATGATCGATGCGTTCGGCTCCTGCCGCGTCTGTCTCGTCGAGATCGAAGGACGCAATGGCACGCCGGCGTCCTGCACCACGCCGGTCGCTGAAGGCATCGCGGTCAACACGCAGAGCGACCGGCTGTCCGCCATTCGCAAGGGCGTGATGGAGCTTTACGTTTCAGACCATCCGTCTGCCTGGAACAAGGATGCCGGGCCCGAGACCGAATTCGATCAGGTCTTGGAAGCGGTTGGCCTCTCGGAAAACCGCTACGGCACCGAGGTCCGCAACCATGTCGCGCCGGGCGAGGGCTCGCTCACCATCGACTACTTGGTGCGCGACGAGAGCAATCCCTATTTCACCTACGACGCGTCACAGTGCATCGTCTGCTCGCGCTGCGTGCGCGCCTGCGAAGAGGTGCAGGGCACGTTTGCGCTCACCGTCGAGGGTCGCGGTTTTGAATCGCGCATCGTACCCGGCGCAACCGACTTCCTGTCATCGGAATGCGTCTCCTGTGGCGCCTGCGTGCAGGCCTGCCCGACCAACGCGCTGCGCGAAAAGAGCGTGCTGGAAATGGGCGCGCCAACCTCGTCCACCGTCACCACCTGCGCCTATTGCGGCGTCGGCTGCTCCTTCAAGGCCGAGATGAAGGGCGAGGAAGTCGTTCGGATGCTGCCCTGGAAAGAGGGCAAGGCCAATCGCGGCCATTCCTGCGTCAAGGGCCGCTTTGCCTATGGCTACGCCACCCACAAGGACCGCATCACCAAGCCGATGATCCGCGAAAACATCTCCGACCCGTGGCGCGAGGTTAGCTGGGAGGAGGCGTTTTCGCACATCAATTCCGAATTTCGCCGGCTGCAATATCAGTATGGCCGCGGCTCCATCGGCGGCATCACCTCGTCGCGCTGCACCAATGAAGAAACCTACCTCGTGCAGAAGCTGGTGCGGCAGGGTTTTGCCAACAACAATGTCGACACCTGCGCCCGCGTCTGCCACTCGCCGACCGGCTATGGCCTGGGCCAGACCTACGGCACATCGGCCGGAACGCAGGATTTCGACTCGGTCGAAGACACAGACGTCATCATGGTCATCGGTGCCAATCCCTCCGCTGCCCACCCGGTCTTCGCCTCACGCATGAAAAAGCGCCTGCGTGCCGGTGCGCGGCTGATCGTGCTCGACCCGCGTCGCACAGAAACCGTGCGCTCGGTCCATGTCGAGGCCGACTACCATTTGCCGCTGAAACCCGGCACCAATGTTGCGGTTGTCACGGCACTCGCCCACGTCATCGTCACTGAAGGCCTGTTTGACGAGACGTTCATTCGCGAACGCTGCGACTGGTCCGAATTCCAGGACTATGCCGAATTTGTCTCCGACCAGCGCCACAGCCCGGAAGAAATCGAGAAGGTGTCCGGCGTGCCAGCCGCGGATATGCGCGCCGCAGCCCGCCTCTATGCGACCGGCGGTAACGGCGCGATCTATTATGGCCTTGGCGTCACCGAACACAGCCAGGGCTCGACCACCGTCATCGCGATCGCCAACCTTGCGATGCTGACCGGAAATATCGGCCGGCGCGGCGTCGGCGTGAACCCGCTGCGCGGCCAGAACAATGTTCAGGGCTCATGCGACATGGGTTCCTTCCCGCATGAATTGCCCGGATACCGTCATGTCTCGGGCGACGCGGTACGCGACATCTATGAAAGCCTGTGGGGCGTAAAGCTCGACAATGAACCCGGCCTGCGCATCCCCAACATGCTCGACGCTGCGGTCGAAGGCTCGTTCAAGGGCCTCTACATTCAGGGTGAAGACATCTTGCAATCCGACCCCGACACCAAACACGTCTCGGCCGGTTTGGCGGCGATGGAATGTGTCATCGTGCATGACCTGTTCCTGAACGAAACGGCGAACTACGCCCATGTCTTCCTCCCGGGATCGACCTTCCTAGAAAAGGACGGCACCTTCACCAATGCCGAACGCCGCATCAACCGCGTGCGCAAGGTGATGGAGCCGCGCAATGGTCTCGCCGACTGGGAGGTGACGCAGGAACTTGCCCGCACCATGGGACTGGACTGGAACTACACCCATCCGTCGCAGATCATGGACGAGATCGCCGGGACGACGCCGACATTCGCCAATGTCTCCTATGACTTCCTCGACGAAGTCGGCTCGGTGCAGTGGCCCTGCAACGACAAGGCTCCGATGGGCACGCCGATCATGCATGTCGACGGTTTTGTGCGCGGCAAGGGCAAGTTCATCCGTACCGAATATGTCGCCACCGACGAGAAGACTGGGCCGCTGTTCCCGCTGCTGCTGACCACCGGCCGCATCCTGTCGCAATATAATGTCGGCGCGCAGACCAGGCGCACGGCAAACGTCATGTGGCATGACGAGGATCTGCTCGAAATCCACCCGCATGACGCCGAACAGCGCGGCATCCGCAACAGGGATTGGGTGAGACTGCGCAGCCGTGCGGGCGAAACCACGCTTCGTGCGGATATCACTGACCGTGTCGCGCCGGGCGTCGTCTACACGACCTTCCACCATCCCGACACGCAGGCCAATGTCATCACCACCGACTTCTCCGACTGGGCGACCAACTGCCCCGAATACAAGGTGACGGCAGTGCAGGTGACACCGTCCAACGGCCCGTCGAAATGGCAGGAGGACTACGAGGAACTGTCGAAACGCTCGCGGCGCATCGAAGGCCATGTCGAGGCGGCGGAGTAGTGTCTGAGCACAACATCCCCCTCCCCCTTGCGGGGAGGGTCCGGCCGAAGGCCGGGGGTGGGGTAACCTCTGCCGTGCGCCAACCTCCATTTGCAGTGGTGGGGTAGGTCCATGCCACGCACGCTTGTCACCCACGAGATGAGGTCCAAATCGAAGACTCAACGTCGTTTCG
>Ga0209572_1001230_pt1 | contig 20312 bp, 19 predicted proteins | sample EBPBio232012_DNA_FD_185867 | JGI IMG/M metagenome (GOLD analysis project Ga0209572, IMG submission 185867) | Wastewater treatment Type I Accumulibacter community from EBPR Bioreactor in Madison, WI, USA - Reactor 1_1/23/2012_ DNA (SPAdes)... | ecosystem: Engineered > Bioreactor > EBPR >...
TTTACCGCGAAATGCCCGTCAACAGCATCTGGGAAGGCGCCGGCAACATCATGGCGCTGGACCTGCTGCGCGCACTGCGCAAGGGCGACGTGGCGGCCGCGCTGGCGCGCGAGTTGGCACCCGCGCGCGGCCAGCACGCCGCGCTGGACCACATGATCGAGGCGTTGCCGGCCCTGATCGACACCCACGCCGAGGAAACCACGGCACGCCGTTTGGCGCGCGACGTGGCCTTGACGGTACAGGGCGCGCTGCTGGCGCAAACCGCACCGGCGCCGGTGTTCGGCGCCTTCTGCGCCTCGCGCCTGGCCGAGCGGCACGACGTGTTCGGCACCCTCGGCGCGCAGGCCGATGCCAGCGCCATTTTGCGGCGCGCCACCCTGATTTGACCCACAAGGAGAGACAGCTTGATCCAGAACTTCGAAGGCAAGACCGCCGTGCTGACCGGGGCCGGCTCCGGTTTCGGGCTGGAATGTGCCCGCATCGCCGCACGCCAGGGCATGAACGTGGTGCTGGTCGATGTGCAGCCCGACGCGCTGGCCACCGCCGACGCCGAAATTCAGGCCCTGGGCGCGCGCACCCTGGCGCGCCGGGTCGACGTGAGCCAGCCGGAGGCGGTCGAGCAACTCGCGCAAGAGGTGCAGGCCACGTTTGGCGCGCCGCACTTCGTGTTCAACAACGCTGGCGTCGGCGCCGGTGGCCTGGTCTGGGAAAACAGCGTGCGCGACTGGGAATGGGTGCTGGGCGTCAACCTGTGGGGCGTCATCAACGGCGTGCGCAGCTTCACGCCCCTGATGCTGGCGGCGGCCAAGGCCGATGCCAGCTACCAGGGCCACATCGTCAACACCGCCAGCATGGCCGGCCTGCTCACGCCGCCCAACATGGGCATCTACAACGTCAGCAAGCACGCCGTGGTGGCCTTGACCGAAACCCTGTACCAGGATTTGCGCCTGGTCACCGACCAGATCTCGGCCAGCGTGCTGTGTCCGTATTTCGTGCCCACCGGCATCAACAAGAGCGAGCGCAACCGGCCAGCCGAGCTGGCCACCACCGAGTTGACGGCCAGCCAGCGTATCGGCCAGGCCATGAGCGACAAGGCCGTGGGCAGCGGCAAGATCACCGCCGCCGAGGTGGCGCAGAAGGTATTCGACGCCATCGCCGAAGACCAGTTCTACATCTTCAGTCACCCGAAGGCGCTGGGCAACGTGAAGTCGCGCGCCGACGCCATCCTGGCCATCCAGAACCCGCCCGACCCGTTCGCCGAGCGTCCCGAGATCGGGGTGGGGCTGCGCGCCGCGCTGCGGCAGTGAGCCGCACTCGGCCCCGTGCTGGGTAAGCACGGCCTGATGGCCGGAGCAGACCACGGTCGTCGTCCGCGATGAAAAAGCTCTCCTCGCCGCGGTGAAAGGTCGCCAGGCGCGGCCGGGTCACTCCCGCGCCGTGGCGTCGTCCGGCATTTGCAGCACCTCCAGCGCCTCCGCCGCGATCTCCAGCCACAGCTCTTCCTGCAGGATGCCGGCTTTCAGCACCAAGTGCTGAAGGCGTCGTTCGCGGGTGGCGGGCTTGCTAAGGAAATCGCGGGCTTCCATGCCGCGGTAGAGCTCCAGCTTGTCCTGATGCTGTAGCCGGCGCTTGAGGATGTCCTCGTGCAGGCCGGTGGGGCCGATGGCGGCTTCCGCGCGCAGGCGCACCATCAGTTCCTCGCGCAGGGGCTTCGGGTCTTCGTGCTGGATCACCCAGCGGCGCAGTTCCTTGCGGCCGGCGGGGAGGATGCGGTACTGGCGCTTGCGTCCGCGCCCGGACTCCGCCGCCAGCGCTTGTACCCAACCGGCTGCTTCCAGCCGTGCCAATTCGCGGTAAATCTGCTGGTGCGTGGCGTGCCAGAAATGGCCGATGGAGCGGTCAAAGCGCTCGGCCAACTCGGAGCCGGAGCCGGGGCGTTCGATCAGGGCGGTGAGAAGTGCGTGGGGCAGGGACATCGGGTTCCGAAGAGAGAACGCCGCATCTTGCCCGAATCCAAGAAGTAGCACGGTGGGGTGGGTGAAGTCAGCCGGAGATTCTGTTCATGCAACCGGTTGCATTTCGCTTGATTCTTGGCTACATTAGCGCAATCAGTTGCATAAATGAGGCCGCTACACCCATGATTTCCTTCCCCCACCTGATGGCTCCGCTGGACTTGGGCTTCACCCAACTGCGCAACCGCGTGCTGATGGGTTCCATGCACGTTGGGCTGGAAGAAGTGCCGAACGGCTTTCAGCGCATGGCCGCCTTTTACGCCGAGCGGGCGCGTGGCGAGGTGGGCTTGATCGTCACCGGCGGCATCGCGCCCAACGCGCAGGGCCGGCCGATGAAGGGTGGGGCGATGTTGATCGACGAAGACGGCGCCGAGCAGCACCGGGTGGTGACCCAGGCCGTGCACGCCGAGGGCGGCAAGATCGCCATGCAGATCCTGCATTTTGGTCGCTACGCCTACCAGCCCGATCTGGTGGCGCCCAGCGCCCTGCAGGCGCCGATCAACCCGCTCAAGCCCCACGCGCTGACGCCGGAGGAAGTCGAGCAGACCATCGACGACTTCGTGCGCTGCGCCGCGCTGGCCCGGCATGCCGGTTACGACGGCGTGGAGATCATGGGGTCGGAGGGCTACCTGATCAACGAGTTCATCGCCGCGCGCACCAACCACCGCGACGACGATTGGGGCGGCAGCTACACCCGGCGCATGCGTTTCCCGGTCGAGATCGTGCGGCGCACGCGTGAGCGGATGGGGTCCGACTTCATCATCGTCTACCGGCTGTCGATGCTCGACCTGGTGGAGGGCGGATCGACCCTGGAAGAGGTGATCCAGCTCGCGCAGGCCATCGAGGCGGCTGGCGCCACCATCCTGAACACCGGCATCGGCTGGCACGAGGCGCGTATTCCCACCATCGCCACGAAGGTGCCCCGCGCCGGCTACGCCTGGGTGACGAAGCGCCTGATGGGCCAGGTGGGGATTCCGCTGATTGCCTCCAACCGCATCAACACCCCGGAAGTGGCCGAGCGCCTGCTGGCCGACGGCTTTGCCGACATGGTGTCCATGGCCCGCCCGCTGCTGGCCGACGCCGACTTCGTGCGCAAGGCGCGGCAGGGCCGGGCGGACGAGATCAACACCTGCATCGCTTGCAACCAGGCCTGCCTGGACCACACCTTCGCCGGCAAGATCACCTCGTGCCTGGTCAATCCGCGCGCCTGCCACGAAACCGAACTGGTTCTCAAGCCCACCGCCGCGCCCAAGCGCATCGCCGTGGTGGGCGCTGGCCCGGCCGGCCTCAGCTTCTCGGTGAGCGCGGCGCAGCGCGGTCACGACGTGAGCTTGTTCGACGCCGCGCCGGAGATCGGCGGCCAGCTCAACATCGCCAAGAAGGTGCCGGGCAAGGAGGAGTTCCACGAAACCCTGCGCTATTTCGGCCGCCAGTTGGCGTTGCACGGCGTGCGCCTGAAGCTGAATACCCGTGTCGGCGCCGACGATCTGATCGCGGGCGCCTACGACGAGGTGGTGCTGGCCACGGGCATTCTGCCGCGCGTGCCGGACATCGAGGGCGTGGCGCACCCCAAGGCGCTCGACTACCTGGACGTGCTGCGCGACGACCAGCCGGTGGGCCCGCGCGTGGCCGTGGTCGGCGCCGGCGGCATCGGTTTTGACGTCGGCGAGTACCTCACCCACGCGGGCGAGAGCGGCGCCCTGGCGCCGGCCAAGTTTTACGCCGAATGGGGCGTTGACCCGGACTACCAGGCGGCGGGCGGACTGCGCCAGCCCGCGGTGGAGGCGCCGGCGCGCCGCGTGTTTCTGCTGCAACGCAAGACCAGCAAGGTCGGCGACCAGTTGGGCAAAACCACCGGTTGGATTCACCGCACCTCGCTCAAGACACGCGGCGTGGCCATGCACTCGGGCGTGCGCTACGAGCGCATCGACGACGCTGGCCTGCACCTGTCGGTGAACGGGCAACCCCAGCTGTTGGAGGTCGATCACGTGGTGGTTTGCGCCGGCCAGGAGCCGCGGCGTGAACTGCTCCAGGCGCTGACCGAGGCGGGCCTGTCGGTGCACCTGATCGGTGGTGCCGACGTGGCCGCCGAGCTCGATGCCAAGCGTGCCATTTTGCAAGGTACTGAGCTGGCAGCCAGCATCTGAAAACGCTCTCTCGCTTTTGTTTCGATAGCAATTCAAAGGAAGATCGACATGTCGCCAACCCCGCCCCACACCCAAGCCGCGGTGGCCCGTACCCTGGACGCCTGGCACCGCATGGTGACCGACCGGGACTTCGGCCAGCTGCACACCCTCGTGCATCCGGACGCGGTGTTCCGCTCGCCCATGGCCATCACCGCCTATGCCCCGGCTTCGGCGCTGATCCTGGCGTTGTCGACCGTGATCGAGGTGTTCGAGGATTTCACCTACCACCGCCAGCTGGTCAGCGGCGATGGGTTGAACGTGGTGCTGGAGTTCAGTGCCCGCATTGGCGACAAGCGCCTGAAAGGCATTGATCTGATCCGGTTCAACGCCGAGGGACAGATCGTCGAGTTCGAGGTGATGGTGCGCCCCCTGAGCGGCCTGCAAGCCCTGGGCGAGGCCATGGGCGCGCGCCTGGGCGACAAATTGCCGGCCTTCAAGGTCAAGGCTTGAGCGGTGTCTTGGGTGTGAAGTCGCAGCAGGCTGCCACCGCGCATTCCCAACAGCGCGGCTGGCGCGCCTGGCAGACGTAGCGACCGAGCAGAATCAGCCAGTGGTGCGCGTGCTCCATGTACTTGTCGGGCACGCGTTTGAGCAGCCCCTGCTCGACATGCAGCGGCGTCTTGCCCGGCGCCAGGCCGGTGCGGTTGCCGACGCGGAAGATGTGCGTGTCCACCGCCATCGTCGGCTCGCCAAAGGCCACGTTCAGCACCACATTGGCGGTCTTGCGGCCCACGCCGGGCAGGGCTTCCAGTGCTTCACGCGTGCGCGGCACCTGGCCGCCGTGGCGCTCCACCAAAATCTGGCAGGTCTGCATCAGGTGCTTGGCCTTGCTGCGGAACAGGCCAATGGTCTTGATATGGCCCTCCAGCCCGTCCTGGCCCAGCGCCAGAATCTTCTGCGGCGTGTTGGCCACCGGGAACAGACGCCGCGTGGCCTTGTTCACCCCCACGTCCGTGGCCTGCGCCGACAGCAGCACGGCGGCCAGCAGCTCGAACACGCTGGTGTATTCCAGTTCGCTGGCGGGCTGCGGGTTGATGGCCTGCAGGGTGGCGAAGAAGGTGTCGATCTGGGTGGGGGTCATGGGCGGATTGTCGCCGCGGAGGGTTTCAGCCTTCGATCGGCAAACACAACCAGCAGCTGAACACGCCGGTCTGCTCGTCCAGGGTGAAGCTCTCGTCGTACAGCTCGAAGCCGGGGCGGTGGCCCGGCACGTGGCCGCTTTGCGGCAGCCACTGGCCGTAGAGCCGACCCCAGGCGGCACCAATCTCGTGGCCCAGGCCGGTGTAGCGCGCGCAGGCAAAGCGCCCGGCGGCAAAGTCCTGCACACCGACCGGCAGCGCATCATCGCGCGGCGGCGCAAAGCCCGCGTCTATCTGCACGCAGCAGTCGTAACGCAGCTTGTCGGCGGGGGTGATTTCGGGGTTGTCGTGGCCGATGCCCAGCATGGTGCGGCGCGGCTGGAGCAAGCCGTGGCGGCCGCACCAGGCCAGAAAACGCTCCCAGGTCTGGGGAATGCCGGGCTGGCCGTAGGGGCCGATGTGGCGCAGGTAGGCCAGGCGCATGGCGGGCAGGGTGTTGATTTCGATCTGCATAGGGGTTTTTCCGTGAAGGCCAGCCACCATCGGCTGGTGACGGAAATGGTCCGCCATATGCCGGGTGGCGTCTTGATGCGCCTTGCGCAGGGTTTGATTCATCTTGCGCTGTTCGGTCTTGCGCGCCTCGGTGTGCCCGCGCCAGCCGCCGCGCCGCCAAGCGGTGGGCGTCATGCCAAAGTGGGCCTTGAAGGCGCGAGAGAACACCTCGGCCGAGGCAAAACCCACCCCCAGCGCAATGCCCAGGGCCGCATCGTGCGGCCGGTGCACCAGGCGCAAGGCCGCCGCCTCCAGCCGCAGGCGGCGCACCGCGTCGGCCAGGGTCTCGCCCGTCATGCCCTGAAAGATGCGGTGAAAGTGCCAGGGCGAAAAATGCGCCACCTCGGCCAGGGTGGCCAAGTCCAGCGGCTCGGCCAGGTGCGTGCGGATGTGGTCCAGCACGCGGTCGATGCGGCGCTGGTAGTCGGTGCTGGGGTTCACGTGGGGGCAGGGGGGTGGAGGCCAGGGATTGTCAGCAAGAATGGGCCGGACCTTCCGTCAAGGCGTCATGATGCCGTGGCGGGGAGATAGCGGGCTTGAGCGCCAGCCCGTAGGTGCCCAAGAGGGCAGATTCATGGCCGCACAGGCGGGTAGTGGCACGGGCTACCAGCAGGCACAAAGTGAAAGTCGGCGAAGCCGGCGTGCGCGCTTTGCCCGGTGTTGTCGGTGTCCGCGGTGACGGCCAGTTGCACGGCCCGCGCGTCTTTGGAGAACAAGCGCGCCACGTCCTCCTGCACGTTTCTGCGCTCTTCGACCCAGCGGCCGGCAGAAGAGTCGCCGCTGCGCAGGACCACCATGGCGGCCCGGTCGGTGTAGGCGTTGGCTTGCTCCGTGCCGATGGGCTGGCGGTTGTCCCACACGTAGTTGAGCGCCGCGTCGGGCAAATCCGCGCCCCAAATGGTCCGTGCAATTTTCAACTTGGCTCGCAGCGCCAGACCCATGCTGGCTTCCGGCAGCTTGAAGCTGACATAGACCCGAGCGGCGTAGTCGTCCCCCTGGCGTTGCCGCATGTCGGCGCCGGCAATGCTCGCATCAATTCGCCAACGCCAGCACAGGATGGGCGTTGACTCCAGGTCAACACTCAAAGGGCGCGCCATCAAGGACATGCTGGCGGCCGAGTGCACCTCCATGGCGTCGACGCCGTCCCAACGGCGCCGCTCGAAGCGATTGGGTGTGATCTCTTGCCGCAGGCGCACCTCCCGCCAGGGGCGCATGTCCACGTCAAAGCGGCCTACGTAGGCCGTTCCCGACACCGACCCGCTGGGGTCCGCCGCCGGCCCGGCATGGGCCAGGCCAAGGCTTTGCAGCACCAGCAAACAACAGGCAGCAGCCAGACCAAGCAGACTTGGTGCGGTGGGTGAAAACGGTGCCAGGGAAGGTTTCATGCACCGTATTTCGCCACAGATTGCGGTTTGGTTACACCGTGTGCACCGACCAGAAGGCGAGCGGCCGGCGCCGGCGGTGCTGAGTACACAGATCAAGTCATTGACGGCTTTCCAGGCAGTGCCATGTGGGATGTGGACGGGGCCCGCGCTGCGGCGGATGCGCCAGGCAGGAGTCCGCCCGCGCCCGTCATTCCGCCTTGATGCCCGTGGCCTTGACCAGGGCGCGCCAGGACTGGATCTCGTCGCTGATCATCCGGGTGGTGGCCGCGCTGTCTCCGAATCTGGGCACGGCGCCGGCGCTGGCGAACTGCTGGGCCAGTTCGGGCGAGGCGACGGCCGTCCGTACGGCGGATTCAATCCGCTTGACGATGGCCGGTGGTGTCGACTTGGGCACCAGCACCGCGAACCACGGCGCGACCACCGCCTTGCCGTAGCCGGCCTCGGCCATGGTGGGCACGTCGGGAAAGTCCTTGGTGTGCACGTCGCTGACGGTGGCGATCACCTTGACGCGGTCGGACTTGGCCTTGCCGATGGCCAGCGACGCTGGCATGTAGGTGGCCGAAAGCCGGCCCGAGGCCAGGTCGGGAATGATCGGCGGCGCGCCCTTGTAATGCACGGCCATCACGTCAATGCCGGCCACGTGCTTGAACAGCTCGAAGCCCAGATGCGGTGTGGAGCCGATGCCGCCGCTGCCGTAGTTGAGTGCGCCCGGCTTGGACTTGGCCAGGGCCACGTACTCGTGCACCGTGGACACCGGCAGACTGGCGGGTACCACGAAGTAGTTGGGCGAATAAGCAAACTGCGCCACCGGGGTGAAGGCGTTCAGCAAATCGGTGCGGATGTTCGGCATCAAGGCCATGTTGGCCGCGTTGCTGGTGGTGGCGATCAGCCAGGTGTAGCCGTCGCCCGGCATCTGCGCGACGTAGTCGGTGCCGATGTTGCCGGCGCCGCCGGACTTGGACTCGATCACAAATGGCGTGGGCAAGCTGGCGCCCAAGTGGTCGGACAGCGCACGCGCCAGCACGTCGATGACGCCGCCGGGGGCATAGGGGTTGATAATGTGGATCGGCTTGGACGGGTACGCGTCCTGCGCCGACGACAGCGCCGGCACGCACAGGGATGAGATGGCCAGCAGCGGCCAGATGAGTCGGGTGCGGAATTTCATGCGGTGGTCTCCTCGGTGGTTTTCAGCGCGTCGCCCAGCAGGCGTTTGCCGATGGTGATTTGGTGGATCTGGCTGGTGCCTTCGTAGATGCGGAAGGCGCGCACGTCGCGGTAAAAGCGCTCGATGCCGGCTTCCTTTACATAGCCCTGGCCGCCAAAGATCTGCACCACGCGGTCGGCGACGCGGCCGCACACCTCGGTGGCGTAGAGCTTGCACATCGACACCTCCAGGGCCACGTCCTCGCCGCGGTCGCGCTTGCGGGCGGTTTCCAGCACCAGGGCCTTGGCGGCCTCGATCTCGACCTTGCAGTCGGCCAGCATCGCCTGCACCAGTTGAAAGGCGCCGATGGGCTGGCCGAACTGGCGCCGGCGGTTGGCGTAGGCGATGGCTTCGTCCAGCATGCGGATGGCCGGGCCGATCGACAGCGAAGCGAGGTTGATGCGCTGCTTGTTCAGGGTCTTCATCACCGTGCGAAAGCCGCGGCCCGGCGTGCCACCGATGATGGACTGCGGCGAGACTTGCAGATCTTTCAGGAACACCTCGCCGATCGGGCCGCCTTCCTGACCCATTTTGGGAGTGGAGGGCGAGCAGCTCAGCCCCGGTGTGCCGCGTTCGACCAAAAACGCGGTGATGCTGTCGGCCGGGCGGCAGTCCGCCTCGGTGCGGGCAAACACGGTGAACAGATCGGCAATGGGTGCCAGCGTGATGTAGCGCTTGTGGCCGTTGATGACGTAGTCGCCCGAGGGCTGCAGATGGCCTTCGGTGTGCAGGGCGGTGGCGTCGGAGCCGGCCTCGGGTTCGGTCAGGGCCAGCGCGCCGGTCAGCTCGCCGGAGGCCAGACGCGGCAGGTACTGGCGTTTTTGCTCCGGCGTGCCGTCCTGGACCAGCGACTCGGACCCAACGCCGGTGTTGATGCCGATGCGCACCCGGTAGGCCACTGAGCACTGCGAGATCTCCATGTTGGCCAAGGCCAACTCCTCGGTGGTGAGGCCGCTGCCGCCGTACTCTTCAGGGATCGACCAGCCGAACATGCCCAGCTGGCGCATGGCCTGCACGATCTCCTCGGGAATCTGGTCGTCGCGCTCGACGCGTGCTTCGTTGGGCATGGCGACCTCGCGCACGAATTCGTGCGTGGCGGCCAGGAGCTTGTCCAGGCGTTGAGGGTCTTTGATCATCTTGCGGGGTCCTGTGGGTAGAAAGAGCGTGCCTCATGCTAGCCAGGGATACCTACCCTGTGGGGCATCTGTCCCACTCTGCGGAACCGCCGTGTCGCGCCCGGCGCGCACAATGCCGAGGCATGGACACACGCCCACGCCCTGTGCCGGATGCGCAGACCATGCCACGCGAGCTGGACGGCAGCGCACCCGACGACCCCACGCGCAGTTTCGGGATCGCGATCTCGCGCGCCTTCGATCTATTGCGCTGCTTTTCGCCTGAGCGCCCGGTGCTGGGCAACGGCGATCTCGCCCGCATGACCGGGTTGGCCAAGTCCACGGTCTCGCGGCTGGCCTTCACCCTGGAGCAACTGGGCTACCTGTATCGGCTGGGGCCCAATGGCAAATACCGCCTGGGCTGGGGCGTGGTGTCGCTGGGCTACCCCTTGCTGACCAGCATGGCGCTGCGCCAGCTGGCGCGCCCCGAGATGCACGCGCTGGCGGTGCGGCTGAACGTCAACGTCAACATGGGCACCTTGCACCGTACTTCGGTGGTCTACGTCGAGTCGGTGCGGGCGGACGAAACCAGTGCCACGCGGCCCGACATCGGCGCGCCGCGCGCTCTGTTGAGCAGCGCCATCGGCCGTGCCCTGATCTGGAGCCTGGACGAGCACCAGCGCACGGCGCTGCTGAACCGGGCCTCGCTGGTGCACCCGGAAAGGCACCCAGCCCAGATCGATCAGTTCCATGATGCGCGGCGGATGCTGATTGCGCGCGGGTTCTGCCTGTCGGTCGGCGAGACCCGACGCGGTTACAGCGCGGTGGCTGTGCCCATGCGCGTGGTGCCGCACGAGGAGCCGATTGCCTTCAACTGCGCCAGCGCCGACCACCGCATCCGCAAAAGCCGCATGGTGGACGAGATTGGCCCCGCTCTGGTCGCCATGGTGCGCGCATTGGAGATGCGTTTGGGCACTTGAAGACGGTCGGCGCGCTAACATCCCAGCTTCGATTTATTTGATGAGCCTGGATCCGCCATGTCACTTCCGTTCGCAGAACGCCTCAACAACGTCGAAACCTCCGCCATCCGCGAGCTGTTCAAGCTGCTGGGCAAGCCGGGCATCATCAGCTTTGCCGGCGGCTTTCCAGACGCCGCGCTGTTCGACGTGGCCGGCCTGTCCGAGGCCGTGAACCAGGCGCTGCGCGAGGAGCCCGGCGCGGCCCTGCAGTACGGCGCCACTGAGGGCCACAACCCGCTGCGCGAGCAACTGGCCCAGTTCATGGTCAGCAAAGGCGCCCAGGGCGTGGCCCCGACCGACCTGATCGTCACCACCGGCAGCCAGCAGGCGCTGGATTTGCTGGGCAAGACCCTGGTCGACCCGGGCAGCAAGGTGATCGTGGAAGGCCCCACCTTCCTGGCCACCATCCAGTGTTTCCGTCTGTACGGGGCCGATCTGGTCAGCGCCCCCATCGATGGCGACGGCGTCCAGGTCGATCGGCTGGAAGAGCTGATCCAGACGCATCGCCCCAAGTTCGTCTACCTGATCCCCACCTTCGGCAACCCCAGCGGCGCCACCTTGAGCCTGGCGCGCCGCAAGCGGGTGCTGGAGCTGGCCGTGCAGTACCAAACCCTGATCGTCGAGGACGACCCCTACGGCGACCTGTACTTCGACGCGCCGCCGCCGCCCAGCCTGCTGGCGCTCAGCGCCGAGGTGCCCGGCAGCCGCGACTGGTTGGTGCACTGCGGCAGTTTGAGCAAGGTGCTGTCGCCCGGCCTGCGCCTGGGCTGGATGATCGGCCCGGCCGAGCTGCTGACGCGGGCCACCATGTGCAAGCAGTTTTCCGATGCCCACACCAGCACGCTGGCCCAGGCCACCGCCGCGCGCTACCTGGCGGCCGGCCACATGCCGGCGCGGCTGGCGCAGGCGCGGCAGGTGTACGGCCAGCGCGCCCGCATCATGGGCGAGGCGCTGCGCCAGGACCTGGGCGACGCCATCGACTTCGTGCCGCCGGGCGGCGGCCTGTTCGTCTGGGCGCGCCTGACCGGTGCCGGCGGCAAGCTGGCCGACGGCCTGACGTTCGGCCGGCAGGCCATCGCCCAGGGCGTGGCCTTCGTCCCCGGGGCGCCGTTCTACTGCAGCCAACCCGATCTCAGCACCTTGCGCCTGTCGTTCGCTACCGCGGACGAGGCCAGCATCCGCGAAGGGGTGGCGCGGCTGGCGCGCGCCCTGGCTTGACGGGCCAAGCGGCACAATCACGGTCATCCCCACGCGGCACGCAGCCCAAGAAAGGACAGTTTCATGCGAGGCAACATCGGCGCCATCATCCTGATCCTGGTCGGGGCGTTCTTCCTGCTGTCCAACCTGGGCCTCATGACCGTCAACCTGCGCGAGCTGATCAGCACCTGGTGGCCACTGATCCTGATCGCGCTGGGCATCGGCATGTTCCTCTCGCCCGGTGACCGCCGCCGCAAATAGCCCGTCGCCCGCCGTGGCGGATGGTGCCGATGGCCTGCCCCTGTTGCCCGACGACCCGGCGCAGCTGGAGCGCCTGGTGTCGCTGGCCATGCCCTTTGGCAAGTACAAGGGCACGGTGATCGCCAACCTGCCCGGCGCCTACCTGGCCTGGTTCGCGAACCAGGGCTTTCCCAAGGGCGAGATTGGGCGCTTGTTGGCGTTGATGCACCTCATCGACCAGGCCGGCCTGCGCCGGCTGCTGGACCCACTCCAGCGGCCGGTTTAAGGGCAAAAAAGGCCAGATGTCGGTGCCGGTATTTGGACTTTAGCTATAAAAATAGTAGTCCTTGGCGCTGGCTCCCAGGCGCGGTCGGGCGCTTGCATTCGGCGCCCGCACCCCCAACTGCGAGTGCATGAAAACCTTGCAAGCCCCCATCCAATCGGCCGCGCTGCTGGCCCAATTGCTGGAGCGGCTGGAAACCAGCCGCCAGCCGTACGACGCCCACCAGTACCGCACCGTGGCCGCGCGCCTGAGCGAGATGCTGAGCGATTCGGCCATTGATTGGGCGCCGCTGCTCACGCAAAGCCGCGCCGCCGCCCAGCTGTACGAGAACGCGCACTACGCCGAGGCCGGCCTGTGCCGCTCACCGCTGGACGCGGCCATGCACGCCGAGGTGGCCGCGCGCGAAGCCATCGAAGCCGCGCGCCGCGGCCCGGCCGCGCCCGACCGCGCCGAGCCCGACGCCGCCGCGGCCTGAGCCCGCCCGCCCTATCTTTCGGAGAACTCGCCCCATGAGCGAAGCGCTGCACATCGTCTGCCCGCACTGTCAGACCACCAACCGCGTGAAGGCCGACGAGCTGGCCAAGGCGCCCGACTGCGGCCAGTGCCACCAGCCGCTGTTCACCGGCCAACCGGTGGCGCTGGACGACGAGGCCGCGTTCGACAAGCAGATCGCGCGCAGCCAGATCCCCGTGCTGGTGGATTTCTGGGCGCCTTGGTGCGGCCCTTGCCGCATGATGGCGCCGGCCTATGAGAAGGCCGCGGCCGAACTGGAGCCGCAATTTCGGGTGGCCAAAGTCAACACCGAGGCCGCCCAGACCCTGGGTGCGCGCTACAACATTCGCAGCATTCCGACGCTGGCGCTGTTTGTCGGCGGCCGCGAGGTGGCGCGCCAGCCGGGCGCGCTCACCAACCCGGTGCAGATCGCCCAGTGGGCCAAGGCGCAGTTGCCGCGCTGAACCCAAGCGGACCCGAGGGCACACGCCGCGCCGCCGCAAAGCCGCGCGGCGTTTTTATCGCGGCAGGCGCGTGGCTTGCGGTCGATGTCCGCACACCTGGCCGTGCCGGCCAACGCCCCTGACCGAGGCGCCGGAACCGGCTCACCACCCCGGCTTGCCGCGCGAGGCCTTCAGGTCCGCCCGGCGGGTCTTGCCGTCCAGGCGCCGGAGCTGGGAGGCGCGCGTGGGCCGCGTCGGCCGCCGCGCCGCGCGCACGTGGGCGGCTTCGTCGATCAGGGCCTGCAGACGCGCCAGCGCCTCGACCGTGTTGCGCTCGCGGCTGCGCGAGGACTGGGCCTTGATCACCACCACGCCTTCCTGCGTCACCCGCTGATCGTGCTCGGCCAAGGCCAGCAGGCGCGCCTTGATCCCGTCTGGCAGCGAGGAGCGGCGGATGTCGAAGCGCAGGTGCACGGCGCTGGCGACCCGGTTCACGTTCTGGCCGCCCGGGCCCTGGGCGCGCACGGCGCTCAGTTCCACTTCGCGGGGATCGAGGGTGGGGCGCATGGATGGGCGGCGGTGGGGGCGGCTCAGCGCGCGGCGCTGCCTGGCGTGGCGGGTGGCGCACCCGTGCCGGGTGGTGGATTCAGCGCCGCACCTCGTCGACCAGGGCGCGGAACTCGTCGATATCCTCGAAGCTGCGGTACACGCTGGCAAAGCGGATGTAGGCCACCTTGTCGAGCTTTTTCAGCTCGCGCATCACCAATTCGCCCAGGCGGGCCGAGGGCACTTCGCGGGCCGCGCTGGCCAGCAGCTTTTCCTCGATGCGCTCGATGGCGGAGTCGATCTGTTCGGTGCTGACCGGGCGTTTGCGCAGCGCCAGATCGAGCGAGGCCTGCAGCTTGGCGCGCAGGTAGGGCACGCGGCGACCGTCCTTCTTGACGATGCTGGGAAAGCTGACGTCGGGCCGTTCATAGGTGGTGAAGCGCTTGGCGCAGTGCCCGCACTGGCGGCGCCGGCGCACGAAGTCGCCCTCGTCGGACACACGGGTGTCGATGACCTGGGTTTCGGTGTGGGCGCAAAAAGGGCAGCGCATTGGGCTATTTTAAGCAAAATTGGGCAAATGCCGGCGTGGAATCAGCCTGAGTAGCTACCAAATCAATAGTAAAAAGCGGCGCCCGGAGAACCCGGTGCGCCGCTCGTCGCTTGCGACAGGGCCGCGATCAGCCGCCGTAGACCGGGAACTTCCGGGTCAGCTCGGCGACCTTGGCGCGCACCGTGGCGAGATTCGCCTCGTCCTTCGGGTTGTCGAGCACGTCGGCCACCAGGTGGGCGGTGGCACGGGCCTCGTCTTCCTTGAAGCCGCGCGTGGTCATGGCCGGGGTGCCAATGCGCACGCCGCTGGTGACCATGGGCTTTTCCGGGTCGTTGGGGATGGCGTTCTTGTTGATCGTCATGTGGGCCGAGCCCAGCACGGCTTCGGCTTCCTTGCCGGTGATGCCCTTGGCGCGCAGATCCACCAGCATGACGTGGCTTTGCGTGCCGCCTGAGACGATGCGCAGGCCGCGCTGGGTCAGCGTTTCGGCCACCACCTGGGCGTTGTTGCGGACCTGGGCGGCGTACTGCTTGAACTCAGGCGCCAGCGCTTCCTTGAAGGCAATCGCCTTGGCCGCGATGATGTGCATCAGCGGGCCGCCCTGCAGGCCGGGGAACACGGCGCTGTTGATGGCTTTTTCGTGCTCGGCCTTCATCAGGATGAAGCCCGAACGCGGGCCGCGCAGGCTCTTGTGGGTGGTGGAGGTCACCACGTCGGCGTGCGGCACCGGGTTGGGGTAGACGCCACCGGCGATCAGGCCGGCGTAGTGCGCCATGTCGACCATGAAGATGGCGCCCACGTCCTTGGCCACCTTGGCAAAGCGCGCCCAGTCGATCTCCAGGCTGTAGGCGCTGGCGCCGGCCACGATCAGCTTGGGTTTGGACTCGTGCGCCTTTTTCTCCATGGCGTCGTAGTCGATGGCTTCCTGGGCGTTGAGGCCATAGGACACGACGTTGAACCACTTGCCCGACATGTTCAGCGGCATGCCGTGGGTCAGGTGGCCGCCTTCGGCCAGACTCATGCCCATGATGGTGTCGCCGGGCTTCAAGAAGGCCAGGAACACCGCCTCGTTGGCGCTGGCGCCGCAGTGCGGCTGCACGTTGGCGGCGTCGGCGCCAAACAGCTGCTTGACGCGGTCGATGGCCAGTTGCTCGGCGATGTCGACGTACTCGCAGCCACCGTAGTAGCGGCGGCCGGGGTAGCCCTCGGCGTATTTGTTGGTCAGTTGTGTACCGGCGGCGGACAGCACCGAGGGCGAGGCGTAGTTTTCGCTCGCGATCAGCTCGATGTGGTCTTCCTGGCGCTGGTGCTCGGATTGGATGGCGGCCCAGATCTCCGGGTCGGTGCTGGCAATGGTGTGGGTGATGCGGTTGAACATGGCAGTCCTTGGGGTGAGGTGGTTCCCGGTGCAAGACCAGGGCTGCCCAGGCGAACGGCTGAACACCCACGACCGCGGGCGGTGCGCTTCCCAGTGGTGGCCCACGTCAGCACCCCGCTGTCTACCCGGGGGCGCCTATCGCCAGTCGCGCACGGCGCCAAGTTTAGCCGACTGCCCCGCCGCGCGTGGCCCGGATCAGAACAGGGTGGCGACCTTGACCGGCGCCTGCGTGCCGGCAGGGGCGGGCAGTTGCGGCGTATTGGCCGCGCGCAGCGCGGGGACGTTGGCGTTGGGCGACACCGACTTGCCCTTGGCCACCAGGCTCAGGCGTGTGTGCTCGGCCATCACCTTCTCGGCGTAGCCGCCGTCGGTGGACAGGTTGGCCGCGCCCACGTACCACTTCAGACCCTGCTCAATGGAGCCGGCGCGGGCGATGCACTCTTGCAGCACCTTCACGCCCACGCGCAGGTTGGTCTTGGGATCGAAGGCGGCGTAGTGGCCGCCGAAATGCTCGTATTTGTCCGAATGGATCTGGGTCATCACCTGCATCAGGCCCTGGGCGCCGACCGGGCTGGCGGCGAAGGGGTTGAAGCTGGATTCGATGGCCATCACGGCCAGCACCAGGGTCGGGTCGATGCCGGTGGCGGCGCCAACCTCGTAGGCCTCGGCCACCAGGGCCGCCACGGGCTCGGCCGCGACGCGGTATTTGCGGGCGATCCAGTGCGCCACATTGGCTTGCGCGCGCGGCAGTTCCTTGGGGTTGGCGGCGGTCACCCGGCCGATCGCATCCAGCTCGGGCGTGATGCCCAGTGCCGCGACCTTGCGCGCGGTGAGCCATTCGGTCAGGCGTTCCTCGCCTTCCTGACGCAGATCGGGGCGGCTGGCCAGCAGGGCCACGCCCAGCACGACCACCACGCCGACCATGGCCAGCCCGTTGTGGGTGATTTCAAAGAAACCTTCGGTCACGTCGCCGAGGAAGGTTTTCACACCGCGTCCCATCGCGGTGAGGTGTCCAGATGCAGACATAGCACTCCTTGTCGAGGCGCGTCGCGTTCAGCCACTTCCGGGCCCTCCACGAGGGCCAACGGGTACTTCTGGGTGGCGAGGAACGTCTCGCGTTCAGGGATCGCGTTGCTTGGCGCCAGTCTGGTGGGGCGCTCTTGTCTCGCTCTTGTGAATATCTGAGCAACGCGGCTTGCCGGGGTCGGCAGCAGATCAGGGTTTCCCACTAGATCTGAGAGTTGGCGAATTCTAGGGGGGCTGTTTGAGCTGCGTCAAGCCCATGTTTTGGAGTCTTGATTCTATTTTTTACCTGCCTGGTTGTCGTTTTGGAGTAGCCCGTGGTCGAGGCCCGGCGGTCCGGGCCGGGCGATTGAGCGTGGCAATGTGACGTTCCGGTTCTATTGAAATTCATCACTGGCCCGACCGGCGGCAGGTGCCTACAGTGGAGCTGTCCGAACCTTTCGGACGCCCCGGGTCGACAGGAGCCGGTCGGCCGTAGTCGATACGGCCACATGGCAGCCCATCGGCCTTTTTCAAGAAGGTAATCTCTTGCCTTCCACCATGACCGGAAACAACCCGCTTTCCGGCTTGGTACCAGGCAGATCACGGCGCTTTTGCCACACTGCCTCCAAGCCCGGCGGTCAGGCGTAATGCCTCGACGCCGGGCTTTCTTCATGGGCGTGACAAATGTCACGCTTTACCCGCGCGATGGCCGTGCCTGGACGGCCCGGAGGGGCTTGGCGTGGCACGGCTGGCGTGCTGGGGCGAGAATAGGCAGGCAATGTCTGGCGATTCCCCTGCTTCCTCCGCTTCCGCGCCGGTGACCGGCGCCCCGACCGAAACCACCGCGGCACCCTTGGCCCCACCGGCGCGCCCACGGCAAGGCGCCGTCCGGCGCTGGCTGCGGCGCGGCCTGATCGCGGTGGGCAGCCTGCTCGGCCTGTGGGCCGTCAGCTGGCTGGGCCTGCCGCCCTTGCTGAAATGGCAGGGCGAGAAGATCGGCAGCGAACAACTGGGCCGGTCGGTGCGCATCGGCGCGGTCGATTTCAAACCCTGGACGCTGGAGCTGTCTTTAAGCGACGTGGCCATTGGCGGTGCCGATGGCGCGCCCGATCAGTTCAGCGTCCAGCGGGTCTACGTCGACGCCGAACTCGAATCGCTGCTGCGCCTGGCCCCGGTGGTGGATGCGCTGCGCATCGAGTCGCCCACGGTGCGCCTGACCCACCTGGGCGACGGCCACTACGACATCGACGACATCCTGGCCCGCCTGGCCGCGCGCCCCCAGCCGGCCGAGCCCGGCGAGCCGGCGCGTTTCGCGCTCTACAACATCGAGCTGCAGGGCGGCCGCATCGATTTCGACGACCGCACCGTCGGCCGCCAGCACGAAGTGCGCGATCTGCAGCTGTCGCTGCCCTTCATCAGCAACCTGCCGTCCGAGCGCCAGATCAAGGTGCTGCCGCGCCTGGCCTTCGTGGCCAACGGCAGCGCCTTCGACTCGCGCGCCGAGGCCTTGCCCTTCGACGACTCGATGCAGACCGACGCGGCTTTTCGCATCAGCGCGCTCGATCTGAAGCCCTACCTGGGTTATTTGCCCTCCGGCCTGCCGATCCGCCTGCAGGCCGCCACCGTGGACGCCGACCTGCGCTTGGGCTTCGCGCAGGCGCCCAAGTCGGCGGCGCGCCTGTCCGGCACGCTGGCCGTCACCGGCCTGAGTGCGCAGGACGCCCAGGGCGCCGACGCGCTGGCCTTCGACAGCCTCAAAATCAATCTGGCCGACGTGCGCCTGTTCGAGCGCCGCGTGCACCTCTCGGCCGTCGAGCTGAGCGGCCCGCGCGTGGCCGTGCGGCGCGACAAGAACGGCCAGTTGAATCTGCTGCCGGCCGCCGGGACCACCCCCGATGCTCCTGAAAAAGCAGCTGACCAGGCAAAGCCGGCGCCGACCAAGGCCGCATCCGCCCCGGCATCGGCGGCCTCAGCCGCCAGCCTGCCGGCCTCCGCCGCCAGCGCTCCGGCGCGTGCCGCCGCACCCGTGCCCTGGCAGGTGCTGGTGGACAAGTTCGATCTGCGCGGTGGCAGCGTGGACGTTACCGACGACAGCACCGCCAGCGCCCACGCCCCGGCCGCCGCGCTGCGCCTGGAAGGCATCGAGCTGGCCGCCAGCGCCATCAACTACCCGACCGAGCAGCCGGTCAGCTTTCAGGGCGCGGCCACCCTGGCCGGCACCGAGGGCCTGAGCCCGGCCGTGCCGGGTGCTGCAGCGCCCGCCACCCGGCGCGGCGCCAAGGCCGCCCCGGCCCCGGCGGCGGCGCGCGCCGCGACCCTCAAGTTCGAGGGCAGCGCCACGGCGCGCTTGGCCGAGGTGCAGGCCCATATCGACGGTGTGCCGCTGGCCCTGGCCGGCCCGTACCTGGCGCCGTACCTGGTGCCGCGCCTGACCGGTCAGCTGGACGCCGAGTTGGGCCTGCGCTGGGCCGAAGCCCCCGCCGCCGACAAGCCGGCCGACCTCAAGCTCACCGCCGAGAAACTGGTGCTGAGCCAGTTGATGCTGGCCGACGCAGGTTCCAGCGCCAAGGCCGCGAAACCCGCGGCACGCGGGGCCAGAGGCAAAAGCGCGCGCGCCACGCGCGCGGCCGAGCCGCTGGTCAGCGTGGGCCAGGTGGCGCTGGGCAAGGTGCAGGTCGATCTGCCGGGCCGCTCCGTCACCGTGGGCAAGCTGGACATCGACGCCCCGCGCCTGAATGTCGAGCGCGACGCCAAGTCGGCCTGGATGTTCGAGGACTGGCTGCGGAGTGGCGAAGCCGCGCCGGCGCCGCCCGCGTCCAAGGCCAAGTCGGGCAAATCGGCCGAGCCGGACTGGAAAGTGCGCGTGGCCGAGTTCGATTTGAGCGGCGGCACCGTCGGTTGGCGCGACCTGGTGCCGGCCGAGCCGGTCGAGGCCGAGCTGAGCCAGCTCAAGATCGACGCCAAGCAACTGGAGCTGAACGGCAAGCAGCCCATGCCCGTAAACCTGTCGGTCCGCGTTGGCGCCGGCCGCACCGAACCGGGGCAGCTCAGCTGGCGCGGCAAGGTCGATCTGCAACCCTTGTCGGCGCAGGGCGCGGTGGACGCGCAGCGCCTGCCGGTGCACGCGTTGGAGCCGTATTTCGGTGACCTGCTGAACATCGACATCCTGCGCGCCGACAGCAGTTTCAAGGGCCAGGTGGCCTTCACCCAGACCGCCAAGGGCCCGCGCGTGCGCGTGCAGGGCGACGCGCGGGTCGAAGAGCTGCGCACGCACAGCCGACCGGGCACCGCCGCCGCCGATCCGTCGCTCGGCGCGGCGGCCGCGGGCCCCGGCGGCGCCACCGCCAAGGCGCCGGCCGCCGCCACGGGCGGGCAGGGCGCCCGGCGCGGCTCGCAGGCCGCGCTGGCCCCGACGGCCGCCGCCGGTGGCCTGGGCGAGGAATTCGTCAGCTTCAAGCAGCTGCGCCTGGGTGGCGTGGACGTGCAGCTGGAGCCCGGCAAGTCGCCGCAGGTGGAGGTCAAGGACACGGTGCTGTCCGATTTCTACGCCCGCATCATCCTGCACGCCAACGGCCGCCTGAATCTGCAGGACGTGGTCAAGCGCCCGGACGGCGAGACGCCCGAGACGG